>LNFM01004005.1_pt1 | contig 27804 bp, 22 predicted proteins | sample 596031 | NCBI WGS metagenome assembly LNFM01 (sample SAMN04254537, study PRJNA301005) | activated carbon metagenome | isolation source: dual media filters at the Ann Arbor, Michigan drinking water treatment plant | place: USA: Ann Arbor
TCTCGCCGCTCGTGGAGCGGCCTTCCACTACGTCTCGTCGAGCCCCTGGCATTTGTCCGAGCCACTGCTCGAATTCCTGCACGCCGATGGTTTTCCGCTGACCACGTTGACCCTTAAGCACATGCGGCTCAAAGACCGCACCCTGCTCGACATCGCTAGGCCCGGACGTGAGACGAAGCCGCCGCAGATCGCGGCGATACTCGCGCGCTTCCCGGAGCGCCGCTTCATTCTGATCGGCGATAGCGGCGAGGATGACCCGGAGATCTATGCCGATGCATTTCGCCGCTCGCCAAGCCAGATCCAACGCATTCTCATCCGCAACGTCACGGGCGCGCACCTCGACGACGCCCGCTTCTCCACGACCTTCGCCGGCATCGATCCCGCGCGCTGGGCGCTGTTCGACGATCCCTCTGCAATAGGTCGGCCCTAAGGGATGCCGTCCTGGCCGACGGCATCCCCGATTGCTATTCACGACGTCACGGCCCGATTTGGCCGGGCCATCCACAACACCTTGAAAGAGCAGCCGCCGCTATTTCTTCTCGACGGGAGCAACGTCTTTGACGGCCCCGCGCCAGCCATTGGCGGTCACGTCGAAAACGATGCCCTCGGGCGTCTTGTACTTCACCTCGTAGAACACGTTGGGGTTCTTCTCGAAGCGGCCGGTCATCCAGCTTCCACCGGCCTTCTTGATGGCTTCGTCGGTGGCCGCCGTGTCGTCCACCCACATGCCGAAGTGGATGAGGCCCTCGAAGTCCGGCTGGTCCTCGAACCCCGGCGTCGGCTCCTCGCCGAAATCGAGAAGCGCGACGTTCATCACGCCGTCGGTCATGTAGACGCCACGCTGTGCGCTCCCCGCGCGCGACATGCCGAAGGCTTCCTCGAAGAATTTCGCGGCCTTCTCCGGGTTCTTCACTGCGATGGCGATATGCCGGAGTTTGGCAGGGGCTGGTGCGGTCATGGTCGTGCTTCCTCTGACACCGGATTTCCGGCTTCCGACTTCCCCGTCACTTCTCCTGCAGCCCTGCAGCGCGAACGACATCGCCCCACAATTTGGCGTCGTTGGCGATCTCTTTGGCGAACTCGGCCGGAGTGTTGCCGCTGGGAGTGACGCCGAGCGCGGCCAGCCTCTCCGAGATTTTAGGGTCCCTGACAGCCTTCGCGACTTCACCTGCAAGACGGTCGATGATCGCCATGGGGGTACCGGCTGGTGCGGCAATTCCGTTCCACGTCGTTACCACGAAGTCCTGGAACCCGCTCTCGATCATGGTCGGCAGGTCCGGCATTTGCGGAATGCGCTTCGCTGAAGTCACCGCTAATGCACGCACGGTGCCGGCCGATGCCTGCTGCACCACGTCGGAAGCGTTCATGAATGCCATTGGGATATGGCCCGCGACGACGTTGTTCATCGGCTCGGCGCCGCCGCGCAGATGGACGGCTGCAACTTCGAGCTTCGTGCGCTGCAGGAACAGAACCATCGTGAGGTTCATGTGGCTGCCCTGGCCGCCCGACGCGTAGGTGGTCTTATCCTGCGCCTTGATCCAGCCGACGAGTTCCGTCGGCGTCTTTGCCAGTACTTTCGGATTGACGGCGAGGATGTAGCCGTTGAACCCGATGTTCGAGATCGGCGCGTAGTCGGCGATGGGATCGTATTTCACTTTCGTCATCGCCGGCAGGATCGCGGCTTGCGGCAGCGGGTAGGTGAGCAACGTGTAGCCGTCTGGCGCTGCCGTCTTCACCGCCTCCATCGCGATGGCGCCGCTCGCTCCCGAGCGGTTCTCGACGACGAACTGTTGATTGAGAGCTTCCGACAGCTTGGCCGAGATCAGCCGCGCGATCGCATCGGTGTTGCCGCCCGCCGCGTAGGGTACGATTACCTTTACCGGGCGATCGGGATAGGATTGTGCGGACGCTGGCGAAGCAGCGGCCAAAGCAGCGAGCACAAAAATGCCCCGGCGTGTGAAACGAGCGGTATCCACTCCCAACCTCCTGCAGAATTGAGCTTGATCGAGTTCGACGAACCGGCTGAGGATGCAACGGAACCCGCCCGCGCCACAAGCCGGGCAAATGCATGTCGAGGATGAGCGCTATGGCGGATTTGCGCAACCAGGGACCGGGCGGCCTCAATCTATTGAGTGCGAGTGAGGCGTCCACCTTGCTCGAAGGCGGTAAGGCGACCTCGGCCGAGTTGTTGGCCGACTGCCTCGCGCGGATCGATGCCCGGGAGCCCGCCGTCCACGCCTGGTGCCACATCGACCGCGATGCGGCACTCGCGCAGGCCCGCGCGCGCGATGCCGAGCCGCGCCGAGGCCCTCTTCACGGCGTGCCCGTCGGCATCAAGGATATCTTCGACACCTACGACATGCCCACGGCCTATGGCTCGGACATCTATCGTGGACATACCCCGCACGCCGATACGGCCGTCGTGGGTCTGCTGCGGATGGCCGGCGCGGTGATCCTCGGCAAGTGCGTAACGACCGAATTCGCGAGCCCCGTGCCGAAAGAGACGCGCAATCCGCATGATCCCACGCGCAGCCCCGGCGTGTCGTCGAGCGGCTCTGCAGCCGCAGTTGCCGACTATCACGTGCCCTTGTCGCTCGGCTCGCAGACGGGAGGCTCGACGATCCTGCCGGCTGCGTTCTGCGGCGTCGTCGGCTACAAGGCGAGCCTCACCGGCATCGACCGCGGCGGTATCCGCCACTTGCGCCCGACGCTCGACACTATGGGGCTCTTCGCGCGCACCGTCGACGACATCGCGCTGCTTCGCGCGAGCCTGGTCGGTTATGCGCCAGCCGCTGTCACGACGCGCATCGACGGCGCACCGCGGATCGGCGTGTGCCGCACCATTAATTGGGAACAGGCCGAACCCGCCTCGAAGAATGCCGTGGAAAGCGCTGCCGCCGCGCTCGCGAAAGCGGGCGCAACGATAGTCGATGCCGAGATGCCACCTGTCTTCCAGGGCATCGAGGACAGCTTCCGCATCATCTCGACGGCCGAAGGCACGCGAGCGCTGGGCACCGAGATGGCCCGACATCTCGACCGGTTGAACCACTACATCCGAAGCGCTCACACGCAGGCGATGCGCAATGACGAGGCTATGGTCGACAGGGCCCATCAGCATGCGCATGCCTGCCGGCGCGCTCTTGCCGAAATCTTCACGCGGTGTGACGTGCTGATCACGCCGGCCACCATCGGCGAAGCGGTCGCCGACCTGACCTCCGTCTCGAATTCGGCGTTCAATCGCATCTGGACGCTGATGCACGGGCCAGCCTTGTCGTTACCGGCTTACACCGGACCCGCAGGTATGCCTGTCGGCCTTCAGGTCGTCGGCCCGACCGGTAGCGATGACCGCACCATCGCACTGGCACGCTGGATCGACGAGCGGCTCACGGCGTAAATCTTGCGTCGCTTAAGCATCATGTACTCCGCTTCCAACCGGCATTCCGCCAAAAGGCGGGTTTCCAACGGGCTACGCCCTTTGGCGGGGGCGTAGGGGCAGAGCCCCTACATGCCGAAGGCATTCACAAATCCAGCGTGCTCGGCCAGAACAGTTCTTCGAGCTTCACGGGCTCCTTTACCAACCCTTGCTCGTGGTTCGACGCGACGATCGTATCGAGCACCTTCTTCGACGCTTTGAAGCCGTACGCGAGCGGATCGACATCGATCGCGGCCTTGAACCCGGCGCCGAGGGCGTCGCTGCCGGCCTTTGCCGTAACGCCCGCGCCGATCGCGCCCGTCGCCAGATACGGCTCCAGCGACGACATCATCTGCGCGGTTCCCATCTCCTTTGCAGCGACGAACGCCTTGTAGAGATTGAGCGCGATCCAGGGATGCTGCTCGAGCAACGTGCGGCGCACGACGACGCAATGATTGATCGGGTAGATCCCGGTCTTCTTGAACAGCCGCTGCCCCTCCGCGAGCTGATCTGGGAACAGCCGGCGCACCTTGCCCGATCCGATCAGGTCGATGCGGCTGCGATCGACGAGGTTTTTATCGGTGAGATAGATCAGCGTGGCATCGAGCTCGTTGTTCATCAGCATTTCGCCGATGTTGGTCGATTGCGGAATGCGGTTTACGGTGACGCCGGGGGGAGCCGCGAAGCCGGTGGCGCCACCATGGCTGACTTCCGGCGTCCGCTCCATGAACCACTCGACGTCCGATGGCTTCACGCCGAATTCGTACTGCAACGCCCACCGCGACCACACCGCGGCGGTCTGCTGGTACTCGGGCACGCCCACGCGTTTGCCCTTCAGGTCGGCCGGCTTCTCGATCCCCGCGTCGACCCGGACGAGCGCGCGCGTGTGGAAGAACTCCCGCGTCGTGAAGATCGGTAAGCCAGCCCACGTCCTGTCACCACGCGAAGTGGCGATGATGAGAGACGACATCGACATTTCAGAGACGTCGAACTCCTGGTATTTCAGCTGCCGCCAGAACATTTCGGATGGGTGCACGCCGGTCGGTATCAGCCGCAGCCCCTGCGCCTCGACACGGCCCTCCAGCAGCGGCTTCGTGCGTTCGTTGATGGATAGCACGACGGAGAGGTCGAGCGCGGGACGAGCCATGGATTTCCTCCGGAAGAACGCGTGTCGGTTCTCAGTTCCCATCAGTAGAGCAAATCCATAGCTGGTTGGGGAAGTGCGCTATGAGAAATGACCATCGCTGCAGATGATCCTGGTTCGATAGTCCGGGGCGGCTGCGGAGCTGTCAGGTCCGACCTCTGCCTCTTACCCTCATTGCGACCCTAGGCATGCACGGGCGAATGGCCAATTTCTGCCATCGCCAATCCAGCGACGACACGCTTGCACTTCGTCCGGTCCTTTGTAGGTTAGCCGGCAGTCACAGGGCCCCGCGAACAGTCGAGCGTGACCCGGACCTGCCCTGCGGAACTGATGCGGGCTGCAGCCGAGGTTACCGATGAATCCTCCGCAACTCGAGATCCCGAAGTCGGAGCATGCTCTGGATGACAACTGAAGTGTGCTTGCAGACCCTGGCGAAGATCAAGAGATCGCGGCGGATTGGTGAGGTCGTCTCCGGTTGTGAAGAATTGTCCTGTGCAACTGTCGAGCTCGCGGCAATGAGGTTTGGCCTTTCCGGCAAAGCCGGCATTTATAGGGAGATCCCTGCAGGCGAAGCAATCGCCTTGCTAACCAACATCTTCCATCGAGACATGGCGTTCGATAAAAAAATTATGTCCGCGGCTCAGGCGTTTGCTCTCGCGAAAGCATTCGTCGATTGTTTTCCTCACGAAGCGACCTGCTTCTATACGAATGGCACGTTTGGCAAAAAGCAGGTGCCCCGATCCTGGTCGCCAGCGACCGACGCTACATTTGACGCCGGTCTGCTCGTGCTGTCCCGAGGCATTACCGCCTGCCTTTGGCTAAAGGACGAGGACTGATGACGTCGTCTCCAACGGCAACTTATTGCCTGGATGAAAAGCACATGCCCTCCGATCAACCGTGAACGACTTGTGGCGTTTTCGGCTCGTCGCGGCGAACGCTCGACGGTTGGTCCTGAAGGACCCACGTCGGTTCAGATGATCACGAGCGACAATTCCCGTCCAGGGAGATGAATGCCGGAAGTCCTCTGTCGACGGTAGAGCGATCGGCTCCGTCCTTTCGGCAGTCACGGGCGAGAGGGGCGCGGCGATTTCCGCAGTCCCGGCACCTCGCCGATGACGGAGGAGATCAGGGTGTCTCTGGGATTCTAAACCCGATCGTGCGCATTGCACTCTCGTAACCGGACCATTGGGATGTATCGAACTGTAGCCAGTAGCCGCGCTTGGAGATTCGGCCTGGCGGATCATCCGAAACCAACGGGCCAACGATTCCTTCGGAGGCATCCGGCCAGATTTCGCATTCTTCGAAGCAGCGTTCGATCCAGCCCCGCGCGAACCAGGTATCGTCGCGATAGAAATCCGCGCGCACCCAAAGACTGGGCGCAATCGACAGTTCAATGCGCCCCGTTATTGCGCCAGAAAGCGTTATGATGGCATCTCGCTGTGTTTCGCGCTCCACCCGCACCGCAATATCCCGTCCCGCGCGATCACGCCAAATCGGCGAGTGACGCGCAAAGTCGCACAGCGCGATCAAAAGCCATTGCGCCGAACCCAGTGTCGATGGCCCATCGTTGTCGCTGAAGTAGTGCGGTGCGCGGATTGGCGGGCGTGGTTCCATTCGAGCACGAAATCAAGCCGGCGGGGGCCTGTCAACGGTGTGTCGGCCTGCACGGCTCTCAGGCATCCGGATGGTCCCAAGGCTGCACGTTTGGAACCGCAGTCTCAGGCCCTGCACGAACCGACAATCGATGTCATTCAACTCTCAAATGCTGACGCGGACGAATTGGCATTGGCGCATCAAACGATGACGGGCATGGCCCAAGCAGAAGCCGCTGCGACGGTCGATCTGGAACGTATTGCGTCGCCGTTCGCGTAGCGTTCCACCATCGACAGCTCCTGACGGACTGGCGCTCACCGTGAGCCCGTTTCGGAACAGGGCGGGCTATGGAAACTGGTTCGGCATTCTGATGCTGCATTGTGACTGGAGACGCCCCGCGCCGGACGGTAAGCTCGGTCGATCATCTTTGAAATGCAACCCCAGTCATCGACCGGACGACAGCCCATGCGCGAAGCCCCGATCACAATGGCCATCGACCGCTACGATCGGCTCATGCCGTTCCATGACCGAACGGTAAAGCTGCCGCCCGGGCTCGACCTCGAGGTTCTCCAGGTCGGCCAGGAGCAGGCGCAGCGGGAAGGTGCACACCGGCACGAGCGGATGCTGCGGGAGGGCGAATTCGATGTCGCCGAGGTTTCGTTGTCGTCCTATGTCGCCGCCTGTGCCCGCGGCCTGCCGTTCACCGCGATTCCGGTATTCCCCCGGCGGCTGTTCAGCTTGGGCCAGATCTTCGTCCACCGCGAAAGCCCCATCGCGCATCCGCGCGAGTTGGCGGGCTGCCGCATCGGATTGCAGTCGTTTCAGACGACCCTCGCCGTCCTCGCCAAGGGTGACATGGCCAGCGAATACGGTCTGCCGCTGAAGGACGTGACCTGGGTGATGCGTGATGGCGAAACGGTCGAGGTAAAACTGCCACCCGGCTACTCAGCGGAGCGGTTGGCGCAGGGCACGAGCCTCATCGAAGCACTGGCAACGAAGCAGGTGGACGGGATCTTCTATTCGCGCACCCCCTGGCGCGATCCCGATCCCACCCTCCCGATCCGCCGTTTGTTCGCCGATCCGCAGGCCGAGGAGCGCCGCTACTTCGCGCGCAACGGCTATTGGCCGATCATGCACCTCGTTGCGATCAAGCGCGAAGTCGCCGCCCGTCGCCCCGCACTCCCGCTGCAACTCGTCGAAGCCTTCCGCAGCGCCGCCGAAATCGCGGATGCTTATGCTGATGACCCCGGCTGGTCACGCTTCGCATGGAGCAAGTACGCCCGTGAGCGCGAGACGGAAGCGCTGTCGTCGACGCTGTGGCCGCTGGGCGTTGCGGCGAACCGAGCCAATCTCGAACGCTTCATCGGCTATTCGCTGGATCAAGGCATCATCGACCGCCGTCTCGAGGTCGAGGAGCTGTTCCATCCGTCGGTCCACGGGACGTGACCATCAAGCCGAGCGCCGTGCCGCCGTCGCCGCTTCGTCGACTTTCCATGCGGTGCCGTCGCGGATGACGACGACCTTGTAGATCTCGGCAGCCCCTGTGGGCGTGACATAGCCCTCCGACACGTCGGCGAGCACGAGCGCGGGATCGCGCTTCACCGGATCGCCCCAGCCGCCGCCGCCGGGTGTCTCGAGCCGGAATACGTCGCCGGTCTTCAGCGGGTAGTCGGCATAGCGCGTCGGCAATTGCTTCTCGCCTTCCGTGCCCGGATTGATGCGGATGTCGCCGACCCGGCCGGTTCCTCCGCCCGCAAGGCCCTGCGCCGGTATCACGTGCTTTGCCGACCGGATCGAGAAGCGCGCTTCAGCGAGGTTCTCGTATTCGCGCACGACGCCGAGCCCGCCGCGATAAGCACCCGCGCCGCCCGAGTCCGGGATCAGCTCGAAGCGCTTGAGCCGTGTGGGGAACTCGCTTTCGATGATCTCGATCGGCGCGATCTTGGCGTTCGACTGGTTCACGTTGGTGCCCGACATGCCATCGCGGCCCGAGCGTCCGCCCGCGCCCCCGCCGACGATCTCGTATTGCACGTAGCCCTTGCCCGACGTCGTCGAGCGCCCGCCGATGATGATCGAGCGCGACGAGCAACCGTCCGCCCGCGCTCGCGACGGCACCAGCGAGCCGAGTGCTTCGAAGCTGCCGTCCACCACCGCGTGGATCGTCGGATTATAGGTGTTGACGGGTGCGGGAAACACCGGATCGCAGATCGACGCGCGCCGCACCTTGATGTCGATCGCGCGCAGCACGCCCGCGTTGATCGAGATGTGCGGATCGATCAGCGAGATCACGCAGAAGGCAGCCGCGGCATGCGCCAGCGGCGGCCGGATGTTCGCCGGCCCCTTCGTCTGGTCGGCGCTGCCGGTGAAATCGAATACGATGCGGTCGCCGCGCTTCTCGACCACGACGTGAACCCGGACGGGCTTACCCAACTCCACGCCGTCATCGTCGATGAACCGTTCTGCCTCGTAGCGCCCGTCTGCCCACTCCGAGATCGCACCGCGGATTTTCGCTTCCGACAGCGCCATCAGTTCGCGACCGGCGGCCTCGAACTTCTCGATGCCCATCTTGCTCGCCAATTCACCGAGACGTTTCTCGCCGAGCCGCCCCGCGCCGAGCTGCCCGCGGATGTCGCCCAGAACGAGATCCGGCGTTCGCGAGTTTGCCGCGATGATCCGTTCTACATCGCCGTAGGGTTGGAAGCCGCGCTGATACCGCACCGCCGGCAGATGCAGCCCCTCGTTGTAGGTCTCGCGCGCCGAGCCGGAGCACGAGCCCGGCACGGGACCGCCGATGTCGCTCTTGTGCGCTATCGACGCGCAGAAGCCGATGTGCCGCCCCTCGTGGAACGCCGCCGTGAGAACTGCCATGTCCGGCGCATGGGGGCTGCCGCCGTCGTAGGGGTGATTGATCAGGAACGCATCGCCCTCGCGGATGTCGCCCCCATAAGCCGAGAGGATCGCGCGGCAGCACGCCGGAAACGCGCCCAGATGCAACGGCAGCACCACGTGCTGCGCGATCACGTCGCCGGCGGTGTCGATCAGCGCACACGACGCATCCTGGCTTTCCCGGATGATCGTCGAGTACCCCGTCCGGAACAGAGAATTCTGCATCTCCCGCACGATCCCCGAAAGCGACGCACGCGCCACCTCGATATCGACGGCGGAGATGGGGCGTGGGGGCGTGGTATTCTTCGGCATATCTGAAACCTAATCCAACATCGCGACGGCGCGCGTCCAGGCGCCGGACGCGCCTTTGATCTTGCAGGGGAAGCACGACACCCAGAAGCCGGTCGCGGGCAATTGCTCCAGATGCTGCAGCTTTTCCATGTGGCAATAGGGGATGTCGATGCCGGCGAGATGGCCTTCCCAGATGATCTTGGGATCGTGCGTCTTCTCCCACTGCTTCGCCATGTGGAAGAACGGCACGTCCCAGCCCCATGCGTCGATGCCGGTCACGCGCACCCCGCGGCTCGTCAGCCACAGCGTCGCCTCGCGCCCCATGCCGATGCCGGCCGTCATGTACTCCGGCGTGCCGTAGCACTCGCTGGCGCGCGTGTTTACGAGCACGATGTCGAGCGGCTTCAACACGTGACCGATGCGCTTCAGTTCCGCTTCGACCTCGGCTGGCGTGACGACGTGGCCATCGGGCAGCCGCCTGAAATCGAGCTTCACGCCCGGCCGGAAACACCAGTCGAGCGGCACTTCATCGATCGTCATCATGCGGCGGCCTTGGGCGTCCACCGAATGATAGTGATACGGCGCGTCGAGATGCGTGCCGTTGTGGGTGACGAGGTCGATGCGCTCCCACGCCCAGCCCTCGCCGCCCGGCAGATCGGAAACCTTCAGGCCCGGAAAGAAGCTGCACACCATTTCGGCGTTGTCCGCGCCGGACTTGTATTCGATCTTCGGACGCATCACCTCCGGATCGACGACGGTTTCGTTGTCCATCGTCATGGAAATGTCGATGATCCTGGAAGGCAGCTTCATAAGACGTGCTCCGGCTGAGTTTCCTGGCGGTGAATCCTACTCCGCTTTGATTTTGGCGTCGCGCACGACGCGGCCCCACTTCTCGGTTTCTGCTGTCATGAACCGTCCGAGATCGTCCGGCTTCATCGGCGCGACCTCCGCGCCCTCCTTCTCGAACTGCTCTTTCGCCTTGGCCGAGGCGAGAACCGCGCCGAGCGATTGGTGCAACTTGTCGACGACAGGCTTCGGCGTGCCGCCCGTCGCGACGATGGCCCACCAGTTGGCCGCCTCGTAGCCCGGTAGTCCCGCTTCCGCGATCGTGGGCACATCCGGCAGCACGGGTATGCGCTTGTTGTCGGTGACGCCGATGATGCGCAGCTTGCCCGACTTGCCGTGACCGATGAGCTGTCCCGGCGCGCTGATCACCCCCTGTGCGTGTCCGCCGAGTACGTCGATGATCGCCGGCCCGCTACCCTTGTAGGAGACGTGCACGATATCGGCGCCGGCCATCAGCGAGAACAGCGCCGAGGTCAGATGGACGAAGCTGCCTGCGCCCGAGTTGCCCATGTGGACCTTGCCGGGGTTCGCTTTGGCGTAGGCGATGAACTCCTTGATGTTCTGCGCGGGCAAGCCGGGATTGATCGCCAGCACGTAGCTGCCGCGGGCCAGCAGAGAGACCGGCGCGAACGCCTTCGCCGGATCGTATTTGAGCTTATAGACGTGCGGATGGAGCGCGTTTGCGATCGTCGCCAGCATCAGCGTATAGCCGTCGGGCGGAGCGTTCGCCACCACCTCGGCCCCAACTGTACCACCCGCGCCCGGACGGTTCTCGACGATCACCTGTTTGCCGATCTGCTCGGTGAGGAGGCCCGCAATCGTGCGGCCCATGAGGTCCGAACCGCCTCCGGGCGCGAAACCGAGCACCAGACGCAACGGTCGCGACGGGAACTCCTGGGCCGGTGCGGCGCCCGAGAACACCGCGAGGAACGCTCCGGCGAGCGCGCCGCGCCGCCACCCAGCCTGGCCCGAACGCTTGCTAATGAGCTTGCTCATCCGCGTCTCCTCCTGTGGTCGTGTTGTCGTCGTCCCGGGGCCGTTGTGCCCAGGCGAATTGATACTAACTCGAAACGACGAGGTTCTTGAAAGGATCTACTTTGGCGGTTTGCCCCGGTTCGATCACGATCGTGCAGTCGTACTGCTCGATGATCGCGGGCCCCACGATCTCGTGGCCGACGTCGAGCCGCTCGCGCTGATAAACGGCGCAGTCGTGCATCCCGCCGTCGAAGCGCACCGGCCGGCGCTCGCGCAGTGCAGCCGACAATGGCGTACCTTGCCGCTCGAAGCGCCGCGTCTCGACGGGCGGCACCTTGCCCACCGACTGCACACGCCACGACACGATCTCGACCACCTCGTCGGGCGCGGCATGCCCGAACTGCTGCCGATGAATTTCATCGAACTTCAGCCGCAGTCCCGCGAGATCGCCGGCCCCCGAGATGTCGCCGCAAGGCACTGTGATCTCGTAGCCCTGGCCCGCATAACGCATGTCGAGCGCGCGCTGTATGCGAACCTGATCTTCGCCGAACCCTTCTTCGGCGAGTTCTGCCGCGGCCTTTTCCGTAAGCCGCTTGAACACCGCGTCGACCTCGACCGGATCGGCACTGGCGAGCCGCGTCAAGCGCGACTGGATGTAGTCGTGCTTCACATCGGACATCAACAGACCGATCGCGGAGAACACGCCGGGATAAAGTGGTATCACGAGGCCGGCCATCTTGAGGCTCGCCGCGATCGCCCCCGAATGGATCGGCCCGGCGCCGCCGAACGGCAGCAGCATGAACTCGCGTAGATCGTGGCCGCGGATGGTGGAGATCGCCTTGATCGCCTCCTCCATCTTCACGTCGATGATCCGCACGATGCCTTCCGCAGCTTCCATCACGTCGATGCCGAGCGGCTTCGCCACCGCCGCATCGATGGCCGCGATCGCCTTTGCCTTGTCGAGCTTCATCCGCCCGCCGAGGAAGTTGTCCTTGCTGAGCCGCCCGAGAACGAGATTGCAGTCCGTGATCGTCGGCAGCGTGCCGCCGCGGCCATAGCAGGCAGGTCCCGGCGCCGCTCCGGCGCTCTCGGGGCCGACCTTGAGCGTGCCGAACCGGTCGACGGTCGCAAGCGTGCCGCCGCCTGCGCTCACCGTATTGATGTCCATCATCGGCACGGCGATGTCGCGGCCCTCGACCTTGCCGTGGTTGGCGACGATCGCCTCGCCGCCTTTGATGAGCGCCACGTCGCAGGAGGTGCCGCCCATGTCGAACGTGATGATGTTGGGCAGGCCCGTCGACGCGGAAAGCGCGACGCCTGCGGTGACGCCTCCTGCCGGTCCCGACAGCACGGTCGTGACGGCCTTGCGCGCGGTTGCAGCGAAGGTCGCCATGCCCCCGTTCGATTGCATGATGTAGGCCGCGCGCGTCGCGATACCGGCCTCGCTCAGACGCCCGTCGAGTTTGTCGATGTAGCGCGCCAGGATCGGCTGCAGGTAAGCGTTGATGACGGTCGTCGAGAGCCGGTAATACTCGCGGATCTGCGGAACGATCTCGCATGACAGCGAGATGTCGACACCGGGTAGCGCTGACCGGGCGAGGTCGCGCACGCGTTCCTCATGCTCCGGATGAAGGAACGAGAACAGCAGGCAGACCGCGAGGGATTCGATCTTCTCTGGCGCGAGCGCGGCGAGCGTCGAAACCAGCGCGGCCTCGTCGAGTGGGGCGAGCACCGTGCCGTCGAAGGCGACGCGCTCGGCCACTTCGCCGGTGCGCGAGGGCGGTGCCAGCAGCGGCGGCTTCTGGTACATCACGTCGAAGATGGCTGGCCCGTGCGGCCGCGATTGCTCCCCGACCTCGTAGATGCCGCGGAAGCCTTTGGTGACCAGGAGCCCGGTGCGCGCACCCTTGCCCTCGAGGAGGGCGTTGGTGCCGACTGTCGTTCCGTGACAGAAAAACGAGACGTCGGAGCCCTTCACGCCCTTAGACAACAGCAACTCGATGCCGGCCAATATCGCGCGTGACGGATCGTCCGGCGTCGAAGGCACCTTGGAAATGGTTACTCCGCCGGTTGCCTCGTTCATGTAGACGAAGTCGGAAAACGTGCCGCCGGTATCGACCGTGATGCGGTGTTTCGCAATCGCGTGGCCCATCGTTTGGCAGCTCTCCCTTACTACGTTCAGCTTGTCCAGACCTGATGCGGGATCGCCCCTCACCATGTCAAGGCGAGGCTCGAAGGGAGCGTCCGGTGGCTCGCGTGATGGGTAAGATTGAGTGCGGCGGGCTGGCCCGCTATCTTGGCCCCGGTTGTTGCGTCGTGGACGGAAGATGGGGAGAGGCCGCTCGTGGAAGCAGCGGAAGTACCGAAAACCGTAGGAACGGGAAAGGCAGGGGCGCAGCTTCTCGCCACGGGCTCGGACGCCGCTGCCGGACGCGCCACTCGAACGGCGATGCTGGAGCGCTGGTTGTTGGGGCTCCAGCCGCTTCGGCACAGGCTGCTGGTATGTGCAGTCGTCGGAGCGGTTTACCTTCTGGCCGGACATTTCGCGCTCCACCTCACCGACGAGCGTGACGGTGTCGCGGTGTTCTGGCCTGCGTCCGGGGTTGCCGCCGGTGCCATCGTGGCGCTCGGACCCAGATTCCGTTGGCCGATCGTAATGGCGGTCGTGATCGCGACGGTGGCCGTCAACCTCTATTCGCGCTCCGGGCTGGCATTGATCGGAGTTTTCGCTGCCTGCAACGCGATAGAATGCCTTCTGTTCGGCTGGCTCATGCGGACTTTGGACCGCTCCAGGACTCAGCTCGAGAGCCTCGGCAGCGTCGTGGCGTTCTTGATCGCCGCAGCAGTAGGCGCTGCCGTGCCGGCCGTTCCCGCAGCCTTGGCGATCGAAGGCATGACCGATGCGAGCGCCCATTGGACCGAAATCTGGTTCGGCTGGTTCAAGTCGGATGGGCTGGGAATCGTCGTGGTAGCCCCGCTCCTGATTACGCTACCGTCGTTCGTGAGAGTTATGCCGGGGCCAGTCAAGCTCTTGGAGGCTGCGTTGGCGGTATTGATTTCCGTGGCCGCAACCTACTACGCATTCGGATTTCCGATCGCTGGCTCGACGCCCATTGCCACGCCTGCGATGTTGCTGTTTCCGATATTCGTCTGGCTCGCGGCCCGCGCACCACCCTTCTTTTCGGCCCTCGCTGCGTTTTTGATCTCTGTGGTCATCGTAGGCCTGGTTCTGGCGGGAGAAGGGCGCTTCGCCGACCCGGCCATGCCGTTCGCGATGCGCCTCGGATCAGCGCAGTCCTCCTTGTTGACCGGAGGTGCGGCGCTACTCACCCTTTCGGCGATGTTCGCGCGCGTCAGCAATGTCGCCATGGCTCTTCAGTCCAGCGAGCAACGCTTGAAGCTCACATTGACCGCTGCGAGCATGTACGCGTTCGACTACGATCTCGAGCGCGACATCGTGCACCGCACGGGGGGACTGATGCCGCGCCTTGGCCTTCCCGAATTCGGTTCGGCCGCCGACTACTTTTCGGCCCTCCATCCCGATGAACGCCAGGCATTCAACGAAATGTTGAACTCGACTTCGCCGGCAGGACCGCAGTTGAAGCGACTCGTGCGGATGCACGCTGCCGATGGCAAGGAACTGGCGATCGAATATCGCTCCGAAGGTGAATTCAAGGGCGATGGCCGCCTTGTTCGGCTGCGAGGGATCTGCGTGGACGTGACGGATCGCGAAAGATCGCGCGAACTCGTCGAGAAGCAGGCCTTGCAATTGAGCGGCGCTTTGCAGGCCGGTCGCGTGTTCGCCTATGATTACGACAATTCGAGCAAGTCGATCACACGCAGCGCCAACTCTGTCGACATCCTCGGCATACCCGTCGAACTGCTGAACGACCCCCGCAACCTCTTCGTGGAGATGGCTCACCCTGAAGACCGGCAGGCGCTGATCGCCTATGGCCGGCGCGAGGCGCACGACGATGGGTTCAGGCAGCAGACGTTCCGCTTCATCCGGCCCGACGGGCGCATCTCCTGGTTGGAGGTGACTTCCACCGCACTGTTCGACGAATCCGGTAAGCTGAAGGCCATCCGAGGCCTCGCACGAGACGTGACGGAGCAGACACGCTGGGAACAGCGCCAGACGACACTCATCGAAGAACTCGACCACCGCGTGAAGAACGGCCTCACGCGCATGAAGGTTGTCGTCACTGTATCGCGCGATCAGCACCAGTCCCTCGACGACTACGTCAAAGTGATCCAGGGACGCATCGATTCTATGGCGCGGACGCAGGAGCGGTTGAGCCGCAGTAGGTGGGATGGCGTTTACCTCGAGGCGTTGGTGGCCGACGAACTTGCCGCCTACCACACGCCGATGAACTGCAGGATCGATGGCCCCAGCCGGTTGCTCGACCCGGTTGCTGCTCAGGGGTTCGCCTTCACGCTGCACGAACTCGCCACCAACGCCGCCAAACATGGCGCGCTATCGCGTTCGGGCGGGCGGGTCGAAGTGGTGTGGCGCATCGAGGGGGAAGCGGCCGGTCCAAATGAGCTTCGCCTCATCTGGCGCGAGATCGTCGATGGCGGCGTCGTGCAGCCGAAAAAAGAGAGCTACGGCCTGCGCACGATTCGTAACCTGCTGGAACACGAGCAGGACGCGAGAGTCTCGCTCGATTTCACGCCGAACGGCCTTGTTTGCGAGATTGCAATGCCGTTGAAGGCGCTTGCGCGGGAACAGGGATCCTATGAAAGCGGGAAGAACGGCCGTGCAATCAAGGGGCTCGCGCCCGCAACGGGCGCGCCAGCGCGGCAATGAGTGTCTCGCCGGGTATCGGCTTTGTCAGGCAGGCGTGCACCTTGTCGGCGAGTTCGGGCGGCGGTTCGAAGCCCGTGAGTACGACGACTTTCTTGCCGGCCTCGGCCAGCCGCAAAGCGAGCCCGTGCGCCCGCTCGCCGTGCAGATCGAGGTCCATCACCGCGGAGCAGAAAGTCGCCGTCGCCGCGGCCCGCTCCGCTTTGGTCAAGGTGCCGACCATGCCTGCGATGTCGCCACCCGCATTCTCGACAGACGTTCGGATCGCATCGGCGAGATGCCATGAATCCTCTGCGATGAGCACGCTCAGGCCCCGCAACGGCGACTCACTCGTGACCGACATGGCCTCTCCCTCGATCTCCGATCAAGTCTTGGAAAAAAGCACCTGAACGTTGTTGACCGAAAGCGTTCGATCGTCTTCGATCATAATGAAGTTCCACCGTGTACAGCAATCGCGGTTCGTGCGAAGTCACGCCGGGTTGATGAGAACGATTGCAGTCTCCGACATTACCGCATCTTCGGCGAGCAGCAGAGAATACCTGAAGTTGCCAGCCCGGCGGGGCTACGAACGGGACATTCATGGCGAACACCAAGATCGATCCCCGCCAACCCGGCAGCCGGTCCGAGAGCCTCTGGCAAGTGGCACGGCACGATTTCCGCCAACCCGTCCAGTCGCTCGAATTGCTGGCTTCCGCCATGGCCTCCGCCCGCACCGACGAGGCGCGCCGCCAGTGTGCCGAGCGGACGTCAGATCTCGCCGCGTCGCTGCGAGCGATGATCGAGGGGCTGACGCTGGTCTCACGCCTGGAGGCGGGCGAGTTGGCGGTCGCGCCCGCCGCCGTTCCTCTCGGCGGCGCCGTGAGGTCGGCTATCCGGTCGCTCGGTGCCCACGGCTCCCGGATCGAACCGCGCGGCCTCGCTGGAAAAGCTGGCACCGCTCCGGCCTTGCTGGCGACCGCGCTCGAAGGTCTCCTGCTCTACGCGGCGAAATTCGCAGCTACCGATTCAGTGACGGTGACCGCGAAGGCCATGAAACGGGAAGCTGTGATCGAGATCGGCTTCGATGGCCGCCACCCCCGATCGGCGCTGACCAGTCTGGCCTTCGTCGAGTTACCTCCGACTGCCGAAGGTGGACGCCCATCGGTCGGCCTCGGCCCTGTCCTTGTTTCTCGCGTGGCTGAGGCGATGGGTTGGCGGCTCGAGCTCATCGCCCCCTCTCAGGGCGTCGCCAGTATCATCCTCGTGCTTCCCGCGCCGGCCCCAACTTAGGCGCCCCCTACGCTTAGATGGACGTGCGGAGCGCGTTGGGCTGGTCAATGCCATCGTCAACGCCTAAACAGCGGACCATGGCAGCACATCTCATCAACCTCGACGACATCCATCTGACCTTCGGCGGCAACCCGCTGCTGGTCGGCGCAAATCTCACCGTGAGTCCCAACGAGCGCATCTGCCTCGTGGGTCGCAACGGTTCGGGCAAATCGACCCTCTTGAAGATCGCGGCGGGCCTGGTCGAGCCCGATCGTGGCACGCGCTTCGTCCACCCCGATGTCCGCGTCCGCTATCTCGCCCAGGACGTCGATTTCACCGGCTACGAGACCGCACTCGACTACGTCGAGTCCGGGCTCGGCCCGCTCGATGACAGTTATGCGGCGCACCGATTTCTCGATGAGCTGGGCGTCCCCGCCGATGCTGATCCACAGCATCTGTCGGGCGGCGAGGCGCGCCGTTTGGCGCTGGCCCACGTGTTGGCGCCCAAGCCCGAGGTCCTGCTGCTCGACGAGCCGACCAACCACCTCGACCTGCCGACCATCGAATGGCTGGAGAAGACCCTTTCCGGTCTCCGTTCCGCGATGGTGCTGATCAGTCATGACCGTCGCATGCTGGAGGCCCTGTCGCGTTCGTGTGTTTGGATCGACCGTGGCCGCGCTCGCCATCTCGATCTCGGTTTCGCCCACTTCGAAACGTGGCGCGACAAAGTGCTCGAGGAAGAGGAGGCCGAGCGCCACAAGCTCGACCGCAAGATCGAGCGCGAGCTGGAATGGATGTATTCGGGCGGCGTGACCGGCCGGCGCAAGCGCAACATGCGGCGCGTCGGCGAGATGCACAAGCTGCGCCAGGAACGCAAGGAATGGCTGAGTGCGCCGGGGCAGGCGCGCATGACGACCAGCGAGGCCAGCCAGTCCGGCAAGCTTGTGGTCGAGGCAACCGATCTCACCAAGAGCTACGAGGACCGGCCGATCGTGCTGGGTTTCTCGACCCGCATAGGGCGCGGCGATCGCATCGGCCTCGTCGGCCCCAACGGCGCTGGCAAGACCACGCTGTTGAACATGCTGACCGGCCAGCTCGAGCCGGATAGCGGCACGATCCGCATGGGGACCAACATCGAGATGATCTCGCTCGATCAGCGCCGCTCAGCACTCGATCCCGAGGACCGCGTTTCCGATGTGCTGACCGGCGGCCGCGGCGATTATGTGGAGATCAACGGCCAGCGCAAGCATGTCGCGAGCTATCTGGCGGACTTCCTTTTCCAGCCGGAGCAGTCGCGCAGTCCGGTGAAGGTGTTGTCGGGCGGTGAGCGTGCGCGCCTGCTGCTGGCGAAGGCGTTGGCCAAGCCGTCGAACCTGATGGTGCTCGACGAGCCGACCAACGATCTCGACATCGAGACGCTGGATCTTCTGCAGGAATTGCTGTCCGACTACACGGGAACGCTGCTGCTGGTCAGCCACGACCGCGACTTCCTCGACCGTGTCGCAACCTCGGTCATCGTCTCAGAAGGCGACGGTGAATGGGGCGAATATGCGGGCGGCTACACCGACATGCTCGCGCAGCGCGGGGCGTCAGTCGGCAAACCAGCCAAGAACCGGGCTGCCATGCGTGACCCATATGCAGCGGCCGCGCCTGCATCGCGGGAAGCCCAAGCCGCTCCCTCGAAGCCGGGCGACCAGAAGTCGAAGCGCAAGCTGACGTTCAAGGAGCAGCATGCGCTGAAGACGCTGCCCGAGACCATGGCGAAGCTCGAGGCCGAGATCGCGAAGCTGGCCGGAAAAGTCGGCGACGGCGACCTCTACGCGCGAGATCAGACGGCGTTCAATGCCGCGACCGCGCGCATGGGGATGGCCCAGGCCGAGCTGGCGGCGGCGGAAGAAAAGTGGCTCGAACTGGAGATGCGGCGCGCGGAGATCGAAGGCTGAGGCCTTCTGATCGGTCACAGCCGCTCGATTGGGTCAGAGCCTTTCGACGGCATCAGAGAGGCGGCTCTGACCCCCATGACGTCACCCTCCGGATCTGCGATAGTGAGGTCATGACCCAACTTCTGTTGGAGGAGCCCCCGATGAGTACCACCGTAAGCGAAAAGACCAAAGCCGCCGTCACTCCCATGTCGGACGCCGAATGGGAAATGCGCGTCGATCTCGCGGCCTGCTATCGCCTGGTCGATCATTACGGCATGTGCGACATGCACCTGAATCACATCTCTGCGCGCGTGCCGGGCAAGGAGGAGCACTTCCTCATCAACCCGTTCGGCATGATGTACGAGGAGATCACGGCGTCCTCGCTCATCAAACTCGATCTCGACGGCAAGGTGATCGCCAACTCGAACCCGGAGTACGGGGTCAATCTGCCGGGCTACGTGATCCATTCGGCGATCCATCGTGCGCGCCACGACGCGAAATGCGTGCTCCACACCCATACACCCGCCGGCATGGCGGTGTCGTCGCTGAAATGCGGCCTCCTGCCGATGACGCAGACGGCGATGCGATGGGGCAAGGTCGCCTATCACGACTATGAAGGCGTAGTCGTCGATTTGAGCGAGCAGCAGCGCCTGGTCGAGAACCTCGGCGACGCCGAAGTGATGATCATGCGCAATCACGGGCTGCTCGCTGTCGGTGAAACCATCGCCACTGCGTTCGCGAGCATCGTCCGGCTGGAGCGCGCGTGTCAGGCCCAACTGATGGCGATGGCCTGCAACACCGAACTGTCTCTGCCCCCTCAGCACATCGTGGAGTTGTCGAACCGCCAGCTCGCCAAGGCTCCGACGCCCGATCTAACCGGCAAGCATCGCCCGCAAGGCCTGCTCGAATGGCCCGCCCTCAAGCGCATGCTCGACCGCCGCGATCCCAGCTACAAGACGTGAGAAAGCGCTCTGAGCGGCGGATTTCGCTTCGCATTGCCGCTGCGATCAGACTTCCAAACGCATGTCGATCTCAGCGACCGGAAAGAAGCACAGCATCACCAACGGCACCGTCCCCGTGTTGCGGGTGACGTGCATTTCGCCCGGAGGCACCAGGATCGTATCGCCCGCCTTCAGCGGATGCTGAGCCGTGCCCGAACTCGTGGTGCCCTCCCCCGACAACACATACATGCATTCCTCGTGGCCATCGTGACAGTGCCGCCCGCGCTGCGGCTCACCGGCCGTCACGACCGGGATTTCCACGAGCCGCAGCGTAACACTCTGCGATCCGCCGTGCGCGCCCGAGACGATCTCGTTCGACACGCGCCCCGGCAACCCCAGCGACTTCGCTTGTTCCGGCGTTACGACGATCGCCATGTCAGCCAGCGCCCCGCTTCTTCCCCTTCGTCTCCGCCACGCCGCCCTGCACCTGATGCAGTTGCGCGAAGATCTCGGCTGCCTCCGCCGATATCGCGGCCGCCACATCGGCGAGCATCCGCTGACCCTTGTCGACGGTCGCATGCTCGGGCTTGCCGAACCACCCCGACGGCGCGATCGAGCGGATGTCCGTCAGCACCGGAATGAAGTTCTTTGTACGCCGCAGCTTGTCCATCTTGTGTCCGAGTGCGTGGTCGGAAGAATCCTTCACGCGGTCGAGATGCACGAGTTCTGGCCGGTAGGCGAGGACGGCCAGGGCCTCGATCTCGCCGCCGTGCGTGAGGCCGCCGCTCGACGGCCCGTAGAGATCTGCTGCGACATAGCAGGCATGGCACGTCACCACCGACAGGCCGTGTTCGCGATGCAGCGCCTCGGCCGCGATCGCGAGCGGCGCCGAATTGCCCTCGTGCCAGTTGACGACGAGCAATTCCTTCGCTCCATGCTTTGCGAGCGATGCACACGTCTCGACGACCATGCGCATATACGTGTCCGCCGACAACGTGATCGTGCCGGGAAAGGGCGCGTGCATCGGCGTCACGCCCAGCGGCGTCCACGGGATCACTAGGCCGTCCATCTGCTCGGCGACCGCGTGGGAGATGATTTCGGCCGCAAACGTGTCCGTTCCGGTCGGCAGGTGCGGCCCGTGCTGCTCGACGCTGCCGGCCGGCAGCAGCACCAACGGGTTCTTTGCGAGCTGGTCCTTGATCTCGTCGCGCGTGAGATCGATCATATAGCGTGTCGGCAGCTTGGCCATGTCAGGCGTCTTCCTCGACTGGAATTGGATTGCCCGAACGCTAGGCAGTTTTTCTCGCGGCGTCCACAGCGGAGGCTTCGACGATTCCAGCTTCGACGAAGGTTGGCTCGCCCCCGGCTTGCGTCACACGCGTCCGGTTGACCCAACCTTCGTGGATTGTGCGCTAGAACAACGCCAGCTCTCGCACGTCGGCGACCTTCTCGAGCGCCATCAATTGTTCGAACAGTTTGTCGCGCGTATCGTCCGAGAGCGCTCCGCGCGTGACGTTGTCGAACTTGTGTTTCACGTCGGCCCGCGTGAAAGGCTGCTCGGGCGTGCCGCGGAACGCATCGAGATGGCCGGCAATCTTTCGCCCGTCCTTCAACACGATGGCCATGGCAACGCCCATCGTCGCCACGTCCTGCGGACGTTCGATGATCTTCACACGCTTGGCGAGCGTGCGCACGCGGGCGTCCGCCAGCGTCGTGTCGTTGAACACCTCCGGGTCGGCGGGATCGTGGTAGGCCGCCAGCGCCACCGTGAACGGCGTCGAGTACTGCGCGCTCATCACGTCGACCGGCTCCGCGTTCGCGTGGTGGGTAACGACTTTGGGCGAGGCCCAGATCGTCAACTCGGCAATATCGTCGCCGGTGAACCTGTGTTCGCCCATCCATTGACGGATCAACTGCACCGAAGGCTGCGCTGTGACGTGCAGCGCATAGGGCTTGATGCACAGCCGCTCGATCTCCCACTCCGTCCCGAGCCCGCGCGTGAGCCGGGTGGCGTCGCGATTGTCGCAGTACGCCTCGAGCACGCCGAACTTGCCCTCGAGGACGCTTGCCGGTCCCTCGAAGCCGCGCCGCGCGAGGTCGACCGCGACGATGCCGCCTTCCGCCGCGCGCCCCATGTGCAGCCGCTTGACCATGCCGCCCTTGCCCGCCTTGGCGAACGCGAGAAGCCCGCCACCGAGCGAGCCCGCGATGCCGAATGCGTTGGTCGTCGTCCCGGCATCGAGGCCCGCCAGCGAGGCGCACGCGGCAGCGCACCCGAACGGTCCGGCGATGCCGGGCGCATGGAAACCGCGGACCTCCGGGGAATGCAGCGTCGCGACACCGATCCGCCCCATCACTTCGGTGCCTGCCACGATCGCCGTCAGTAGCGCCTTGCCGCTCGATCCCAGCGATTGCGCGAAAGCGAGCGCCGGCAGCGCGACGGTGGCGCCGGGATGCACGCCCGCACTCGGATTGCGCAGGCTGTCGAGTTCGAATGCGTGGCTGAACGTGCCGAGCGCCAGCGCAGCTTGCGGTACGTGAAGGTTCACGCCGGGAAGTCCCGGCAGCTTCACGGGACCACCGGAGCCTACGGCCTTGGCATGCTCCAGCACCATCTGCGACCACGGGAAACGCACCCCGAACACCGCGCACCCGATCGCATCGGCAAGGCACACCCGCGCCCGCTCGATCACGGCCTCCGGCAGCGACTCGTAGCGAAGCCCTATGGCATAGGCGGCGAGCGTCTCGGCGGCAGTCGTCATGGTCGCGTTATCCGTCTCTCGAATTGTCCGGGTCCCAGCTTCGCTGCGGGGCACACACGTCGTCGTTTCCCGGGTAACATGCCCGCGCGCCGCCGCGCAGCCAGTATCCACATCGGTCAACGCAGGTCTTGTAGCCGCCTATGAATGCGAACGACAGTGCACCTCCGCAGCCTTCCGCCAGCACCGCCGACGAAGGCTATTGGAGCCTTCTGCGCGCCGAGCCGGTTCTGGTCGTCATCATGGCGACCGTGGCCGGCCACCTGATGATCATGGGCATGCTGCTGCCTGTTCTGCCGCTTTATGCCCAGACGTTCGGGGTGAGCGACGCCGTGCTCGGCCTCGTCATCACGGCATTCGGCATCGGCCGCCTCCTGATCGACATTCCCGCGGGGCTCCTGGCCGACAGGCTCGGTCGCAAGGTGCTGCTGTTCGGTGGCCCGCTGCTGATCGCGGTGGGCTCGGTCGGTTGCGCCTTGGCAACCGATTTCTCCTGGCTCGTCGCATGGCGGTTTCTTCAGGGGCTCGGTGCCGGCGCCTACATGACCGCCGCGATGATCGTGGCAGCCGACGTGTCTAGTCCCGAGACGCGCGGGCGCATCATGGCCTTGCATCAGTCGGCGCTGCTCGTCGGTGCAGGCAGCGGGCCCGCAGTGGGCGGATTTCTCGCCGCCCACTATGGCTATCAGTCCGTGTTCTGGGTCTCGATGGCGATCGGTCTGGGTTCTGCCACGTTCACGTTGTGGCGCTATCGCGAGACGAAGCGTACAGCCCGCCATGCCGAGGATCACTCGCTTCGCGCCTATCTCCCTGTGCTGGCGAACCCGGCGCTGCGTGTCGCCCTGATCGCGAGCTTCGGCATGTTTCTCACGCGGTCGAGCGCGTTCATGCAGCTCCTGCCGCTGTCGGGCGCCGAGCGCTTCAAGATGGGGCCGGGACACATGGGCATCGGTTTCGCGCTGCTCGCCGCTGCGAACCTGTCGATGCTGCCGTATTCGGGTCGGCTGGTGCAACGCATCGGCACCGTGCCGATGGTGGTCATGGCCTGCGTCGGTCTCGCGGCGGGAATGGCGCTGGCCGGTCTAACCAACTCGATATTCGTGTTCTTCATAGCGATGATCGTGCTGGGCGCCGCATCCGGTCTCGAAGGCCCGTCGCTGTCCTCCTATGCGGTGGCGCACGCCCCCGGTGGCCGCTTCGGCCCGACGACAGGCGCGATGCGGTTCGTCGGCGACCTCGGCTTCGTCGTGGGGCCGGTGATGTTCGGCGTGCTCGTCGACAACACAACGTGGGGCTATCGTGGCGCACTGCTCGTTACCGCCGCGATCCTCGTCGTGATCGCGGCCCTGTTCGCGAGCTTCGCCAAGGAGAGCAGATAGCGCTGGCCCTGGAGCAACTCCGACCGGATGGAAACTCTTTCGCGATCCGGAGGTCGGATAAAATCACGAGACTGGAGCAGTGGTCTTTCGATCGCCCGTGGCGACAGCCTATGATCGGAGGCTGCTCTATCGCGTGTTGCGGTGTTGTGGTGGCGATCCCGGCAGAACCTCGAGACGTTGCGGCGCCGTCAGCCTCGACAGCGCACGCGACATCTCCGCGCCGACCGCTCGCGGCACGCGGGATGCAGCCGTTGCTACACGCTGCCGGCTAGTTGTGGATCTCAACGCCAAGAACTTTCGACAACTCGCTAGCCCGACGTTGCATGGCGGCCGGGTCGTTAGCGTTTGTGCCGCTGTTGGCGCTGCCGTTGCGAACCTTGGGCCGCGATTGGGGCGGCTCTCGCGTGGTGGCAACAGCAGGCGCTGCTCGGCGAGCGACGGCAGCGGGGGCAACGGAAGTCCGCTGTACGCCGACCGGATCGGGTGTGGCGGTGGGGGCACCGTCGCCTCTTTCGCCGGATACTGGTCCGACTGAAACTGGCCCGACAGCGGTGTGGGTTGTGGCCAGTCCGGCGGTAACGCCGCAAGTGACTGGGAGCTGGGCTCGATCAGCGCGGCGCGTGACACGCCGCACAACGCTAAAGGGCCTTCATCACCCACCTCCCCAGGGCGCTGCGGTTCGAGGACATAACGCCGGTCGCAGATGCCGACGCGTGGCGGCAGCCGGGTTTGCTCGAAGGCGTCGTAGCCTTCCTTGAGGTTGCGCCAGAAATCCAGCCACGGGCTCTGTGCCTGCGTGGCGAGATTTGCCTCCGTCATCCGAAATGGAAACACGTGCATGTCGACGCGCGCCTGCCCCGCGCGCAGCGATTGTTCGGTCAGCGCGAAAATCTCGGCCATGACGCCGTTGGTCATGGCGAAGCAGCCGACCGAAGAACACCCGCCGTGCACCAGGATGTAGGAGCCCGTCCGCCCGTGCGCCTTGTCGAAGGTATTGGGGAAACCGATGTTGAGCGAGCGGGGCCAGCGGCCGATGCGATGCAACTGCCGCGCGCCGATCGAATAGAAGCCTTCCGGGTTCTGCTTGTCGCCCTCGCGCAACTTCGGCCCGATGGTGCCGGCCCAGTGGCAGATCGGATAGGTCGCGAAAAGCACGAACTGCGTGCCTTTCTGCATCCACACCTCGAGCTCGGATTCCGACTTGAAGATGCGGATGAACATCGCCGCACCGGCCTTGAGACCCTTGGCTGCGAGCCTGTCGTTGAGTTGTCCGAGATCGGGCGTGCCCGCGAGCGGCAAAGCACCTTCCGCGAACGCTCGTTGACGCTCTACCCGGTCAGGTGCCACGTCGTCGATTTCCACCGTGATTGCCTGCGCGCCAGCCGAAGCGAGCATCAGCCCGGCAACGGCTGCAGCAACAACCCCGCACCTGAGAGCGACGCTCGAGGTGGGCCATCGACGTCTGAGCAATTCCAACGCCATCGAACTCTTCGCCCTTTGTCCGGTACGCAAGGCACAATACCGATAGAGCCTATCAGTGCAACAGCCAGAGGGGAGCAATTCTCCACCCGCTGCCTTCTGAAAGTCGTTTACCGCGGAACGCCGTTGCTGCCGGGGCACTCGCCTACGAGCAGAAACCTACCGTCTATACCGGCGAGCCCTGACAATGGCCCGCGTTGGACGAGGCAGCGGTTAACGCGAAAAACCCAGCATCGTCGGGCTTACATTGCTCCCGACCGCTCCTGCGGGGGAACTGGAGCGCTTCCCGCCGAGCCCATAGCTCGGGCCGATGCTCGCTCCCGAATTCGCGCCGAGGCCGGTCGAGAGGCCGCCCGCCCCGATACTGCCGGCGGTCCGGGTCTTCGGTCCTTCGACGACGCCGGTATCGGCGGCTTGCGTGGGCAACGGGGTGAACGGCTCGGGTGACAGGCGCTCCAATGGTGGGCACGCACCTTCCGGCCGTGGCTTGGCACGGCTGCCGTAGCTTGCGTTCACCACATAGCGGCGCTCGCAAACGACTACGCTGGCCGGTTGCCGCGCCTTCTCGAAGAAGTCGTAGCCGTCTTTCATGGTCGCCCAGAAGCCGTAGTGAGGGCTCGACCTGTGACGCTCGAGATTAACTTGCGTCATACGGAACGGGAATGCATCGACGTGGATCGCCTCTTGCCCGCCGATGAAGGATTCGCGCGCCAACGCATAAATCTCCTCGATCAGTGCGTCGGTCATGGCATAGCAGCCCGCGGACTTGCACTTCCCGTGGATCATCAGGAAGTCGCCGGTACGGTTGTTGGCGCGATCATAGGCGTTCGGAAAGCCGAGGTTGAAGGCCAGATGGAACTGTGAATTCGGATTCATCATGTTTTGCGGCACGCGGTAGAAGCCTTCCGGCGCCTGCATGTCGCCTTGCCGGAGCTTCGGTCCGAGCGCGCCCGACCAGTTGCAGATCGGGTAGGTCTTGAAAAGGTAGAACCTCCCGTCCTCGCGCTGCTTCCAGAGTTCGAGTTCGGATTCCTCCTTGAACACCCGGATGTACATCGCTGTCGATGTGGTCATGCCCTTCTTGCCGAGGAGCGAGATCGTATCTTTGGAGAGCGGCCGGAGATAAGGCGGGATCTCCATCTGCGTGCAGCCCACGCTGAACGCCGCCGTGGAAATCGCCACGACGCAAGAAACCCAACGTTTGACCGAGGTGATCAATTCCCGTCCCACCCTACGCACTACGCCACCAGGTACGTCGCCCCGAGCGTTAGCGTTTCTTCCAAAAGCCTTAACAAATGGTTGATTCTATCGTCGGACAACTACTTCCTCTGCCAACCCCCAATCGGTGCAGCTTAAAGACCATGATTTGGGCGGTGCAAGGGCAGAGTTGTAACGCGTCGGGTGTGATCCCGAGCCGAGTTTGGCGGCAGCCGGCGCGCAGTCGAGCCACGGCGACGGGGCGGTCGAACCCGACCTTAACGGGGGAGGAACAGATATTTCACCCCCCTTCACATAACCGACACAGCGGACTAGTATAAAAACTGTAAATCAGGGTGCGATCCTGAGTCGTTCGGGCAACCGACCGGGAGTACGCACGTGAACGCATCTACTGCTCATCCGGAGACCTTTCCAGCGCTGGTGCTGAATGCCGACTTCCGGCCGCTCAGCTACTATCCGCTGTCCCTGTGGAGTTGGCAGGAGACGGTCAAAGCCGTGTTCCTGGACAGGGTCAACATCGTCTCGCAATACGACAAGCACGTCCACAGCCCCACCTTCGAGATGCGCTTGCCGAGCGTAGTCGCGCTGAAGACCTACGTCCGGCCAGCGCTTTATCCGGCTTTCACGCGGTTCAACGTGTTCCTGCGCGACCGCTTCTCATGCCAGTACTGCGGCTGTAGAACCGACCTTACGTTCGACCATCTCATCCCGCGTTCGCGCGGCGGTCTCACGAAGTGGGACAACGTCGTGACGGCCTGCGCGCCATGCAATCTGCGCAAGGGCGGCCTGATGCCGGCGGCAGCGGGTATGCATCCCTATCAACATCCGGCGCGTCCCACGGTTTTCGAGCTTCACCGCAACGGCCGACTGTTCCCGCCCAACTATCTGCACGATAGCTGGCTCGATT
>LNFM01004913.1_pt1 | contig 27804 bp, 22 predicted proteins | sample 596031 | NCBI WGS metagenome assembly LNFM01 (sample SAMN04254537, study PRJNA301005) | activated carbon metagenome | isolation source: dual media filters at the Ann Arbor, Michigan drinking water treatment plant | place: USA: Ann Arbor
GGCCTTCGAGCGCCTGGACGCCGCGCGCTCCTCGGTGGAAGGCGCCGGCATCGGTCTGGCGCTGAGCAAGTCGCTGGTGGACCTGATGTGCGGAGAGATCGGCGTGCACAGCGTGCCCGGCCAGGGCAGCCGCTTCTGGGTGCGTCTGGCGCGTGGCAAGGCCAGCGCGACCGCTGCACCCGGCGCCACCACGGCCGTGGCCGCAGGCGTGCCCACAGAGCCGCCCGCACCGGCATCCCTGGCCGCCGCAGCCCCGGCAGCGCCGGCGGAAGGGGCCGCGGCGTTCCTGGCGCCCGCGCGCAGCGTGCTCTACATCGAAGACAACCCGGTGAACCAGGTGCTGATGGAGGGCATGCTGGCGCAGCGGCCCGGCGTGCGCCTGCAACTGGCCAGCCTGCCCGAAACCGGGCTCTTGATGGCCGCCCAGGCGCCGCCCGACCTGGTGCTGCTGGACATCCAGTTGCCCGGCATCGACGGCTACGAGGTGCTGCGCCGCCTGCGCGCGCAAGCGGCCATGAGTGCCAATGCCATGCAGGCCGACCTCGATGCCGCGCTGGCGGCCGGCTTCACCGACTACGTCACCAAGCCGCTGGACCTGCAGCGCCTGCTGGCGGTGGTGGACGGCCTGCTGGCGAACTGAGCCCGCGCGAGGTCGTCAGCGATGCCCAAGTCGCGAGGCGGAGCCCGCATCCGATGTCTGGCCGGTCTGGCGCTCTGCGCGCTGCTGGGGCCGGCCGCGGCGTCGGCGCCGGCCGGGGTCGAAGACCGGCTGTCGGGCGTCGTGGAGGCGGCCCGGGCCGCGGGCTTCAGCGGCGAGGTGCTGGTGGCAGACGCCCAGGATGTCTGGCACGAGCAGGCCGTCGGCATGGCGCGGCGCGCCCCCGAGGTTCAGCACGTGGTGGGTGCGGTGTGGCGCTGGGGCTCGGTGAGCAAGCAGATCACGGCCACGCTGGCGATGCAGCTGGTGGACGAGGGCCGGCTGCGCCTGGACGACACCCTGGCCGAACGCTGGCCGGCGTTTCGCGCACCCGGGGCCGCGCGCATCACCGTGCGGCACCTGATGCAGCACCTTTCGGGGCTGGCCAACAGCGAAGACAGCCCGGCTGCGAAGGACGGCGTGCCGAGTTTCCATCGGCGCGAGGGCCCGCCCTGGCAGCCCGAGGCACTGCGCTACTGCGCCGGGCCGGCCCAGGCAACGCCCGGGGAGCGCTTTCGCTACAACAACTGCGACACGCTGGTGCTGGCCGGACTGCTGGAGCACGTCACCGGCGAGCCCGTCGACCGCCTGTTGCAGCAGCGCGTGGCCCAGCCACTGGCCCTGCGCAGCCAGCGGCTGAACGAGGGGCAGTCGCTGGCCGAGGCGACAGCCCTGGACAAGGCCGGCGGGCCCGTGCCGCAACCGGTCATGGCCACCTACGGTGAGGCCGACGCGATGGAGGGCACGGCGCGCGACCTGCTGGCCTTCAACCGGGCCCTGCTGCGCGGCAGCGTGGTCAGCGCTGCGGCACGCCAGACCCTGTGGACAGGCGAACCCCGCTGGGGCTATGCGGCGCTGGGCGTCTGGGCCTTTCCCGCCCCGCTGAAGGGGTGCAGCCAGCCGGTTGAACTGGTCGAGCGCCGCGGCTACGTGGGCGGCATCCAGGCCAGGAACATCATCGCGCCGGCCACCGGCGTGTCGGTGGTGGTCTTCACGAACCAGGCCGACGTCGAGTTCGGCGAGATCTGGCAGGGCCGCGGCCTTGCGCATGACCTGCTGGCAGCGGCCCTGTGCCGCACGGCTGGGCCCACGGCCGTGCGGAAGCCCGGCTGAGCCCACCGGCCCGTGAGCTCAGCGAACCAGCGCGGGCCTCACGCGGCGCTGGCCAGGACCGAGCGCCCGCCGGCCACGGCTGCGACCCAGGCAGGAAGGGCCGCGGTGGAACCGTCGATCGGAGTCGCGGGATTCTTCATGCGAGCCTTCGCTGCAAGCCACCTTTTCGGGGATGGGCGATGGTGGCGGCCGCAAGATCACGACCTTGCATCACGGCGCCGCGCGCCGACCCGCACCCGGGCAGGGATCGGGCCTTGACCGGGTGAACCCACCCGAGGCGGCAAAACGCAGAGGATGACCGCATGGCAGGCCCTTCGACGACAGCGCAAGCGTGCGAGATGCCCACGGCGGCGGATGCGGCCGCCACCGTGATCGCCACCGTCGAGGCCACCTCGCGCGAGTTGCACGTGGGCGACCTGGAACTGCCGCCGGTGCTGCTGTCCAGCGTGCTGGACCGTGACCTCGGCTTCGACAGCCTGGGGCGCATGGAGTTGCTGCTGCGCACCGAGCGGGCCTTCGGCATCGACCTGCCGGCCGACACCTTGCAGCGCGCCGAAACCGTGGCCGACCTGCTGGGCGCGGTGCAGCGGGTCCGAGCTCGCGTGGACACCGCGCACGCACGGCCGGCCAACGCTGGCGCAGCAGGGCTGCCCGCGCCCCTGCTCGCCCTTGAACAGCCCGACCCGCCCACCGGGCCCGCTGGCCCGCCGACGCACGCCAGCACGCTGCTCGAGGTGCTGGCCTGGCACGTGCAATCGCATCCCGAGCAGACCCAGCTCGTCGTGCTGGCCGACGATGCGCAGGAAGGCGGCGAGCAGCGCATCAGCTACCGCCAGCTCGCCGATGCGTCGGCGGCCGTCGCCGCCGGCCTGCAGCGCGCCGGTGTCGTGCCGCGCCAGTGCGTGGCCATCATGCTGGCGACCTCGGCCGAGTACTTCAGCACCTACTTCGGCATCCTGATAGCCGGCGCCATTCCGGTGCCGATCTATCCGCCGGCGCGTGCCTCGCAGCTCGAAGACCATGTCTTGCGCCACGGCGGCATCCTCGACAACGCGCGCGCCGTGATGCTGGTCACCGTGCCCGAGGCGATGGTGGTGGCGCGCCTTCTGCAAGCGCGTGTGCCGGGGCTGCGCCACGTCGTCACGCCTCAGCAACTGGCCGAGCACGGCGGCACACCCACGCCGGTGACGGTGCGCGGTGACGACATCGCCTTCATCCAGTACACCTCGGGCAGCACCGGCCAGCCCAAGGGCGTGGCGCTGACACACGCCAACCTGCTGGCCAACATCCGCGGCATGGCGCAGGCCATCGAGGCCACACCAAGCGATGTCTTCGTCAGCTGGTTGCCGCTGTACCACGACATGGGCCTGATCGGCGCCTGGCTGGCGCCGCTGTACGTCGGCTTCCCGCTGGTGGTGATGTCACCGCTGGCCTTCCTGGCCAAGCCACTGCGCTGGCTGCAGGCCCTGCACCGCTGGCGCGGCACGCTCTCGGCGGGGCCTAACTTCGCCTACGAGCTGTGCCTGAAGCGCATCGACAATGCGGCGCTGGCCGGGCTCGACCTCAGCACCTGGCGGCTGGCCTTCAACGGTGCCGAGGCGGTCAGCCCCGACACCGTGCGCCGCTTTTCCCAGCGCTTTGCGGCGTGCGGCTTGCGGCCCGAAGCGATGACACCGGTGTACGGCCTGGCCGAAGCCTCGGTGGGCCTGCTGTTCCCGCAAGGGCCGCGTGTGGCGCCGATCGACGCGGTGGCGCGTGAGCCCTTCACGCGCCACCGCCGCGCCGTGCCTGCCGCGCCCGGCGATGCCGGTGCGCTGCGCTTCGCCGCCTGCGGGCGGCCGCTGCCGGGCCACGCGGTGCGCATCGTCGACGAAGCCGGCGTCGAGGTCGGCGAGCGCATCGAAGGCCGGCTCGAATTCAAGGGGCCATCGGCCACGCGCGGCTACTTCCACAACCCGGAGCAGACGGCCAGGCTGTTCCACGACGGCTGGCTCGACACCGGCGACCGTGCCTATGCCGCCGAAGGCGACCTCTACATCACCGGCCGCGTCAAGGACATCGTGATCCGAGGCGGGCGCAACCTCTATCCGCAGGAAGTCGAGGAAGCGGTGGGCCGGGTCGACGGCGTGCGCAAGGGCTGCGTGGCCGTGTTCGGCAGCCCCGACCCCACCACCGGCACCGAACGCCTGGTGGTGCTGGCCGAAGTGCCTGCGAGAAGCCGTGTCGCGCGCCGTCATCGACGCCATCGGCGAGCCGCCGGACGAGATCGTGCTGGCGCCGCCGCACACGGTGCTGAAGACCTCCAGCGGCAAGGTCCGGCGCTCGGCCTGCCGCGCCCTGTACGAAGCCGGCGGTGTGGGTGCCGCGCCAGCCAGCGCCTGGCGCCAGGTGTTGCGGCTGACCTGGGGCGCCGCACTGCCGCGTGCACGACAGCTGGCGCGTGCGGTCGCTCGAGGGCTGTTCGGGTGCTGGGCGATGCTGGTGTTCTGGCTGCTCGCGCCGCTGACCTGGCTGCTGACGCTGGCGATGCCGAACCCGGCCGCCGCCTGGGCGCTGGGCGGCGTTGCGGCGCGCCTGCTGTGCCGCCTGACCGGCACGCGCTTGACGGTGCGCGGGCTGGACCGGCTGCCCAGCGGGCCCTGCGTGCTGGTCTGCAACCATGCCAGTTACCTGGACGGTGTGATCCTGGTCGCCGCGCTGCCGCGCCCGTTCGCCTTCGTCGCCAAGCGTGAACTGCAGCAGCAGTTCGTGGCCGGGCACTACCTGCGGCGCCTGGGTGTCGAGTTCGTCGAGCGCAGCGACCTGCAGCGCAGCGTGGCCGACGCCGGCCGGCTGGCCGAACTGGCGCAGCAGGGCCGGTCGCTGGCGGTGTTTCCGGAAGGCACCTTCGTCGCCCGGCCGGGCCTGCTGCCCTTCCATCTCGGTGCCTTCCTGGCCGCGGCGCGTGCCGGCGTGCCGGTGGTGCCGGTTGTCATCCGGGGCAACCGCCAGATGCTGCCTGCCGACCGCTGGTGGCCACGACGGGCCTGGCTGCAAGTCGACGTCTGCGCGCCGATCCAGACCGGCGCGGGCGGCCCGCTGGACGCGTCGGAACTCTTCGCCGCTGCGGTCAGGCTGCGCGAGGCATCACACCGGGCGATCGCCCGTTACGGCGATACCGACTGACATCCACCGCCTGCCGAGGCTTCTGCTTTCAGCGTGCTGCGGCCACGGCGGCTGCAGGCACGGCGACGGCGGCGGCCATGCCACGCTGCACGTTCACCCGCCTCAACAGCACGAGGCCGAGCACGAAGAACACGCCCGTGCTCATGATCGCGAGCCGGTGGTTGCCGGCCGTGAGCAAGGTCACCACGCCATAGGTCAGCGGCCCGACGATGGCCGACGCCCGCGTGGCGAAGGTCCACAGGCCATAGAACTCGGCGCGCCGTAATTCGGGTGACAGCGCGCCGGCCAGCGCGCGCCCGGCCGACTGGCTGCTGCCCATGCACAGGCCGGCAATCAGGGCGGCGACCCAGAACAGCGGGGCGCTGGTGGCCAGGCCGGCGAGCAAGGTCATCACGATCCAGCCGAGCAGGGTCAGCGCGAGTGCCGGGCGATGCCCGGCGCGGTCCTGCACATAACCCCAGCCAAAGGCGCCTGCAGTCGCCGCGATGTTGACCAGGAAGATCAGCATCATGGTTTCGGTCTGCTCGAAGTGCAGCACCTGTTCGGCATACACCGCCGCCAGTGTGATGACCACGGAGATGCCGGCCTGGTAGGCGACCGCACAGGCCAGCAGCCAGGCGAAGTCCTCGAAGCGCCGCGCTTCGCGCCAGGTCTGCAGCAGGCGCGCCAGCGACGCGACCATGCCCGGCTGCTGCGCCGAAGCGCCTTGCGGCACGGCGCGTTCACGCAGCAGCGCAAAGGTGGCGCTCGACGCCAGCGCGTAGATGCTGGCCGTGATCAGCATGGTGACGGGCACGAAGTGCGCGGCCGGCAAGCCTTGGCCTTGTGCCCACAGCACATAGGACAGGCTCAGGCCGAGCGTCAGCATGCCGCCGAAGTAGCCGAAGCTCCAGCCCCAGCCCGAGACGCGGCCCAGGCTGTCACGGCGCGCCAGTTCGGGCAGGAAAGCGGCGATCAGCGATTCGCCATAACTGAAGAACAGGTTGGAAAGCACGATGGCTGCCACCGCCCACGCCACGTCGCCCGGACCCACCCGAGCCAAGGCCAGCGTGGCCACGACACAACCGGCGGTGGAAAACAGCAGCAGCCGCTTCTTGGCTGCACGCAGGTCGGCATAAGCGCCGAGCGCCGGCATCGTCAGCATGACCAGCAGGCTCGACAGCGCAAGCGCACCGGTCCAGGCCAGCGTCGCCCAGGGTGCGTTGCCAGCGACGCCGCCCACGAAGTAGGCGCCGAAGACCGCCGTCAGCACCACCGTGGTGTAGCCCGAGTTGGCGAAGTCGTACATCGCCCAGCCGAACACCTCGCGCTTGCGCACACCGTCGTTCAGCGCGTCCTGTGGGAAGAGGCCCATGGTGCATTCTCGCTTCGCGGCGGCGCCTTGGCTCGACTCGCACGCGCGGTCCGCGTCGCGGTTGCGGGCTGCCTGGTGTCCGCGGTGCCCACGGCCCCTTGTAGGATGGAGGCAACAGGATGTGGCTCATGGCCGTCGGCCGGGTTCGCAGCGCGGACTTCTGGCGGCATGGGTGGGGGCATACCGTTCGAGCCCCCAAGAAGGTCGAATGAAGACAGCAACTTAGGACCGCCTTGAAACTCGCCACCTGTAACTTCAAAGCTCGTTTCACCTGACTTCACCGAGCTACACAGACCGAACCTAAGTGCCCGCTGCTGCGGGCTTTTTCTTGTCAATTCACTTCAGATCACTTCACTGCATCGCCTAGAATTTGTGTAGCTAGATGCGTAGCTAGACCGCCTAGCTACACAACTTCGAGGGCTGCACCGTGGCGAAGCAAGTCAACAAGCTGTCGGACCCAGAGATTCGGCGCTGGATCAAGGCCGGAGTGCCTGTCGCCAAGGCTGACGGCGACGGGTTGACGTTCACCTTGTCGGCAGCGGGCACGGCGGCATGGGTGCTGCGCTACCGCCACGGTGGCAAGGGCCGCGAACTGACGCTGGGGCAGTACCCGGACGTTTCGCTGAAGTTGGCGCGGCAGCGGGCCGGCGACGCCCGCGCCGAAGTCCAAGCTGGGGTTGATGTGGCACGCGAGCGGCAGCGGGCGAAGACCGAATCAGCGGCCGCCAAGAGCTTCAAGCAACTGGCCGCCGACTACATGGCGAAGGTGTTCCCGACGCTGGCCGCCAGCACGGTGAAACAGCGGCGGCAGCATATCGACGGCGTGATCGGCCCCAAGTTGGGCAACCGCCCGGCGCGCGACGTGACCACCGCCGACGTGGTGTCGTTGATCGAGTCCGTGGGCCGCACCAAGACCGGTAACGTGGCCGAACTGGTCTTCACGGCGCTGTCGGAAATCTTCAAGCATGGGCTAGCCCGGCATGCCGTGATCGTGAACCCCTGCACTGGCGTATCGGTGACGGCGATCATCGGCAAGACCGAGCCACGCCGGCAGCGGCTGAAGCTGACCGAAACCGAGCTGCGCGCGGTGCTGCCCGCGCTGCCCACCATCGGCGCCGACAACGCGCTGGCCGTGAAGCTGCTGCTGCTGACCTGCACGCGCATCGGCGAACTGGCGAAAGCCGAGTGGGCGCATGTGGACTTCGACCGTGCCGAATGGTTCGTGCCCGACGCCAATTCCAAGACCGGGAAGGGCTTCACCGTTCCGTTGACGCCGGCCGCGCTGGCATGCTTCACGGCACTGCGACCGCTGGCCCGCGATTCGCGGTTCGTGCTGCCCGCGCGGCAGACCCGGCGCACCCGAAAGCACGGCGGCGCCGAAGTGCCGTTCGAGCAGCGCACGCTGAACGCCATGCTGCACAAGCTGTGCGACTCACTGGGGGACAAGGTCCGGCGATTCACCCCGCACGACTTGCGATCCACGGCGCGCAGCCACCTAGCCGCGCTGGGCGTCAACGTGATCGTGGCCGAACGCTGCCTGAATCACTCGCTGGGTGGCCTGGTCGGTGTCTACGACCAACACGACTACATGGTCGAACGCCGGGCGGCGCTGGAGGCGTGGGCGTCGTTCGTGCTGGCCTGCGAGGCGGGAGGCACTTGGCAACAGACCAGCAACGTAGTGCCAATGCGGGCCGCCGCTTGACCGTAGTGAACGCATAAAGCTTCACTACGTCCGCGTCGTCACCCCTGGACTTTCTTCGGACTTCATCACTGTAGTAAATGAACACCATACAGTTCAAGCAGCTTCTGACTTTCCAGGATGTCGCCAATGAGCTTGGCTGCGACGATGACACGGTGCGATCGCTCGTTGTTGAAGAGCGATCCCTTCCAGCAATCGTCGTGACGCAGGTTGGACACAAGGAGCCTTACTCAGAACTGCAACTGCTGATGATCGGCGTGCAGGGTATGGTGTTTGATTTCCAGAACTCCAACAATCACATTGGCTACCTTCGCGTGCAGCGGTGTGATCTCGACACATTCAAGGCCCAGCACTCGGCAAGCCTTCAAGCACCAGTGTCCCCGACATCGGCGCGATGGCCGGCACACGAAACGAAGAAGCTCACCGCTCTTCGGTTGGCGGCGGTGAAGTTCTGGTCGAACTACGACCCGGCCCAGCCGGACACGGCACCGAAGAACGAGACGGTGATCGACTGGCTGCAAAGGGAGCACGGCATCGGTGCCACGCCGGCAGCTGAAATGGCCTCGATCCTGCGCCCGGAGTCACTGCGAACTGGACCGCGCTGAATCTGTTCTCCCACCCCATGAAACCCAGCATTCATGCGGGTTCTGGCTGTTATCCAGGTCTAGTGGTCCTGACCGTCAGGAGTATTCGCAGCCCTCTCTGATCCATATTGTTCGTGTCGTTCCTTCACCCCGTCTCACGAGGTACGACGACATGACACAAGCACTCCGCCCCTTCGGCGAACTCCCCGCAACAGGCTACGTTCGCCAGTCCCAACTCATCCCCGCCCCGGTGCCGTTCTCGTCGGCAACGCTGTGGCGCCGGGTCAAAGCCGGGACATTCCCCAAGCCAGTGAAGCTATCCGAGCGCGTGACCGCGTGGCGCGTGGAAGACGTGCGCCAGTGGCTTGACGCCCAGGCCGCGCAGTGAGGCCGGCATGGATGCCCATCACGACGGCTCTGTGCCGGGTCTGGCCGCGCTCGAGTTGGCCCACGAAGATACTGATGGCGTGCCAACGCTGGGCGCCAGCACTACGCATGTTCTGGTGACACTCACCAATGGGAAGGCCCCCGACACACCACATGTCAGAGGCCCGATGCAAAGCACAGATCACGTTTCTATTTTCGGGCAGGGCAACAGCTACGGCAAGCGCTTTGCCACGCTCCAGGCCCACCTGGCATTAGCCGGCTTCTCGCTGACCCGCGCCGCCGACGGGTACTACGTCGTTGCCCGTTGGAACCAGACGCACCGCCTGGCCACACTTGAACAGGTCGAGCAGCTACAGCGGGGGGTCGCAACATGAGCCCCGCCGACAAACTGCTCTCGCGCCTGCAGCGCGTCAAGCGCACAGGCCCCGGCCGCTGGATCGCCAGTTGCCCCACCCGCGAGGACCGGCACCCCTCACTGGCTATCCGCGAGCTCGATGATGGCCGCGTGCTCGTGCACGACTTCGGCGGCGAGGAGGTGGCGTCTATCTTGGCCGCCGTCGGCCTCAACATCTGCGACCTCTTCCCAACCGCACTTGGCGCCACCGCCCCGCTCACACGGCGGCCGTTCAATGCGACCGATGTCCTTGCGCTGGTGGCCATCGAAAGCAGCGTGGCGGTGGTGGTCTGCGCCGACGTGCTGCGCAGCCGCACGGTGTCCGAGCTCGACTTCGGCCGGCTGTTGACGGCTGCACAACGCCTGGGTGATGCCGCGGAGGTGTGCCATGCCGACCGCTGACCTCGACAAGCTCGCCGCCGTCGCCGATGGCCTGCGGAAGACCGTTGCTGACGCAGCCGTGGCTTGGCCGCAGCCCACGGAGATCAAGGCCGAACTACCGCCGGCGCCGGCCTTCGACGCGGCGACGCTGTTGCCCAATCCGCTGCGCGACTTCGTTTTCGATGAAGCCGACCGCATGCCCTGCAGCCCCGACTACGTGGCGGTCGCGCTGGTAGTGGCCATTGGTGCTGTCGTAGGCGCCCGCGTAGCGCTCAAGCCGAAGCGCCGCGACGACTGGATCGTGACGCCCAACCTGTTTGGCGGCGTCGTCGGCGATCCGTCCTCGAAGAAGACACCGGCCATCAACACCGCCCTGCGCCATCTCGACCGCCTGGAGGCCAAGGAGGCCGAGCGGCACGAAGAGCTGATGAAGGTGCATGCCGCCGAGATGGCCGCCTTCGAGGCGCGCCAGGGCGCAATTGAGGCGGCCATGAAGAAGGCGGCCAGCGGCAAGGGTGACGGCCTCAAGATGGACGCGGCGGTGGCCGACTTGCAGGCCCTGATCCCCCCTGAAGCTCCTGCCCGCCGGCGATTCAAAACCAACGACGGCACGGTGGCGAAGATCGGCGACATCCTGGTCGGCAGCCCGGCCGGCCTGCTGGTGTTCCGGGACGAGCTCGTCGGCCTGCTGGCGTCCTGGGACCGCGAGGGCAATGAGGGCGACCGCGCCTTCTACCTCGAAGGGTTCAACGGCACCGGCAGCTTCAACATCGACCGCATCGGGCGCGGCAGCTTGCTGGTCAAGACCGTGTGCCTGTCCGTCTTCGGCGGCATCCAGCCCGAGTTGCTGGAGCGCTACCTGGCCGGCATGGTGAACTCGCTCGACAACGACGGCCGCATCCAGCGCTTCCAGTTGCTGGTCTACCCCGACCCCGTGGCTTGGCAGTGGCGAGACCGCTACCCAGTCAAGGGTGCCCGCGAGGCCGTGCGCGACGTCTTCGACCGACTGGCGGCCTTCGACCCCCTGCAGGACGGTGCCCAGCCTGCCGACGACTTCGTCAAGCTGCCCTGGTTCTGCTTCGACGACAAGGCCCAGGAGGTCTTCATCGAGTGGGCCACCGACTTGCATCTGAACCGCATCGCGGCCGAGCAGAACCCGCTGATGTGCCAGCACCTGGCGAAGTTCGAGAAGCTGTTTTGCTCGCTGGCGTTGATCCTGCACCTGGCCGAGGGCCGCATCGGGCCGGTGCAGGCCGACACTGCGCTGCGCGCGGCAGCCTGGTGTGTTTACCTGGAGGGTCATGCCCGGCGCATCTACGCGCTGGTGGAGGTGGCCAAGGTGTCGGCTGCTCGCACCTTGAGCCGCCGCCTGCTGGCGCGCAAGCTGCCTGTCGACGGGTTCACCGCGCGCGACGTGGTGCGCAAGGGCTGGACGGGCCTGAAGACATCGCTGCAGGCCGAAGCAGCGCTGGCGGTGCTGGAAGAGCACGGCTGGGTGGTCGGCAGTGACACCGCCGAGAACGTCGGCCGCCCGACGACCAGGTACTACATCAACCCGTCGATCTACGGGGGTGCGCCGTGATCGACTGGGCCGCACGCGCCAGGGCGGAATTTGTCACCAACCCTGCCGAGGGTGCAGCCAGAACCGACGAAAGTCCGGTTACGTCGGTTTCGTCGGCACCCCCTGCGGCAGTCGGCTCATATCAGCCGGCCGCGGCCGCGGTTTCGTCGGTTTCGTCGGTTCCCCCTCTGCACGTTTCGGCGAATGACGATGTCGGCGCATGCGACGCCGGCAAGCCCGCGCGCCGCAGCGGCAACCCCTACATGACGCCCGAGCAGGGTGACGAGTGCCACGAGGGCGGCTGGGACGATGCCGAGATCGAAAGCTTCATCGCGCGGTCCACACGACTCAGCGCCAGAGGTCGAGCCGACGCCGAGCATCTGGCCGAGCGCCTGACGCTGCGCGACCGCCAAGCCGACGACCGGCATATGTGCCTGGAGTGCCGTGAGCTGGATGCCGGTGGCCGCTGCGCTGCGGCGCGAAGGGGCGCGCTCACCGGCACCGACCGTCGCTTTGAGCCCACCCAGAACATCCTCATGCGATGCCCCGCGTTCCGCGGCAGCGACCCCCACCACCCATAAGCCCAAGTCCGACACCATGCCCACCCACGCGCCCGACACATCTGCGGTCATCCCCTTCCCGGCGACGCCGGCCCAAGAGCCAGCGCGCCCGACGGGCTACGCGAACGTGCGCTTCAATGCCATCAAGCACGGTGTTCTCAGCCGGCACACCGTCCTGGCCCACGAAAACAGCGCCGAGTTCGGTGATCTGCTGGCCGCGCTGGCGGCCGAGCACCAGCCCGCCGGCCCTACCGAGACGCACCTGGTCGAAGAGCTGGCGGGCGCGATCTGGCGCAAGCGCCGAGTGCTGCAGGCAGAGGGGGCTTCGATCAACCGCGGCCTGCTCACCATTGCCAAGGCGCGTCACGACCGACCCACCGATCCTGACGGCCCCGCCCGAGCCGCAGTGCCGTTCGAGCCCAAGATGTCCGAAACCAGGTTGAACCACCCAGCGGAACTGGCCGAGGTGATCCGCGAGACGCCAACAGAAACGCACAGGCGCGTCATCGAAGCCGAAGCTGACCTGGCATCGACCATCAAAGCGGCCGAGATCCTGGGCCGCGGCGGTGTACGCGCCTACGACCGTGCGGTTCGGGCCTTTACCGAGGGCTGCGCCCAGTGGTGGGCCAACAACCTCGAAGACGAAGAGGTCGAGGCCACGGCCGAAAGCCTGGCCAAGTTCATCGACGACGACATGCTGCCGTACAGCCGCCAGGCGGTTATCGAAGCTCGAAGCCACGAGGCCGTCAAGGCGCAAACCCTGGGCGAAGGGCTGCAGGCGCACCGCCTGGAGAAGCTGAACCGCTACGAAACGCACCTCGATCGCAAGTTCGAGCGCACTTTGGCGATGCTGCTGAAGCTGAAAGAGCTCCGGCGGGGGGTCTGACGTGAGCAGTTCGAGCCCACATCACTCAGCCATCGAATCGGACCATCAGCGAGGCGGGCTGCGGCTTTCTGGCCGATTTAGTGGCATGGCGTTGAGTAAGAATCCGGCAGGCTGCCTGATGATTTCGGGAGAATCGGGAGGCAGAAATGGGTGGACGCGGTAGCGGTCGCCCGGCGGGCTACGCCGGCAAGCCCACGACCGAGGACTCGCTGCCCTTGGACATCCGCCGCCTGCAGCGCAGCGGCGTGCTCGCGCCGGGCCGGGCCTGCAGTTGGCAGTGGACGGTGAACGATCGGGTCTACGCTTCGATCCAGATGCGCGCCGACGCCTGGCAGGTCGAACTGAGCTACACGTACACCGCGCACCAGCGGCCCGCCGAAGTCATACGCCAGGCCGTGATGCTGGAGACAACGCCGTGCACCCTTGGTGGCCGCCGCTCGTGGTTCCGCTGCCCGACGTGCGCCCGGCGCGTGGCCGTCATCTATGGCGCCGGGCGCCTGTTCGCATGCCGCATCTGCAAGGGCCTGCCCTTTGCCTGCCAGCGCGAGGCCGACGACGATCGCGCTGCACGTCGTGCCGACCGGATCCGCAAAAAACTAGGCTGGATGCCGGGCATCTTGAACGAGCCAGGGCTCAAGCCCAAGGGCATGCACTGGCGCACTTTTCGTCGGTTGGTGTCCGAACACGACGCCTGGGTCGACGCGGCGTTGGCGGGCATCGGCAAGCGCCTAGGCTTGATGAACGGAATGCTGGCGGACTTTCGCGCACGCACGCCCCCTGCTTGATCGGGCCCGCCCAGTTCACATGCCGATACGATGAAGGCATGACGCTCAATCTGGCCGCCATCAACGCTGCGGCAGAACTCATCGCCGATGCCGATGCGCTGCTGTTGGGTGCGGGCGCCGGCATGGGTGTCGACAGCGGCCTGCCAGACTTTCGCGGCACCGAGGGCTTCTGGGGCGCATACCCAGCGCTAGGCAGGCGAGGGTTGAAGTTCTACCAGGTGGCCAACCCTCAGACCTTCGAGACCGACCCCGCGCTGGCATGGGGTTTTTACGGTCACCGACTGGCGCTCTACCGCAGCACCAGACCGCACGCCGGCTTCGACATCCTTCGGCGGTGGGGTGAACAGAAGTTCCAGGGCTATGGCGTGTTCACGTCCAACGTTGACGGGCACTTCCAGCGCACCGGCTTCGATGGCGCCCGAGTGGCCGAGTGCCACGGCTCCATCCACCACTTGCAATGCTCGAAGCCCTGCAGCGAAGCCACTTGGCCGGCAGACGACTTCGTCCCCGAGACCGACGATGGCGCTTGCAAGCTACTCAACGCACCGCCGATGTGCCCGTGGTGCGGCGCGATTGCGAGGCCGAACATCCTGATGTTCGGAGACGCCGGCTGGTCGGAGTGGCGCGCTCGCGAACAGGAGGTCCGACTGCGTCGCTGGCTCGACGGCGTCGGGCGCTTGGTGGTGATCGAGCTCGGCGCCGGCACGGCGATTCCGTCTGTCCGGCATTTCAGCCACTCCGCCTTGATTGACCACGAAGGCGTGCTGATACGCATCAACCCCCGCGAACCGCAAGTGCCGCGGGGCCGGGATATCTCGATTGCGGGTCCAGCGGTGGCTTCTCTGCAGGCCATCGATCAAGTACTGTGCGCTCAGTAGAGGCTGCACGGCGGCTGGAAACTGTTTCGCAAACTGAACCGCGCCGGGCGCCTACGCCAACTCTCAGATCCAAGATGCACCACCAACGACGAGCTCGCCGAGCTGAGCGGACCATCCGGCCGGCATGGCATGCGAGTCGACGGGACGCGAGGTCTGCCCCCTTGATGCTCCAGGACCTGTAGGTCGGCGCGGCCAAACTTGGTGCCGCCGGCCAACCCGCGAGGCGATCACAGCCTTAAGAAGCGGGTGCCGGATCCAACACAACGACGGGCACTTGCACCCTCCCGATCTCCAGCATGTGACACCAGATGCCGATCTCCACCGGGTCTGAGTCCAGTCGTCGCGGCAGCGCATGGAGGTGCCGCAGCTCACCAGCGTAGACATGGGGCCACGCAGAGCCGTCGGCCTGCACAGCGACCAATCTACTGCGCACGCGGAGTTTCAGGATCTCACCGTCGAAGGAAATCGCGAAGCACCCAGGAACAGGCGGCCAGCCAACGGCACGGCAGGCCGCGTTCAGCCAACTGCGAAGCGCCTCGCGCTCCGCGATGCAGTGGGGCCGCAGCAGCCGAAGGCGCGCGTTCTCCTGCATCTCCGCGCGCAGTTGCGCCCGCCGCTGTTCCCATGGCAGTAGGTGTTGAAGTCCGCGACCCTCTTCGAACCAAGGAACCGAGGCAAGCAGCCTGAAGTCCGCGCCGACCGCAAACGCCAGCCAGGCGACCACCTGATTGCGCGACTCCAAGGCCAGCGGCATGAACTGCTCGACCCGCCTGAGCACTCTGGCGTTGAAGGCGGTGCCCCCGATCATGAACTCGGGCCGCAGGTAGAGGCTGGTCACCTGAGCCACGCAGATGTCGATGCCGCCGCCCTTGAATTCGTAGGCCGGTTCGAGGTCGGTTGCTGTTCCCCACACGAGGGTGAAGCCCAGCGTCGGCAGCACATCGCGTACTGGCACGATTGGCGGCGGCAGCGGAATGTCCATAGGCCCTACTCGACCCGCAGACCCTGCTCGAAGACCACGGTTATGGCCTCAGCGTCAGCCTCGTCAGCATCTTTGAGGCTCGGCACCTCCCAAGCGTCGCCATAGGGAAAGGTGAGCCGCAGTTCCCCGGTGAAGCTCACCCGGCAATCGTCGAGCACCAGGTACTCGAATCGCCACTCCTTCATGAACGAGTGGTGTCCGGTCTTGTCGAAGCGCGTCATCGGCTCGTAACGACAAAGCACCTCGCGTCTTCGGCCAGCCAGCCTTTTTCGGTCGAAGTCGGGGGCCAGGTTGACCTCCATCTTGAACAGGTACAGGCCGCCCTGAAAGATCAGGAAGTGATCGATCCGGCCCGACCAGTTGTTCGTTGACGGGCTCACCGTCACGATGCCGAAGTCCTCGTTGCTAGGCACACCACCACGGTCACCGGCCCAGTCCTCGATCGCCCACCGGCGACCGTCGATCGTGAGGCTGTCTGGAACCTGTGCGGTCATGGTCGATATCCGTCGTTGAACGCGAGGCGCTGGCCACCCCCTCAGATACGATCATCGCTCAACCTGAATTGATCATCGCCCCATGGCCCTGAAGAAGTCCGAGCTCTACTCTTCCCTCTGGCAAAGCTGCGACGAACTGCGCGGCGGCATGGATGCCACCCAGTACAAGGATTACGTCCTCTTCCTGCTGTTCGTCAAATACATCAGCGACAAGTACGCCGGCCAGCCTTTCGCGCCCGTCACCGTGCCACCCGGCGCCAGCTTCGCCGACATGGTGGCGCTCAAGGGCAAGAGTGACATCGGCAACCTGATCAACACGAACATCGTTGGCCCGCTGGGCAAGGCCAACAGTCTGTCCGAGTTGCCGGACTTCAACGACGCACCCAAGCTTGGCACCGGCAAGGAGTTGGTCGACCGCGTGACCAACTTGATCGCCATCTTCGAGAACCCGGCACTGGATTTCTCGAAGAACCGCGCCGATGGTGATGACATCCTCGGCGACGCCTACGAGTTCCTGATGCGCCATTTCGCCACCGAGAGCGGCAAGAGCAAGGGCCAGTTCTACACGCCGGCCGAGGTCAGCCGCATCATGGCCAGCATCCTGGGCATCGGCCAGGCCAAGACGACCAATAACACCACGGTCTACGACCCTACCTGTGGCTCGGGCTCGCTGTTGCTTAAGGTCGGTGACGCGGCCGCTGCGAAAGTCACTCTCTATGGCCAGGAGAAGGACCAGGCCACCTCGGGTCTTGCGCGCATGAACATGATCTTGCATGACAACCCGACGGCATCCATCGCGCAAGGCAACACCCTTACCACTCCCAAATTCACCGACGCCGCCGGCAAGCTCAAGACCTTCGACTACGTGGTGGCCAATCCGCCCTTCAGCGACAAACGCTGGAGCACCGGCCTCGACATCGCCAAAGACCCGCACGAGCGCTTCAAGCACTACGGCACGCCGCCTGCCAAGCAGGGTGATTACGCCTACCTGCTGCACATCCTGCGCTCGCTCAAGAGCACCGGCATCGGCGCCTGCATCCTGCCGCACGGCGTTCTGTTCCGCGGCAACGCGGAAGGCGTGATCCGCAAGAACCTCATCGAACGCGGCTACATCCTGGGCATCATCGGCCTGCCAGCCAACCTGTTCTACGGCACCGGCATCCCCGCCTGCATCATCGTGCTCGACAAGGCGCAGGCCCAGGCCCGCGCATCGGCCCAGGGCGGCATCTTCATGATCGACGCCAGCAAGGGCTTCCGCAAGGACGGGCCGAAGAACAGGCTGCGTGAACAGGACATTCACCGCATCGTCGACACCTTCACCCGCCAAGTTGAAGTCCCCGGCTACGCGCGCATAGTGCCGCTGGCTGAGATCAGCGACCCGAAGAACGACTTCAACCTCAACCTGCCGCGCTACATCGACAGCACCGAGCCCGAAGACCTGCAGGACATCGACGCCCACCTGCGCGGCGGCATCCCCGACCGCGACCTCGACGCCATGGCCGCCTACTGGCAGGTCTTCCCCGCCGTGCGTGCTGCGCTCTTCCAGCCTGCCGGCCGCCCTGGCTACAGCCAGCTTCGCGTGGCGCCTGCCGACATCAAGCCCGCCATCTTCGGCCACGCCGAGTTCACCGCCTTCATCGCCACGGCCACGAAGCTGTTCGCGCAATGGAAGGCCAACACCACCCCGCAGCTGCACGGCTTTGCCCAGGGCGGCCACCCCAAGGCCCTGATAGAGACCATTGCCGAGGCGCTGCTCGCCAGCTTCGAGCACTCGCCGCTGCTCGACGCCTACGACGTCTACCAGCACCTGATGGACTATTGGGGCGAGACCATGCAGGACGACTGCTACCTCATTGCCGCCGACGGCTGGGTGGCGGCCGCTCAGCCCCGGCTCATCATCGAAGACAAGGCGAGCAAGACGAAAACGCGGCCTGACTTTGCGCTGGGCAGGAAGAAGTACGCCGCCGAACTGATTCCTCCCGCCCTCGTCGTCGCCCGCTACTTTGCGAAGCAGCAGGCCGCCATCGACGCACTGGAAGCACAGCTTGCCGTCCTGGCGCAGCAGATGGAAGAGATGGCCGAGGAACATAGCGGCGAAGGCGGCCTGCTGGAAGACGCGAAGAACGACAAGGACAGGCTCACCAAGGCCAGCGTCGCCGCACGGCTGAAGGAGATCGGCAAGGCCGACCCCGACACGGCCGACGAGCGCAAGGTGCTGCAGGGCTACCTGGCCCTCGTCGAGCAGGACGCCAACGCCGGCACCAAGCTCAAGGCGGCGCAGGACGCGCTGATGACCGAGGTGGCTGCCTGCTACGGCCGTCTCACGGAGCATCAGATCAAGACCCTGATCGTCGACGACAAGTGGCTGGTCACGCTGGCCGCTGCCGTGCAGGGCGAACTGGACCGGGTGTCGCAGACGCTCACGGGCCGCATCCGGCAGCTTGCCGAACGTTATGCCACGTCGTTGCCGCAGCTAACTGGTGAAAGCGCGACGCTGGCCGCTCGGGTGGAAAAGCACCTGAAGAAGATGGGGGCTGTATGGACGTGAGTCCAGGCTTCAAGAAAACAGAATTGGGAGTCATCCCAACTGACTGGGACCTGAAGCCTTTGGGCGAACTCGTGTCTTTCTACCAGCCAGTGACGATTTCTGCCAAAGAGCTTACGGAAGCGGGATATCCCGTCTATGGCGCGAACGGTGTCGTCGGTTTCTACCACTCCGCAAACCATCATTCATGGCAGGTGACGGTCACCTGTCGAGGTTCCACCTGCGGAACTGTGAATCGAACCGTTGACGAGTGTTGGATTACCGGGAATGCAATGGTTGCCAACTGCGACCACAACAAGGGCATCAACAAGGACTTCTTCTACTTCTTGATGCTAGGCCAAGACTTTTCGGAGTGCATCACTGGAACAGGTCAACCACAGATTGTTCGTTCGCCACTTGCAGCCTTCCGGGTTGCCTTTCCCAGAGAGCTCGCGGAACAGCGAGCCATAGCAGAGGCGTTAAGCGATGTGGATGCAATGCTGGGCGCGCTGGACCGGCTCATCGCCAAGAAGCGCGACCTCAAGCAGGCCGCCATGCAGCAACTCCTCACCGGCCAAACCCGCCTCCCCGGCTTCCACGGCGAGTGGGGTGTCAAGCGGCTGGGTGACCTCGGCGGGACATATGGTGGACTGACAGGGAAGACGAAGGGGGACTTCGGTGAAGGAGCAGCCCGCTACATCACCTTCATGAATGTCATGACGAACATCGTCATCGACACCGGCATGTTCGAGCAAGTCAGGGTGTCGCGACAGGAGTCGCAGAACCGTGCCCTGAAGGATGACCTGTTCTTCAACGGATCATCAGAGACGCCTGAGGAAGTCGCCCTGTGCGCGGTGTTGACTGAAGAAGTTCAAGATGTCTACTTGAATAGCTTCTGCTTCGGCTTTCGGTTTCGCGATGGCGCCGAAGCAGACGGTCTATTCTTGGCCTACTACTTCAGGAGCGCACAAGGCCGTGAGCTGATGAAATCCCTCGCGCAGGGATCAACTCGCTACAACTTGTCGAAGTCGGCTCTGTTGAAGTCGCCGCTTCGGTTACCACCGCAGCTGGAGCAAATTGCAATCGCCCAAGTGCTGGCCGATATGGACGCCGAGCTCGCTGGTCTGAACCAGCGCAACATCAAGACCCGCGCTCTCAAGCAGGCCATGATGCATGAACTGCTGACCGGCAGGACGCGGCTGGTATGAGCGACACCCATTGGCCCGTCGAGCACATGGAGGCTGAATGTTGAGTCAGGTTCCAAAGGTTGGTGCAATCAGCACGTTCTTGCATCTGCTGGACAAGCTGGGGAGATTCGACGGCAAGCAGCTCTACTTTCGAGGGCACTCGAAGGCCAGTTACTTGCTGGAGCCCAAGGTCTATAGGAACAGAGGCTGGATCGAAGGTGAATCGACCATGCTGAAGGAACTGATCCTGAGATGCCCGGACGACTTTGCAGGAGGCGTCTCGACGTTCCAGGCCCTCGTTCGGATGCAGCACTATGGGTTGCCCACCCGGATGCTGGATCTCACAGCCAATCCCTTGGTCGCTCTGTACTTCGCGTGCGAGAAGCATGAGAAGGACGACGAAGATGCACAGGTCATCGTCTTTGGCTTCGATGACGATCAGGTCAAGTACTTCGACAGTGACACCGTCAACATCATCGCCAATCTTGCACGGCGCCGAGCTGACTTCGTGGTGCCAGACATCGCAGACAAGGATGCCTTCAACGCGCACGATGACATCAAGCTTTTGCTGCACGATGTGAGGCAGGATCGTCCCCACTTCGATCCCAAGATTGAGCGCGCACATCTAGGCGAGGTTATCTGTGTCAAGCCACGGCTTGAGAACCCCCGCATCATTCGACAGGAAGGGGCGTTCTTGCTCTACGGCTGTGACGTCCGCAAGGAGCAGCCTGCTCGTCTGCCTGAAGGGTCCGTCCTCGCGCGATTGGTAATCAACCGAGATGCCAAGAATGACATTGCGGATCAGTTGAAGACGCTGGGCGTCAACCGGGCAACGATGTTCCCCGAGATCGATCAGGTGGCTACCTACATCAGGGACATCAATTTCATCCCGAAAGTGAAGACGGGGCAACTGCGTCCAGATCAGCGAAAGGTGTTTGGCGCACTTCGCCAGTCCTCGCATTCGTCAGTTGCCGAGCTCTCAGCCGTGACCGGGTTGACCACGCCTGCTGTGGGTCGAGTCATCGCCGAACTGAGCGACCAGCGCTTCGTGGAAACGGTTGGGAGCGGGCGGGATCGTCGTTGGCGCATTGCCTTGAAGCTGGACGTTGACGACCTGCCTACATCTACTGAAGGATTGGTGTCTTGAACTGCATCGGCACCCCCGAGCGCACCACGCAGAACCGCGTGCTCGCCCTGTTCCGCGACGAACTGGGTTATCGCACTTTGGGCGACTGGACCGACCGGGCTGGCAACAGCAACCTCGAGGAGGGCCTGCTAAACGCTTGGCTGGGCAAGGCGGGCCATTCACCGGAGCAGATCAGCCGCGCGCTCTACTTGCTGCGCACCGAAGCCGACAACCCCAACCGCAGCCTGTACGACAACAACAAGGCGGTCTACAGCCTGCTGCGCTACGGCGTGCCAGTGAAGATTGAGGCCGGCAAGGTGACCGAAACGGTCAAGCTCATCGACTGGGCGCAGCCGCTGGACAATGACTTCGCCGTCGCCGAGGAAGTGACGCTGCGCGGCGGGGTAGGCGCGCACGAGCGGCGGCCGGACCTAGTGCTGTACGTGAACGGCATTGCAGTAGGCGTGGTGGAGTTGAAGAACAGCCGCACGTCCATCGGCAACGGCATCCGTCAGAACCTGTCGAACCAGTCACCGGCGTTCAACGCCTGGTTCTTCAGCACGGTGCAGTTCGTTTTTGCGGGCAACGATTCCGAGGGGCTGCAGTACGGCACCGTCGGTACGCAGGAGAAGTACTTCCTGAAGTGGAAGGAAGACGAGGCCGACAACAGCCGCTTCAAGCTCGACAAGTACCTGCTGAAGATGTGCGCCAAGGCGCGGCTGGTCGAACTGATGCACGACTTCGTGCTGTTCGACGGCGGTGTGAAGAAGCTGCCGCGCGTGCACCAGTACTTCGGCATCAGGGCGGCGCAGGAGCGCGTCAGCGCTCGCAAGGGCGGCATCCTGTGGCACACCCAAGGCAGCGGCAAGAGCATCGTGATGGTGCTGCTGGCCAAGTGGATCCTGGAGAACCGGCCCAGTGCGCGCGTGGTGATCGTCACCGACCGCGACGAACTGGACAAGCAGATCGAAGGCGTGTTCACCGAGGCCGGCGAGCCCATCAAGCGGACCAGCAGCGGACAAGACCTGATGCGTCAGCTTGGGCAGGCCACGCCGCGGCTGCTGTGTTCACTGGTGCACAAGTTCGGCCGCAAGGGTGTGGACGACTTGGACGCCTTCATCAAGGAACTGGCCGCGCAGCCCAGCCCCACCGTGGGCGAGGTGTTCGTCTTCGTCGACGAATGCCACCGCACGCAAAGCGGAAAGCTGCACAAGACGATGAAGGCACTGATGCCTGGCGCGGTGTTCATCGGCTTCACCGGCACGCCGCTATTGAAGCAGGACGCGCAGACCAGCCGCGAGGTCTTCGGTGACTACATCCACACCTACAAGTTCAGCGAGGGCGTGGAAGACGGCGTGGTGCTGGACCTGGTGTACGAGGCTCGCGATATCGAGCAGAGCCTGGGCTCGCAGCACAAGATCGACCAGTGGTTCGACGCCAAGACCAAGGGCCTGAACAACTGGCAGAAGGCGGCGCTGCGCCAGCAGTGGGGCACGATGCAGAACGTGCTGAGCTCGCGTTCTCGCATGGAGCGCGTGGTCAGCGACATCGTGTTCGACTTCAGCGTGAAGCCCCGCCTCTCGGACCAACGCGGCAACGCCATCCTGGTGGCGTCGAGCATCTACGAGGCGTGCAAGTACTTCGAGCTGTTCCAGAAGACGGCATTCAAGGGCAAGTGCGCGGTAGTCACGTCATACAACCCCCTAGCGAAGGACGTGACGCTGGAAGAGACCGGCGCCAACACACAGACCGACAAGCAGTTTCTCTACGACACCTACACCGCACTACTGAAGGGCGTGGACGCGCAGCCTGGGAAGTCCAAGACCGAGACCTACGAGGACAGGGCCAAGGAGCTGTTCAAGCAGCAGCCGGCCAACATGAAGCTGCTGGTGGTGGTGGACAAGCTGCTGACGGGCTTCGACGCGCCGAGCTGCACCTACCTCTACATCGACAAGAGCATGCAGGACCACGGCCTTTTCCAGGCCATCTGCCGTGTGAACAGGCTGGACGGCGACGACAAGACCGTAGGCAACATCGTCGACTACAAGGACCTGTTCAAGAAGCTGGTCAACGACAAGGGCACGGGCGCGCTGCAGGTGTATTCGTCGGAGCTGGACACCAGCGCGGGCGGTTGCGACCCTGACGTGCTGCTGCAGGACCGCCTGGACAAGGGCCGGGAACGGCTGGACGATGCGCTGGAGGCAGCGGCGCTGATCTGCGAACCCGTGCAGCCGCCCAAGGGCGAGCTGGAGCACATCCACTACTTCTGCGGCAACGTGGAGGTTGCGGCTGAGCTGGCGGAACACGAACCGCAGCGGGTGGCGCTGTACACAGCCGCGGTGTCGCTGGTGCGGGCCTACGCCGCCATCGCCGACGACCTGGAGGCCGCCAAGTACAGCGCCGAGGAGATCGCGCGCATCAAGAAGGATTTGCAGGGCTACCTGGACCTGCGCGAGATCATCCGCAAGGCCAGCGGCGAGACGATCGACCTGAAGGCATATGAGGCCGACATGCGGCACCTCATCGACACCTACATCGAGGCCGACGAGCCGCGGCCAATCTCGGCGTTCGGCGAGATGCCGCTGTTGGAGCTGATCGTGAAAGCGGGCATCGCCGGCGCCATCAACAGCCTGCCCAGCGGGATCAAGGGCAGCAAGAGTGCAGTGGCCGAGACCATCGCCAACAACGTGCGCAGCCGGATCTTCCAGCAGCACCTGAACAACCCGGCCTACTACGACCGGATGTCGAAGCTGCTGGAAGAGATCATCGCCGACCTGCGCACAAGGCGCTTGGACTACGAGGCGTACCTGCTGCGCATAGCTGAACTGGCGCGTCGCGTCCAGCTTGCCCAAGAGGACGACACGCCCGACGTGTTGAAGAACCGGCCCTGGTTGCGGGCGCTGTACGACAACCTCAAGGCCAAAGCGACGCCGGTGGCTGCGGATGGAGTCCAGGAACCGAGGCCCGCGGCGTTTGGCCCGGTGGACAACGCCACGCTGGCACTGGCCGTGGCCATCGACGAAACCGTGCGACGGGTGCGGCCTGACGACTGGCGCGGGAACCAGGCACGCGAGAACGAAATCAAGCGTGCGCTGCTGCCGCTGCTGAACAACGATGCCGATGAGGTAGAGCGCGTGTTTCTCATCGTCAAGGCGCAGAAAGAGTATTGATGGTCACGCAGATCGAGCTGGGCGGGGTGGTGCTGGATGTCGTCAAGAAGGACATCCAAAACATCCACCTAAGCGTCTATCCGCCGACCGGCCGGGTGCGCCTGGCGGCTCCCGCGCGGATGAAGCTGGACGCGATCCGGTTGTTTGCCATCTCCAAGCTGGGGTGGATCAAGCAGCAACAGCGGAAGCTGCGCGAGCAAGAGCGCGAGAGCCCGCGAGAGTACGTCGACCGTGAGAGCCACTACGTCTGGGGCCGCCGGGTGCTGCTGCAAGTGGTGGAAGCGGATGCGCCGGCGAGCGTGCAGCTACGGCATTCGAGACTGCTGGCGAGCGTTCGACCTGGCACCGACACGGCAGCCCGAGAGGCCATCGTGTCGAGCTGGTACCGCCAGGCCCTGCGGGCCGAGCTGCCGGCACTGATTGCGACCTGGGCGCCGCGACTGGGTGTCGAGGTCTGTGGGGTCTACGTGCAGCAGATGAAGACCAAGTGGGGCAGCTGCAACCCGGTCGCTCGGACACTCCGGTTGAACACCGAGCTCGCGAAGAAGCCGAAGGTTTGCCTGGAGTACGTCGTGGTGCACGAGCTGAATCACATGCTCGAACGGACGCACGGGCCCAGGTTCATCGCGCTGATGGACAGCCACATGCCGGCATGGCGAGAGGTACGGGCGCTGCTGAACGGCCTGCCGGCCCGGCATGAGCGTTGGTCGCCGTGAGCCGCCGCACCAGTCCAGTCACACGGGAGAATCAATGTCGACCTTCGATCCGCGGCTGATCAAGCGAGTCCTGTCGGGCAGCGCGTTGGAACCTACCGACGCTCTTTCCGCGCTGATCACCCAAGGGGCTTCCAGCGACCCAGATGTCGTGGCTGCCGTGGAGTCACGCCTACGAGACGGGAAATTCTTCAGCGAAGAAGTCCTAGTTCGATGGATCCTCGCCGCAGCGCCGTCGTCAACTAGTGTCTTCAATAGCCAGTGGGGCCGCCTCCGGAAGTCGCCGTCTGCAGTGCTTGATCTGCTGGCGTTGCAGTCGAGTGCAGCGCGCGAGGTTGAGCGGGCGGCTTTGGACCTGTTGGACGAGTACGGCACTGAACCTGGAAGACCGTACCGACCAGAACTCTTTGATGCGCTGCGCGGTCACGGATCGCGCGCAAGCCTGCCTTGGCTGAAATCGCTTCTAGGAGACCTGAGGGCGCAGGCGAGCTTACGCCGCGATGTGGCAACGGCTGTACCCGATCTGCTCAACCCCAGGCTCGCAAGCGCCCTTGAGGAGAGCCTGACCAAATGCGCAGATGCGATATCGGCCATCGAGGCGAGAGAGACACGATCGGACAGCGATCCTGCGGGCGTGGCCGCAGTGGAGCCTCTTTCGTTTCGCCCGACCCGTTATGCCCTGACGCACCTCGATGAGGCCAGGCGAGCGGCGAAGAGCCCCAGCCCTGGCGCGTGCCTGAATCCGCTTCGCATGTTCGCAGAGGCGATTTGCGACGAGCTGTATGTCCGCTGGAACCTGGGACAGGTAGCACCCGACTCGCTCAATCCAAAGCTGAATGCTCTCAAGGATCAACTGAAGTCAAAGGATCGGTGGCTTCAAGCTCGGCTGTGGGCGCTGAAGTTCCTGGTCGACTTCGGTTCGCACCACACACCAGACTTCGTCGACCGCCTGACCGCGGAGGATGTGCGCCTTGCCGTTGAACTGGCGGAAGGGATCCACCGCTCGTACCTGAGCTTGGACAGTTGAGGGTGGCAGCACAGGCCGAAGCACAACGATCAACTCTCCTTGTCGTCAATGAAAACCGCCCTGTTTGTCGACTTTGACAATGTGTACTCGGGCCTCAGGCGCATAAGCGCCCAAGGCGCAGAGCGCTTTGCCCGCCACCCCGCGCGCTGGCTACGATGGCTCACCGAGGACCTGCCGCAGGCAGTGGCCGCAATCGAAGGCGTGGGAGGGCGGCGAGTGCTGGTGCGCCGCTGCTATCTCAACCCAGTGATGTTCCAGCAGTACCGCCGGCCGTTCCACGAAGCCGGCTTCGAGATCGTGGACTGCCCGCCCATGACGGCCACCGGCAAGACCAGCACGGACATCCACCTGGTGCTGGACACCATGGACGCGCTGCTCGACGCGACGCACTTCGACGAGTTCGTGGTGTTCTCAGCCGACGCCGATTTCTCGCCCGTTCTTCGGCGATTGCGCCGGCATGACCGTCGGACCATCGTGTTTGCAGCAGGCGCCATGTCGGAGGCGTACAAGGCATCGGCCGACCTGGTGATCGACATCCCGACCTTCATCAGAGAAGGTCTGCAACTGGTCGAGGCCGAGCCAGAGGAAGAAGCCGAGACCGTCGTCGAGGCCGGTCGCGTACAAGTGGCCATGGGCGATTTGCGACAGCAGGCGACTATCGCTGTGAGGCGCGCGGTTCTGGAAGCTGTTGGTCCCATGCCCTTGCCGACGCTGGCGACGGTCCTTCAGCGTGAGTTGCCGGGTCTTCGGGAGTGCCAGTGGGCCGGTGCCGGCAGCTTCGGGCTGCTGATGCGTCAGTTGGCCCCGGCAGGTGTGGTCTTCGACTTCCAGGGTGAGCTGGCATACGACCAGAGCAGACGAGACCGCTCTCGCGCCCAGCAGCCAATCGCCGAGGTGCGATCGCCAGCACAGCCGGTGCCGGGAGTGGGCTCGGGCGCGCCGGCCACTACATCGCCGCCGCCCGAACCACTTTCAACCGAGGAAATCGACCTCGCCGCAATGCGAGTGATCCGGCAGCGAGTCGCCCTGTCGCAGCGGCCAGTACTGTTCTCGTCGCTCGGCACGGATCTGCGCCAGGAATTGCCGCAACTAGCCGGAGGGTGGAATGGTGCGCCGACGCTGGCGGCCCTGCTGCAACGGCTGAATCTGGAGCCGCTGCTGCGAGCAGAGCTTGAAGACGGTTCGACTTTCGTCCTGTACGACCCGGAGCGCCACACGGCGCCGGCCGGCGTCGTCAATGACGCTGTCGTTGCCGCCATGCTGCGAGCCGCGGAACTTCCGGCCATTCGGGCGCAAGACCTGGCCCGCGTCCTGCACCACGCCCGGTCGCATATGGGGCGGAGCGAGCCCTTCGAGATCTCGGCAGTCAGCCGCAGCGTGGCCGAGGCATTGGCAGCAGATGGGCGGCCCGTGTCCCCGCGCCGGGTCGCCGCCGTGCTGCAGGCGCTGATTTTCGGGGGGTTGGATACATCCCAGGGGTTTGCGGACGCGGAGCAGCTGAGCGCTGCAGCCATGGGCGTGATCTTGTCGGCCTGGTCGCGAGAGACGCAGGTGCAGGCAGATGACGAGGCACGGCGACGGCTAATGGCTTGGCTTCAGGCACCGGCGCTGTAGTCCGCACCCGACATGACTGCCGCTGCCGTCAAAGTGCAGTTTCAAGTTGGCGCCGCCAAGGGCCGGCTGCTGGCGCGGACACAATGACCACGAACTCACCATCTGGCGGCCTGAACCGCCAGCGGTCCTAAGGCGCAACATGCAATTGCGTAGCTACGTGTGTAGCCAGCATCGGATTCATGATTGCAAGTTGTTGATATATAAAAGATTTTTAGTCTTATGAGACTTGCCACCTGGAACGTCAACTCCCTGGCCGTGCGCCTGCCGCAACTGCTGGACTGGCTGCAAGCCGAAGCCGCCACGGCGCCGGTGGACGCCATGGTCTTGCAGGAAACCAAGCTCACCGACGACAAGTTTCCGCGGGCCGAGATCGAGGCCGCGGGCTACCAGGTGCACTTCCACGGCCAGAAGACCTACAACGGCGTGGCACTGCTCAGCCGCACCGCCGCCACCGAGCCCGTCAAGAACATCCCGGGCCTGGACGACGCGCAGGCGCGCGTGATCGCCGGCACGGTGAACGGCA
>LNFM01004007.1_pt1 | contig 27799 bp, 22 predicted proteins | sample 596031 | NCBI WGS metagenome assembly LNFM01 (sample SAMN04254537, study PRJNA301005) | activated carbon metagenome | isolation source: dual media filters at the Ann Arbor, Michigan drinking water treatment plant | place: USA: Ann Arbor
TCTTCTTTCCGATTTGGTCTTCATTCTTTTTCACCCATCTCTGAAACGTCAACCAACATACTCCGTAGAAGTCCGCCAGTTGCTTGTGATTGTATGGTCTCAAGACGAAAATTTCTGGTTTGTGTCCGGTTTCCTCGGTTTTTGTGATTTCGCGTTTCATATATTTCTGTCGTTATTATTTCTGTGGGCAGTTTGCAATGTTAAGTATTGCTTACTAATATTGTCAAGTTTTACTAAACAAATAAATTTATGCTGACAAAGAGTGTCTTAGGAAACCAAATTAAGGTCTTAAGGCTGGAAAAAGGGCTATCTCAGGAGGAATTTGGCACTCCTGTGGATTTGAGCCGTTCAGCCGTGTCGCAAATTGAAAGTGGCCAAATGTACCCTTCTTTGGAGTCAATTGATAAGATAGTTAAGTATTACTCAACAAGTTGGGATAATCTTGTAGGACATACAAAGGGCAAAAAGTTAGCAGAAATGACTGTTTCTCCCGTTAGGACTTTAATCACTACTGTGGATAAAACCGGAAAAGATAATATCGTGCTGGTCCCGATTAAAGCACAAGCCGGATACCTACTAGGAGCGCAACAACCTGAATACATTGAACATCTTCCAACCTTTTGGCTTCCTGGCCTGAATCACGGAACGTACCGAGCTTTTGAGGTCAGCGGATACAGTATGTTAGCTGATCGTACAGGTTTTTTTCCTGGAGATATTGTAGTGGGAGAATATGTTGAGAGACTGGAAGAAATTAAAGACGGCTTCGTTTACATTTTGGTAAACAATGCCCAGGAAGTTGATAACATAGTATTGAAACGTTGCCTGAATTATCTCGATAAAGGAGGGGTGATTATTTGTAAATCCGATAACAAAGATCCTCAGTATCCAACGTTTCCTCTGCCAGTTGAGAACATTAAAGAGGTTTGGAAATTCAAAATCAAGCTCACTCGTCAGGCACCGGAACCTTCCGGATTATACGAGAGAATTAATGCCTTGGAGGGTGACATGGTGCTATTAAAAGAGCAGCTCAAGAAAGCACCGCAAGGATAATTACCTCTGTGACTTAAATAATTCCTCAACATCATTAACAGCAACGTTAATCTGTTTTGGTATTCCGAAGAGTTGAAAGATTTTTCGTACTTGGGGTACATGGTAGAAGTGCCCTGTTTTTTTTCCTACTTCCCTTTCCACTTTCTTAATCCAATTTTGAAAAGTTAACCAACTCACCCCATACATCTCGGCCAGTTGTTTGTGAGTAAGAGGTTTTAAAATAAAAACCTCTTCCCTTTTTTCATTTCTCTCCTTCGCTTTCATGTCCATCATCGTAGAAAGCAATACTAATACACTGAAAACTACACCTTAATGTTTATGAAGGATTGTGAAATAATGTGAATGAATTTTAAGGAATTTGCTCAATTGTTAATGAATGCCTGTTTTCACAATCTAATATGTGAAAGTTAAGATTTAGTTGAATTATAGTTGGAAAAAGTTGGAGGACGTTGAACTAAGATGAAAACTCAGCATTTCCCAATACAACTTGGAATCATCTTCTCGAATTCGCAATTCTGAGATTGACATTTCTCAAGTGATTGGGTCAGTTTCTTCCGAATGAGTTGCAACAAAGCAATCTGGCTATCAACACGGTTTACTTTGTCCTTCAGGTGATGCGTAAGGTTAGTACAGGATGCCTCCTCATCTCCCCAAGCCGTAATGAATTCATCTATTTCATTCAGGGTGAATCCAAGTTCCTTTACAGTTTTTATAAGAACAAGCTTTTCATAAACTGACTCCGGATACTCTTTATAATTATTATCGCGCCTTTCTCTCTTATTCACTTCAATCAATCCCTTCTTTTCATAGAAACGGATAGTATCGTGCGAAAAGCCAGTGCGTTTTGAAAGTTCTCCGATTAGCATAATCCAAAATTTTTTGAAGATTTTCCTTGACCGTGGACTATAGTCCATGTCGTATCATTGACATATAAACGAAAACACAAAGAAAACGAATATGGAAACTGATTCAAAAAAGTCTGGAAAATTAGCCAAAAACTTAGGTTTATTGGGGATTGGGCTATGTGCGCTCTGCTGCGCACTGCCCATTGTTGGTATTGTGGGCGGGGCAGGAATTTTGACAACTGTGGCCTTTTACGCAGAAAGGACCGCGCTTGTACTTCTTATCATTTCAGCCGCCTTGTTTGCCATTTGGCTATACCGGAAGAGACAAGCTCCACCAACCTGTTCAATTGACTGTGATTGTAAAACGGAAAATGCACAGGCAAAGTCTATCACAGATTTAAATACAAATTGAAAATGAAAAGGATTATAATTTTCGCAGCGATGGCTTTTGGCTTACACTTCACCTCGATGGCTCAAGAAAAAACAAAAGATATGAAAACGATAATTGAAGAAGCTAAACTTAGCTGCAAACTCACTACGGCTGATTTGCAACAACGAAAGAAGACAGTAATTGCGGAACTAAAGAACCAAGTATTGGAGAAAATTGAAACGGATCAGGGATTCAAATATAAATTTGAAGGCTCTGACAAAATGCTTGACCTGCTTAACAGTTTCATTAAAACAGAAAGACTATGTTGTGATTTCTTCGTCTTTACACTTACTGCATCAAGCGATATGAATTTTACCTGGCTGGAGCTGGCAGGGCCTGAAGGGACGAAGGATTTTATTAAGCATGAGATTGCGTTTTGACTTCATTAGCTGCAACCTCCTGCGCTGAATCAATAAAATTACCTAAAACGGTGAACAAAACTTACCATTCCCGTTTGGCCATCATAAGAAGGAACAATCATCGTTTGGCCTCCTGATTTCTTCTTTCCCCATTTGTACCGATGGGTAAGGTAAGCCATGTTGGTTGAGAATATTCCTATGCCCGCACCCACTAACACATCTGACACCCAATGGCGGTTGTTCATCATACGCATGGCGCCAACACCAGTTGCAACTGTATAAGCGCCAACACTATACCAAATACTCTTGTGTCCGTACTCTTTTGCCATGAATGTAGCTGCCGCAAAAGCTTGAGCCGTATGGCCCGATGGAAATGAAGTAGGTTGACCAGTATCAGGTCGAGGAACTGCGGTAATTTTTTTTAGTGAATAGGTTAGCACTCCCACTAATAGTTCAGACTTAATGAGTAATGCAGTTCTGTTTCCGAAGTTGTTTTTCCCTTTCACACCCAATGCATTTAATCCATATACGGCCACAATGGGGGCATACTGAAGATAGTCATCGGCATGATGGTGATAGTTAGGAATCCATTCGTTGCGTTCTTCTTGAACATCGTACTTGTTAACAATGTCATTATCCGTCAAGGAATATAAACCTGCTGTTGTAAATAAAAGGGGTACGGCTATCGCCTTTTGAAAACCTTTTGACTTAAACAATGGAGGCTTCTTAAAACCTTCACTTTGAAGCGATAATGATTCAACCGGATTGTGTTTAGTATTAAATTGTGCAGTGGCAGATAAATTTCCAATTAAAAGAAGGATTACCAGGAGGCCTGGGTTCAGATATTTCATAAATCAAAATTTCTACTAAAAAGCCAGCAGAATATAATAATCCTGCTGGCTATAATGACTGGCCTCTTACCTCCCTGTAAATTCTTTATCCAAGCCTGTCGGATTATATGTTTCTGATTCAAGTTTACGAGGACATTTTGGAGAGATTCTGGAGAACGGAAGGAAACTCACTTTGAATTAATCTTTTTCCTCATCTTCCTTTGAAAGCTTTTTGAGCAATTTTCCATTGACATCGAAAATGAGATCAAAAGTTTGTTTTCCCTTTTCTACTTCCACCTCGTAAGTTATTTCTCCTTTCGATTCAATTTTTGCGGTCTCCTCAATTTCAAACGCGGCATAGTCCTTTTTCAAAAGATCATGAATCGCGGATGGAAGTTCACTTTTCTTGATTTCACGTTCAGTCTCTAAAATAGAACCGATACCATCCAACACAACTGAAATCTCCGTTCCATTTTGTTCAAAACTGGCTTCATAATTTGCTCCTTCTTTGCTCCAGTCTACATCCTTGACTGCATAGTTTTTTTCCAGACTGGTTTTGACATTGACTGGAACATCCTTAGTACTGATTTTTTGCGCGTTACCCTGGGTGATTGCAAGCATCATTGCGAGGGCTACTATTATTGTTTTCATACTTATTTGATTTTGTATAATGAAACTAACGATAGCATTCTGTAGCAACTTTGGATTTTGAAGTTTTATAGAAATTTATTTCCAGATTAAAACAATCATACCCATAAAAATCAAACTGGCGCCAACGATGATCTTGGGAGTCATAGGCTCTTTCAATAAGAAGAAAGAAAGTAGTAGTGTTATGATAATGCTTGCCTTATCTATTGCAGCAACATACGATACCAATCCATCCTTCATGGCTCTATAGTAAAAAATCCAACTCAAGGTTGTGGTTATACCCGATGCTATAAGAAGTGTTACTTGTAAAGTAGTCAGGTTAGCAAATTCCTTGTATTTAGCTCCAACCAAATTAACGGCAGTAATGATTACAAAAATGACTGTCGTTCGAATACCAAGACCAAAGTCTGCACTGATATTTTGAAGACCGTATTTCGCCAGAACAGAGGTTAGTCCGGCAAAAATCATGGAGATGATGGCGTAGATAATCCAGGTTTGCATGACGTGATTGTTTTGATAGTTATATGACTAAAACTTATATGTATACCCGAGTCGAATAACTTGCGTTTCGTAATAATCAGTGCTTACATAATTAAAGCCAGAACCATTCACTTCTCTCTTAATGCGCAAGGTGTTTGCGATGTCAGTTGCATTCAGGAACACTTCACCCTTTCCTTTTTGCAACGATTTTTTAATACCAAGATCAATATAGAAACGGGAATAGGTTTTTCCTTGTGGCACAACATCGGGTGCCATATACACACTGGTTAACTGCACATCGTATTTAGCTGGTAAATGAAAGAGACCGTTGAACTTGATGCTTCCTGAAAGTATCTCCTGTCTGGCGGCTGAGAAGGTATTTTCTTGTGGATATAGATTGACTACACTGAAAGGTTCTATAATATTCTGGTATCCATTAAGGTTAAGACTTAAAGTTGCCCACTTGCCTGCATTCTGAGAGAGTATAACTTCAATTCCGGAAGAGTAACTAAGTCCGGCATTTTGAAAAATATTATAGATCAGGGTGCTACCGGGTTCAATACTGCCAATGCGCGTAATGGTTGCTTCCATCCGCTTATGGTATAACGCGGAATATAGATACCCATCACTCCAATTTGCCTTGTATCCAAGTTCGAACGAGTTTGTAAATTGTGGACGAAGACCAGGGTTTCCGACCTTAATAATTTCGGCATCATCATACTTAGGAAAGATGCGTATATCTACCTCATTCGGCCTGTCGACTCTGCGATTATAAAATACTGAAAGCGTATTGTTGTCGTTCATCTTATAGGCCAGACGAAGATTGGGAAAGGGTTGTGTATAATTATAACCGTCACTCTTATAAGTATTGTGATCAGGATTAACTTCATAATATATTTCTACATACTCAACCCGAAGACCCGCTTCCACCTCGAAGTTTTTGTTTTCAAATAAGTAACTACCGTAAACAGCCGGAATAACTTCGCTGTAGTTCGCCCAACCTCCAGCATCAACGTCCAATGGAGAATTGAGGCCAGGAATAAAAAGCATGTTGGTGGGGATGTACCGGTTCCTGAATTTAATTCCGGTCTCAAACCTTCCATACTTAAGCGGATGGACATAATCAATATTGAAATCACCCACATGCTCATCCGAAATCAGTTTGAATGAATCCTGTCCGGTGTAGGTGGGCATGACATTCGTAAAAAAATATTTTTCATCTTCCCTGTGAAAGGTATAATTAAAGCCTACGTTCAATAGTCGCCCTGGCTGTTTGAATTTGTGCTGCCATGTTGCCATTTCTGTCACGGTCGTTTTTAATTCATCTTCCAGAAAGCTCCAGAGGCGTAGTCGCTCGGATAAATCAGCATTAAAAAAAGGCTCGTCTCCTTCATCAAGAATTTTTTCACTGCTGAATAATCCTGACACCGTTATGGTATTGTTGTCGTTGATGTACCAGTCGAATCCACCTTTTCCTGTTACGATATTAGTAGTCCTGTTTCTTACCGTTTGTTGTCGGATGGTGTCCCCATTGTCATAGTACCTATCGACAAACTCATTCTTATTTAGTGTTTTTGTGTAGAGGTCATCAACCTGTAGAAACAGATTTAATTTTTTCTTCCTGTAGTTAATAGAAATTGATGGATTTAGTTTAGGTGTTGCCTGATACTGAGGGCGTATTGTGGGATAGCTTTCTTGCTTCACCCACAAGGCTCCCAAGCCTGCTGCCATACCCACCCTTCCATTAAACCCTTCCTGTACCTCTTTCTTATAAATAATGTTAATAATGCCAGCATTACCATTGGCATCGTACTTTGCTGAAGGATTGTTAATGACCTCGATTCGTTCAATTGCCGAAGCCGGAATATTATCCAATGCACGCTGATTGCCAAAGCCTGTTAAGGCAGTCTGCTTTCCATCGATAAGCACAACTACTTTATCGCTTCCCCTCAATCGCACCTTTCCATCATCGCTTACGGTAATCCCAGGAAGATTTTGCATGACTTGCATGAGTGAACCACCACTTTGGTTGACATTATCTGCTACCGAAAAGGTTTTCTTATCAAGGGTTTCAGCAACGGCATCCTGCGTGCCTGTGACAATAATCTCATTAAGAGAAGTAACGTCTTCTTCAAGCTCCATTATCCCCAGGTCAAGAAACTCACTTAACCTACCAACCACTACGGAAGTTTTATGTGTGCGATAGCCAACAAAAGAAGTTTCCAGGATGTAGTTATCAGGCTTTACATTGCTCAAGGTATAACGACCTTCATCGTCTGTCACGGTTCCTGACACAAATGAACTGTCTCGTTCAAGCTTCAAGACAACATTCACATAGGATAAATTACTCTTCGATGCTTTGTCCTTCAGAACACCTGACAGTGTAACACTCTTAACCTGGGAGAAGGAAAGAATTGAAGTTGATAGTAACAGAATCAGAATACTCAATTTTTTCATGCCTTGATCGTATACTTCAAAATTCCTTAATAATTCTGGATGAAAATTGGATTTAGTGATTAACGGAAAATTAAAAGGTCACAGAAAAAACATGAACCCCATTCTGAAAATTATAAGCGATTTCATACCGGCATGTATCGCATACCTTTTTAACTATTGCTAAGCCGAGACCTGAACTGTTCTCACCATTGCCTTCTTTACTAAACCGTTCGAACATTTTTTCCGGACTCATTTTCAACGGGCTTCCAGTATTGCTAACGGTGAGCAATCGACCAGTAATCTGAACGATGACTTCTCCTTTAGCATTCGTATGTCTGATGGCGTTATGAAAAAGGTTTGTCAACAGAATCTCTAGTAATGTTGAGTTGGCTTTTATTGACAATGGGCTAATGGACGCCCGAATGGATATGTTGTCAATATCTGCCATTGGCTGCAAATTCGACAATAGCTTGTTTGCCAATGCTGACAAATCTATTTCTTCGATTTCATTGAATTGGTCATTATCAATTTTACTTAGCAAGAGTAAATTCTTGTTGAGCCTTGCCATTCGCTGCGCTGTTTCCTCCAGGTCAAGTATGGTAGCTGCCCCCGCTTCTGTAAGCCCAGGTATCTGCATAAGATTATCCAGCTTAGATTGAAAAATGGATAAGGGAGTTTGCAACTCATGCGAGGCATTTTCAATAAATTCCTTCTGCTCCAGATAAACTTTCCGGTTTCGATCTGTCAAGTGACTTACTGTCTTGTTAAGATCATCAAACTCGATGATATTTGTTTTCTCTGGCTGAATCGATTCACTTTTATCCAATTCATAAGCCTTCAATTGATTAAGGGTATTGTAAAATGGCTTCCATAATTTTCGTGATAAGGAGCGATTTAGCAAGAGAAGCCCTGCTGCAAGAAGTACAATGAGGATCACCTGAACGATTCCAAGTGCCATCACAAGTTCATCATTATCTACCAACGACATCTTAATCGTGAGCAGGTATGGCTTATCCTTTATAATTATATTGGAAGATAATGTTCGAAATGGATGCAACTCATGTTCAATGCTATCATACATGGATACGGTCTCATACCTTTGTCCCGCAGACATTATATCTGATGGGATAAGTATAATATCATAAGAAAGCTGATCCCAGATTTTTAAATCCATTTCCAGGTCTTCCAGGTACTCATAACTTTTAATGTGTTTGATAAACTGATTTGTATGCAGTGCCAGCGACTCATCTACTTCCTCGTTAATTATTTGACGAATAGAGAAAATTGAAATAGGGATACTGATAAGTACAAGTATTAAAGAATAAAGAAGCAAACTGCGTAAACTAACTTGTAATAATCTCATGCTGTAAATTTATAACCTAGCCCATATATAGTCTTAATATAATCCTCACACCCGGCTTCAGTTAATTTCTTCTTCAGGTTTTTTATGTGAGAATAGATGAAGTCAAATTTATCCATCAGTTCGGCATCATCACCCGACAAGTGCTCGGCAATAGCATTCTTGGATACAACTCGATTTTTGTTAGCAATCAGGAATATCAGTAAGTCATATTCCTTTCGGGTTAATTCAATTTCCTTTCCATTCACACTCACAGTTTTTCCTAATAGGTCAACTTCAATTTCATGGAATGATATTTTGTTGTTTCCGTCAAATCTTTTCCTTCTAATAACTGCCGAAATACGGGCACTAAGTTCGGGCAGGTAAAATGGCTTAGGCAAGTAATCATCAGCTCCCAGGTTTAGTCCGGCTATGCGGTCATCAAATGATCCCTTTGCCGTTATCATAATGACTCCATCCGTCTTATGATTCTCCCTTAACTTTTCCAATATCTTCAACCCGTTTCCATCTGGAAGCGAAATATCCAATAGGATGCAGTCATAATCGAAAAGGAGAATTTTTTCGTTGGCCTCACTGGCGGTATAAGCGACCTCGCACACATAGCTTTCCTGACGCAGAAACTGCGCCATGCTTTTAACCAGTTGTTTCTCGTCTTCGATTATAAGAATTTTCATATTAAAGGTCAGAAGATAACCAAAACTAGTTCATCAGTCCATGAGTAAATGAATAACTGGCAGTTTGGTACCAGGCAATGGCTTCATTAATCGTATTTTGGTCTGGTTTTGCCTTGATTTGTTCTTTGCCGGAAACAGTAAAGGATTCAACTTTTAGTTGAGGTGACAAAACAATTAATTTATCACCCTTTATATATCCAAGACTTTGGTACGTGCTGATAAAAGCCCGTTCGCGTCCAGGTTCCAGTTTAAACATATCATATCCATAAAATTTACTGGCGTATGAGAAATTTAAAAGCCCCAACAAGGTTGGCCCAATATCAATTTGACTCATCAGCCTTTTCATTCTTCCTGGTACAATATGAGAGGGAGCGTAAATCAACATGGGTATATGATATTTGCTCACAGGTAATTCTGTTTTACCTGCACTCGATGCGCAATGATCAGCCACAATCACAAAAAGGGTATTGTTGAACCAAGGTTTTTTGGAGGATTCTTTAATGAACTTTCCAATGGCGTAATCGGTGTATTTAACAGCACCTTGCCTGCTTGTATGTGACGGTATATCAATCCTCCCTTCCGGATAGGTATAAGGCCTATGATTTGAGGTGGTCATAATGTGTGCAAAGACAGGTTTTTCAGTTGAACTCTTGTCCATTTCCAGTCCTGCTAATTCAAAGAGATTCTCATCAGCTACACCCCAAACATTTTCATAATCAATGTCCTCATCGGCAATGGCAGACCTGTCCACAACGCTATACCCATTGTTTCCAAAAAAGTAGCTCATGTTGTCGAAATAACCATAACCACCATAGATGTATTTGCTCTCATAACCTTTTTCATTGAAAACTTTTCCCAAGGAAAATAGTGCTTCGTTCTTGGGGCGCCTCACGATGGATTGACCTGGTGTTGGGGGCACACATAGCGATAAGGCTTCCAGTCCCCGAACAGTGCGAGTTCCTGTAGCATACAAATTAGTGAATAGCAAACTTTGTTGTGCCAGAGAGTCAAGAAATGGAGTAATGCCTTGCTGGTTACCAAAGGAAGCCATGAAATCGGCACTGAAGCTTTCGACACTTATCAACACTACATTTAGTTTCTTTTCCTCGCCAACATTAGAAATTTGCCTGTCGATGCTTTCTGAATTTGAGTCAACAAATTCAGCATCGGAAGTTTTTAGTAATTGATGCACTAAAGCAAATGCGGCTTTACTATCAATTCGTTTATAGAATTGATCATAATCCAATTCATTATTTCGGTAGGCAGCAAATAATTCATAGAGTCCGTTGCCCGCCAGTTCATTCACGTATGCATTATCGCTAAAGCGATGTTGTTTATTTGTGACTGAAAATAAAATCACGACTAATAAAATGGCATACAGTCCCACAAACTTCGTTCGTTGCCAGAATGGTGTTTGGTAAATATTACTTCCTTTAATTTTATTTTTTAATGAATAGACAAACAGCAATGAGATAATACCAATTGCCATCACAATCCGTCCGATTGGATAAGATTGTTGAATGTTTCCAATGACTTCTGTTGTATAGACCAGATAGTCTACCGCAATAAAATTAAAACGGGTGTTGAACTCATCCCAAAAGAACCATTCAGAGACCGCATTAAAGAGTAAAAGAAAAGTGAGCACTGAAAATATTCCATAGAGTACAAAACGGTGCCAGGCTTTGTTATAGATTCTGCCCGGCACAAACCAGAGGTATAGCATGATGGGTATGCAAACATAGGCAGCATTGACCAGGTCGTAGAAAAACCCAATTAAAAAAAGTCCTGCCAGATTTAGAAAAGAGAAATCCACTGAAGACGAGGATTTTATAAGCAGAAATATCCTGGTAAGGGAAGAAATGCCAACAACGATTACAACAAGGAGTACCAAAAGTCCGGATCTCCTTGAAGCTATTTTTGAAAAATACTGATTAACCATACCGCGAATGAACGCGGTGATTCTGGAGGGATTCTGTAGCTATCGGAAAGTGTAAATCGGTTAACTTTCCCTTTCTGTCGTTGTCTCTACATGTAAAATATGTAAAAGCCGGTGAACAATGGGGGCAAAAAATACTGCCGTAATGCTTAAAAATGCCACCCCACTGTATAAGGCATAAAACGATGAAAAAAGTTTTGCCTGTTCAGTTGTCATTTCTACCACAGGCCCCATTCCGGTTAAAATCATACAAGCCATGTGAAAACTATCGAGCCACGTTAGGTAAGCCAACTGATGATAGCCCAAAGTGCCGATGCACACAGATATTGATATTAGTAAGAAAGCAAACAAACCGAATCGCACTTGCCGGAGTAAAAACTGAGGTAAGGATGCCACCTTTTGTTTTCGATGTTCTAATTTCATTGGCTTGAGTTATTGTTATAAGGTAATGTTTTCTGAATTGAAGATTCTACAAAACAATATTAGAATGGATGTAGGCACAATCAACGTTAAAAAGCGCTTAAAAACCGCTAAATTTTCATATTTTGCTTCATTTCACACAGAATGAAGCTAATCCAGCAGCAAACCATCCAGGAGTCCCTCTCGGTCTCTTATCAGATTGAAAAGATTGGGAAATCTGAAATAGACCTTTTTAAGAAAAACCTTGTGGAGTACCTCTCCAAAATCAATCCCGCTGAACATGAGGAAAATGCGAAATATCCCGTTCGAGATTTTTTAAGAGATACTTTCTTCAAGGATAAAAATGAGATTAACACGAAAGGGAGGATTGACTTTGCGGTCTATCAGGGCGATCAACCTGTAGTAATTATTGAAACCAAGCGGCCTTCTACAAAAACTGACCCCGACATGGTGCAGGCAGGCAACCTTAAAGCCAAAGCCATGTATCAACTTGTTCTCTATTTTCTCGAAGAGCGAATACAATACAATAACATAGATATTAAATACCTCGTGGCAACCAATATGCACGAGTGGTTCATTTTTGATGCAGTACTTTTTGAGAAACTGTTTTTCAAAAATAAGAAGTTAGTAAAGGATTATACTGAATGGAGAGCAAAAGCCAAGGTAAGTCCTGACCGTGATCTCTTTTACAAGCAGATAGCCAAGCCTGTAGTAGAAGAATTAGAATCTCTAATTTTATACACTTATTTCGATATTCGGGATGCTGAAAAGCTGATTAGGAAAAACACAAAGGAAGCCGATAATAAACTCGCCCTTTACTTCAAAGTCTTTTCACCAAGACATCTTCTTAAAGAAACTGCCCGGAACGATAGCAATCAACTCAATAGAGAATTCTACAGCGAGTTGCTGCACATTATTGGACTAGAGGAAATAAAAGATGGCGGGAAGAAACGTATTGATCGTAAAAAGAAAGACATCGAAGAAGGGTCGCTACTGGAGAACACAATCAATATTTTGCAGACACGAAGTAAGTTACAGAATATTGAGAACCTGAATCAATATGGAGATAAGGAAGAAGACCAGTTATTTAGTGTAGCACTAGAGCTTTGCATCACATGGCTTAACAGAGTTCTGTTTCTAAAATTGCTCGAAGGGCAGCTCATCACCTTTCATCGAAAAGACCCATCTTTTGCTTTTTTAAATACTGGTAAGATTGCGGATTTTGATGAACTGGACGAACTCTTTTTTGAAGTATTAGCCGTACCCCAAGCAAAGCGTTCCCCATCAGTTGTAAAAAAGTTTGGTAACATTCCGTATCTCAATAGTTCGTTGTTTGAGGATAGTGTGTTAGAAAAATCCTCTCTGCGAATTGCGGATTTGAAAGACCGATTAGAATTGAGTGTTTACCAGGGAACCATTCTTAAAGACAATTCGGATAAACGCTTAAAGGGAAAGAAAAATACCCTTCAATATCTCTTTGAATTTTTAAATGCCTACGACTTTGCCAGTGAGGATACAGAAAACGTAGTGGTTGATACAAAGAAGGATGTGATTAATGCAGCGGTCTTAGGTTTAATCTTCGAAAAGATTAATGGTTACAAAGATGGCTCGTTTTTCACGCCAGGTTTCATTACCGAATACATGTGTCGCGAAAGTTTACGCAGGGCAGTAGCTGAAAAATTCAAAACTCATGAATCAAGCATAGAAACATTTGAAGATGTCAAGTCGTATGTTCACAAGTTTTATAAAAAAGATGACCTTACAAAATTCAATCAGGCTGTCAATAGTATAAAGATATGTGATCCAGCAGTTGGTTCCGGTCACTTTTTGGTTTCAGCACTTAACGAACTGCTCGCCATAAAAAGCGAGTTGGGAATTTTAGTGGATGCAGATGGACAACCACTGGAATACTTAGTAAAGATTGAAAACGATACACTCATAGTTACACACCGTAGTACCAATGAACCTTTCAATTATTTACTGGATAAAGATGGTACACCACCCATTGCTTTACAAAAAGTACAACATGCACTCTTCCATGAAAAGCAAACGCTTATTGAGGGTTGTTTGTTTGGCGTAGATATTAACCCGAAGAGCGTAATGATTTGCAGATTGCGCTTGTGGATTGAACTACTTAAACATGCCTATTACATAACCGATGGAAAAACTAAGAAGGCTGAGGCACTTGAATTACAAACCCTTCCCAATATTGACATTAATATTAAAGCTGGAAACTCCCTTATAAGTAGATTCGACATAAAGGCTGATTTGGGAAAAGCCTTGCGTAGCATTAAGTACAACATCAATCAGTATCGCGGGTTCGTAAATGATTACAAGAATGCTACCGATAAGGAAACAAAACACGGATTATTAAAAATCATAGATCAGATTAAAGGTCAGTTTCGGAAAGAGATTGCAAAATACACTGACCCGCGAGTTGTCCGAATACAGAAATTGAGCGAAGAACTCTATCTGAAATACCAGGGCACTCAATTATTTGACAGTAAGCTAACGGAAGAACAAAAAAAGAAAAGACAGAAATTAGTTGACGAGCATGAGAAACTCGCTGCCGAACTGGAAGAGGCAAAAAACAGCAAGATTTACCAAAATGCTTTTGAGTGGCGTTTTGAATTCCCAGAAGTACTAGATGATAATGGTGACTTTATTGGATTTGATGCCGTAATTGGAAACCCACCTTATATTAGGCAAGAGTCTTTAAGAGAAATTAAACCCTACCTAAAAAATAATTATGAAGTATTCGCGGGTACAGCGGATCTTTTAATTTATTTCTTTGAACTAGGCCTAAAGCTTATCAGGAAACAATCAAGTTTAAGTATGATTGTTTCTAATAAATTCATGAAAGCTGATTATGGTCATAATTTAAGGTCATTGATAACAAAACATCAAATTGATGAGATAATTGATTTTGGTGAATTACCGGTGTTTGATGAAGCGTCTACATTTCCAGTTATTTTAAATCTCACTAAGAATGGCGACAAGCCAGGGCTTACTTTCGCACAAGTAAAGAGTTTAGATTTTGTTAATCTAAAAGACATAGTAGAATCTATTGGGTCAAAGCTTAGAAAGAAATCTTTACAAGACGACTGGATACTTGCTGAGGAGAGCAATGTTGCCTTGATGGAAAAATTGAAAACAGCGGGAACTAGTTTATCTGATTATTTGACTCATACCAAAATTGTATATGGGCTAAAGACAGGTTATAACGATGCCTTCTTCATAGATGAGGATACTAAATCTAAATTAATATTTGAGGACGAAAAATCTGAAAAAATAATTGTGCCTCTTGCAGTTGGGGATGACATTAGGAGGTATAATATAGACTATTCGAAAAAGTATTTAATCCTGACCAAAATAGGTGTTGACATTAAGTCCTACCCAGCAATTAAGAATCATTTAGATAAGTTTAAATCAAGGCTGGAGGCTCGCTCTGATAAAGGAAAGTACTGGTGGGAACTTAGACCTTGTGATTATTATGATTCCTTTTTGTCTGCTAAGATAGTGTACCCCATTATTGCTAAAGAGCCAAGATTTGCATTTTCTGCTGACGAAATGTATTTCAATGATAAAACGTTCTTTATTCCAACTAAAGACTTTTTTCTCTTAGGCTATTTAAACTCGAAGCTAGCATGGTTCTATTTAAAAAAGATTTGTTCGGTTTTAGGCGATCCTGAAAAAGGTGGCCGGCTTGAGCTAAGAACTATCTATATGGAAACGCTTCCGATACCTAAAGCAACACCAAAACAAGCGAAGGAAATCGCTCAGAGGGTAGAGAAAATATTATTGCTAAAAGCGAAAGATCAAGCCGCGGACATCGGTTTTTTGGAAGATGAGATTGACCAACTTATTTACAAATTATACGACCTAACGCCTGACGAAGTGAAGATTATTGAAGGAAAATGATAGACCAGTCTAAATTACTGAGATCACACATCGATATTGTTGACAAGACAATCAACTATTTTACTTCTGAGATAACTAACCCAACTGAATTCATTGAAATAAAGGAATGCGCCTTGGAGACATGTAAAAAGTCTGGAGATAAATCCATTCAAGCACTTATCCAGGCAGGGTATTTTTCAACATATGATTTCATAATTTATTTGGGCAGTAAAAAGCAATTAGGTAAAGAAGGTGTAAAGACTCAGATTGTTGACCTTACACTGAAGTTACTGGCCGAAAACTTTATCGTCACTCCTTTGGATAGTATTGCTGTTAATGGATACATGAGATATAAGTCTGGCGGACCACTTGCAGGAGCGCTATTCATGATGAATTTAATCCATAATTTAATCTTTGGATTTAACTTTATAATTGAGAAATACAGAAAATCTGTTGTTAAGATTGAACATATAGATAAAGAGGGTAATCATTCAATTGGAACAGGCTTTTTGATACAACGTAAAGGTAAGGGGCAATGCATTATTACCAATAAGCACGTAATTGAAGGATACAATAGGCTTAGAGTGCTTGATGTAGACGATAATGAAATTGAATTTAAGGAGATAAAACTGCACCCAGCAAAAGATTTAGGGCTTATTAATCTTACAACCTCAATCGACTCACCGTCATTTCAATTCAATATGACTTTTGATTTAATGAGTGAAATTGTAACTATCGGTTATCCGTCAATACCAATGACAAAGTATTCATATCAAGTAGTACATCGCGGAGAAATAAACTCTTTGGTTGAAGATTACGAAAGCAACAAGATATTTTTGTTTTCTGCTAAAACATCATCCGGCAATAGCGGTAGCCCCATAATAGACAAAATGGGAACAATTTTGGGAATTGTTACACAAGAATTATTTGAGGAAACTGCTTTCCGTCAAAAAGGAAAGCTTCCATATTACGCAGCCATTCCTTCCGTTGAGATTAATGAATTCATAAAAGATTAAAATAATAAGTATGAATGACTTTAATAAATTCAACAAGCTTTTTGAGACTCAAAACAAGCTTAGAAATATTTTAGAGTTATCAAATAAATTCAAGCTGCCCTCAAACTCATTTAGTAGTGTATTTGCCTTTCAAACCGAGTACTCTAAAATGATGAGAGCATTTACAAGTCATTCACATATCTTCAAGCAAATGGACAGCGTGAGTAAATTTGCTCTACCTCATTTTAACTCATCGTTTGATATTTTAAAAAGGTTTTCAATAGGGTTTAATAGCAATCCTGAAGTACAGTACATAACCATTGCCGAATTAGAACTATTATCTGCTACCGCTTCAAGTGAATTAGTTGACGCATTTGAAAACGATTCACCGGATGAATTTATAACAGCGAAGGAAGAAATATTAGAGGAACATTTGTTACCCTATTTGGAAAGGCTGAATGTTGATAAGCTTTGGTTAGGCGCAAATTATGCTTTAAACTCAAAAGATAATCCAGATAATTTAAGGCATGCTTTAGTTTCATTAAGAACGCTACTGGAATTTTTGATTGATGAAGAATTGGCCCCCTTAGAAGAATTATCAAAGGCAGAAGCCTTTAAAAGGGAATTCGAGAAAACTATAAAAGGTGGAAAGCCAAGGATAAAGCGTCAAAAGAAAATAAAATATTTTACGTCAAAAATTGAGTTTGGCTTACTTAGTGATTTTAACGAGAAAGACATAAACCTTATTTGCAATTGCTACGATACGTTATGTAATCTCCATAAGCCTAATTTTAATCTTAGCGAAAATCAGGTGAGAATATTAAAAGTCAAAACTGGAATACTCGTATGGTTGATGGCATACATAAATGAAATGATAAAAGAAGGTAGTCGAAAAGCATAATTGGTAGTAGCTTGAATGAATGACCAAAATAAACCCATTGATAACATACGGATTAATGATCTGCTCTGGATGACAATCCAAAAACATCTAATTTCATTTAGATGGAAAGGATTGCCTGAAGATGTTCATTTCACAATTGCTTTCAACGAGAATTCACCAAATATTAATTTTCATATCACTAAAAATGTGAATGGTATCCCCATTGATGAAAAACCAAGAATTGAAATAGTAAAAATTTCAAAATCTGACTTAAATGCAGTTATACCTCACCTTATACCATCAATAATTTTAAAGCTAATAACACCATTCAATTTGGAGGACTTCAAAAAAAAGGTTTCCAAAGAAATAAAATTCCTGCCTTATGAGTCTCTTGATAAACATGATGTTTCTGAAAAAACTGAAACACTATTAATTGAAACGTTCAAAACTATCTCAAAAATTGAAAAGAAAACGAGGCTAAAAATTGATGGAGATATAGAAAATAAATTTATTGAATTATCAACATCTGAATCGCTCTTGGAGATATTTAACCAGAACACGCATCCCTTATCGAATAACAGTATTGAAACTACTGGAGGACTATTAAGAATAGATGAGGATAAAATGATACCAGTAATAAAAATTGAAAATAGGTGGTTCTGTATCAATACCGATATTCAACTCATCGACATATTAAAAGTCGTTGTTCCGTATCGCTTAGCATTGCATCTAAAAAAATATACAAAGTATTCATTAGTCCGCATGAGGAAGGCTACTACAAAAAGTGATGTTGAACAGTACAATGCCCCAATAACTCTTTACAAAGTTCCAAAAAACTAAATACACGAAAACTTCCTCCCTCCGTAGAAAAATCTTGTTCATTTTCTTCAATAAATTGGTTTTCTGAGCTATTTTGAAGGTTTCAAGCCATTTTATTAAAACGTAGGGGCTTGCCCAACCCGTATTATTGTTCTTGGCGGTACTCTCCAATTTGGCCACTGACAGTAGTTGTCCAAGAGAAATAATAACTTGACTCACATAAACAGAGTTTATGGTACATTTTTTGGCAATAAGAGCTATCGAATGCTGAACAGGATAATCATACTAAACTCCACCACTTACGGCAAAGCCATTGTAAGATTGGATGATGCTGACTCTATACAATTGGTAGGGCCAAATAACATAGGTAAAAGCACGTTGGTTTTTGCCTTAAACTTCCTTTTCATCATTGATGGAAAAAGAATGTCGTTTGTTGATAACAAACCTGGCGATAAAGAGACGATTCATCATTACTTTCCTTCAGCTACTAATAGCTATATCATCTTCGAAATATATAAGCAGCGGCATTACTGCATACTTCTCAAACGAAACAATGATGGAGAGATTGAATATTACCGGATAGACCACGAATACCGAGAAGATTTATTTATCAAGACCCACGAAAATCAACAGAGTGTAATAAAGTTTGAGGAATTATACTCCAAGTTAGTTACCTCCGGTATTACTATTGAAGCCTTCAAAGAGAAAAGAGATGTATTCAACTTTGTTTATCAGCGCGGAAGAAGAAACAACGGAGTTGTCTGGCTTGAAAATGCTGTAACATCTGATGGATTGAGTAATAATTTCTCAAAGGTATATCGTTATCTGATTAACTCTAAACTTATAACTAACAAAACCCTTAAAGAAGCACTAATCATTGCTGACAATCGAGATAAGGAGGCTCTCAACTTCTCACAAAAAAGTAAAAAGGATATAAATGACTTGTTGAGAATCAATGAGGAGATTAAAGTAATATCAAGTATTCAAAATGACTTTATTAATTTTAGAGAGGTTGCTAATCTATATAGAGCAAAAACAAAAATATTATCTGAACTGCTGTATTCTTTCAATGAGCTATACTCTCCAGCATTAATTGATCAGGAAATCAAATGGCTTGAGAAAAAGGGAGAACTGGAAAGGGTACAAAATGAATTGAATGAAACCTTAAATCCCAAAAAAGGTAAACTTGATCGCGAGATAGGTGGTAAAGAAACTGAGCAACGCCAAATTCTAAATACTCAAAAAGAAATTCAGAATAAAATTAATGAAATTAACTCTTATGAAGGAATTGAGTTTTTAAATCAGAGTCTTTTCAATCTTGATGAAAGACGTAGAATTTTGGAGACTAGTATTACCAGAATCCAGACTTCATCTGTAAAGGAAATAGAGAATAAAATCCACGACAGAGACCGAGAGTGTGAAAGACTTGAATCTCAGATACGCGGCTATTCTAACCAATTGATTCATAAAATCACATCCAGTCAATCAGATAAAGAAAAATTAAACCAAATACTTTCACCAGAATTCTCAAGCTTATCAAGTGGTCTCATCGAAAAGGAAATCACATTTTTAAGTACGTCAATGAATTTATTTGATGGTAAAATCAAGTTGCCTCTCGATTTGAAGGGTAAGCCTATTCCATCCATTGATGAGCTTTCTCAAAGAAAGGCGACATTGGAAAAGGAACTAAAGGATTATCTGGAATTACTACCCGTTGCAAAAGATTATGAAAAAGCTAAAAATGATTTAGCAACTCTTAATGAAGAGATTTCTGTTATTAAAAATAAAATTCAATTAGTTGAATCACTACCCTCGTTAATAGAAAAACATACTAAACAAAAGGAAGCATTCGCTACCCTCAGTGAAAGCAAACAAAAAACTGAAAAGGAATTGGCTCTTTTAATCGAAGAAATTAATTTAAAATCTGCCTCTATTCCATTATTGAATGATGCAAAAAATGATCTTAATAAAAGAGTAAACGAATTGAAGAAATGGAAAGAGGAAACAGAAAAAATTACCATTGAACCTGTTGCTTGCGATTCTTTAGAAACTTTAAATCAGGTCTACAACAAACTTATTAGCACCAATACTGATAGAAGCCAGATAAAGATTAATAAGGATAGAATCTTTGAAAACCTGAAACAGAAAGTTAAGAGCCTAGAATCAGACGAGGAGATTTTTATAAAGTTTGTTGAAGATGAAATTGCTTGCCTTTCAGACAAGCAAAAAAGCGTTGAGACTATACTACAAGCTATTAGCACTCAATTCGCTAATCCTGCCCACTTACTTGTAAAGCGCTTTGAAGAGTTTAAGGAATTTATACACAACAAGTTCAATACGAAGCTGTCTAAGACGAAAATATCAGACATAGAGTCTCTAAAAATTGTTTTAAATGAATCAACCAGAACCATTGAAGATTTAAAACGAATTAGCTCAATCCAGGAAATTGCACCTCAAATAAGTTTTGATTTTGACCATTCTGAAAACCTTAAAACTTTAAATAGCTATTTAGATTCTGGTAAGAAAATTGAATTTGAAGAGCTGTTTGATATTGAACTGCATCTTACAAAAGGAGGCAAGGAAAAAAGAGTCGACCTCAAAGAGCAAGTTGAATCAACAGGAACGGATATCATGATACGGATGGTGATTATTACCTCTGTAATTAACAAGTTAGCCGTTAATGATATAGGGAACCGAGTCCCGATCGCTATTGACGAGATTGCAAGGGTTGATGGGAAAAATAGACTTGAATTATTTAAGTTCTGCAAAGAACATAACCTGATACCTCTCTGTACATCTACTGAGGAAACGATTCTTGATGGATTTGAAAAATACATTATGCTCTTCCGCCCACCATCAAAGGGTAAGATCAATATAAATGAAGGCTCTCCTAATGTAATGAAGCAAGAACCTATTGATGCGTAATGAGAGAGCTAGAATATAAAGTTTACAAGGAGTTGAAGATAAATGAACTGCCCTCTGCTCAGGTTCCAAAGAGTGTTAGAAGTTCTTTACTTTTTAGGAATCTCCAACAAGCAAAAATTATCGACACCAAAAAGTCCGGACGTGGTTCAATCTTTTTTGTGAAGAACAGAGAGTCCTATGATTCCTTTTTTAATCAACATTTCTCAGAAACAGACAGCACTCAAATCACGAAGGCTTCGAATATTATGAAATTGCGTGACTCAAAAGCCAGACGTGTAGAATCTAAACCGCTATTTCTGCTTCGAGGTTTTAATACGATAATCATAAACGGAAATGAAGTCGATTTAAAGCATTACACAGAAGTATATGGACTTTTTTCAATCCTTAATCCATCTATAAAAGCATCTAAAATTTGCTTTGTTGAGAATTTGGAAAGCTTTTTAAAAGCTGAAAGGATTTTTGGGAAGGATTACGTTTACATTCACAAGTATGGCAGGATTGGAATTCGATCCCTTTCAGCATTTGATTGTAATGACATAATTGTATTTGTCGACTATGACTTTAATGGTCTAGATGAATACCTTAGGATTAAAAGTCATTTTCCAGGTGCTTACTTATACCTACCTGATAATTACGATGAACTATTCAAGAAAAGCAGTAAGCCTATTAATGGTCACCAGAAGCAATCAAAAAGAGTTGCCTCGTCAATACTTCCAGAGGTAATTAAGATTCGAGAACTTGTTTCAAAAACAAGCTATTTTTTAGAACAAGAAATACTTACCCATGATTAAGGCAGAACCTAAGACCATACTGCACTTTATCTGGAGTTACTTCGATGTACTTCGTGAACTTTTTGATACTCAAAGTAAGGATGGTCTTATTAGGAAGGAGGCGCTAGCCCTTATTCTTGAAAGGAATAAACGTGATATTAAGTCCCAGCTTATTGAATATAAAATACTTCGCAACATAAATGAGGATTTTGAACTAAGGGATGTTTACTACAAACTGATTGAATTCATATTATTTGAATTCAGACCATTACTTCCAGAAGAAATTGAAAAATTTGGAACCTCTATTTCTGATTTATTCAGAAATATTAAAGAGGGTATAAATGGCGAAAAAGCAATTTTAGTTGATAGATTAAGGGGACTCTCATCGCAGATTAAAGAATTTACAGATTCAGTTGAAAAAAATTCAATTCGGCTTCTAAATGAAAGTAGAGAACTCAAATCTAACGTAAGCCGTTTGGATTATAGGGAGAAAATTCAAAGAGCTTCTTTCTGGATTCAGTATTATATCCTTCCTCTGAATTCAATTTTGGACGTTAATCACTCAGAATCCATAACAAATAAAATGTTGGATGTCTCTGAGTTTGCAAACCAAAAGCGATTGACCTTTACTGATGAAGGTATTCGTCAATCCTTCGAAAAATTATACTTTCAATTAATCCAGGCGAATGACGACCTTTTAAAGCAGTCCAAATTACTAACGAATGAATTGCTGCCTTTGATAGAGAGGATTAGAACTGAATCACTTATCATAACTGGCTGGATTGAGTTTTTACAGTCTTATAATAAAATTCAACCACCTAGGCTGTTAAAACCAAAGAAGGACAATCCATACTCTACGCGAGTTTACCTGAACACGAAGGAGTACTTTGAACAATTCAAAGTCGATGAAGATGCAATAATAGTCGAGGATGACAACGAGTATCAGACTTGGGTGTTTAATAAAGCTAAGTACAAACGTAAACTAATCAATAGCCTTCCAATAGATAACTTCTTTGCTTGGTGCAGCAATCAGTTAAAGGATGATACGAGCGAAGTTACAAATGAAAAGGTATTCGCACTTACTGGACTTTTATTTGAAGGTGATATAGAAGTTAATACTAGTTCAGAAGTAAAATTCTTAAACATAGAAACAAAAACATCGAAACTATCTGTGCCAATCCTAAACGTTAAGAAAAATGGAATATCCTGAAATGCATAGACAAATAGTCGAAGAATTACTTGACGGAAAGTTTATTCTTTCAAGAGAAAGACAATTTGACGAAATCAAGGAAAATGAAGAGTTCTACATTAATTTCTTTACGGCATCATTTAACCATGAATTGGAAATTACCAACGAATTTGCACGTTTAGTTTCGGATGAAACTGATGAGAATTTGTCGAGGGATATAAGTATATTTTTTGCCATTCTGTGTTATGAATTAGACAGGCAGGGTAAAAACTTTTTGGATGATTTACAGTACTCTGAGTTTTCAATGGAGGAAATCAACTATTTGTTCGATAACTCGTCCTGGATAGATTTAATTCAAAGCAATAAACAACTAAGAGAATCAGACACTCGTAAGCGTTTCATCTTTAGCACTATGGGAAAAAGAAATATTATTGATAAAGTTAGTGATGAGAGATTCTATTTTACACCTGCCTATAAAGTGTTTATTGATTACGCAAAAGAGCTTGCACAAAAGAGTTTGAATGACCAGCAGAGTAAAGCAAATGATCAAACTGAATAGGTTTTTAGTACAATGATTTTGAGTAACTGGTTGATAATAATTTGATTTATGAAAGTGTCAGAATTAAACATTGAGGATTATTCCGATGTAGAAATTGCAAAGGGCATGTTTGATTCCATCTCATCAGCAGAGTGGGAAGAGTATGTTAGCTATGCGTTCGATAACAAACTATTTTCATATGATGATAAGGGATTTCTTGGACAAATGAAGTATAAGGCGCGTAAAGCAAAATCATTAAGCGCCAAACAAGTATTTAAAGCCTTACGACTGATCGAAAAACTAAACGATGCAATTGAAGTGAAAGAAAAGTCTGATGAAGCTAAAAGCACATTGGAAAGTGAGCTTTTTAATCCACAGATAAAGAACGTGACTTTCAGAGTTGCTTGGCATGATAGTGGGTGGAACGGACATATTTGTAAAGATCCAAAGGCAAACAAGTATTGCAGTGGCTTTCATTCCCTGTTATCGGATAGGATTAGGAAAAGAAAATACAAATCAATTCAAAATGAGTTGACCTATAGCGGTAAGCACCTAAATGATATTGACTACTTACCACCTTGCTTTTGGTCAATTAATCTCTTTGGTAGTAAGAAACTAAATATTAGTCACGATAACCCTGCGGCTCCTCAGCTAGATAAGATACAAGAAGAACTCCCAGCAAATTCAGTTTTTAGTTGGCCGTTTGCAGTTTCATTCACACGATCAAAACAAGAAACCGAAAGAGATGGAGCTTACCCTGCTAATCTTGAAAGTGTAAGAGTGCCATTCTTCAATGCAAAAATTAAAAATCAAAGAAGTATAGGTTTTATCTATGCCAATTACAGTAACCCTTTTACTGAAGAAGAAGGTAAATATTTATTAATTGGAGCAGGTTTTATTTTGGATAAAGGTGATTTAACTGAATTCAAACCTGAGGAGGAAATTGAAAAGATAAGGAATAAGAAAAAGAAGTTGAGGAACTTCCCTAAGACCAATTGGGCAATTCGTTTCTCCTTTGAGACACCTGATAGTATGGTAAGAATGCCTTACCATGAATACCTTGAATATTGTGAGAAAAACAATTTACCTGAAGAGGAAAGGGAAAAAGTATTAGCATCTGTAAAAGTAAGTATAACTGAACCTGAGCTGGAGCATTGCTTTAAGTATGTGGCAATGGATATAGATGATGATGAGGCGATATTCTTGCTTTCTAAAATGTATCAAAAGCTTATAGAGATTCAGAATATTGGTATTGTTGATCCAACTGATATTGCCGACCGAATCCAAACGGTAAAGTCCCTTCTAAGTCATTGTTGGATCGTGAGAGGACATTTTCCAGGATTTGAGAATATATGTCGTGCTGTGCTAAATTTCAATGAACCGAAGTTTCCATTGAGTGATCTTATTACGAGACTAAAAGAAACTGAGAATGACTATGTTCAAAAATTAGAAGACCTTTTCGATAATCCTTATTCTGACAATCGATACAAGATATTTTCGAAGTATGTAGAAGCAATTACTGATAAATTACAGGGAGCTTATGGAATAACCAATCGACAATTTATTCAGTTAGCAATGCTGAATCTTACTCAATTTCAATTTGAGAGAATACTTTCTGGTTACATTTCATATCCTGATAAATCAACTCATACTGTTAAGAGTATTTGTGACAACCCCTATATACTATTTGAAGAGTATGAGCAAGTAACATCTAATATCTCAGAGAGTACAGGAGATATTTTTGATAACCCCATTGAATTATTCAAAATAGACATCGCTTACTATCCTGACATTAATTATACCGATAAAATTTCCATACAAAGTAGTTTTAAATATAATGATAAGCGTAGAGTGCGGGCACTTATCATCAGACACCTGCTTACTCTTGAAAATAGCGGAGACTGCTTTGAAGAAGCTTCAAGTATTGAGAAAGCTTTGAGGGAATATCCATTATTTTACAAATCTGGAGATGAATACTTACTTCCTACGGACTTTTTACTCTCAGCAACTGGTGATTACTTAATACATCTGGAAGAGAAGCTAAAGGTTGTTCCAGCAAATGATACAAGATATTTCTACTTGATTTGGCTATATGAGTGTGAGAAGGACATAGAAAAAGCATTTCAAACACTTCTTGACGAGCCTGATAACACTAAGTCCTATACAGACCTTAATGAGCATCTAAAAAGGAGCATCAAGAAACTCTCAGCAACCCTAGGAAGTAAATTTGATGAGGATACCTTCAAGCAGGAACGAACACGCCTTTACACCAATATATTTAAGAAAAGATTATTTGTTCTAGCCGGGAATCCAGGTAGTGGTAAATCTTATGAGCTTCTAAATATAATCAGGGATATTGAAGCTCAGAATGAAACATATATATTATTAGCACCTACTGGTAAAGCTGCACTTCGATTAATTAATGATAATGATTTTAAAGGGATAGATGCATCTACGATTGATAAGCTGATTGCTGACGTAAACTCAGGAAAGCGAACAAAACAATCAGTTTTGAATACAAATAATATCATCATCGATGAAATGTCAATGGTGGATTTGATGAAATTTCACAGTCTTCTTGATTATATTAACTATAAGCTACCTTCGTTTAAAAGATTAATTCTTGTCGGTGATCCCAATCAACTTCCCCCCATTGGGTACGGTAAGATTCTGCGTGATATTATTTATTACTGTAAAACGAAATCAGACTATACAGACAACTATATTGAGTTAACAACAAATTGTCGTTTAGAACTAGCTAATAGCAAACTTCTCGATCTAAGCGGTGCGTTCACATACAAGGGGGATATTGACGAGTCTTTAAAGCAATTAATCACTTCAGGCAATGAGGACATTTCTGAGGGACTTCGGATTAAGTATTGGGATAACGAACAAAATCTATATAAATCACTCGCTGACGAATTTGATTATCTATGCAATGAGAATGAACTCACCGGAACAGTATCTGAAAGACTTAATTTATTATTTGGACTTGATAAAGATGGCGACTTCGAAATTACAGAAGGTTTTAATCTTGAGTATTTTCAAATCATCACACCATATAAGGCGGCCTATTTTGGTTCAACCTTTATAAACGATTTCATTCAGGAACAATTTAAGCCTACTGATGAATATGAAATCCTAGATGGGTGGTTTAAACAATCAGACAAAGTGATTAGAACAAAGAATTATTACGTAGGCAACGAGCTAATAATTTCAAACGGTTCAATTGGCTTGGCAAGAAGCGAGGGAAGGGATTTGTTGTACTTAGCGGAAAATGATTACGAACCAATTCCCTTTAAAGAAATTCGTAAGGGAGAAAGAGAGTTTTTTGATTTAGCATACAGTATAACTGTTCATAAATCTCAGGGAAGTGGATTTGACCATACCTTTGTAATTCTTCCGCAGAAATTAGGCTTGTTATCAAAAGAGCTTGTTTATACCGCACTTACTAGAAGTAGAAAATCTGTCACCCTATTCATTGAGGGAAATATTAATACTCCATTTGAAAAATCTATTCTTGAAAAAGCGAGACGTAGAAGTTACACAGAGTTTAGAAAAACAACCTTAATGCTTCTTCAACCTTTTAGATACTATTCACTAGAGCCTGAACCAGGAGTTTTTGTAGAAAGCAGAATTGAATTGATGATCTATTATGCTCTTATGAAGACTAGGGAAAAGCTTGGAAAAGTTGCTTTTGATTTCATGTATGAAGTTATGCCTATTTCGGAGGGCACCACAATTCCAATTAAAACGGACTTTACATTATTCTCAAATGGAAAGACTTTTTATTGGGAGCATTTGGGTAGATTAAGTGAGAAGGAATATGCACGTAAATGGAAAGAAGTTAAATTCCCTACTTATCAAAAATATAATCTTACGGATAGACTGATTACAACAGATGAGTTGAACGGAATTGATCCAAGCAAAATTGATGAGGTTATTGTTGCTATTGCTTCTGATAATCTTTCCTCAACCGATACATTGAATAGGTACTCTAAGCACCATTATTCATTGCGGTAGTTTCTCAATAAAACGCAGACAACAGTTATGCATGTTCCACACGGAACATTCATTCAAAATCGTTTACATTCCTTTACAATCCTTCACAAAGTTTAATAAAGTTACACAGTCATTCACTACCGTTAACAATCGTTAACCTTCGCTTTGGGGTCGCTACATCTTTGACCCATGAACACAGCGATAAATCAAAATCATGGGATGGGCAATGGGATTGCCTTTCTTTTCGGAGCAGCATTTAATCTGCTGGCCAATGTAAATCTTTTATTTCTTCTGGACTATGCGCTGCAAGCCA
>LNFM01004009.1_pt1 | contig 27799 bp, 20 predicted proteins | sample 596031 | NCBI WGS metagenome assembly LNFM01 (sample SAMN04254537, study PRJNA301005) | activated carbon metagenome | isolation source: dual media filters at the Ann Arbor, Michigan drinking water treatment plant | place: USA: Ann Arbor
CCCCACCTTTGGTGGGGGAAGGTTGGGATGGGGGCCCGGCGTCGGCTGGCACGCCTGCTGACGTCATGAAGATCCCCTTCTCCTACAGCCTGCGCAATCTCTGGGCACGACGACTCACAACGGCATTGACCGCCGCCGGACTCGCCCTCGTGGTCTTCGTGTTTGCTACCGTACTGATGCTGGAGCAGGGTCTGCGCTCGACGCTCGTGGCCACGGGGGCCTACGACAACGTGCTGGTGATCCGGCGCTCCGCCGGAACGGAAGTCCAGAGTGCAATCGACCGGATGCAGGCCGGTGTCGTGGAATCGCAGCCCGAAGTGTCGCTCGGGATCGATGGCCAGCCGCTGGTCTCGAAGGAAGTGCTGGTTCTCATCTCCTTGCCGAAGCGCGACAGCGGGAGTCCCTCCAACGTCGTGATCCGGGGCGCGACCGAACGCGGCCTGATCCTGCGACCTCAGGTGCAGATCAGGCAGGGGCGCATCTGGCGGCCCGGAAGTTCCGAGATCGTGGTCGGGCGCAGCATCGCCGAGCGCTTCGAGGGGGTGGCCATCGGCCAGCAACTGCGCTTCGGCATGCGCGAATGGACCGTCGTGGGCATCTTCGATGCGGGCAAGAGCGGCTTTGATTCCGAGATCTGGGGCGACGCCGACCAAATGATGCAGGCGTTCCGGCGCGTGAACTTTTCGTCGATGGTGATGCGGCTCAACGACCCCACTGCCTTCGACGCCCTCAAGACACGCCTCGAGGCGGAGCCGCGTCTCACGGTGGAGGCGAAGCGCGAGAAGATCTTCTACGAGGAACAGTCCGAAGCGCTCGCCCGCTTCATCCGTTACCTGGGTATCACGTTGTCGGTGATCTTCTCCATCGGTGCGGTCATCGGCGCGATGATCACCATGTATGCCTCGGTCGCGGCGCGTACGGCCGAGATCGGCACGTTGCGCGCGCTCGGATTCCAGCGCGGCAGCATCCTGTCGGCCTTCCTCACCGAAGCGCTCCTGCTCGGTGCGGTGGGCGGTGCGATCGGCGTTGCGATGGCGTCGTCGATGCAACTCATCACGGTGTCGACCGTGAACTGGCAGTCGTTTTCCGAGTTGGCGTTCAGCTTCGATCTGACCCCGCAGATCGTCACTGCCGCCATGGCATTCGCGATCGGCATGGGGCTGCTGGGCGGTGTGCTGCCCGCAGCGCAGGCATCCAGGATGAAGATCGTGGATGCGTTGCGCGCTGCGTGATCAGCCCGGCGGTCAGCGCAGCACGGAGCCCTTGCGCAGCAGTTCTTCCACCGCCGATGGCGACAACGGCCGGGCGAACAGGAATCCCTGAACGGCATCGCAACCCTCGTCCACCAGAAAGTCGTACTGTTCCTGTGTCTCGACCCCTTCGGCCACCACCGACAGGTTGAGGTGGTGCGCCATGGCCAGGATCGAGCGTGCGATCGCGGCCGAGTCCGCGTCCTGCGGGAGATCGCGCACGAAGGAACGGTCGATCTTGAGGCAGTGCAGCGGCAGGTGCTTCAAGTACGCGAGCGACGAATAGCCGGTGCCGAAATCGTCCACGGCGAGGGTGACGCCCATCTCCTTCAATTCGCGCAGAACGCCTTCCGCAGCGTTCAGGTTCTCCATCATCAACCCCTCGGTGATCTCGAGCTCGAGTGCGTTGGCCTCGAGCCGTGCGTCAGCGAGGGCGCTGCGGACGACCTGAACCATGTTGGTCAGGCGAAACTGGCGCGCCGACACGTTCACCGAGATGCGAGACTTCGGAAGGCCGGCCGCACGCCATTGTCCGCACTGGCGGCATGCGGCGCGCAGCACCCAGTCGCCGATGGCGCCGATCTGACCGGTCTGCTCGGCGATGGGAATGAAAACCGCGGGCGAGATCAAGCCGTCGCGCGGGTGGTTCCAGCGCACCAGTGCCTCGACGCAGGTGACGCTACCGGTGACCACGTCGACCTGGGGCTGGTACTCGAGCATCAACTCGCCGCGTTCCACGGCGCGCCGCAGGTCGTTGGCGAGCGCCAGGCGCTGGGCGATGCGGATCTGCAGCTCGTGGGAGTAGAACTGGTAGTTGTTGCGCCCGTTCGACTTCGCCTGATACATCGCCGCGTCGGCCTGCTTCAGCAGTGCCTCGGTGTCGGCGTCACCGATGGGGTACAGGGTCGCGCCGATGCTGGCGGTCACGAACACTTCGGTCCCGCCGAGCGGCACGCCGACGGAAAGTTCGTGCAGCAGCTTGTCGAGCACCACCTGGAGCTGCTCGATGCTCGCCAGGTCTTCGATGAGGACGGTGAACTCGTCGCCGCCCAGGCGCGCGACGGAATCCTGGCTGCGCAGGCAATGCTCGAGCCGCCGGCCGATCTCCTTCAGGAGTTGGTCGCCGGCTGAATGGCCGAGCGTGTCGTTGACGTCCTTGAAGTTGTCGAGATCGATGAACAGGAGTGCCAGCAGGCGATCGTGTCGGCGTGCGCGCTGCATGGCCTGCGTCAGACGGTCGCGGAACAGATCGCGATTGGGCAGGCCGGTCAGGGCATCGAAATGTGCGAGCCGTGCCAGCCGTTCCTCAGCCTTCTTGCGCTCGCGGATGTCGCGTGCAATGGTGGAAAGGAACAGCAGCCGCCCCGAACTGCTCCGGTGCGCGATGATGATCTGCGACACCGGTATCTCGACGCTGTCCGGGCCGAGCAGGGCGGTCTCGCCCAGCCACACGCCATCGCGGATGGCCGACGGGATCGCCTCTTCGCGGACCAACCGTGCGGCCCAGGCCGCAAAGTGATCCATCAGGTTCACTTGGTCGATGCTGGCGCCGGGACGGAGCCCCAGGGTCGCGTGCCCGGCCTGATTGAGGAAGCGGATCTGCCCGTCGGGGCTGATGGTCCAGACAACGTCGGTGGTGGCCTCGAGGATCGCTACAAGGTGGCGCCGTTCCTGCTCGACGCGGTTGCGTTCGACGGCGTACATCATGGCGCGGGTGAGCGCGCGTGCATCCAGGCCGTCCTTCACCAGATAGTCCTGGGCACCATGGGCCACTGCCGCGAGTGCGGTGGACTCGTCCGTGTTTCCGGTGACCAGGATCACCGGCGTGTCGGGAGCGCGCTCATGCAGCGACTGAAAGGTGTCGAGGCCGTTGCTGTCCGGCACATTGAGATCGGCCAGGATCAGGTCGTAGGGCTCGCCGTCGAGCACCTCGAGCGCTTCCATCAAGCGCGTGACTGCACTCAGGCGGAAGCGCATCTCGCCCGCATCGGCCACCATTTCCCGCAGGAGGCGCAGGTCGCCGGGGTTGTCCTCCAGCACGAGAACGCGGAATTCGGGATTCATGGCGAGCGCGACTCCTGCGGTGGGTGCTCGGCAGCCCAGGTGGCGACGACGTGCAGCAGGTCCACGTAGGCATCCAGAGATTGCGGCTTGGTCACGAAGGCGGCCGCGGCATTGGCATACGAACGCCGGCGGTCCTCTTCCGAGGCGGAACTGGTGAGTACGATAACCGGAATTCCGGCGATCCCCTCGTGTTCCCGCATCTCCTCGAGCAGTTCGATGCCGTGACGCCGGGGCAGGTTGAGGTCCAGCAAGACCACGTTGGGACGCGCCGCGTCGCTGTAGTCGTCGCGTCGCAGCAGGAAATCCATGGCCTGGTCGACGCTGTCGACCGCATGCAACCGTCCGAGGTGCGGGACTTCGCGCAGGGCTTCGCGCAGGAGCCGCACGTCACCGGGATTGTCTTCCACAAGCAGGATCTCGCGCGGGGGCGCAGCGGCGCAAGCGCTCATGCGGCCGCCTTGCGCAGGGAAAAGTAGAACGTCGCGCCTTGCCCGGGAGCGGACTCGACCCAGATCTTGCCGCCGTGGCGATCGACGATGCGCTTGCACAGCGTCAACCCGATGCCCGATCCGGGGTATTCGGCCTGGCCGTGCAGGCGCTGGAACGCGGCGAAGATGCGCTCGCTGTACTTCGGATCGATGCCGATGCCGTTATCGCTCACGGAGACCAGCCATTCGTGACCTCGATCGGTGGCGGCGACGCGAATCTCGGGGGCCGCCTCACCGCGGAACTTGACCGCATTGGACAGCAGATTCTGAAAGAGGCGCGTCAACTGGTTCTCGTCGCCCATCACCTGGGGCAGTGGCTCGCGGGAAAGGTTCGCGCCGGATTCTTCCAGCACGAGGGTGAGATTGCCGGTTGCCCGTTCCAGCGCTGCGTCGAGTGACGCAGGCGCCAACTCCGGACCGCGCGAAGCCCGCGACAGCACCAGCAGGTCGTCGATCATGCCCTGCAGCCGACGCGCTCCGTCGGTCATGAACCCGAGGAACTCGCGGGCGTCCCCATCGAGTCGATCGGCATAGCGGCGCTCCAGCAACTGGCCGTATGCCGACACCATGCGCAGCGGCTCCTGCAGGTCGTGCGACGCCACGTACGCGAACTGCTCGAGCTCCCGGTTGGAGCGCGCGAGCTGGTCGTTGGTGAGTTGGAGCTCCTGCGTGCGCTCGGCGACCCGCCGCTCGAGATCGGCGTTGGCGGCACGCAGCGCTTCCTCGGCCTTGCGCCGACTCTCGATTTCCGCTTCGAGCCGGCGGTTGACCTCGGCCATCTGCCGCGGCGAGGGCAGGGCGAGCACCCGCGGGATGAGGGGCCACAGCATGCTCGCCGTCAGCACCGACAGGCTCGCAGTCACGACCTTGATCGTCGCGTCGATCCGGTAGACGGGATACCAGATGCTGACAAGGCCGATCAGGTGCGTGGTGCCACACGCGAGGATGAAGAACGCGAACAGATAGAACATCCAGTGGAACGCGAGATCGCGCCGCTGCCGCGCGAGCACGAACAGCCCGAGCGGAATCGAGTAGTAGGCCGCGGCGATCAGCGCATCGGCCGAGACCAGGGTCCACAGCAGCCCCGGTGACCAGGCGATGCAGTAGCCGTGGGGTAGCAGGCCCTGTCCAGCGAGGAAATTCTGCAAGTCGTCCATGGATTGTCCCTGTTCGCCTTGGTGGAACCGATGGTGCGGTTCTGCAACGATCCGGTCATGGATCCGGCCGGGTCCTACCCGGTGGGGGGCTCGCGCAACTTGCCCATGGGTTCGATCGTGCCGGTGTGCGTCCGGTAGGTCCCCGCCCGCCGGTCTGCATAGTATCGGCGCAGAGTATGCCGAACTGTAGCGAAGGCGAGCTGATCCCAGGGAATGTCCGCCTCCGCCACGAGGATCGTCTCCAGCGTTTCCGAGCCGGGGCTGAAGTCGAGATCGAGCAGGCGCGCCCGGAACAGCAGATAGACCTGGTCGATGTGAGGGATGTTGTAGAGCGCATACAGCCCCAGCACTTCCACCCGCGCATTCGCTTCCTCCAGCGTTTCGCGCGCCGCACCTTCGGCGGTGGTCTCGCCGTTCTCCATGAAACCTGCGGGCACGGTCCACAGCCCGAGGCGCGGCTCGATGGCGCGGCGGCAGAGCAGGATCCGGTCGTCCCATTCCGCGATGCAGCCCACGACCATGCGCGGATTCTCGTAGTGGATCGTGTTGCAGGCGTGGCAGACCGCGCGTTCGCGGTTGTCGTCGGCCGGGATCTCGTGCGCGACCGGGGCGCCGCAATTGCTGCAGAAGTTCATCCGCGCGAAGGTAGCAGATCGGCTTCGCGGTCGATAGCCCGGGGCCGGACACGCCCGGTAGAATCGGCCCCATGAGACCTGCGCACATCGCCGCCATCCTCGAACGCGAATTCCGGGCAGCCGTCGCGGGCGCGCATACGCCCGTCATGCTTTGGGGTCCACCCGGCGTGGGCAAGAGCGAGATCGTGCGCGACCTCGCAGCGCGCGCGGGCGTCGGCCTGATCGATCTGCGCCTGTCGCAGCTCGAGCCGACCGATCTGCGCGGCATCCCGTTTCGCGAAGGCCCCCGTGTCGAGTGGTCAGTGCCGTCGATGTTGCCGGATGCATCGCGCCACGGCGCGCGCGGCGTGCTGTTCCTCGACGAGATCAACGCGGCGGCGCCGACGGTCACCGCTGCCGCCTATCAGCTCATCCTTGACCGGCGCCTCGGCGATTATGCGGTGCCGGACGGGTGGGTGATCTTCGCGGCCGGCAATCGGCAGGGCGACCGTGGTGTCACCTATGCGATGCCGGCGCCGCTCGCCAACCGGTTCACGCACTACGAGGTGGAGCCGCACCTGGACGATTGGGTCACGTGGGCCCATCGCAATGGCGTGGATGCGAGGGTGATTGCGTTCCTGCGTTTCCGGCCGGAGCTCATGTTCGACTTCGACCCGGCACGCATGCCGGTGGCGTTCCCGTCGCCGCGGACCTGGTTCTATGCCCATCGCGCCCTGGAGAAATTCGGCGATGATGGCGCCTTGTTGCTGGAGGGATTGCAGGCGTGCGTCGGCAAGGCCGCTGGCGTCGAGCTGAAGGCCTTCATCGACCACATGGAACGCATGCCCGACGTGGATGCCATCGTCCGCGGCGAATCGCAGAACGTGCCCGACGGGATCGACCTGCAGTACGGCGTGGCGGCGGCTCTCGTGCGGCGGGCGTTGCGAGCCGATCGCGCCTCCGAGGCGCCGACCGTGTACGCCAACATCCTGCGCTACGCGCGCGGCTTCACGCAGCGCGAGCTCGGCGTGATGCTCGTCACCGACTTGCAGCGGTGCGTCGGGCGGCCGCTCATCGACGTGCCGGAGTTCAGCGAATGGGCGGACAGCGTCGGCGAACTGGTGCTGTTCGATCGCGGTTCCGGGTGAGCGATTCTCCGGATCGGCTGGCGCGCGCGTTCACCAAGCTCGCCGCGGCGCGCGCCCGTCTCGTGCTGGAACGGCCGTTCATCGGTTCGCTCTCGTTGCACCTCGCATTCCGTGCCGCCGACCCCGAGTGGTGCGAGACCCTGGCTACCGATGCGCGCAGCGTTCACTTCAACCCCGCGTTCATCGATGAAGTGTCGTTTGGAGACATGCAGTTCTGGCTGGCGCACGAGGCGCTGCACTGCGCGCTCGGTCATTTCGCGCGGCGCGACCATCGCATCAAGCGCCGTTGGGACGTGGCGTGCGACCACGCCGTCAACCACATGCTGCGGGACGACGGGTTCGTGCCGCCCGCCGGAGCCTTGCTCGAACCGATGTTCCGGGGCCTGTCGGCCGAGGAGATCTATCCGCTGATCCCTGTGACGACCGCGGAGCGCAGCTTCGATCGGCACGCGTTCGATCGCGACGATCACGGCGGACTGGCGGGTTACCTGGGCGAGCTGCGCCTGCGCGACGGGCACCGTGCGCGCGCGGCGTCACCGACCGCGGGCGAGGGCGGTACGGCGGGAGCCGAGGCGCAGGAGGATGCGTGGGATGACGCGGGGTCCGAGGCGCGCCGCCATCGCCCCGACGGTCATCGCGACCTCGATGTCGAGGGCATGGGCGATCCGCTCGCGCTCGAGCAGTTGTGGAAGAGTCGGCTCGCGGCGGCAGCGCAAGCGGCGCGCGAGGTCGGTCGACTCGGCGAATCGTGGCTGCGTCGCCTGGAGCGCCTGCTGGAGCCGACGCTGCCGTGGCGTGCGCTGCTCGCCCGTTACGTCTACGCGGTCGCCCAGGAGGACTACACGTTCCAGCGCCCGCCGCGTCGCGACGGTGCGGCCCTGCTGCCGCGCCTCGCGAAAGGATCGATCCGCCTGGTGGCTGTGCTCGACACCAGCGGCTCGATCACCGAAGCGGAGCTGGGCGAGTTCGCGGCCGAGCTCGATGCCCTGAAGGCGCAGGTGAGCGCGCATCTCACCGTGCATGCATGCGACGAACGCCTGGCCGCGGACGGGCCGTGGAACTTTTCCGCATGGGAGCAGGTGGTGCTGCCGAGCGGCATCGGGGGCGGCGGCGGCACACGCTTCACGCCCGTGTTCGATTGGATCGAGCGTGACGGGCTGACGCCCGACCTGCTGATCTACTTCACCGATGCGATGGGTGAATTTCCCGAGCGACCGCCGACGTATCCCATGCTCTGGCTGGTCAAGGGGCAGGGTGAAGTGCCGTTCGGGGAGCGGGTGCAACTCGCCTGACGCGTGCTGCGGTCTGCGTGTCAGGCCCGATCGGAGATCGCAAGGGGATCCAGCACGTTCATGCGCAGGGCGAGGCGCACCAGTTCGATGTCGGTGGCCACCCCCAGTTTCTTCTTGATCTGGTAGTGGCAGTTGGACACCGTCTTCGGACTGATGTGCAGCGCCTGGGCGATGTCGTCGGTGGAGCGCGCGTCCACCAGCATGCGCAGGATCTCGAATTCGCGCGCCGTGAGTTGCGCGAGCGCCTGATCGTCGCCGCCCAGTTTCGCCAGGGCCAGCGCCTGGGCGATGTCGGGGCTCAACGCGGCGCGTCCCCGATGCACGTCGTAGATCGCGCGGATCAGCACCTCGGGGGCGCTGCTCTTGGTGACGTAGCCCTTGGCGCCGGCACGGGTCGCCTGCACCGCGAAAGTGGGATTCTGGTGCATGCTGAAGACGAGGATGCGTGCTTCGGGGTCGCGACGGCAGATACGTGCCGTCGCCTCCAGACCGCCCTGGCCGGGCAGGGACAGATCCATGATCACCACGTCGGGGGCGCATTCCTGAAAGCGTGCGTAGGCCTCGTCGCCGTTGGTGGCTTCCGCCACCACCTCGAGTCCGGCATGCTTGGCGAGCAGCGAGCGATAGCCCTCGCGCACGATCGCGTGATCGTCGACCAGTAGAATTCTGATGGGTGCCGGGCTCATCGCCTGCGTTCGGTCACGCGGCGACCGGAATCAATGCATGCACGACCAGACCCCGCGAGCTGTCCGCGCCGCTCAGCGTCAGCTGGCCGCCGAGCGCCGCGACGCGCTCGCGCATCCCGAGCAAGCCCAATCCCGATGCACCGCTCATGGCGCCGGCATCCGATCGACCGTTGTCTTCCACGATCACGTCGACCTTGCCGGCGGTGCGGTCATCGGACTCGTCCCCGCTGCGCCGCAGTCGCACGGACACCCATGTCGCGTCGGCATGCTTCGCGACGTTGGTGAGACATTCCTGCACGATGCGGAAGATGCCGATCGTCACCGGTTCGGGCAGTCGCTCGAAATCGCCGTTGACGTCGAGGTCGATCCGGGTCGAGCGGCCGTTCCATTGCGCGACCAGGCCGCGCAGACTTTCGATGAGCCCGAGCTCGTCGAAACCGGGCGGCCGCAGGCGCTGCAGCATGCCCCGCAGCATCTGCATCATGTGTTCCGTAATGCGTGTCAGCCGCTCGGCCTCGCTCACCAGTTCGGGGCATTGTTGGCGTGCAGTCAACCCGACGCTGGCCGCGGCCGCGCTGATCGCCGCGAGGCACTGGCCGAACTCGTCGTGCAGTTCACGCGCGAGGTGGCGCCGCTCCTCTTCCTGCACGCTCACCAGCTTGCGCGTCAATTCGGTGCGCTCCGCGACGCCCTGCTCGAGGCTCGTCGCGAGGCGGTTCAAGCCCGTGCTCAACCGGCGCAGTTCGATCAGTTCGAACGCGGGCAGGCGCGCGGTGAGATCGCCACGCTCGAGGCGTTCGAGCCCCAGTAGGATCTCGCGTGTCGGTCGCAGCGCGCGATCGATCGCGAAGTAGACCAGCACGCACAACGCGAGGACGGTGACGGCGGTCAATCCCATGAGCGAGCGCACGGCGTGCCACGCGCGAGCCACCTGACTCCCGGCATCGGGTGTCGCGACCAGCCGGCCGTAGTCGCGCTGGCGCCACGCCAGCGGCGCTACCGTTTCCTGTCCGGGGTCGAAGGCGACGCGATAGAACGCGGCGAACCAGACGGGCGCCGCGGATTCCTGCGGCTCGTCGGGATCGAACCCGCGGCAGCTCGTGGTGACGGTCCGGCCCTGCGCGTCTTCGTAACGGACGCAGAAGCCGGGCGCGATCTCGGAGTCCACGAGCGGGTCCCAGTACAGAAAGCGGCCCACGCGGTCGAATCCGACCTGGACGCTGCTGAGGCGGATCTGGAACTGTTTCGCCATGGTCGACAGGGTCGTCCCGATGGCCTGGTGCTGCTCGCGTTGCGCCTGCCACAAGACGTAGCCGGAGGCGAGTACCAGGCACAGGAATGCCAGCAGCGCGACGCGCAGTGTGAGATAGAGCTTCAGGTTCACGGGATCACCTCCTGCGGCACCGCCGACTGAAGGGGGCCGCGATTCCGGCTGCCATTCTAGGTGTCGGGCAGGCGTTGCGCCGCGGAACGCCCCGGGAAATTTGCCCGCCATTGGCGGGCACCCATCGGGTTGCGCCGCTGGCGACCCTGGCTAGTCTCTCGGGCACAAGGACAAGCTGTTGCTCCAGAGCCGGAGCAACGAGAGGACGACAGATGGCCGAAGGCGGATGTACGTCAGGCATGGCTGCGAACGAAACGAGTGCGTCGACCACTACGGTGTTACCCGTGCGCTCGGGATTGCGCTGCGCCATCGCGTACATCCATGCGCATCCGGGCAAGGCACTGGGGTGCCGGGAAATCGCTTTCCTCGCCGGCCTCAGCATCTCGCAATGTGCGCGGCAGTTCCGGCGCGTCACCGGGTTGGCACCGCACCGCTATCTGCTGCAGGTCCGCGTGGCGCTCGTCAAGACTCTCCTGTGCGAATCGGAGCGCGATCTTGTACTGATCGCAGCGGACGCCGGGTTCGCCGACCAGAGCCACATGAACCGGGTGTTCCGGCGGTTGACGGGGACTACGCCCGGGGCGTTCCGAAACGCGGCGTCGATGCGACTGACTGGCGTGGCCGGTCCCCCGGACGCACGCGAGGCACCGAGCGCGGAGCGGATGCCCCGACGCGAGCGACGGGTCCTGCAAGGGGTGGTCTGACAGCCTGTCCCGATCCGTTCCGCGGGCGCTTCGCGTCTGCGTACGGACGCCGCGGCCGAATCCCGACATGCCCTTTCGGCCAATTGACGCCCTCGGGTGTCCGGGCGACCGTTACGGGCATTCGGATCCTTATCGAAGGGAACATCATGCGCGGCGTGCATTTGCTGGCTCTGGCTCTCGTGGGTTCCGCAGTCTTCGTCACGGTCCCGGCAGTTCGGGCCCAGTCTTCCAGTATCGAGGCGCGAGGCCAGGTGGACGTGGATGCATTCGGTCCGGCGCCCTCGCTGTCCAGCCTCATCCAGACCGAGGCGACACAGCCATTCGCCCGGTCCGTGGTGAGTGTGTCGGATGCGCAGTCCGGATTGTTCGAGTATTTCGCATCCTCGGACATCGGGAATCTCGAGCTCAAGGTGGCGGGGACTCTCACCAACACCACCGTGACGGAGTACTTCGGAGGCTACGTCACCCTCCTGGGCGCTCGAGCGGACGCGAACGACATCGTCACCTTGACGACAACGCGCACCGACCCTTTCGACATCACCCTCCAGCTCAAGGTGGACGGCAGCCTGTCGGCCGGGCCCGCCAGTGAAATCGTCGCGAACAGCCTCATCACGCTGCGGGAGGTGGGTCAGCTCAGTGTTTCGGACTCCTCGTTCTACCGCACGATCGGGACCATCGACGACCTGCTTTCGATCACGAAGACCGTGTCGGGGCCCTCGGTCGTCATCGAGATCGAAGCGCTGCTGTCGACGGCCGTGTGGCGCGTCGCGCCGGGCGACACCGTGTCCGGAGCGCTGTCGAACACCGCGTTCCTGTCGCTGATCCTGCCATCCGATGTCACCATCGCGGCGTCGGATTCCGGAACGTTCGGCGTGCCCATTCCGATCCCCGAGCCGGCCACGGTGGTCCTGTCGGCGGTGGGGCTGCTGGTGACGGGCGCGATGGTGCGTCGCCGCCGCTGGATGTAAGTGCGGCTGGCGCGGCCCGCTCCCGACTCTAATGGGGGCGGGACTTGCGAGCGCCGGCCCGCGCCGAGCGCGACTCGCTCTTCGGTGGCGCGGCTTCCTCCGTAGCCGCGGAAGTCCTGAGGGGCAGGAGGCTCTGCTTCAACGTCCGGAGCACGAAGCTCGAACGGCTGTGGCGAATACCCGGAATGCGGTAGAGCTTCTGCCGCAACAGCCGTTCGTAGTCGCGCGTGTCGCGCACGGCGATGCGGATGTAGTAGTCGTAGTCGCCCGAGATGAGATAGGCCTCGATCACTTCCGGAATCTCTTCGAGCATGCGGCCGAACTCGACCAGGGTTTCGTCGTTGTGGCTCTCGAGGGTCACCTGGACGATCACCGATTCGGCGAATCCGACGGCAGCCGGGTCGATGCGCACGGTGTAGCCCTGGATCACGCCTTCGCTCTCCATGCGCTTGATGCGCGTCCAGCAAGGCGTGGTGGACAGGCCCACGGCGGCGCTCACGTCCTGCAGGCTGGCGCGGGCATCCCGTTGGAGAACGGAAAGGATGGACAGGTCGAATTTGTCGAGATTCATTCCGATATTCCGACAATGAAAGAAAAATATTCTGCAAAGATAGCCTGATCGCAGAAAGATAGGAAGCCTTTTCCGGGGTGGGGCGCCTACCATTCGTCCTGCCATGAACGACCGCGTCGCCACCACTGCCCTGCTCGCTCCGCTGGAGCACGCTCTCCCCGCCCGCAATGGCGCGGGGGCACTGATCGACGCGCTGGTGGAGGCGGGGGTGGACGTGGTCTTCGGCTACCCCGGGGGCGCGGTCCTGCCGATCTACGACGCCCTGCACGGCGAGACGCGCCTGCGCCACGTGCTGGTGCGGCACGAGCAGGCGGCCGTGCACGCGGCCGAAGGCTATGCGCGCAGCACCGGCAAGCCCGGGGTCGTGCTGGTGACCTCGGGTCCGGGCATGAGCAACACCACGACGGGCCTGCTCGACGCCCTGTGCGATTCGGTACCGGTGGTGTGCATCAGCGGCCAGGTCGCCACGGCGCTGATCGGCACGGACGCTTTCCAGGAATGCGATGCCCTGGGCATCTCGCGCCCGGTGACCAAGTGGAACACGCAATTGCGCGCTGCGGGCGACGTGCGCGCGACGGTCCTCAAGGCGTTCGAGGTGGCGACACAAGGGCGGCCCGGGCCGGTGCTGGTGGATTTTCCCAAGGACGTGCAGTTGGCACCCGTGCCCACGGTGGACGTTTCGGAACCGACGCCCGGCGTCGCGCGGCAGACGCCACTACCGCGCGGCAACCTGCGCAAGGCGGCCGCACTCATCCGCGCTGCGCAGCGACCGGTGTTCTACGGTGGCGGCGGGCTGGTCAATTCCGGCGCGGCGGCGTGCGATGCCTTTGCCCGGGTGGTACGTGAGACCGGGGCACCCTGCACCCTGACCCTGATGGGACTGGGTGCCTTTCCCGCATCCGACGCGCAGTTCCTCGGCATGCTGGGCATGCACGGCACCCTCGAAGCGAACCTCGCCATGCATCACGCCGACTTGATCGTGTGCGTGGGCGCGCGTTTCGACGATCGGGTGACCGGCAAGCTCGACTCGTTCGCGCCGGGTGCGAAGAAGATCCACCTCGACATCGATGCATCGTCGATCAACAAGATCGTCCCGGTGGACGTGCCGCTGGTGGGCGACTGCCGCCGGCTGCTGGAGGGTTTGCTGGAGGAACTCGGTCCGGCGCAACCGGCCGAGCGTCTCGGGCCGTGGTGGTCGCGCATCGCGACCTGGCGCGCCGCGGATTCACTCGCCTTCGCCACACAGCCCGATCGCATCGTGCCGCAGCAGCTGATGGTCACGTTGCGCGAGGCGCTGGCCGGTCGCGATGCCGTGGTGGCCACCGACGTGGGTCAGCATCAGATGTGGGCCGCGCAGCATCTCGCCTTCGAGAAGCCGAATCGCTGGCTCACCTCCGGCGGTGCCGGCACCATGGGCTACGGTGTGCCGGCGGCCATCGGGGCGCAGGTCGCGCACCCCGACAAGACCGTGGTCTGCGTGAGCGGCGATGCGTCGGTGCTCATGAACATCCAGGAGCTGTCCACTGCCGTGCAGCACGGCACACCGGTCAAGGTGATCCTCTGCAACAACGGCTACATGGGCATGGTGCGGCAGTGGCAGGAACTCAACCACGGCGGCCGGTTGTCGCACAGCTACACGGAGGCGCTGCCGGATTTCGTGGCGCTCGCGAAGGCGTTCGGCTGGCACGCGGAACGTGTCAGCGATCCCAAGGATCTCGCAGCTGCGGTCGAGCGTTGCCTGGCCACCGACGGCCCGGTGTTTCTCGACGTGGTGGTGGCGGCTGCGGAGAACTGTTTCCCGATGATCCCGAGCGGCTGCGGGCATCACGAGGTGATGCTCGATGCGAATACGAGGTGGGAGGAACCGGTGTAGGCAGGGCGGCCCCCATCCCGGCCTTCCCCCGACGCAGTCGGGGGAAGGGGTGTACACCGCAGCGCCACGAATACACGCACTCCCTCCCCCACCGCAGGTGGGGGAGGGTTGGGGTGGGGGCCAGCAAGCACACAGCAGGATGAAGTAACCGCCGCGCCTACCCGGCTCGGCGCGAAAGCGGGTACGCTGCCTCACCCTGGCAGCTGATCCCCTCGAGACGATCCTACAGGAGCGCACCATGCAGGCAGTCACCCTCGACGACAAGTACGTCGCCGACTCGGGCCGTATCTATCTCACCGGCATTCAGGCGCTGGTCCGCCTCGGCCTGGTGCAACGCCGCAGGGATCTGGCGGCCGGGCTGAACACCGGCGGCTTCATCTCCGGCTATCGCGGCTCACCGCTCGGTGGTCTCGATGAGGCACTGTGGAAAGCGAAGCAGCACCTCGCGGCCCATCACGTCCATTTCCAGCCCGGCGTGAACGAGGAACTCGCGGCCACCGCGGTCTGGGGTTCACAGCAGGTGCAGTTGATCGGCGAATCGAAGTACGACGGCGTCTTCGCGCTCTGGTACGGCAAGGGCCCCGGCGTCGATCGCTGCGGCGACGTGTTCAAGCACATGAACTTCCAGGGCACGGCGAAGCACGGCGGTGTGCTGCTCGTGGCCGGAGACGACCACGGCGCGTATTCATCCACGTTGCCGCACCAGAGCGATCATCTGTTCTCGGCTTCGATGATCCCGCTGCTGTATCCCTGCAACGTGCAGGAGTACATCGACCTCGGCCTGCACGGCTGGGCGATGTCGCGCTTTTCCGGCTGCGCGGTGGGTTTCAAGGCGCTGGCCGATACCGTGGAATCGTCTGCGTCGATCGAGGCCGATCCATACAAGCTGCAGACGATCGTCCCGCCCGACTTCGTCATGCCGGAAGGCGGTCTCAACGGACGGCTCTCGCTCGACCTGCTCGGCATCCAGGCGCGCAAGCAGGAAGCGCTGATGCAGGACTACAAGATCTACGCCGCCATCGCGTACTCGCGCGCGAACCGGTTGAACCGCACCATGATCGACAGCCCGCGCGCGCGGCTGGGGATCGTCGCCTCCGGCAAGTCCTACATGGACGTGCTCGAGGCACTGGAAGAACTGGGCATCGACGAGCAGCGCGCGGCCGAGATCGGCATCCGCCTCTTCAAGGTATCGATGCCCTGGCCGCTGGAACCGGAGGGCATCCGCGAGTTCTCGCGCGGCCTCGAGGAGATCCTCGTGGTCGAAGAGAAGCGCCAGATGGTCGAGTACCAGTTGAAGGAACACCTCTACAACTGGCGCTCCGATGTACGGCCGCGCATCATCGGCAAGTTCGACGAGCAGGGCGAGTGGGTCGCGCCGCGCGGCGAGTGGCTGCTGCCCGCGACGGCCGACTTCTCCATCGCGCAGATCGCGCGGGTGATCGCCGGGCGGGTCGCGCGCTTCCACGACAGCGATCTCATCCGCGCACGCCTCACCTTCCTCGAAGCGAAGGAGGCGGTACTGCGCAAGACGGTGGATACGCCCGTGCGTCCCGCCTGGTACTGCTCCGGTTGTCCGCACAATACGTCCACCAAGGTGCCCGAAGGCAGCCTCGCCCTCGCCGGCATCGGGTGTCACGTGATGGCGACCGCAATCTATCCCGAGCACAACCGCACCACCACCCAGATGGGCGGGGAGGGCACCCCCTGGATCGGACAGGCACCCTTCTCGAAGCGTGACCACGTGTTCGCCAATCTGGGTGACGGCACGTACTTCCACTCCGGGCACCTGGCGATCCGCGCTGCCGTGGCGGCGGGCGTGAACATCACCTACAAGATCCTCTACAACGACGCTGTCGCGATGACCGGCGGCCAGCCCGTGGACGGCACGATCACCGTGCCCATGATTGCGGCACAGATGGTGGCCGAGGGTGTGGGTCGCATCGCTCTGGTGTCGGAAGACATCTCGCGTTACGAGGATCGCTCCAAGTTTCCCGCTTCGGTGACGGTGCACGACCGCAGCGAAATGGAAGAGGTGCAGAAGACGCTGCGCGAACACAAGGGTGCGTCGGTGTTGATCTACGACCAGACCTGTGCGGCTGAGAAGCGGCGCCGCCGCAAGAAGAAGGAACTGCCGACGCCGACCGAGCGCCTGTTCATCAACGAGGCGGTCTGCGAGGGCTGCGGCGATTGCGGCGTGCAGTCGAACTGCACGTCGCTCCTGCCGGTGGAAACCGAGTTCGGCCGCAAGCGCATGATCGATCAGTCCTCCTGCAACCAGGACTATTCCTGCGTGAAGGGCTTCTGCCCGAGCTTCGTCACCGTCGACGGCGGCAGCGTGCGCAAGTCCAAGGCGGCAAAGGCGGCGAAGACCGAAGACTTCGGCGCGTTGCCCGACCCGGTGGTGGCTGATCCGGGCGATGGCACCTACGACATCCTCATCACCGGCATCGGCGGCACCGGCGTCATCACCATCGGCGCCCTGCTGGGCATGGCCGGCCACCTGGAAGGCAAGGGCGTCTCGGTGCTCGACATGACCGGCATGTCGCAGAAGAACGGTGCGGTGACGTCGCACGTGCGTGTCGCGCGCCAGCCCGGCCGCATCCGCGCGCAACGGATTGCCACCGGCGAGGCTGATCTCATCCTGGGCTGCGACATGCTGACGGCGGGCGCCCAGGACGCCATCTCGAAGACGCGCCCCGGTGTGACCGCGGCGCTGATCAATTCGCACGAGCAACCGCCCGGCCAGTTCGCGCAGCAACCCGACTGGCAGTTTCCGGCCGACCGGATCCGCGCGCTGATCGACGAGGCGGTGGGCGGCAAGTCGACGTTCATCAATGCGACCATGCTCGCGACTGCATTGTTGGGCGACTCCATCGCGACCAACCTGTTCATGCTGGGCTTTGCGTTCCAGCGCGGGTTGATTCCGGTGGGCGAGGCTGCGCTGATGCGTGCCATCGAGCTCAATGCCGTCGCCGTGGAGGCGAACAAGCAGGCGTTCCTGTGGGGCCGCCGCGCCGCGGTCGACCTGGCCAAGGTGGAGCGAATCGCGCTGCCACCCAAGCCGGTGGTGGTGCAGATGCCCGAGAATGTCGACTCGCTCGTCCGCCGGCGCGTCGCATTCCTCACGGAGTACCAGAACGCGGCCTACGCCGAGGAGTACGCGAAGTATGTCGCCAAGGTGCGGGAGACCGAATCTCGCGTGACCGGCAAGGATGCGATCACCAAGGCCGTGGCCAGGTATCTCTTCAAGCTGATGGCGTACAAGGACGAGTACGAGGTCGCCCGGTTGTACACGACCGGCGAGTTCGAGCAACGCCTGAAGGCCCAGTTCGAAGGCGACTTTTCGGTGAGCTTCAACCTGGCCCCGCCGCTGTTCTCGAAGCGGGACGCCAAGGGCCATCTCATCAAGGCGAAGTACGGCTCGTGGACCTGGAAGGCGTTCGGCCTGCTCGCGAAACTGCGTTTCCTGCGCGGCACTGCCTGGGACGTCTTCGGCAAGACCGAAGAACGCAAGGTGGAGCGGGCGCTCATCGGCGCCTACCGGGCGTCCCTCGATGCAGCACTGGCGCGGCTCTCGGTGGATAATGCAGGACAGGTCCTCGAACTGGCCAGCCTGCCGGAACACATCCGCGGCTACGGCCACGTGAAGCAGGACCACCTCGACAAGACCAGAACCCGCTGGCGCGCGCTCGACGCAGAGCTGGGCGGCGCCAGGAGCGCCGCCTCGAACCAGCAAGCCGCCTGACCACTCACGCCGCCGAACCTGTCATGACCGACCTGTCTGAATCCAAGAAACTCGCCGAGTATCGGCCGACCCAGAAGGTGCGCTTCGTCACCGCGGCCTCGCTGTTCGACGGCCACGATGCCTCGATCAACATCATGCGGCGCATCCTGCAGAGCATGGGTGTGGAAGTGATCCACCTCGGCCACAACCGTTCGGTGGACGAGGTGGTGACCGCCGCACTGCAGGAAGACGTGCAGGGCATCGCGGTCAGCTCGTACCAGGGCGGCCACGTCGAGTACTTCAAGTACATGATGGACCTGCTGCGGGAACGCGGCGGCGAGCGCATCAAGGTGTTCGGCGGTGGCGGCGGCGTGATCGTCGGCCCCGAGATCGAGGAACTGCACAAGTACGGCGTGACGCGGATCTTTTCGCCGGAGGACGGACAGAAGCTCGGGCTGATGGGCATGATCGGCTCGATGATCGCGGCGTGCGATATCGATCTGGCGCCCGCCGCTCCCACCAAGATCGACGCGCTCAAGGACAAGGACGTCGACAAGCGCTGGCGCGCGCTGTCGCAGGTCATCACCGCGTTGGAGCTGGAGCGCGCCGATCCGAAGCTGCGCGCGGCGCTGAACGAGGCCGCGGCGAAGTCGAAGGTGCCGAGCCTGGGTGTCACCGGTACCGGCGGCGCGGGCAAGAGCTCGCTCACCGACGAACTGGTTCGCCGCTTGCGGCTCGACCAGGACGACACGCTGTCGATCGCGCTCATCTCCATCGATCCGTCGCGCCGCAAGAGCGGCGGGGCGCTGCTCGGTGACCGCATCCGGATGAACGCGATCAACCCGTGGGGCAAGGGCCCGAAGGTCTACATGCGCTCCCTCGCCACGCGCGAAGCCGGCAGCGAGATCAGCAAGGCGCTGCCCGACGTGATCGCGGCGTGCAAGGTTGCGGGGTTCGACCTGATCCTGGTGGAGACCTCCGGCATCGGCCAGGGTGACGCGGCCATCGTCCCGCATGTGAATGCGAGCCTGTACGTGATGACTCCGGAGTACGGCGCCGCCAGCCAGCTCGAGAAGATCGACATGCTGGACTTCGCCGATTTCGTGGCGATCAACAAGTTCGATCGCAAGGGCGCACTGGATGCATTGCGCGACGTTGCGAAGCAGGTCCAGCGCAACAAGGGCGACTTCGCCAAGCGGCCGGACGAGATGATGGTGTTCGGCACCATGGCGGCGCGGTTCAACGACGATGGCGTCACCGCGCTGTTTCAGGCGATCCTGCCGAAGCTGAGTGATCTGGGGTTGAAGACGACCATGTCGAAACTGCCTCCGGTATCCACGCGCCACTCGACCCACCAGACGCCGATCGTTCCCGCCCCCCGGGTTCGCTACCTGGCGGAGATCTCGGACACGATCCGCACCCACCACAAGCGCGGACTGGAGCAGGCGCGCATCGCGCGCGAGCGGCAGCAGCTCAGCGAATCGAAGCGCATGCTCGGTGCCGACGCCGGAGCGACGAAGCTCGATGCGCTCATTGCCGACCGGGACGCTCGTCTCGATGCGTCGGCCAGGAAGCTCCTCGCCATGTGGCCCGATATGCAGAAGGCCTACGGTGGCGATGAATACGTGGTAAAGATCCGCGACAAGGAGGTACGCACCGCACTGACCACGACCTCGCTGTCCGGCACGAAGATCCGCAAGGTCGTCCTGCCGCGCTACGAGGATCACGGCGAATTGTTGCGCTGGCTCTGGATGGAGAACGTGCCCGGATCGTTCCCGTTCACGGCGGGTGTATTTGCCTTCAAGCGCGAAGGCGAAGACCCGACCCGCATGTTCGCAGGCGAGGGCGATGCCTTCCGCACCAATCGTCGCTTCAAGATGGTGTCGCAGGGCATGCCGGCCAAGCGCCTGTCCACGGCCTTCGATTCCGTCACGCTTTACGGCAACGATCCAGATCTGCGGCCGGATATCTACGGCAAGGTCGGCAATTCCGGCGTGTCCATCGCGACGCTCGAGGACATGAAGGTGCTCTACTCGGGATTCGACCTCACGGCGCCGAATACCTCGGTATCGATGACGATCAATGGCCCGGCGCCGACCATCCTGGCCATGTTCATGAACACGGCCATCGACCAGAACATCGACAAGTTCAGGGCCGACAACGGCCGTGAGCCGACCGACGACGAAGCGCAGAAGATCCGCGCCTGGGTGCTGGAGAACGTGCGCGGCACCGTGCAGGCGGACATCCTGAAGGAAGACCAGGGGCAGAACACCTGCATCTTCTCCACCGAGTTCTCGTTGAAGGTGATGGGAGACATCCAGGAGTACTTCGTCCATCACGACGTACGCAACTTCTACTCGGTGTCGATCTCCGGCTATCACATCGCCGAGGCCGGCGCGAACCCGATCAGCCAGCTCGCGTTCACGCTGTCGAACGGTTTCACCTTCGTCGAGGCCTATCTCGCGCGCGGCATGCATGTCGACGATTTCGCGCCCAACCTGTCGTTCTTCTTCAGCAACGGCATGGACCCCGAGTACACAGTTTTGGGCCGCGTAGCCCGTCGCATCTGGGCCGTGGCCATGCGCGAAAGGTACGGCGCGAACGAGCGCAGCCAGAAGTTGAAGTACCACTGCCAGACCTCGGGCCGGTCGCTGCATGCGCAGGAGATCGACTTCAACGACATCCGTACGACGTTGCAGGCGCTGATCGCCACGTACGACAACGCGAACTCACTGCACACCAACGCTTACGACGAGGCGATCACGACGCCCACCGAGGAATCGGTCCGTCGCGCCATGGCGATCCAGCTCATCATCAACCGCGAATGGGGGCTCGCCAAGAACGAGAACCCGAACCAGGGCAGCTTCATCATCGACGAGCTGACCGACCTGGTGGAAGAGGCCGTGCTGAAGGAATTCGAGGCGATCAGCGAGCGCGGCGGCGTGCTCGGTGCCATGGAGCTGGGCTACCAGCGCGGCAAGATCCAGGAAGAGTCGATGCACTACGAGCATCTCAAGCACACCGGCGAGTACCCCATCATCGGCGTCAACACCTTCCGCAACCCGCACGGTGATCCGGTCCCGGAGAAGCTGGAGCTGGCTCGGTCGAGCGAGGAAGAGAAGCAGTCTCAGCTGAAGCGCCTCGATGACTTCCACAAGGCGCACGCCCGCGAGGCGCCGGCGATGCTGGAGCGGCTGAAGGGCGCGGTGATTCGCAATGAGAACGTCTTTGCGGTGCTGATGGATGCCGTGCGGTGTTGCTCCCTGGGGCAGATCACCAGCGCGCTGTTCGAGGTGGGCGGGCAGTACCGCAGGAACATGTAGGATTGCGCCGCCGCCGGGCCCCTCGGTAGACCCGAGCCCGCCGCGGCACGGACTGCATCCACGCGCGTTGCCTGTGCACTGGGGCGTTCGCGGACTGCAGCCGTCCATAAGGAGAAGAACGAGGATGTTTGCCAGCAGAGTTTCCGCCGCCACGTTAGGGGCGGCCTTGATCCTGACCGTTGCAGGCGTCGCCGCCGCCGACCCGCCCATCCGCATCGCCACCATCGAACCGCTGAGCGGTCCGCCGGCTGCCGTGGGCAAGTGGTGGACCAACCAGGCGCAGTTCGCGGTGGATCAGTTGAATGCCGGTGGCGGGGTGCTCGGACGCAAGGTCGAACTCGTGCCGTTCGACAGCAAGTCGAGCCCGGCCGAAGCGCTGATCGTGCTCAAGGCGGCCACGGATCAGGGCATCCGTTTCGTGTTCGGCACGGCGGGATCCCATGTCGCCCTCGCGCTCTCCGAGGCCATCGCCAAGTACAACGCGCGCAATCCCGACGCCCGGGTGCTGTTCCTCAACTACGGCGGCGTGGCGCCAGAACTGACCAACGAGCAGTGCAACTTCTGGCATTTCCGCTTCGAGGCCAATGGGGACCAGAAGGTCGTCGGATTGTTGCAGCAGGTCCTGGCGAGCAAGAACGTGCGCAAGGCCTATCTGCTCAACCAGGACTATTCCTATGGGCAGGCGGTGCGCAAACTGGTGCGGGAACTGCTCGCACAGAAGCGGCCGGACATCGAGATCGTCGGAGACGATCTGATCCAGTTGCAGAAGACCAAGGACTTCGCGCCCTACGTGGCCAAGATCCGGGCGTCCGGCGCCGACACGGTGATCACCAGCGTCTGGGGGTCGGACCTGATCCTGCTGATGCGGGCCAGCCACGATTCCGGGCTTCCTGCGCGCTTCTACACGCTCAACTCCCATTTCATCGGGACGCCCACCGCCATCGGCGAAGCCGGTGCGGAACGGCTCGTCAACGTCAATGCGTGGCACCCGAACGTGAGCGACGGCAAGCTGCAGCCCTACTATCTCGAGTTCAAGGGCAAGTACAAGGAAGAATGGAACCACTTGCCGATCAAGGCGGCGGTGGAGATGTGGGCGCGGGCGATCGAGTCGACGAAATCCACCGACGCGATCAAGATCGCCCTGGCGCTCGAGACGATGCGCTACGACGCCGGAACCGGAACGATGTCGATGCGTGCCGACGACCACCAGATCATGCAGCCGCTCTACGCCGCGGTCTTCACGAAGATGGGTCCGGGGGTGAAGTACGACGCCGAGGGTACCGGCTTCGGCTGGAAGACCGAAGGCCGGATCGAGGCGGAGGAACTGGCTCTGCCACACCGCTGCAAGATGGAGCGGCCGCGCTGACAGGGCAGCGATCGGTCACGCCACGTTCAGGGTCGCGCGTTCCTTGACGACCGCGCCGCGGTCGTCGATCCAGGTCAGTTCGAGTTCGGCCGCCGCCGTCGCCTGCACGAAGAAAGTGACATACGGGTTGGTGGCGATGGCCGGATGGAAGCTTGCGCGGAAGACTTCGCGCCCGGCATAGCTACATGTGAACGTCGTGACGATGTGCCGCGGTATGGGCTTGCCGACGTAGTCCAGCCGAAACCCCGAATGCTGCGGGTGTTCGATCATCGCCTTCACTTCGACGATGTCGCCGAGTTTCGCTGCCGAGGGAATGCGGATGAAGGTTCGGGCCATCGGGCTGTGGAACGTCAACCGCCGCAGGCGGTGAGCGACACTTCCACCTGCATCTCGTCGGACCACAACGATCCGTCGCTCATGCGGGCGATGACGATCACCCTCTGCGCTTCGGCGAGACGGATGCGGGTCGAGACTTGCGCGCGGCCGTTGTGGGGGCCGAGATAGAAGGCGGCCACCCGGGGCAGAGGGTTGCGCTCGGCGAACAGATGAATCTCCTTCACGTGGTCGGCCTCCGTCATCGGGCTGTCCACGGTGATGGTGGTCGGGACGATGGTCCCGTCCTCGGCGATCAAGGCAATGTCGAGCTTGACGCGGCCGCGGCGGATTTCGATGTCGCCGAAGGTTTCGCGTAACGCCGTGGCAAGGGATTCGGGCGTGGCCAGGGCGGTGCGGATGGGGAGGATGGACAGCGCCATCCCGGCCGCGGCGGCCTTGAGGGCGGCACGACGCGTGGAACGCGTTGCGTGCGAAGGGCTATGGTGCGGCATGGTGGTTCTTTGCTCCCATCCCAGCCTTCCCCCACCGAAGGTGGGGGAAGGGGTGTACTGCCGGCGTTGCCGGGTCAGGCGTAGCTGAAGCCCGCATGCTTGAGCGGCAGCTGACGGATACGCTGGCCGGTGGCCGCGAAAATCGCGTTGCCCAGCGCCGGACCCACAGCGGCCATCGGTGGTTCACCCACGCCGCCCCAGAAGCCGCCGCTCGGGACGAGAATCGACTCCGTCTTTGGCGTGTGCCGCAGGGTGAGCACGGGATAGTCCGCGAAGTTGGTCTGCACCACGCGCCCCTTGTCGATGGTGATTTCTTCCAGCATCGCGGCGCTGAGTGCCCACACCACACCACTCTCGATCTGGGCCTTCACGGCGTCCGGGTGGACGACGTAACCGGGATCGAGTGCAACGATGACACGTTTCACGTCGATCTCCTTGCCCTTGACCGCGATCTCCACAGCTGCCGCCGAATAACTGCCGTACGAATCCGACACGGCGAGGCCGCGGAAGACACCCTTGGGCGGCGCCGTGCCCCAGCCCACGGCCTTGGCCGCCGCGTCGAGCACCGCGAGGTCCTTCGGCTTCTTCTCCAGCATGGTGCGGCGGAACTGGTACGGGTCCTTGCCGGCGGCCTGCGCCAGTTCGTCGATGAAGCACTCGCGGAAGAACGGGTTGTGCGTATGGGCCACGGCCCGCCACGGCCCGAGCAGCACGTGGGTATTGCGCATGGCGTACTCGAGCGTGTAGTTCGGCACGCCGTAGGGCGAGTCGATGAACACGCGCGTGCCCACCTGGTCGATGCCGTCCTTGAGGAACTGCGTCAGCACGGCCGCAGCGATGGAAGGCTCGGACTGCCGCACGTGCCAGCCGATCCAGTTGCCGTCCTTGTCGAGCGCGCCGCGCAGCTTCGTGAGCGACACCGGGCGGTACCGTCCCTGCGTCATGTCCTCTTCGCGCGACCATTGCAGCCGCACCGGCGTGCCGGGCATGGTCTGCGCGATCTTGATGGCCTGCTTGGTGAACTCGTTGAAGGCCGTGCGCCGCCCAAAGGCGCCACCTGCGTGCATCTTGTGCAGGATCACCTTGTCGAGCGGCACGCCGGCAGCCTCCGAAGCGGCCGCGATGGAGGCCTCGCCGTTCTGCGTGCCGACCCAGACTTCGATGCCATCCGGCTTGATCAGCGCGGTGGCGGTCTGCGGTTCCATGGTCGCGTGATTGAGGAAGGGCGCCGAGTACTCGGCTTCGAGCACCTTCGCTGCGCCGGCGAACGCAGCGGCCGCATCGCCGTCCTTGCGGGCAACCGGGATGTCGGTGGCGTCGATGCCGGTGCGCAGAAAGGTGCGGATCGATTCGCTCGACACTTCGCCGTTGGCGCCCCCATCCCATTCGATGGGCAGTGCCTTGAGTGCCTGGTTGGCTCGCCACCAGTTGTCGGCGACCACCGCGACCCAGTCGTCGGCGGTGACCACCCCCTTCACTCCTCGCATGCCTTCGATCTTCGTTTTGTCCACGGACTTCAGCTTGCCGCCGAACACCGGGCATTGCGCGATCGAGGCGTGCACCATGCCCGGCAGCCGCACGTCGGCAGCGTAGATCTGCTGGCCGGTGGTCTTCTCGGGAATGTCGAAGCGCGCCGGCGAAGTGCCAATGAGCTTCCAGTCCTTCGGGTCCTTGAGCTTCGGTTCCTTCGGCGCTTCGAGCAACGCGGCCTGCGGCGCGATCTTGCCGTAGGTGGTGGACTTGCCGGAGGCGGCGTGGGTGATCACGCCCTTGCTCACGGTCACTTCGGAGGCGGGAACCCCCCAGTCTTTCGCCGCGGCGGTGACCAGCATCTCGCGCGCCGCGGCACCGGCTTCGCGCAGGTACTTCTGCGAATCGCGGATGGAGCGACTGCCGCCGGTGGTCATCGGGCCGAAGATGCGGTTGCGCTTGACGTGCTCGTTCACGTCGGCGTATTCGGAGCGCACCTTGCCCCAGTCGCATTCGAGTTCTTCGGCGACCAGCATGGCGAGACCGGTGAAGCTGCCCTGGCCCAGTTCGGAACGCGCGATGCGGATGATGACGGTCTCGTCCGGCTGGATCACGATCCAGTGGGTGACTTCGGCGAGCGCTTCACCGGCGGCCTGGGCGAGCATCGGGAAGTTGACGCCGATCATCATCCCGCCCCCGAGGGCGGCGGAAGAGACGATGAACTGGCGGCGGCTGCGGTCGATGGTCTTGGTCATGGCGGGCCCCCTTACTTCAGCGTCGCCGCGAGCTTGACGGCTTCGCGGATACGCACGTAGGTGCCGCAGCGACAGATGTTGCTCATCGTGGTATCGATGGTCTCGTCGCTCGGCTTCTTGTCGGTGGCGATCAGCGCCGCGGCCGCCATGATCTGGCCGCTCTGGCAGTAGCCGCATTGCGGCACCTGGAGCTGCACCCAGGCTTTCTGTACCGGATGGGTCCCGTCCTTCGACAACCCTTCGATCGTCGTGACTTTCTTGCCTGCCACGGCGGATACCGGCAGCACACAGGTGCGCATCGGCGCGCCGTCGATGTGCACCGTACAGGCGCCACACAGGGCGATGCCGCAGCCGTACTTGGTGCCGGTCAGACCGAGCTCGTCACGCAGCACCCACAGCAGGGGCATCTCGGGCTCGACGTCCGCCTTAACGGCGCGGCCGTTCACACTGAACTCGATCATGGAACGTTCTCCTTCGGGGAAAGTTGGCTCTCGGACGTGGTTTCGGGAAGCAGAGTTCCGCGCCGGACGCGGAAATCCTGCAATGTTCTCAAACGCGCATGTTCGGGGGGTGCACCGCCTTCGGGCGCACCGGCACGAGGCGGATCGTGAGCGCCGTCAGGACGGCGAAGGCCACGTACAGCCCCGTGAACACCCATTCAGGCAGATCGTAAAACAGAATCGCGTGCAGGCCACGGGCGATGAAGGAACGCTCTTCGGTCCGGCCCCGCAACGCGTCCTCCCATTGCGTGAGCGGGCAGACCATGCCGATGAGGGACTCGATGGCCACGAAGGTGATGGCCGCCAGGTGCAGCGAGCGAAAGGCGCGGTTCCCGATCCAGCGCCAGCCCGCTAAGTGACCGATCCAGATCAGGGCGAAGCCGCCCACGACGAACGTCACGAAAGCGAAATGGACGATCAGGACTGCGTCGGCCGCCAAAGGTTGTCTCCATTGCTGCGCCGTGGTCGCAGGAGGCGTTGCCGTGCTCGCCCTATCCGGATGAGCGGGCCTTCTCTATGATCGTGCAGAACCGTAGCAGGAATATTCAACGGGTCATCTGCGGAGGAGGAGCCATGAAACCATTGGCAGCTGTGAGAAGCATCCTGGTTGCGGTACTGCTCGCTCCGGCGCTGTCCTTCGCCGCGGTGTCCTACACCAAACTGTACATTCTTGGCGACAGCCTGTCCGACACGGGCAACGTCAAGCAGGTCTACGACGGGATCGTCGTGGCGAACAATGGCGACAGTCCGGTTCCGGGCGTGCTGGGGACGCAGATCCCTCCGCCGCCGTACTACCTCGACGGTTCCGGCGGCGCGACCTTCAGCAACGGCCGCAACTACAGCCAGGTGCTCGCCGAGAAACTCGGCCTCACGGCCAAGGCCAGCCTGCTGCCGGGCGGTACCAACTACGCCTTCGGTGGCGCGCGTACCGACTACCAGATCTATCAGTTCGCCTCGAATTCGTTCCTGGGCCTCACCGCCCAGCGCGACAAGCTGCTCGCTGACCATCCGGGCGGCCTCGATCAGAACGCGCTCTACGTGGTGTTCGGCGGCGGCAACAATGTGCAGGACATGCTCACGGGCGTACGTTCCCCCGGCAACGAAGGGCTCGGCGCACCCAGCACCGTGCAGGAGACCATCGCAGACATCAACAGCGTCGTGGGCAGTCTGTACGGCGCGGGTGCCCGCCATCTGATCCTCGCCAACGTGCCGGACGTGAGCCTGGTGCCGCGCATCATCGAACTCAACAATCCCGCTGCCACCATCGGCGCACGGCAGGCGAGCCTCGGCATCAATCTGGGGATCGACGGAATCATCGCCGGCAATCTGGCGGCCGGCCGTGACATCCGCAAGCTGGACGTCTTCGATCTCTTGAACGACACGCTCGCCAACGCCGACGCACTCGGATTCACCAACACCACCGGGCGTGCCTACAACGGTGACGATCTCGGTTTCTTGACGATCGGTACCGTCGTAGCCAACCCGGACGAGTATGTCTTCTGGGACGGCATCCATCCGACGTGGCGGGTGCACGAGATTCTCGGAAATGCGGCCTATGTCGTCGCCGTGCCGGAGCCGCAGACGTGGTTGCTGCTCGCAGTCGGCTTGTCCATCCTGCTGCCTCTCACGCGCGGC
>LNFM01006321.1_pt1 | contig 27797 bp, 34 predicted proteins | sample 596031 | NCBI WGS metagenome assembly LNFM01 (sample SAMN04254537, study PRJNA301005) | activated carbon metagenome | isolation source: dual media filters at the Ann Arbor, Michigan drinking water treatment plant | place: USA: Ann Arbor
GATAAGCACTTTAAAATCTGAAGTGATGGCTTCCAAAAAATTAAAAAAAGGCGATTACTATGTGATGGTTGATTACACTATTGGAGTTGACGGCTTGGTAACCATTGGCAATGTATTTGTATCGCCGGAAAATAAAACATTAGAAACTCAGGTGAAAGAACGATTCAATATTGATACTCCTAAACTAAATCCTGTATTGGGAAGCAATGGAGTTCCCCGCAAAACAGTAAAGCGATCTAATTTTACATTGACCAGTGATTAAGAATCACTCCCGCTTCAAAAAATAAAAAATCATTGGCCTGGAAACCACAAAGCCGAGCCGTTTATAAATAGCAATGGCCCGTTCATTATCTTCCCGCACATGCAAATAAGGTTGCTGCCCCTGTTGACGTATTAGTTGCAATTGATGTTGCAATAAAGTATTCGCATAGCCTCTTCCCAAAAAATCGGGATGAGTACATACAGCACTTATTTCTGTATAGTTTTCTACATGCAGCCGCTGCCCTGTCATGGCAACTAATTTATCGTTATCAAAAACACCATGGTAATGTCCAAATTCTATTGTTCTGTTTCCAAATGGCCCGGGTTTGGTAAGCTTAGCAAGCTGCACCATCTGTTCGACATTTGCTTCGGATAATAGTACGAGGTCAGCAAATTCACCAATTATATTTTCTCCTTCATACACAAATTGTAAACCCTTTATTTCATGTTGTAATTGCCAGCCTTTAGGTGTTGCTATTGGAGTAGGATTTGCATACAGAATTTTTCGACCGGCAGGAAGTAAATCGTGTAACTCCTCAAATCCTTTATTATAACTATGTTCAAAGCCGGCAAAGGGAGACACTTCTTCATCAAAGAATTTCACCTGCTCGTTTCCTAAATTAAGATGTTTGTCGCCGGTAAGCAATGCATGGTAAACAGGATTGTTCAGTAAAGGTTCCACCCTGCAAAAGTATTTGTTTTAAGCAATTTGTACTATTAAACGCTGAACCCTAAACTCAAAACATTATCACTACACCAACTTCAAACCATAATGACCAATAGCTGTAAATACGCTGCAACGGATTATAACTCCCACGCAGCACCACACTAATAATTGCTTAAGATTTACATTTAAACCCGTCCCCACTGCAATGCTAATTGGTGCTCCCACTGTGATAGTGCCTAAAATACCAAGTCCCACTACACCATATTTATTCCAGAGCTTTGTTATTACCGGGTGCTTTTTAGTTTCTTCCGCCGGAGTTTTTTTCTTTTTATGAAAAAAAGCCCTGATCTTATCGCCAAAAAAAGCAGCAACAACTGCTCCTGCTAAACCACCCACAACACTGGCGAAAAAAATCGTCCAGGGCGAAAGTCGAAAAGCAAATCCTGCGGGAATAGCGGCGTAAATTTCAAAAGTTGCAAGACCTGCAACGGTAAGTATTTTAAGAAACATAGATACGGTGTAAATAGTTGTTTGTGCTCAAGGAGGTAAAATTAACTGAAAGGGTTTATCTAAACCGAAAACTACCTGTTAAATAAACAGAACATATCGTTGCCGGTACTTGTAGATGATCAAATTATGGGGAAATAATGCTATTCAAACTTTCCTTCTTTCTTCGTTAACTGAAAAAATTTGTCTAAGCTCATACCAGTTGCTTCTTCAAAAGCTGCCTGCATATCTGCAGGGCTGGGATGCTTGAACTTCCATTTCGTAAAATAATTCTTCATAGCCGCATCAAACTTCTCTCTTCCAATACTTGACTCGAGCAGGTAAAGCCATAAAGCCGTTTTAACGTATGAAATAAGTCCATACTCATCGCTGCTTGAAAACTTTTCTGCAGGAATATCCATGGCAGATTGCATGGGGATTTGCTTATTGATCACCATATAAATCATGGATAAAAATTCATCGGCTGGTAGTTTCTTTATATCAGCCGGGATAGCATCACCAAAAACAGAATTGTAGCGGTACTTTTCTGCTTCGTACCTGAAATGATAATAACTGTTCAAACCCTCATCCATCCAGGTGTGTTTTCGTTCGTTACTCGCCAGCATCGACATAAACCAGTTATGCCCTACTTCATGTGCGATGACTCCATCCAATGATTCCTTTTTTGCATCGGGGCTGGTAATTAATGTTACCATCGGGTATTCCATACCACCGCTTGAATTATTAGCAGGACCTTCTACGGCTTGCACTACAGGATAACCATACTCTCCTACCCATTCACTGTATTTACGGGTAGCATCTTTTACATAGTCAATACTGTTTTCCCATAATGTTTTCTTCTTATTATGATAATAAGAAAAAGCATCTACTACTTTGCCCGATACTAATTGTATTGTATCATATTGTATCACAAAATCTTTATCGGCAAACCAGGCAAAGTCCGGAACTTTTTCTGCATAGTACTGTAAAGTTTTTGTAGCAGTTGATGTACTGGCTGTATATAAAACAGGTTTGCCTGTGCGGTCAGTGGTATTCTGTGCACCGGTTGTTTTATAGGCATTCAATTCATCTTGGGTAAGCAAGTTGCCTGTTGCGGCTACTATATAGCTGGAAGGAACAGTGATACTAACATTATAGCTGGCAAACTCACTGTAAAATTCTCCCATATCAAGGTACGGCATTTCATGCCAGCCGTTTTTATCATACACGGCTGGCTTAGGATACCACTGGCAAGCCATAAATTCTCCATCGGCATAACCGGAACGGGAAAAATAGTTGGGCAAAAAAACTTTAAACGGGGTAGCAATGGTTATCGAATCTCCCGGTTCCAATGGTTTATCCAATAACAATTTAATAATATCGATATGAGCAGGATGAGCTTCTGTTTTTGCAGCAACACCATTTACTGTAAAGGCAATATTATCAATATAGCCCACACCCGGATCTTTGAGTTTCTTTTTCCTGGATGGATCATTTGATATTTGCTTAAACAAAGCAGTTGTTTCATCCTTATACGCATTCGGCCACAAATGAAACCAGATAAACGAAAGTGCATCTGGTGCATTGTTTTTGTAAACAATCGTTTCATTACCGGTTATACTTTTTTCCTTATCGTTTAATGTAGCCGTGATGGTATAGCGTAACTCCTGCTGCCAATAAGATTGTTGTGCATGAATAATGGTGCTGGTAAAAATAAATACCGATAATAATAAAGTCTTCATCCGGATGAATTTAGTATTCTGAAAAAATAAGCTACTAAATTAGGAACAAATTGTTGATGAACAAGACTTATAAAAGTTGTTAATTTTTAACACTTTTATCAAAGATAAACCGGATGGCAAGGTGCGAACCGAGATACGGATATTCCAACTCAATACTTTTCTTAGCTGGGCCGAAACCACTTCCATTTACTTTCCAGGTATAGTTATGCGATGGTGCCGCATATTCGTCACCCTCATTTCTTTCATATCGTTCCAGGAAAGTTTTGCTAAACACTCCACTAATTTCATTTCGTACCTTATCCGCAAATTTTTCTACCTCCGCATCCGTTGCTTTAAAATTCTTTTCATATTTGAAAAGCAGCTCCTCCCGGTTACCTCCCTGGGTAATTCTTACAATTGCTTTTACCCCACACATCATAAAATCCGTTGTCCATGTATCTTTAAAAAGGCTGGGAATACTGTCTTTTTTCATCGCTTCAATAGTAGAAAACGATTTCTGTACCAATAGCAATTTTTCTTTCAGGTCTGTACATTGAACGGGCAAAGGGGTTTGTGCCACAGCTGCAACATTTATAAAAAGAGAAAGAAATAAAAATATTTTTTGCATTTTATTTTTTTGATAAGATGAAAAGAACAACTTTTGGTTGCGTTTATCGAATAAGACATATCCTATAGCCAGCTCCACCTCGCCTTTTAAGAACTACTACATGTCGGGTCGCTCCTTCTTTTCTAAGCAAGGTCATGGCTTCGAACGTTTCATCTTGCAGTGCAGGACTATCACCAGTATAAACTTCGTTTACATAACCAGCCATACCAGCCCCGTCACGAACCTTTTGATCCAGTAAATACTTAGCATTTTTAACCTGGAAGTTGATGGAAACAGCTTCAAAAAAAAGAACACTGTCAATTTCGGTAAGAGTAGATTCAAATTCACTCAGCTTTATCGTGGATGAATAGATTTTCCTTTTCCAGGTTGGCGGACTCAACAATTCACCTTTAAGAGAGGCATAGTTATTATTAGCTTCGCTGGCAGCTATGATAAATTTCAAATTTTTAAAAAATACCTCTGCATCATACTGGGCTGATACTGTCTTACTAAAAAAACTTAGTAGCATAATGGAAATAACAAGAATAGACTTGTGCATATATTTTGGTTGATTTGATTACAAAAAAAATGACTGTACAGTGCTGTCAGAGCTCTGTAACCCTGTTTATTTTTTAAATCAACCAGTATTTAATTGGTGAGGAAAAAAGCGGGATGATTAGAAAGGTAGGCTTTATAAAATGGCTCGGAGATTTATTATTGGCAAGCCTTTTACAGCAATCCATGTCGCTGCTTATATTACCGCCATTTTATTAAAAGTAAATGCAGGGTAATATTATTTTTTTACCTCCACGGTTACAGTAGTTCCTTCGCCCGGTTTACTTTCAATTGAAACCTCGGCATGTATGGACGCTGCTAACTGTTTAATATGTTGCAGCCCGGCAGATTGTATATGTTTGTCCACATCAAAACCTATTCCGTTATCTGTAATTACCAGGAAAACATAATCTCCTTCTTCTTTCAACGACAAATGAACAGCTGTAGCTTCTGCATGTTCCATTATATTATGAAAAGCTTCCTGGGTTATTCGAAACAAATCAATCCTAACGGCAGCCGGGATACTGTTTTCACTACAACGGCTTTCAAATGTGCAGGGAATTCCATTCAGTAACGAAAACTCATTGCACTCCCACTCCAGTGTTGCGTTAAAGCCAAGATCTTCCAGCATTTTGGGGCTCATGGCAAACGAAACCCGCCGAACAGATTTTATCAGCATATCTGATACCTGCAAAGCTTCCTGCATTTTTCCTTTGGCTGGTTCTCCTAAATTATCGAGATGTTGGCTCAACCATCCCAAATTCATTTTAACTACGGCTGATAACTGCCCTATTTCTTCATATAGCTCATGTGCCAGGTATTTTCTATTTTCTTCCGCCCGGTTTTTAAAATGCGTGGCCATTACTTTATAAGCTTGGAATCTTTCTTCGATCTCTTTTTCTTTTTGTTTACTTTCTGTAATATCTTTTGCAATAGCAAATACAATATCCTTACCCGGCAAAAAAATGGATGTCCACTGTAACCATACAATAGAACCATCTTTTTTTATATATCGATTTTGAAAATTAACCAGTGCCTTACCTTCCAGCATTTCGTTTCGGGTATTAAGAGTTTGCTCCCGGTCCTCTTCATGTATATTAAATGCGATAGGGCGGGAAAAAAGTTCTTCCTCAGTATAGCCTAACTGTTGTAATACTGCCGGATTTACTTTTTTAAAATAGCCATCCTTACCGGCAATACAAACCAGATCAGGAGTCAATTCAAAAAGATCCAGCATTTCTAATTCATAGTTTCCAGGGTCATTCATCATCATGCGCAGGATAATTTTCCTGAAAAATAATGGAAATAAAAAGCCTGTGGTGTAGTAGATTTATGACAACTAGGGTTTACCATTATATCTATTGATGAAAAAATATAAGGGACAAGATGAACTACGTGGCATAAGTAAGTGGAGATAGGAACTCGCAACGGGATAAAAAGAACAGCAACCAGCAAAATGATATAAATTCATAATATAAAAATGTATAAATGCTATGGCGGAAAAAATTATTTCAAAAGTATGGCGGCTGGCCGGCTTAATAGGCAAAGTTGAAGCTGGTGCCCTTATATGGGATGCAGGCCGTATACTTTACATTACAGAAGAAGGTATAGTATTTAATGTACCGTTGTCTGCTGTTACCAATATTAAATGGCCTTTCCTACGAATGGGCTTTGGTTTTGATGCGGTAGTAAATGATATAAAATATAAGTTCTCTTTCTCCAAACCTAACCACAGTGCGCCGGATATTGAAATTGTTCCGGGTAAACCGTATCCAGCTGTACATTTTGCCGGGCAGTTTTCATATGACATGAGTAGTCTTGGCACAATGAAAGCCGATAAAGCCACTACTAAGAAATGGAAGGAGTTGTTGGCGGGGAAATAGTTTTGCTTTAAAAAAAACCTATCAAGTTTTAGCAATAAAAGTTGAAACCATCCTCTTGGTTTAATTTCAACAGTATTTTACTTCATGACCAGTTCTACCCGCCTGTTCAATTTTTTGCCATCTTCTGTTTGATTGGATGAAGCAGGTGCCAAAGGGCCTACTCCATCGGCTGTTAAGCGAGAAGACGAAATTTCGTATTTACTTACTAATTCATTTACAATAGCAATAGCCCGGTTTTTAGACAATGTAATATTGTAATCATATGAACCTTCCATATCTGTATGGCCTACAACATATAAATTGATTGTTGGATTTGCTTTTAAAAGCTTTGCTATTTCATCGAGTGTTGATTTTGATTCAGGCTTTACTGTTGCTTTGTCAAAATCAAAATAAATCCCATATAGTGAGGCTTTGCCATTGTCTTTCAAACTTTTAAGAATTTGGTCTGCATTTACATTAATCAGGTCGTCTTGCATAATGGTTTGCTCAATAATATCAACCAGAAAAACTTTTTCATCTGATGCGTATTGACTACCACCAATAACTACATAAACGCTACTTCCCGCCTTTTCAATCTTTGCCGCAATATAACAAGCACCTGCAGAAGAGGATGAACCTGTTTTAATTTTAATTTTTGCATTAGGAGGAAAAGGATTTTTTGAATAAAATGTATGTAAAAAGCCTCTTCCCCCAACTTCTTTTGAAATACCACTTACCGGATCACTGCCTTCTGCAAGAATATTAAATTCCCCTTTCTTTAATGCTGATTGATAATTTCTATACACTTCCGTAAGTGTTGTTTGCCCCTTTACAGTATAATAAATGCGGGTAAACTTTCCCTCTGCTTCAATCCATTTATCAATTTGCTTATACCCGGTTTCAGGGCCTGTGGCAATATAATATTTTTGAAATTGCTGCTCTTCATAGTAACCTATTACCGAACCCGGATACCGGGTGATCAATGGATGGTCTTTGCTACCCGCAATATCTTGCCCAAAGATGGAACCTGAATAAATGAATGTCAAAGCAACTATGACTGTTAAAGTTTGATGTTTCATTATATTCTGTGTTTAAGTGACGAATCAAAACAGAGAAGATACTTCCATAACCATGTACTCCAAACAACATTGGAAACTTGAATACTTAATAATGCAGGTTAATAGGCCGTATTCTTTGATAAATCCCAACCTACAGGTTTTCCCCTTTCAAGTTTTCCTCCTGCTCCTGTTGTAGCATCCTCCGTAGTAAATTTTGTAAAATTCAATGAAAAGGTTTCCGTCGGTGCTTCTCCATCCGAAGACATTGACCAACTGCTTATTAATACATCTTCCAATTTAATAATAAGGTATTCAGTGGAAGTGCCTGGTTTATAAAATCGGAGCTCAGCTTTTGGTATTCTTTTACCATTAAAAACAAACATCTGAAGAGCTGATGATGCACTACCTCTTTGTTTAGTTATCGTTATTCCACTCATTTGTACTTTTCCAGCATTTGCCCGTGCTGCACCAGTGCTACTAGCTGCTGCCGTATTGCTAGCTCCCCATTGAAAGCTACTGATCTGTGTGGACGAAGGAAAAGCTGTGGATTTGCTTTCTCCATTTACACCCTCAATGTAAATGTATACCTGTGCAAATGTTTTTGAACCCGTTAGTAAAAAAAAACTAACAACAACAGATAGCATGATCTTTTTCATACTGAATAGTTTTGGTTAAAATTAGTTGGCTTTAGAAAGGTACTGTTTTTCATTATTCAAATGAAAATGAAAAACAGCATATACTGCCCCGGCAGATATGCAAATTGCTGCCCACACTCTGTCAGTATAATTGCTTTAATGCAAGTTAATTAGTGCAACAGGTGATCGATCCGTATAGCATCAAGGTAAGGAGCCAGTTGTTTGGTATTTTGAAACACCCTGTACTCCATGATCTCTTTGCTTTTGTTGCAGCAAAGCGTTTCTACATAATATTCATTCAATTGAAAAAGAAAAACATGGCGATCTGGAAGCTGTCTTTTGCCGATGGCCACTCCTTCTGTTAGAACAATAGATCGTTTATGATCTTCTGGTAAACCGATAAATTCTGATAGTTTCATAACAAAAAAACCGCAACTGGAAACATAGTGTTATGTCATCCTTTGCGCTAATCAATGAACTTACGAGGCTGAGGCAGTAACGATAAGAGGCTGAACTATAAATGCCGGAAACCGGCATATTGTGAAAAACAAATATAAAAGCGATTTTGGAACAATCAAATTTATTTTAGAATGCTGCTGCATTCAGCTGGAAAGAGAAGAAACTGGCTGTGAATACCTGCCAGGTCGTTGTAAGTAATATACCCTGCTATGTAATAGAGTGTTGCCACTTAAAATTCAAGCCTAACTAATGCAACACCTAATATCTATCAGTCAACTAAGTGATGTATGTCACTCATTAACCTGTTATACTGTTCTAACTTGAATCAGACAAAATAGTCAGACAATGAAAGCGGTGAGAGAAAATAGTTGCCAATTAAAAATGATACAGCCATCCCCATCAAATGTGTTTACTTTCAATACAGGTAAAATTGAAAAAACAAAAATCTTCATTAAAAACATGGTGAGCATTCGCTGCAAAATGGTTGTAAAATCAGTATTGGAGAATCTTGGCTTGTATTACTCTGCCGTAGAGTTAGGAGAAGCAGAGGTGATCGGGATTATTCCTGATGCAAAATATTCGCAACTTAAATACGGTTTGCTAAAATTCGGACTTGAGTTGATGGAGGAAAGAAGAATGATTATTGTGGAGAAAATAAAAAATACTGTAGTGGAAATGATCCATTATTCGGACGAAGAGCCCAATATAAATTTTTCATCTTTTCTTAGCAAAAAATTGAACCATACCTATAGTTATCTTGCTAATCTCTTTTCGGAAGTAAAGGGTATTACGATCCAACAATTCATCATATTACATAAAATAGAACGGGTAAAAGAATTATTAGTGTATGACGATTTAACACTTACTGAAATAGCATGGAAACTTCACTACAGCAGTGTAGCACACTTGTCCATTCAGTTTAAAAAAACTACCGGGTTGACCCCTACTCACTTTAAGAATATGAAACAAAAGCGGCTTACGGCGCTGGATGATTTGTAAATTTTAAACCATTTAATTAAAGCGTAATGGAAAAAGATAAACTGCCTGACGCAAACGGTAAAAAAAATAAGGACACAAATGAATCAGAGAAATCAAAAGTTCATATTGTTGTTGAGATCATTGAATATATGCCCAATGCTGTAGTCACCAAGACTATCATTAAAAAATCTACGGGAAATGTTTCTATCACATCTTTTGATGCAGATGAAGAACTGGCAGAGAAAAAATCACCGTATGACACCTATATACAGATAATTGACGGTGCTGCCGAAGTCATCATCAATGATAAAAAATACCAGCTCAAAGTAGGAGATGGAATTGTAGTACCGGCCAATGCTCCCTACTCCATCAACGCACATGAAAAATTTAAAATGATTACGACCGTAATCAAAAGCTCTGCCGATGACTGATAAGGGCAGTACTAAACCTATTGCTTTTTAACAATTGCAAGGCTTATTTTTCTAGTCAGCATCCTTAATGGTTACCCAGGTCTGCCCCAGCCCTACTGTATTCACCATCGCATTAATAATTTTGGCATTGTCGGGATGAAGACGAACACAGCCATGCGATGCTTTGGTGCCGAGTTTTGAAAAATTGCCCGTAGTAGTTCCGTGAATGGCATACCCGCCCTGTACAAAAATGGCATAGGGCATATTTCCTAATCCCATATAATTGCCACCCGGAAATTTGCGGGATGTATATTTCGTTAAGATGGGTCCCGCCGGGTGACGGCTTAGCAGCGGTGTCTCATATTTACTCCCCTTGCCGGTTGATACCAGGAAACTATCTTTCAGCTCACCAATTAAATAGAGATATAATTTTTGTGTGGCCCTGTTAATTTCTAAATACACAAGGCACTCTTTTTCTTTACAGGTAGTAATAGGCAGAGTATCTTTTGCCAGCAAAAAAGAATCGACCACGGCAATGTTTTCTTTAATGATCATTTTTTCTTCTGCTGTAAAACCGGGCTGCTTAGATAGTCCTTTCTTAAGCGTATCCAAATGTTGCATCAGGTTGGCCTCCTGCAGCCATACCCATTCCATTTTGGTCAGCATTGCTTTTACAGAATCTTCGGCCGGTATAAAACTAGTATCATCAAAAATATTGTTTGTATCCAATAAGGTATCAGTACTGCTGTTGATAATGGAATCTTTAAAGTCTTCGTATTTAAAATCGGTTAAAACGGTTCTTGATTTTCCAGACTTACAGGATTGCAGTACTAGGAAAAATGTACCTATTAAAAATAGATAGAAGGCGGTGGTGAATTTTATCATAATAGGGCTATCAAATTTTTAAAGATGGAAAGATACGCTTAAGATACTAATACAAAAATGACACTGATATCGGAAGTCTTTACGAAACATTCCTGCATTTATTTAGTTCCGATGCCTGGAGCAACATCAGGCATTTTATTTATTTTACAAACACAAAAAAGGCAAGGGGATATTTCGTCAGGCTGACTTGAAATTTAGCAATAAAAAATGCCCCGGCGAAAAGAGTATCTTTGTATAATTCAGAAAAAAAGGCTACATGGAATTTATTGACTATTACAAAGTCTTAGGTGTTGATAAAACTGCTTCCGAAGAAGAAATAAAAAAATCGTATCGCAAGCTGGCAAGAAAATTACACCCTGATCTAAATCCCAATGATAAAGGAGCCCATCAAAAATTTCAACAGGTTAACGAAGCCAATGAAGTATTAAGCGATCCGGAAAAAAGAAAAAAATATGACCAGTATGGAAAGGATTGGCAACATGCAGACCAGTTTGAGCAGCAACGCCGCAACCAGGCCGGGGCACAGTACACCAGCAGCAGAAATTTTTCAGGTGAGGAAGAACATGACTTTTCCGATTTTTTTGAATCGATGTTTGGAGGATCAGGTCGCAGCAGGCAAACAAAATTCCGGGGACAGGATTACCAGGCCGAATTACAACTTAGTTTAACGGATGTGATGAAAACACATCAACAAACCCTTACCGTAAATGGAAAAAATATCCGCATCACTATACCTGCGGGTGTGGAGAACGGGCAAAAGATAAAATTAAAAGAATATGGTGCACCGGGTGTAAACGGTGGTCCAGCCGGAGACCTGTATATAACTTTTACTATTGCAACCCATCCGAATTTTAAACGATTGGGTAATGATCTTTATACTACCGCTACGATTGACTTGTACACGGCCTTACTAGGCGGAGAAACTATTGTTGATACCCTGTCGGGAAAAGTAAAACTAGCCGTGACTCCAGAAACACAATCCGGCTCTAAAATAAGGTTGAAGGGAAAAGGGATGCCAGTATATAAAAAGGATGGCGAGGCCGGTGATCTATATGTTACGTATGAAGTAAAATTACCCACTAACCTTACAGCGGAGCAAAAAGAATTGTTCACCCAATTGAGTAAACTCCAATAAACCCTTTTGTATGCAAACAGAAGAAATGATAGCAGCCGATGAATTTTGTATGTATCACCAGGTTGAGCTGTCCTTTATTAATTCTTTAAAAGATAGCGGCCTGATCGAGATCTCAATCGTGGAAGATAAAATCTTTCTGCCGGTAAGCCAGCTCAGCCACCTGGAAAGATTGGTCCGTCTGTATTATGAGATGGATATAAACCTGGAAGGTATTGAAACGATAACTCATTTACTGCAACGTATGAATGATATGCAGCAACAGATCCGGCAGCTTTCGAACAGGCTAAGCCGGTATGAGCATGATTGAGCAAAATATTAAAAGACCTAAAAGATAATTACGCAGCAGCCCTTCAGTGCTTAGCTTTCTATTTCATTCATTTTAGCTTCTATGGCTGCTATAATTTTTTCCCGGATTGCACGGTTATATACTACACCTGCTACGATCTTCCAATCGGGCCTTTTGTATTTAAGCCCTTTGTTTCGTAAGAGCATCCTGTTTGTTTGCAACCGAAAAGAAGTGTTACGGGCCGTTACTTCAAATTGTTCTAATAGCCCGTTAGGGGCCAATCGTTCTACTGCCAGGCGGATCTTTTTTCTATCATGTATTATGTTTATTCCAAACTTCACTTTACTAATATAGGTATTGTTGGGTATTACTGCATAGCGGAAAATATTACTGCAATCTTTTCCCGGCCCGTAGTTGCTTTGCTTTAGTTAACGCATTCTCTGCAGATTGTAGATGTGTCTCTGCGGCAGCTTTAGCGGCAGTTGCTTTGGTCTCTGATGTTTGCGCCTCTTTTTGTTGCTGATTATTTTGCTGTAACAGCAACGTTTTTTGATCAATATTTTTTGCTATCGTCAAGGAATCCACCCGGTATTTTTTAGGGTTCTGAAGTTTAAGCATATCTCTTTCCTTTTTAAGGGAATCCAATTCCTTTTTCAACATTTCCTGCGACTGGCGCAGGGCTGCTTTTTTCTTCCTTTTTGCATCCATCTCATTCAGCAGGTCTTTCATATCTTTTCTGGCATCTTCCGTAATAAGCATGAACATCATCATGATGGCATCTTCTATTGGCATATTAGATAAATCCAATCCGCTTTTTCTTACTTCATTTTCAACTTTTGTGTAATCTACTGGCCCGATTTTATGTTTTGCAGCTATTTGCTTAAATGCTGCCTGTGTGGCTTTTGGTAAGTTTTGAAAATTAGGATTGCCCTGGCTAAAGGATGCCGTACTAAATAAGCAGGTAAACAAAATGTAGTATGAAAAAGATTTTATCATGGTTTCTTACATCACCCGAGGCTTAAAAAAATTAAAAATCTAAGGCCGGTTATTAATACTGATTTCTTTCCAGTGATAGCCGTCATCTTCTTGTTGCTCTTCCCGCCAGCCTTCAAACACAACGGGTTTCCCTTCTCTTAAGATGACATAATAGTAATCGCCGGCACCGGCATACCAGCCGCCACAGGCTGCAATAGCATCTGTTGGAATTTGATATTGCGCATAGGACTCTTTAGCAATGTCATTACATGCATACACTGATTTTATCTTTGTCTGCATCCCATCCACAGATACATACACATCATAATGTGGTGTTCCCGTGCTGTCTTCACCCATATCTGTGCAAATGAGTTTTACTCCTTTTTCTGAAGGAGTAACCGTTGTAGCGGTATCGGCCTGCTTGTCGTTTGTTTTTTTATCAGATTCGCTATTACAACCAATTACTAAAGCAACAGCTGCTAATAAAAGCATTGAAGAAAATAAAATCTTTTTCATGTTGTGCCTGAAGTAAACTCCAGTGGTTTTAGTGCTACTGAAGGTAAAGAATTCGGCAGAATCACTCAAGCACTTATTAAATTCCGATGCGTGGAGCAACACCGGGGCATTTTATATTTTACGGACACGAACCATGGCGAAAAGAAGAAAGGCAAAAAAAATGGGGTCGTTAAGACCCCATTTTTTATTTGATCTCAATCGTTTTGGAGAGTCTTTGTGCACTTTCCTTTTTAGGTAAGGTAAGATGCAGGATGCCATTGTCGTAGCTGGCAGAAATATTGTTTACATCTACGCTGTCATCAAGGGAGAAACTACGGCTGAATGATTGCATCCTGTATTCCTTTCTTAACCATCCCTCTTCTTTGTGCTGATTGTTTTGCTCTTCTTTCTGTTCGTAAGAGATGGTGAGCAGGTTGTCAGTAACATTCAGCTTAAAATCTTCCTTACGCAGACCCGGAGCCACTAACGACATTTCATAAGTCTTGTCAGTTTCACGAAGGTTTACCGGAACATTTCCCTGTTGGTTAACGCCATTAAACCCCCAAAAATCATCATTAAAAAAACGGTTGAGATTGTCATGCAACAACTGATCTACCCAGTTGTTGAATTGTCTTGCTGGTACTGTGTTTGTACCGTTGTTTCTTTTGATAATGTTTGTTGTCATAAAACCTCCAATTTTTATAACCTCCATTTATCAAAGTAGGTGCCAGTGGAAATAAACCGAAAAAATGACATTTTGGGAATGAAAAATTTTCAGCGAACCTGAAATTTTTTCTTATGCCGTGTTGCGTGTCTCCACGCAACACTAACGCAGTTATTAAATTCCGATGCGTGGAGCGACATCGGGGCATTTTTATTTTACGGACACGAACCAAGGCGAAGGGGGCAGAAAATTATTTAAGCTTCATTATAACAGACAACTCAAAACCCTGTCCGGGGAAGGAACGGATACTAACTTCTCCGTTAAAAAGTGAGGCTCTTGCTTTAATATTCATGAGTCCGATACCTATCGTTTTTTTTGTTGTGTCAAAGCCTGTTCCATTGTCTTTTATTAGCAGGGACAGATACTCATTTGCCTGAACAATTTTTAACAATACATAGGAGGCTTGAGCGTATTTAAGAACATTACTGATCTGCTCCTGTATGATCCTGTAGACAGTGAGCCTGAGCTTTTCAGAAAGCTTCTCCTCATCAAGCCCTGTAGTTTCCATATTGATTTTTATTCCGCTGGAACTTGTTGTGTTGTAAATAATTTTTTCGATGGCCTCCTTCAGGGTAGTTTTCTCCATAAACGGAGCAATCATGGAATGAGACAAATTTCTGATCTCTTCGATGGCAGATCTGATCATTTGGTTCGTTTGCTGCAGGTAGGAATAACCTGCTTCCGAAATGTCCTTTTTCTTCACCATTGAAAGAAACATTCGGCTGCTGACCAATATCTGTTGGATATTATCGTGCAATTCACGGCCAATTTCCTGGCGTTCATTTTCTTCTGCAGTTATAACAGCATCAGTGATCTCCAATTGCTTTTCTCTTCTTTCTTTTTCGAGCTGGATTTCCAACATTTTTTTTTCCGTGATATCATTCATTGCCCCAACCATACGGATTGGATGTCCTTTCTCATCCCTGATTACAATTCCCCGGTCAATAACATCGGCAAAAGTACCGTCACTTTTTTCATAACGATACTCAGCAGTCCAGTTAGGTTGGTCAGGTCTTTCGAGTGAGCTATAAAGACTTTGCAATACCCTCTCTCGATCCAAAGGATGGATGTGACAGGACCAGGACGCTAAAGTTGGAGTAATTTTTTCAATGTGGTATCCAAACAGATTTTTGAAACCGACTCCTAAATACTGCGTATTTTCTAAAAGATTCCAATCCCAGATCGCATCATTGGTTGCTTCGGCAACTTTTTCAAAACGTTCATTGGATTGAAGTAAGTGTATATCCGATTCTTTTCTCAGTGTAATGTCTTTAAAATAAACAGAAAGTCCGATGGTTGAAGGGTATACATTCACTTCGAACCACTTATTCAATGCCGGGTAAAACTCTTCAAAGGCCAGGTTTTCCTGGGTTTCCATGGCTTTGTGGTACTGGCGGTAAAAACCAGTTTCAATGGCATCAGGGTATTCATCCCAAAGGTTTTTGCCAATGATGGCATCTCTCTTCCTTCCTAAAACCATTTCGGTTTGTTTATTCCAATAAGTTACAATCCAGTCTTTGTTTACATTGAAAAAAGCATCTCCGATACTTTCCAGTATGTTGACTTTCTCTTCATGAGCTTTTTCAAGTTTTTCTGCCGCCTGTTTACGTTCATCTATATTCCTGAAGTATGCAGATACTCCCCCCTGCGATGGATAGGCATTGATCTCATACCATTTTCCATCTCCCGGGTAATAGTATTCAAAGGACTCCTTTTTTTTCGTACGGGCTACCCTTTGATAAATTTTCCGAATGCTGGTAGCTGCACTTGATGGAAATAATTCCCAAATATTCTTGCCCAAAACCTCATCAGACTTCTTTAAGAGTAAGTTCTCGGCTTCCTTGTTGAAATAAGTAAAATTCCAGTTTTTGTCAACGGCATAAAAAGCATCTGATATACTTCCTAAAATCTCCCGAATCTGAAGCTCCAGCATTTTGGAATCATGAATGTCCTGAAAACTCCCATATATCCGCCGGCATTTTCCTTGAATCATTTCTGCATTACCAATTGCCCTGACCCATCGTTCTTTCTTTTTCTTAGTGATTATAACAGCTTCGAAGTCAAATTCAGCTCCATATTCAATACAACTTTGTACAGTATCTTTTACCATTGCCTGAAAATCTTCTCTATAGAAACCTAGAGATGTTTCTAAATCAGGCATGAAAGTTTTCGGGTTTGTTTCGTGTAGTTGATGTACCATAGCTGACCATTGAATTTTGTCAGTAACAACATCGAATACCCAACTTCCAATCCTTGCCAGTTTCAATGCCTGTTGATAAAAGTAGCTGTTGAGGTCTTCCATTTTCTCTTCCATTTCTTAATTATTTGTCAGTTGGCAATCTTTGTGCATTCCGTTTTGCGGCTGAATGAAATACCAGATTTAGAGGAATTAAACTATCTGCCGTGACACTAACTTACTTTCAAATCAAAAAAAATTACATAACTGAGAGCCTCAGGGCAGTGCTCCGATAACATCTATTCCGGAATTTCTAAGTTCAGTTTGAGAGCCTTGACTGGGTAAATCGTTAGGCATGTGAAAAACATTTCCTTGAATATATTCTTTCTTAAAGGTAAGTCGTTTTTAATTTGTTTTGTTGAATTTGCAAATCCATCCATCTATGCCGTGTTGCGTGTCTCCACGCAACACTCAAGCACTTTTTAAATTCCGATGCGTGGAGCGACATCGGGGCATTCTTAATTATGGACACAAACCCAGGCGAAGGAGAATGGTGGAAGCATCGCATCATTCCACTAAAACAAATCCTTTGAGGGAACGAGGCTCCTCAAAATCGTAAAAGGTAATGTACACATCTACTTTTTGTTTTTTGTTTTCACTGTTTCGATAGGTGATTTGATAGATGTCCAGCATTCCACCTCCAAATAAGGCTTTTCGAGAATTTGTTTCGTAAGAACAGCAGCTACCCGATCGGGTGTAACTAATCTTTTTTCCCTGCGCATCTCTTAAACGTTCTAAATATTGTTTTTGCTCGGCGGGACCACCTCCTACCTTGATTGGCCGCTCAGGTATAAAGCCGTACAATGCTGAACTGTCAATCATTTCCTTTTTAACTGAATCGGTTACAGTATTATCATTTTTTGTTTGAGCTGATAGGTTTGAACAAACAAATAATAAACTCAAAAACAGTAAGGTTTTATACATAAACATTTCGTTTCGCTTTTACGGATGTTTCTATCGCAGAGTTAAATATACGAACCATGGCGAAGGATAACAATCCTACTGTTTTATTCTGCTTATTGAGATGGAATACTACCGAGAAACGGGTTTATAGAAGTTCTTTGCAGCACAACAGTTATCGTTTGCATGACCGCAGCCTGTCATTGCAGCATCGCAGGTTGCCATTGCAACAGCGCAGATGGCCTTTGCAGAGGAGCAGATTGCTCTTGCAGGACAGCAGATGTCTCTTGCATGGGAGCAGATGGTCTTTGCATGACCGCAGCCTGTCATTGCAACAGCGCAGACTGCCATTGCAGCAGCGCAGATGGCCTTTGCAGTACAACAGATAGCCTTTGCACGGGAGCAGATGCCTCTTGTTTGGAGTGATACAGTGTTAGTTAAGCTGAAAATGGGGGTTGTTTGATGCATTATCTGATGAGGAAGACTAAGGAGAACCGGGGAAGATGAATTAAAGTTTTTTTTAACAAACTAGTTTGTACTTATGTAATCTGCGATACTTCCGTATCTGCTATATTGACCAAACTGTTGTATTATGAAAAAGATTATAAACATCCTTTTTTGTACTTTTCTTTCATCATCTATTCTTGCCTACCCTATTTCTCCAAGACCTCTACGCCTGCTAGTAAAAGAAAGTGAATTAATTATACGAGGTAAAGTAATTGAAGTTGGGCATTTGAAAGGGAATGATAAAAAGCCAGTTGATATATGGGAAAGAGATTATGCTGTTATTCAAGTAACGGAGGTTATACAAGGGCAGGTAAAAGAGAAAATGATTAAAGTGTTTTTTTGTGCAACTATGATTTGCCCGGCACCTGGCACTTTCTACGAAAATGAAGATGTGCTTACCTTTCTTGACAAACAAGAAAAAGGTGAGGGATATACTGTACCTGCACTTTCATACGGCGTAAAACACCATTTGAATGAAGCAGCCTTTACTGCCTACAAGAACCGAATAAAAGAAATGCAGGAGATTTTGAATGAGGATGAAGAAGAACAGGAGTATTTAATCATGGAATGGCTTGTGAAGTGTGCTGAAGATAAAAACACCCGTTGGGAAGGTACTTATGAGCTTTCTCCTACAAGTGATTTTATGTCATATTATGACCGTAATAAACGAGTGAGAAAAGATATCTTTTTATCAAAAAGCCAGCGAAAAAGACTTTTTGATGCGTTTATGCAAACAGATAGCCTTAACTATAGTGATTTGGGCCTTGCTGATATGATTAAAGGTGTGGATGATTGCAGAGTATTGAACAAGTTAAAAAAAGCACTGACTAATTTTATAATTAGTGCTGAGAAATATTATTATTTGTACGAAGCACATGCTATTATGTACCAAATAGTATATTATAGCGGCGATACCGAACTTAAGGATATACATACCGCCATTTCTAAATTCAGTTTTTGGGAGGAAAAAGATAAGACTATGGTTGCTAAACTACTGCAACAATTTATTAATAACATGAAGGAAACTAACTGCAATGGTGCTGTTACTGGAGCTGACAGGTTTACTGGATAAAAAATGTAGTATGTCGTTGGCAGAAAATACTTATGCCGTGTTGCAAGTCTCCATGCAAAACTCTTTATTTCTCTGAGAACAAAGAAAAAATGTTCCCTCGATATTTTCTTATTCTTTGATTGTTATTTGCGGAATAACAAAGGCTGCAACAGCATTTGTGAGGGTGGCTTTATTCTTCTTTAACGAAACTAAAAACCTATCCACATCGTTGCCATAGGCTCTTTCACTTACTGCAAATAGCAGCATGCACTTCTTTCCATTTTTATCTGTGATCTCTTTATAGCGATAAACATTTCGTTCGATGATACTTACCTTCTTACCATCTGCAGCGTTTTGACTTAGCAAAAAGTCAATGATATACTCCCCGTTCTTTTGAAATACTTCATGGTTAACCAACGGGTTCGTTAGTTTAAGTTGTTTGAGTTCAGCAATTTTTGCTTTTGCCAGATCGGCTGCTTTATCATTACCCACCAGCACTTCCACCAGTACCATTTTCTTATACTTTTCAATTTTGTCTTTTGCCCCAATATATTCTTGCTTATAATAAGTAGCTGACGGATGTGATGACCAGGCTAACTTAAATGTATCCTTATTGAGTATAATAGGCCCGGGAACATTCAAATACTCCGTTACAGGTTTATTAGTTTGTCCATAAGCAATACTGGCAGTAAAAGCCAATAATAATATAGTTAAGATCTTTGTTTTAGTTATCCTGTTCATTGTTATTCTATTAAATTAATTATTTGGGTCTTGGTTGGTGCCTGTATTTTAATCTACCACTAAGCTATAAAGTTATTTGAAAATCTGAGAGTACTTATTTTATTGGTTAGGTGAAAGAAAACACCAACCGACAATTAAATAAATCTGATGGTGCTTTTTTATTGCAGTAAGGCGGATGATTTCTTTTACAAATTTTCGTTCTCTACATAACACTATGCCTGGCGAAATTAGATTCTATACTATAAACTACTAAGAACCCTCCTTCGGAGGGCAGAGCGGCTGTATCTTCGCTATCACATGAAACCCTACGAACTTCAAGTAAGAAAAGAACTGGCCGCCTGGCAGAAAAAAATGCGGAGCAGGCCTTCCCTTTTTAGTAAACTTTCTAAAAGAGTTCAGGGAAAGATCAATTCCTGGATACCGGAGAAGGTACATAACGCCATTACCACCACAGTAAAACAATTGATCCGGGGTGTGTTGTTTGGTGCAAAATATACGACCGGTGAACCGCCACTCTATATCAATTTCCAGGAGCAGGAAGCGGCTATTCTGAAGAAAATAGAGAACTATCGAAACACGGCTGCTGTAGAAGGTGGCATTACCGGTGCCGGTGGCATCTTACTCGGCCTGGCCGACTTTCCCATCTTAATTGGCATTAAGCTCAAACTACTTTTTGAGATCGGCAATCTCTATGGGTTTGATATGGACGATTATAAGGAACGGGTCTATCTCCTCCACATTTTTGAATTGGCTTTTTCCAGCGATGAACACCGACAATCCGTGTACATGAAAATAACGGACTGGGAAACTAAGAAAGAACAATTGCCCGATGATATCAACCAATTTGACTGGCGCAATTTCCAGCAGGAATACCGGGATTATATTGACCTGGCCAAAATGGCCCAACTATTACCGGTCATCGGTGCACCAGTTGGATTGATTGTGAATTACCGCCTCATCCGGAAACTAGGGAAGACGGCGATGAATGCGTGGAGGATGAGATTGGTGGACAGGTAATAAATTTTCTGTGTTACTAACTCACGACAACCAGAGATACTTCGACATTCTCTGTACCCCAACCAAACTGTGAAAAGATTAAAAAAGTTCCTGCGGATATAATTTATCAAAATCCCTTTTCATTAGAAATTCTAATTGCGAAAAGATGCTATTGAGCAAAACCGGAAATCCTTTATCTAAAGGGATAGCTTTAGGTTCTAACACTTTCCAACGAACTCCCCGTTTTGAATTGGTAAACCTAATACCAGGATAATCGTTCTGCAATAACAAAGCACTTTTAGAACCTTGTACACTTATTCTAATTATCTGTTTGCTTTTATACTCCACTTTCGCTTTCTGTATAAATTTAGCATTCTTAAAACTTAAATGTAAATCCCATTCCATCACAATGCTATATCTAAAGGTGGTAAATCTTCATACTCAAAAGGCTCTAACGGATCGGGTGCAGTTTTAAAATCTTTCCTGATCGAATAAGCATTCATAAACTCGGATGGGAATTGATAAGATGCCAGTTCTTTTATTTCCGGTTCTGTCAGATCTTCCATTATCCAACGCCAGGCTAAATCATCCGGCAATATAGTTGGCATTCTCTTTTTATGGTTATGTACTTCTGCCATCAAATCATTGGCAACAGTTGTTACTATGGCAAAACTCTCTAATACCACCCCTGTATCTTCATTAACATAGGTATTGTATATGCCTGCCATGTAGAAATATTCAGCATCTGCCACTTCAATAACATAAGGATATTTGTTTTCTTTTTTTGCACCTTCTGGTTTATAGGCTCTCCATTCGTAAAAATGTGAAGCCAGTACCAAACATCTCCTGTTTAATGCCGCATCCCGAAACATCCTGCTGGAAAGAATCGTTTCACTTCTTGCATTGAGCCAGGGAATGCCTTGTTTTCTTGCCTCTTCTAATTGTTTGACTGATGTAACCCATGAAGGAATAAACTCCCAATGCATGGACACTATTTCAAAATCGTTGGGGGCTGATTTGCGAAGTACGGGAGCATTGCCATATTCAAAACCACTACGCAACACCTGTAATTCGTTAAGGGCTGCAATAGTTCCAAATTCTTTCTCTATTTGTTTAAGCCGTATAAACTCAATGCGGCTTACTCTATGGCCATAAAAATTACACATTCACCAACCGTTTAGTAATTAAAACTATTAAAAAAAGGGTAATTTAGGTTGTCAAGCTTTTTATTCAACCAAAACTATATACCAATGGATTTTTTAGATTCTGTTGAAGGAGTATTAATATTCGCAGCAATAGGCTTATTTGTAGGTGCACTGATATTATATACTGTTATTAAGATGGCGATTAAGGATGCTTATAAAGAGATGAAGCAAACTACATACATAGCACCAACTCCAACAGCACCTGTATGGAATGAAGCACAAAGGGCTTTACAAAGTAAGTATGAGAAAGGGGAATTAACTCTTGAACAGTATAATGAGGAATGGAAAAAAATTAGTTAGCCCTTAAAATTTTGTATGTAAAAGATGCTTGGTGACTCGCATCGGAGAATTCTTAATTACGGACACGAACCAAGGTGAAGCATTCTTTCCCATTATTAACTTATTGGCTAAAAATCTTGCTCAATAGATTTGCTGGAGGAACTTGGCATTTGTAATTGCGATTCTAAAAGCTCATGAGCTGTTTTCAAATACCTACCTAACTTATCGTTTTTCCAAATTTGTTCTTTGTATGTATTTGCAAACTCGATTCGAATTTTATAAACTCCATATTGCTCTATTTTTCTTAAAACATAGTCATCCAGTGAATAAATTGAAGAATAATAGTCGGCCTTTTTTGTTGTCAAAATACCGGAATTAGAATTTCCACCAATTATGGGCGAATATGATGGCCAGTCAACTTGACCTTTATTAATATTGTCCGATATCAATTTAATTGTCTCTCCATTTCCAATCTTTAGCAAGACAATATTGTTGTTATCAATTCGCCATAATGAACTAATCAACAAACAATAATATTTGGATTTTGCTCCTGAAAATACTGTGAGGCTGATATTATAAGTTGCATTATCAATTTTTGTTTCCATGGATTTTGAACCGATGTGACGTACATTACCTTCTTCAACTCTGTCCCAACCGACTTGCTTAGGAACTGAACATGATGATAAAATTAAAAGGAGAATATATAAAATGTGTCTCATTTTAAATGTCATTGTTTGCAAATTTCGAATAATACTGACGCACAACGGAGCCGAATTCACTAGCCTTTTAGTAGCTAAAACTATTAAAAAGTAGGGGATTTTGAACAGCAACTTAGGCACAAGAATTTTAGTTAACTTACTGTAATCGGTTGGTGAAGAAAACACCAACCTTGTCATGCTGCTTTTAGCGAACACCTGCTACTACAAAATCTTTAATAGTCAGCTTTAAAATAGTTTCCATAATCAGGCCTTCTATAATTCTGTTCTTTACTCAAATTGTACAAATTCAAAAGAATTTTGGAGAAAGCATACCCTTGAATACCTGGTACCAATAAAGGTACATATTCATAATAATGGATAATGTTGCCGTTGGAATCTTTTTTAATGAATTTTTCAAACATTCCTTTTTTATTAACCATTATTATTGTAGGACACAGAGACTTATTCTCTATGCTTTGAAGAAGGCTATTTAATTCACCTATCCATTTTTCATTCAAATCTCCTTCAAATCCAAAGACACATAAAAATGGAATTATGTTTTCCCAAACTTTTTGTGTTTCATATCGAAACTTATCTCCAAAATACTTTTCCATATGAAAGCAGTACCCTCTCTTTGGAATCTTTTTTAATGTTAAAAGATCTTCTTTGAATTTTTGAAAAGTCAAATTAGATGTGACACAAAAAACTCCAACTAAAGTTTCAATTGGATATATTCCTTTATCATCAAAAATTTTTAGGGTATTTCTATTTGTCAAAACAATATCCAATTGGGGCGACTGCTCACCTAAAATATTTACAACATTACCACCACGAAATATCTTATAATGATTGTCAAGGTAGTTATTTAAGAAGTCTTTTGTAAATAGCTCACAGAGTTCACCTTTATCCGCTGAATTTAGTCCTGGTCTTTGATGCGACCTGAATTTGATATCCAATTGATCAGACAAGCCATTTAAATAGTTCTTGAAAAACATTCCTGTTAATTTAATTGAATAGTAAGTTGCACACAATAAGTAGTTGTTTTCGATGGCAAGGAGTTAGAGTTTCGAACTGTGCCTGATTTTTTGATAGAGTTTGTTACTCTTCCAATACCGATTTCTCTATTCTAAATAAACATCTGCATACAAACGATTATAAGTATCTCTTTGTCTAACATGACAGCTAACTCTGATACCGAAAGTCTTCAAATGTTGTAACGTGTAACCTGTATTGTTAGATGCGACAGAAACAGTTTCGTAACTATTGTAACGAAATTTATTATGTCGTCCAATATGCGTTACATTTATTTGAAATGTCGCATTGTTCAACACATTTATTACCGGACCTATAGCTGTATCTAACATTTTATTTTGTTCTCTTTTTGCCTTTTGGTTTTAATATTCTCTCTTGTTCTTTTTGCTCGAGGTTTTTAATTGTCGAGCCAATTTCATCTGCTGATCCAGCAATTCTGTTTAAATTCTTTAATGAGTCGTCAAATGGAGTTGCTGAATAATTTTTAAATGAATACCTTATTTTATGGTCTATCTCGCTCCATCCTTCTTCAAAAATTGTTCTAACTTGTATTTCTGCGAAGTAATTTTCTTTTGTTAGGCTGGTTGAAACTATGTAATGAACTGATCTGTAGCCCTTCTTATGCTTTTCTTGTTTGCAGCCAATGCCTTTGCACATTTTTACAAATTCTTCTTCGTCACCTTCTCTGTAATAATGTGTTGGAGTTTCTTCGTCTTTTAGTGAAAACATGCCGATTACAAAATGATGTATGCCATATATATCATTTTTAAATATGTGCAGGGCACGAATTCCTATAAGATCTGTAATTTCAGTACGATAATTTTGAATTGTTATTTCTCGGTTGGGATTTTCTAACTTTTTACGAATTATTTTTTCTATAAGCCCATTGGCATCTTTTATTCTATATCTCACAGAATGAACTCCTATATCTCTTGCCTCTTTAGAAAACAAAATGTCAACAATAGCTTTTGCAGAGTGTTGCAATTTTGATTTGAGTGAAGCATAGTTGTTGTAAATCTTAACTAGATCGTCCCAAACAAGACCGGTCTTGACAAAGTCGGCTGACTTAATTCCGTAACGGGAAAGAAATTGTTGCTTAGGTAATAAAGAGTCTGCCGAAATGATTGTTTGTCGTTTCGGCTTTGTCACATTCTTTATAGGTTTCTTAATTTTCAATCTGAAAATTCAAAATATATCGTTAATCAAAAAATACCACTTTGTCTATACTTTTCTTCTAGTCTAAAACAGCATCAAATCTTCTTCTCAATATACTAACTAAAAGTTTGAGGTTTTCCCCCTGAGATTTAATTAAATATCAACTTTCCTAAATCCCGTCAAAATATTCTAATTTATAAAAGTAATAATCCCCTCATCATTTTTAGAAGCCTCTGCATATACTTCCTGCACTTTCTTAAAATATTCCGCCAAGTATTCAAGCTCGTATTCGTTTTCCCAAATGCTAGGGTACACTTCAAGCTCCGTCATTTTTTTAGGGTCATATCGTTTGGCAAGTTCTTCGGCTGTAATGGCGGCAATTGCTGCATGCAGTTCTTTTACTTGTTCAGGTGTAAGGTAGTGGCCGGGCCCATAGCCCAGGTCTTGTTCTTCATCTATTACCTGTCCACTAAATAATACACGGGTCAGCGGATGGTTGTTGGCATTCTCCATATTCTGGCCGGTCAACAAAAATATTATGCCATCCCATGCTTTATCTATGTGTGATAATTTCGGGTCTCCTTCTTCAGTTTCATCATCATAGAGCCTGCTGTCCAAAAGAGAACTGTCTTTCAGGTATTCATCAAGTTCAGTTCTTGTTACCCGTAGTAAGTTGCCCGCCATACCCATAAGCCAAAAGTTGTTTTAGTTTTTAAATTGCAATAACTGCTACTAAAATTAATGTATTAATCCATTCGGTTTACGCCGTTGCTGTTGCTAAATATTCAAACTTATTGGCATTTTGTGATTTACACCAACAAGATGAATTAAGGGAATAACGAATAAAAAAATGGGGAAATTCGCAAATGCTCAATAGAATTACAGGACGTACAAGAGTGCGACGCAACAGACGATGATAGTAGCACTGTCAGTTGGTAAATAATTTTACTTCAACCTCTTCTTAAAATCCAAATCATTTGCCTGTAATGTCTCTTCAGCAATTTCGTAACCTGCATCTGCATGTCGTATCACTCCCATGCCAGGGTCGTTCCGTAATACACGGCGCAATCTTGCTTCGGCATCATCGGTACCATCGGCAACGATCACCATTCCGGCATGTATGCTATAACCCATACCTACTCCACCGCCATGGTGCAGGCTTACCCAACTGGCGCCGCCTGCTGTATTTACTAATGCATTTAAAATAGGCCAGTCGGCTACGGCATCGCTACCATCCAGCATGGATTCTGTTTCCCGGTTGGGACTGGCTACAGAGCCGGTGTCTAAATGATCCCGCCCAATTACGATGGGTGCTTTTACTTTGCCGGTACGAACGAGTTCATTAAAAGCAAGACCTGCTTTTTCTCTTTCGCCCTGCCCGAGCCAGCAGATGCGGGCCGGTAATCCCTGGAAGGCAATTTTTTCTTTGGCCATCTTCATCCAGCGGAGCATGCCTTTGTTATGCGGAAACATATTCATGATGAGTTCGTCGGTTACTGCAATATCATTGGGGTCGCCACTTAGGGCTGCCCAACGGAACGGGCCTTTGCCCTCGCAAAATAATGGACGGATATAGGCGGGGACGAAACCAGGAAAGGAAAAGTTTTTAGTTTGTAGTTCGTGGTTTGTAGTTGGGCTCATGCGTACTTCATGTTCTCTTGCACGGGCACGGATGTTATTTCCGTAGTCGAATGTGATGGCACCCATTTCCTGCAGGTCTTCCATGAGCGATACATGATAGTAAATGCTTTCGTAACTGCGTTCGAGATATTCTGTTGGATTTTTTTCACGCAATACATTCGCTTCTTCATTGGTGAGTGTATTGGGAATATATCCATACAGCGGATCATGCGCAGAGGTTTGGTCGCTGAGTGTATCCGGTACTACTTCTCTTTTGATAAGGCGTTGTAATAATTCTACTGCGTTGCAGCAAACGCCAATGCTCCTTGCCTTTCCTTGTGCCTTGTATTCTTGTGCCTTGTTTATGGCTTCATCAATGTTGGTATATTTTTCATCGAGGTATTTTGTTTCGATGCGTTTGTCTATGCGCCATTCTTCTACTTCGGCAATGAGGGCAACACCTTCGTTCATCGTTATTGCCAATGGTTGTGCACCACCCATGCCACCGAGTCCGGCGGTTACATTGAGTGTGCCTTTTAATGTTCCATCATAGGCGGCGGTTTCAATGATCTCGTCGTCATTGGCATCATATTTTTTCTCCGTTGGTTTGGTGGAGAAATGTTTGGCGGCTACAGCGGCGTATGTTTCGTAAGTGCCTTGTACAATACCCTGGCTGCCGATGTATATCCAACTGCCGGCTGTCATTTGGCCGTACATCATTAATCCTTTTTTTTCTAACTCATCAAAATGTTGCCAGTTGGCCCAGTTGGGTACGAGTTGCGAATTGCTGATGAGTACCCGTGGCGCATCTTTATGTGTTTTTAATATACCAACGGGTTTGCCGGATTGAATGAGGAGTGATTCATCGTTCTCTAATATTTTCAAAGCGGCGATAATATTATCGAGTGCTTCAAAGTTGCGGGCCGCTTTGCCTCTTCCTCCATATACTATTAAATCGTCGGGACGTTCTGCCACTTCGGGATCGAGGTTGTTGAGTAACATTCTTAATGCTGCTTCCTGTATCCAGCCTTTACAACTTAGCGTTGAACCGGTAGGGGTTTTATACTTGATGGCGTCGTAGCGGCTTGTGAGTGTACTCATATTTATATGTTGAATTTTGAATGTTGAATGCTGAATAAAACTGTATTAAACAATTGTTTAAAATACAACATGCAACA
>LNFM01007317.1_pt1 | contig 27769 bp, 25 predicted proteins | sample 596031 | NCBI WGS metagenome assembly LNFM01 (sample SAMN04254537, study PRJNA301005) | activated carbon metagenome | isolation source: dual media filters at the Ann Arbor, Michigan drinking water treatment plant | place: USA: Ann Arbor
TTGCACGGGCGGGCTCCGCGGAGAGCGCCGGACGCCCGACGATCACCAATCTCCGAAGGGGCTCCATGGCCGATCAGTACATCTTCACCATGTAGCCCGCCGTATCCGATCGCCGTTATCATGGGGTTCTCACGCAGTAGCGTCTCCCCAAGGAGCCGTGTCTCCCCATGGCGATCACGAAGAAGTGCCGGCACCCGCGCGCCCAGTGGCGACGGTGTACTTGCTCTTGGTACTGGGACGGCTACCTGGACGGGCGGCGCAAGTACATCCCACTGGGGCCTGACCGCGACGAAGCTCAACGCAAGGCTGCGCGCATCGAGGCCGACCGCCTCGACGGCAAGGCCGCCCCCGTCCCGAGGGACGTGACGGTGGTGGCGGTCGCCGACCGATGGCTTCAGCATCTGGAGAGCCTCGGGCGCCGGCCCCAGACGCTGCGTGCGTATCGCACATCGGCGAGCGCCGTCGCGAAGTACTTCGGAGGGACCTGGGACGTCCGCCTGATCGACGCAGGGGAGGTCGCGAAGTTCAGAACCGACGCCCACGCAAGCCGCCGTGGCCACGGTGGCGCCCACCTGATGCAGGCGCTTCGGGGCATACTCAACCAGGCGCATCGGGAGGGTCACATCGGCGCCGTGCCGCAAGCTCCCTTCGAGCGACGCACGATTCCCCCGAACCCGAACGTGCTCATGACCGAGGCCGAGACGGATGCCACGATCGCGGCGCTCCGTCCAAGCCACTGGCAGGACATGGCCGAGGTCATCCTGCTCACCGGGCTGCGCGTGTCGGAGGCGCTTGCTCTGCGTTGGGACGATCTCGACCCCGCCGCTCGAACGCTTCACGTGCGCCACTCCGCCGAGCAGCACGGTGCCGTCGATGCACCAACCAAGACGTCGCGTTCCACTCGACGTATCCGATTGGAGGACGAGGTCGTGGCCATCCTGAGCCGCCAGCCCCGGTCCGACGACCGCATCTTTCCGCGCCGGTACGGCGCGGCGAACTCCGCCATGAGGCGGGCCCTTACGAGGGCCGGGACCTACAAGCGCGATCGTGGATGGCATTCGCTGCGGCACACCAACGCTGCCTTGCGCGATCGCGCGGGGCAATCGATCCGCCAAGCTGCCGCCGAACTCGGACACGGCCCCAACTTCACGATGACGGCAAGCTACGGATGGGCTGCCGAGGCTGCCGAGGCGCCGCCGATCTCGAAGGTCAGGCAGCGTCACGATCAACCGTCCGCGACATGACGCGCGGTGGCGGGGAGTAGCGCTCACCCCTCGGCTCTACACGGACTGGTTGGCCGGCGTCGAGCCAGGCATCGATGTCCGCCTTCGCCACCATCCATCGACCGCGTGCCTTGCGCCCGCCGGGGATGGTCCCGTCGGCGAGAGCGACCCGCACCCATGCGGTCGACTGTCCGAGATACGCGGCGGCATCCGTCACCCGCAACATCGGTCGCGGGGAAGCGCTGGCGCGGACCGCGGGCGGGCGCGTCGTCACGGTGCGTACTCGAGGCGCCGCGCGCCGATGTGGATGTGGTTCCAGTGGTTGCCGCCGACGTAGGTTCGCCAGAGCAGCTGGAAGCGGATCCCGCAGCGCTCGACGTTGAGGACTCCGCCCGTCCTTCCCCAGTCCGCGTACCCGGGTCCGCCGATGGCGCTCGCGATCCGGGAGGCGAGGGCGTCACCCGCCGGTGGCGTCGTGCCGAGGTCGTTCGCGAAGCACTTGGCGCAGCCGACCCAGTGATCGGACGTGCCCCCGCTCGCGGTCAGCTGGCGAGTGCGCTTGGCGCTCGTCACCGGCAGCCCAGTGAGACGAGCGAGCGCCTCGACCGGTTGCTCGGTGCCGCCCCAGGGCCCGACCGGGCAGAGGGCGGCCTGAGCGTCGCCGGCAGCCGCCGGCACGAAGGCGATCGACCCCGACGGATCGCCACCCATGTCGGCGTAGTAGCGCCCGACGGCTGTGGTCCAGGCCGAGTTGAGCCCGGTCGGGTCGTTCGCGGCCCCAAGCGGCGCCCAGACTGGCTGGATCGCCGAAAGGGTGTCGCGCCCGCGAGCGATGTACCCCTGCGCGAGGCCGCGCGCCACGGTGGCGATGTTCGCCTGCCAGCTCGAAAAGGCGATCGCCGGGCCCCAACCGAAGGCGTTGTGGATCGCCGCTCCCGATCCCGCGGTCCCGAGGACCGACTCGTGCATCGCGATTGCGACCAGCGCGCGTGGGTCGATGCCGTTCCGCTCCCCCTCGCGCAGGAAGTCGCCGCCGAGGCCGATCAGCGGCGAACCCGGCACCTGCTTCGCCATCCAGGCATCGAGGGTGCCAGCATCGACCGCCGAGGTTCCGGCCGAGCCGGCCGGACCCGACAGGCCAAGAAGCGCCATCACCGGGAGCCCGACGACCAGCGACAGGAGCGCGGCGACGCCCGCTCCGGCGATCGCCAGCGGGCGCGGAAGGATCTGGCCGTTCGTACTCACTTCGCCGAGGACCCCTTCGCTCGCGGCCGGCGGCGGGCGGGCTTTGCGGGCGGCTCCTCGCTGGCACCCGCCGGCTGGACCTCGAGCGGAGGCTCCATCACCGACTGCACTTCGACCACCGGCCTCCACGGGGGCAGGGCCTCGAGCGTCTCCGCGCCCAAGCGGCGCGACACCTCTGAGGCCGCCGCCACCACCGCGCGTGCGACCTCGTCGATCATCTCGTCAGGAAGGCGACTCGTCGGAGCCCCGACGCCGACGGCCGCGACCACGGTGCCGGTGTGGTCGCGCACGGCCGCGCCGATCGAGCGGCGGGCCTGGTGGAACTCGCCGTCCTCGATCGCGTAGCCGCGCTCCTTGGCACCGGCCAGGTCCTCGACCAGACGCTCGCGGTCCGTGATCGTCCTGGTCGTCCAGGGCGCGAGCACGAGCTCTGCGAGGGCATCGTTGCGTGCCTCAGATCCCATCTCGGCGATGATCGCCTTGCCGAGGGCGGTGGCGTGTGCCGGAAAGGCACGCCCGAGAGCGCGATCGGTGCCGCGGAAGTGATCGACGTAGACCGCCCGTCCCCCCGAGAGCACCGCGATCAGCCCACCGAAGCCCGTTGTCTCCTGCAGTGTCGCCAACGGCGGGCGGAACTCGTCCCAGGGATGAAGGGAGGCAATCGCGTAGCCGCCGAGCTGGGCAAGGCGGATGCCGAGGCGCCAGCCGCCCGACACCGGACCGCGCTCGACGACGCCCGCGGCCTCCAGGTGGCGAAGGAGCTTGACGGCGTACTCCTCCGAGATCCCGAGCTCTGCGGCGATCGCCGAGAGGCTGAGCTCCGTGCGATCCGGCGGGCGGAAGAGATCGAGCACCGAGAGGGCGTACTCGAGCTGGCGCACGCGGCCGGCACGGGGAAAGCGCTCGGTCATCGCACGACCCGCCGGTCCCGGCGCACTACGGGGCGCGTCGCCTCTCGTAGCGGATTCGGTCCTGGGGCTCGTCGCGGCGCATGTGCTCGATCAGCTCCTCGCGCGAGAAGCGCCAGCGCGGGCCCTCGTGCCAGCCGGGGAGACGCCCCTGGTTGGCCTCGCTTCGCACCGTCCATTCCTTCACCCGAAGGAACTCGGCCGCTTGCTCGGAGTCCATCCCGGCCGCCGCGGCACCCGTGCGCATCTCGAACGGCGAGCGCGGGAAAGGATCGTCCTCCGCTTTGCTCGTCGTGACGAGCTGCAGCCCTCGGCTCTCGGCGACCGCGTCGCGCAGGAAGCGCCACTCCTTGCCGATCCGCCGCGCCGGGATGCGGCCCGACTTCGCCCCGCGCTGGACCGTCTCGATGTTCAGCTCGAGCCAGGCCGCCACCTCGCTGGCGGTAAGCACCTCGTTCGCGGGTGTCTGACCCATTGAGGTCAGTCTGACCGACCGACGGGGCTTGCGAGGAAGCGCGAGTGCAAGATTTCATAGCTTGTGCGTTCCGCTCTCGGGTGGCTATTATCAGTTTGCCGCACTCAGTCAACAGAGCATAGGGAGACGGCGGCGAAATGGCAACAGAGGACGGCGCAGTGGACCGACCGGGCGATGGCCACGAGCGCGCACGCGTCGACGCCGCTCGCCCTGCCACCGCCGAGCCCGACGTACTCGCGAGCGACCTGCCGGCGCCCCCGACCTGGGGGCCGGCCATCGGAGCCGGCGGTGAGACCCTCGGCCCGAACCCCGACCTCGTGCCGCTCGAAACCGAGAGCGGACAGCGTCCCTCGACTGCACCTGCGGCCTCCAGATCGGGCCCTCGGCGGCAGCCTGGCCGATCGCAGGGCCGATCGACGTTCAAGGGGGGTGATTCTCGCCGCCCTCGCCCCTCTATTCATCTACCGAGCCTAGGCGCGGTCGTGGCCACCGGAGCGATGGCGGGGCTCATCGGGCTCGCGGTCCTCACCGCGGTGGTGCTCTTCTCCTTCGGCGGGGGCGCCCCCGCCACTCATGTCGATGCGAAGGTTGTGGCGATGAGCGTGCCCGCGCGAGCGATCCTGGATGTCGCCGAGAGGACGGCCGCCTTCGCCACGCGCGAGGCGCGCATCCGCGAAGCCGCCCGTGATCGGCACCGGGCCGAGGCTCGCTACACGCGCGAGGTCGCGCGGCGTCGGGCGCGCGAGCGTGAGCGCGCTCCCGTGCAGAGTGGTGGGGCGCGGACGACCCAGGTCGTGGCTCCCCCGCCGGCATCGAAGCCCGGCCCTCCGCCGGCCCCGACGGTGTCGCCGGCCGAGCGCGAGTTCACCCCTGGCCCCTGGAACCTCAGCTGATGCGGCGGCGCAGGAGACTCGGACGAGCGCTCGGCCTCGGCGCTCTCGCCCTCGGCGGTGCTCTGGCGTCCTCGCCGGCGCTTGCCACCGACGGGAGCCTTTACACGTACGGCATCGAGGCCCTGGTCGCCCAGGCGGTCCCTGATGGCCAGTGCTCGGTCGCCCAGACCGGGGCGAGTTTCGGCGTGACCTGCCCTCCGATCGGTACCTCGCTCACCGGGACGAAGTGGCAGATCGATCTGCGCACACCCGTGACTGGCTCTGCGATCGAGGCGTTCAGCTGGCGCGCGGTGCGCTTCCATCAGACGGCCACCTCGATCGCCCAGCAGGTGCTCGCCGACGGCGCCCTCGCCTGGCAGGTCGCTGAATCCGACATCCCGCGCAGCCCCTCCCAGCCGAAGGCCTACCAGATCGCCATGGGAGCCCAGACCGCCTCGCTTCGCCTCTGGCAGACCGAGGCGCGCCAGCAGCCGAACCGGGTCTGGACCTTCCTCGATCCGACGATCTTCGTGCGCGACCTGCAGGCACCCTCGGCGCGCTGGGTGAGCGCTCCCGGGGGCTGGATCACGGGCGACCAGGCCCAGGTCCAGTGGCAGGTCTCCGACAACTTCGGCGCCGACGGGATGGGCCAGCAGCGGATCAGCGCGGCGGGGCGCACGCTCTACGCCGGTGCTCCCGGCGATGGCGCCCACGTGACCAGCCTCGGACTCGGCGCGGTGCCCGAGGGAGTCCAGACCCTGCGCCTCGAGGCCGACGGCGACGGCACCGCGGGCGCGCCCCCTCAGGAGGCGGTCCTTCGCATCGACCGCACTCCACCTGTGGCCGCCGTCACCCTCCTCGGCCTTCCGAACGACGCGGTGAGAGCGACGGTGAGCGTGAGCGACGCGACGAGCGGGGTGCGCGACTGGACCCTGCACGCGGGCAACGCCGACGGCCCGACGGTGGCCTCCTCGTCGACCGGCGCCGCCTCGTCCGACATCGACCTTGCGGCCTACGCCACCCCGGGGGAGACGATCCGCTTCGTCCTCGAGGCCAGCGACAACGCCGGGCTCTCCCGTCAGGTCACCTCGGCGCCGGTCACCCGGGCGGCGCCGGGCTCGAGCGGGCCCTCGACGACGGTCGTCGGAGGAGACGGCCCACTCGGTGATCCCGGACGAATCGAGGCGAGCGGCGCTCCCCTGCCGAACTTCTCCCGCATCGAGACGCGCGGGATCCGCGCGAGCCAGGCCCGCAGCTACAGCCGGAACGGCCGTCTGCTCATCCCGACGATCGCATCGACGTACTCGCGCCCGGTGACAATCTCGGGGCGATTCCTTCACCCGAATGGGCGCGGCCTGCGCGGGGCAACCGTCTACCTCGTGGACCCTAAAGGCTTCACGCGCGCACGGACGCTGACGAATCAACGCGGGCGCTTCACCTTCCGCGTTCGCCCGCGCCAGAGCGGGACCTGGCGGGCGATCGCGCTCGGGCGTCCCCTGGTGCTCGCACCCGGCGTGATTCAGCTTCGGCCACTGGTCACGACGCAGGTCAGCGCTCGCTCGATCCGACCGGGCGAGACCCTCCGGATCTCGGGCACGATCGCGCCCCGAGGCGCGGGGCGCGGCAAGCTCGTGAAGCTGGAATGGCGCCAGGGCGGCACCTGGCGACCCCTGGCGCTCGCCACTGCCGATCGACGGGGCCGCTACGTGCTGGCCTACCGGTTCAGTCTGGGCGTGGGCTCCTTCACCATCCCGCTGCGCGTCGTTGTCCCCCGCGAAAAGGGATGGCCCTTTCTTCCTGTTGTCGCGAAGCGCCTTGAGGTCCATGTGGACTGAACTGAAACCGGCACGCCGAGGGGGGATTGACCGAGCCCTTGATCCTATGGCCAGGGGCAGGGAGCCGACCGCCGATTCCTCGCAGATACCGATCGCGCCGGGAGGGCGGACTTCTTACACGCGAGCGATGGTCGCTGGTTCGTCGGAAGCTCTGATGGCAAGAGGGTGGAGCGTTCCGGTTCGCCGAGCCTGAGGCCCAGCGCCTGACCGAAGGCGACGGGGCACGAGGTCGTCTCAGCCTCCGCCTTCCTCCGCGTCCCCGGGAGGGCATAGGGTCCTAGGCCGATGAGGACCAACGCACTCCTCCTGCTGCTCGCCGGGTTGGCCGCCGTGGCTTCGACCGGTGCGGCCCAAGGCCCAGACGGACTTCTCGCGTGTGCTCCGGACGTCGAGGCCCTGACGACCGACGTCCGCATCCCCCACCCGGCCGCGGGCGCGCAGGTCACAATCTTGACCCGACTAAGCGATGTGAGCAGCGCCGAGGTCACCGCGATCACCGCGCAGCTCGACGATGGTTCGGGTCCCGTGCCGATCCCGACGCCCGGCCCAGGCACCGTCTCGGGAGCCACCCTCTCGTTTCCACCGCTCGCCAGCCGGTACGTCATCACCATCAGCTGGACACAGGGTCCCGAGCCATTCCTGTCGGACGCCTGCCTGGGCAGCGACCGGATGACGGTTAAGGTAGGACCGTCCGCGACCCAGGTCCGCGTGTATCTGAGGAAGGCGGGACGGGCCCAGAGACTGTGGCTTCAGCACCGGGCCCGGTACAGCGCCATCCTCGATGCCTACCGCGCCCAGGTTCCCGACCAAGGGGCGGGTCCGGCCGAGTTCGCGGCGCTCCATGCCGCAGCACGCGTGGCCTTGGCCAAGCTCCCGGCGCTGCGGGTGATTTCCCGGCGTTATGCAACGCTGGTCGAGGCCTCGGATCCCCCGGGTGGATTGGGCGAAGTGAACGGCCACCTCTCGACGACGGCCTTCCGCTTCGATTCCGATGTGACCCAGATGTTCGCGGACTTGGCGCAGGCGTCGACGATCGCCGACGTGACAGCCGCCTTCCGGGCCTCGGATCGTCGTGACGCGCGCTGGAACGCGGACCGCGTCGCATGGCGGAAGACCGTCACCGCCGCGACGCGCGGCGCCGGCGTCCCGCTTCCGCGCTGGGCGTCACGCGTTGGCAAGCCGCGTTGATCGCAGGCCGTCGAGCGTGACCTGGAGTCGCAGATCAACGCTGGATGAGCCGGGAGTGACCGTCGGAGAGGCGGGCTGATGGCACCCACCGGTGAGCACGCCAAGGCCTCCGATGGGCTGCCCGCGAGGCTTGCGCCCTCGTGGACGGAGGAGAAGCTGCGCATCCTCAGCTGCTACATCCAGGCCTTCGCCAGGACGTGCCGGTCGGCGGGCGGTTGGTATGGAATCGATCTGTTTGCGGGCGGCGGCCTGAACATCTCGAAGACGAACGGCGGCGAGATCTGGGGGTCGCCAGTGCGGATGCTCCAGACGCCCATGCCTCTGGCCACGGAGATCATCGCTGCAGAGCAGGACCCGCGGCTCGCGGCGGCGCTTCGGTCGCGCACGGAGGACTACGGGGAGCGTATCCACGTGATCCAGGGGGACGGGGTGGCGGAGATCGGCGCCATCCTGCAGAGGGTTGAACGCCGAGCTCCGGCCTTCGCCTTCCTGGACCCAGAGGGCGTCGATCTAGCGTGGACGGTTGTCGAGGCCATCGCGCGGCACAAGCCGCCGGGCGCAAAGAAGGTCGAGCAGCTCATCCTGCTCCCGACCGACACCGGCTTCGTTCGGCTCCTGTGGCTGAAGAAGAAGCTCGAGTCTGCCCACGTAGCGAGCATCGATGCGATGTTCGGCAGCCAGAACTGGCGGCTGATCTTCCAGGAGCGCAGGGCGGGACGGATGAGCGCGGCCGAGGCCCGAGATGCGTACGTCAAGCTCTACGCCAGGGGCCTGCACGAGCTGGGCTATCTGCACGTCCAAGACCGGCGCATCGAAGGCGACCGCGGCCAGCCCATGTACTTCCTGATCTTCGCAAGCGACCACCCCGCAGGCGACCAGATCATGGCCCATTGCTTCGACAAGAGGCACCTGCGCGTGCAGGAGGAGCTCGGCCAGCAGACGCTGTTCGCTCCGCGCGTCGCCCCGCGGAGGAGGACCGTCTAGGCCACGGTGGCGACGGGCATCTCGTCCCACGTCCGTCCGTCTAGCTCGCGACCGCCGGCCTTGGGCGTCCGACCGCCCCACTGCTTGTGGAAGAAGGCGACGCCGGCGGCCTGGCAGCGGTCTCTGATCTCGTAGACCCACGCTGGGTCGATCGGGCGCGCCCGGGGTCCGGATTCGCCGCCCGTGATGACCCACGACACGCCGGTGAGGTCGAGGCCCGGCAGCGGGCCGAGCAGTGGCTCAAGGGAGAGAAAGCGGATCGCGGCCGGCGTCCTTCGGAGGCTGTCCACGCGCTCGAGGACGTCGCTGCTCTCGACCGAAGTCCCGAGCCACACGTGAGGCAGCGACGCGGGCTGCAGACGCGACACGACCGCAGCCATCCGCTTCGGCCTCTTAGTGAGGATCTGGAAGGTGTGCTGTGGCGAGCGCGCCATTGCCGCGAAGACCTCCCCGATATACGCCTCGGGCACCCGTGGGTGGAAGAGGTCGGACATCGAATTGACGAAGATCACCCGCGGCCGACGCCATCGGGCGGGCACCTCGAGAACGTCGGGGTGCAGGGTGATGCCGAAGCCGGGGCCGCTCGTCTCGGCGCGGCCATCGAGTTGGTAGCGCGGGTTGCCCATCGCCTTCAGCCGCTTCGCGAGGGCCATGGCATAGCAGTGATCGCAGCCGGCGCTGACCTGATCACAGCCGGTCACCGGGTTCCAGGTCGCTTCGGTCCACTCGATCGAGGAGGAGCCCGCCATGGCCGCGATGCTCGCACACCGCCCGGACTGCTGCGCGGACGTCAGGGCGGCCGGGGTTGGGGGACTTGGATCGCGACGAGAGGCCGCCCGTGGCCGGGCGTGCCCGTTGGAGCAGCTGGAAGCGGACCCGCTGTGCGCTCAGCCGACCACCTTCGGCTCTGACCAGTGAGCCCCGGACTTCTCGGAGGCGTACACCGCCGCGCCGCGGCCGCGACAGCCTGTCCAGGCCGCGAGCGCCCGCCCGTTGCGGGCCGCCGTGAGAGCCGGGGCAACCGGGTCCCGCGAGGGCGCGGTGACCGCGTGGGCCGCGCTCCAGCGCCCAGACGAGCCCGCCGAAGTCATGAGGCCGGTGGCCGGTGGGGCTCGGCTCGGCGGAGAGCACCTCGCGGCGCGGCGCGCGGACCACGTTCAGGGCCCGGTTGGCGGCGATCCGGGCCAGCCAGGGACAAAGGGGCGAGTGCGGTCGAAGCGATCCAGGGATGAGAACGCACGGGCTACCGTCTCCTGGGACGTCGTCGGCCCCGGATCGATCGCCGAGGATCGAATAGGCGCTTCACCAGGCCGTCGGCAGGGACGCTCGAAGAGCTGGTGCGCGGCCTCGCGGGAGCCGGCGAGCGCAGGGGAGACAGGGCCGCTGCCTTGGGCGGTGTCCATCCGTCACCTACTACACGCAAGAGCCCCCTCCCACTCCCGGCCACATCCAACGCCAACCGGCCGGGGCAGTTGGCCACCCGTCACGAGACCAGGCGGCATTGCACGTCGGCGCCTCCATGTTTAGGTTTGCTACATACAGTCAACCGACTCAGAGCTTGGAGGGCGCGATGGGCGGACGGGCAACTTCGCTAGTGCTGCAGGTCTCGGCCACGCCAGATCCGTCAGGTCTCCCTGGACAGGCCAAGCTGCAGAAACTCGTCGATGGGCTCTACTCCTGGTCGCTCATCCTGATTCTCGCCGCCCTCGTGGTCGCGGCGATCGCTTGGGCGTGGGGCGCGCAGTCGAACCACCACGGCGCAACCGGGTGCAGGCCTGCTGGTCGGCATGGCTCCGCAGATCGTGAACTTCTTCTACGGCATCGGGCGGCAGTAGCCCGTGCCCTCCACTATCCGCTCCAGCGCGCGCGTCCTCGGCCCCGGTAGAGACCGCCGGGCTCGCCGGCGGATCCTCGCGGTGCTCGGAGGCGCGTTGCTCCTCTTCGCACTCGGCCTTGCGATCGGCCGTCTGAGCGCGGACAAGGCCGAAACGAGAGCCGAACCCTCCGCTTCGTCGCTGTCGCCGACCGGGCGCGCTCCCTCGCCTCCGATTGAGGCGACGCGCCCGCTCGCAGCGCATACGCGCGAAGGCGCGGCCCGATCGGCCGCTCGGGCGCTGTCGTCTCTCGCCGACCCGCGCCTGATCTCCAGCCGACAGGCTCGCCGAGTCGCGGTCGCGGCGTTTGCCCCGCCCATCTACCGCGCAGACCTCGATCCACTCTTCGACCGCACGTACGACTACCTGTCGGGAATCCTTGAAGCGTCCGCCGCACAAGGGGAGGTCGTCCTCCGCATGACGCCCCTGGGCTACCGGGTGGAGGCCTTCTCCATGCGCCGCGCCACGGTCGCCGTCTGGCAGGTGACGCTCCTCGCCACGCCCGAGCGTGCACCGATCGCCGCCTGGTCCACGAGCCGCGCGGAGCTCATCTGGTCGGGCGGGCGCTGGAGAGTGGAGCGCTTTGGCACCGACACGCCGGGTCCGGTGCCGAGCGTCACGGCCCCGGCGACGACCGTGGCCCCGAGTGAGTTCGTCGCGGCCGCCAAGGGCTTCTCCCCCTTCGCCCCGTGATCTCATCGCGCCACATCTCGGTGAACGTTTGCCTGCTGGCCCTCGCCCTCGCGACGACTCTCGCCCTCTTTAGCCGCCCCCCTCAGGCCGAGGCGGTCGACCTGCCGGGGCCTTGCGACGTCCCGGGGGTGAGCGTCGTCTGCAGCGCAGCCGGCGATGCGGCCGGGGCCGCTGCCGGAGCCGCGGGCGACGCGGCGCTCGGTCAGCTGACCAGCTGGGTGGGCGACGGCGCCTCCTGGCTCCTGCTGCAGGTGGCTGACGCGATCGATTCGACCACCTCGGTGAACCTCTCAGCCCCTTGGTTCCAGCGCCACTACGCCTTCATGTTCCAGGCGGGCGCGATCCTGCTGCTGCCGCTGCTGCTCCTCACGGTGCTGCAGGCGCTGATCCGACAAGACGCCGGGCTCCTAATCCGGGTGGGTTTCCTTCACCTGCCGGCGGCGATGCTCCTTACGGGGCTCGCGGTGAGCGTGACCCAGACGGCCCTCGCGGTCACGGACGCCCTGTCGGCCGAGCTCACCGCCGGGGTCGCGAAGGACACCCACACCCTGGCGACCACGCTCACCCAGGCGAGCGCGATCGGCGGCCCGGTGCCGCTTTTCGCCACTTTCCTTATGGCGCTCGTGATGGCGCTGGCGGCGATCTTCGTCTGGTTCGAGCTGATCCTGCGGGCCGGGGTGGTCTACGTGGCGGTGATGTTCCTGCCGCTCTTCCTCGCGACGATGATCTGGCCGGCGCTCTCGGGCTGGGTCCGGCGCCTGGTGCAGCTGATCGTCGCGGCGATCCTCTCGAAGCTCGTGATCGTGGCGACGCTGTCGCTCGGCCTCTCGGCGCTCACCTCGGGCGATGGGCCCTCGGCGGTGCTCGCGGGAGCGGGGATGTTCCTGCTGGCGGCCTTCTCGCCCTTCGTGCTCTTCTCGCTGATCCCGCTCGCGGCGGAGATCGCCCAGCCCCAGCGCGAGGCCCGCCACGCCGTGGCCACGACGACCGGGACGTCCCTGGCGTGGAACGTGGCTCGCACGCGGATGTCGTTCGGTTCGGTCGGAGCAGGCGCCGGGGCGCTCGCGCTCGGCGCCGGTGCGATGGGCGTCGCATCCGGGGGTGGCGGGTCCGGTCCGGCCGGTAGTGGTGGCGCGGGACCCCCGTCACCCGGAGGCGCGCTGGTCGGGGGCGCAGTGCCGACCGGCTCCCGTCCGACCACCGGGGGCCAGGCACCCGTCGTCGCAGCCACGACAGCCAGGCCGGCCCAGCCCTCGGGAGCCTCCGCGTCCCGACCCGCTCCCCCGACGCCCGAGCGACGGCCGGCGGGTCCGCCGCCCGGCCCGCAGCGGCCCTTGCGAGGCGCCGATGGCGCCTGAGCCCACTCGCTACCGCTTCGGGCCGATCGAACCGGGCGGCGCCATCGGCGGCCTCGGCTGGAGCCAGATCGCCTGCGTCGCACTCGGACTCGTCGGCCTGGTCGTCTGCCTCAACGTGGCGGCCAGCACCGCCGGCGCTCTCACCGGACTCGCCATCGCCGGAGTCAGCCTCGCGAGCGCATTCCTGCGCCTCGGTGGTCGCCCGCCGGTGGCGTGGGCGGCGATCGCGACGGGCTTCGCCGGCCGCCGTGCCACGGGTGGTCATCGGCACGTCTCGCGAGCGCCGACGCGGGGTCACGGGCGCGGCGAAGCCGAGGACCTCGCCCTGCCGGAGAGCCTCTCGGGCGTTCGGATCCTCTCGGCCCGCGCCTCGCGCGGCGAGGTCGGGATCGCCCACGAGGGCTCCACCTGGACCGCCGTTCTCGCCGTGGAGGGAGGCGCCTTCGCCCTGCTCGAGCTCGACGACAAGGAACGCCGGCTGGCGCGCTGGGGCGCGGTGCTCTCGGGCTTCGCCCGCCCGGGCAGCCCGGTCAGTCGCCTCGCCTGGATCGATCGCACCGTCACGCAGCCCGTCGACGAGCTCGGGCGCTACCTCCGCGACGGCCTGACCCTCCCCTCCTCGCACCCGGGCGTTCGCTCCTACCTCGAGCTCCTCGACGAGGCCGCCCCGGCCGGCCGCCAGCACGAGACCTTCCTCGCCCTCCAGATCGACGCCCGGCGTGCCTCGGGCGCGATCCGCCGGGCGGGCGGCGGTCAGGCCGGCGCGGTCGCGATCCTGGTGCGCGAGCTGACGGCGCTCTCCGAGCACCTGCTGCGGGCCGAGGTCGTGGTGCGCGGGGCGCTGAGCCCGCGCCTCTTGGCCCGTGCCATTCGCCTCGGCTTCTGCCCCGACGACCGCCCGCGGCTCGATCGCCTCGGCGGGGGCGATCCCGAGCTCGCGGGAACCGACCGGGGGAACGCCGGGCCGATGGCGGCCGAGGAGTCCTGGCGCCACTACCGCACAGACGACGCCCTTCACTCCACCTACTGGATCGCCGAATGGCCCCGGGTCGAGGTGGGAGCCGACTTCCTCCTGCCGTTCCTGCTCGGAGGCACGACCCGCCGCACCGTCGCCGTCGTCATGGAGCCGCTTGACCCGGCGCGCGCCCTGCGCTCGGCCGAGAACGCGCGCACCAACGAGATCTCCGACGACGAGCTGCGCGCGCGGATGGGCTTCCTCGCCACGGCCCGCCGACGGCGCCAGCAGCAGGCCCTTGTCGAACGTGAGCAGGAGCTCGCCGAGGGTCACTCGGGGGTGCGCTTCTCGGGCTACGTGACCGTATCCGCCTCCCGCGAGGACGAGCTCGCCGCGGCGACGGCGGAGATCGAGCAGTCGGCCCAGATGGCGCACCTCGAGCTGCGCCCGCTCCTTGGCGAGCAGGCGATCGGGTTCACCTACACCCTGCCGCTCTGTCGGGGGCTGCGGTGAGGTCGCGGCCCCGCCACCCGGCCCATCAGCTGACGAGCGCCCATCTGCAGGCCGCCTACCCGTTCATGGGAGAGGGAGGGCTCGGCGGGCGCGGGGTCTACATCGGCCGCGATGTCTACTCGGGGGCCAGCTTCTGCTTCGACCCCTGGGTGCTCTACGAGCAGGGCACGCTCACCGGGCCCTCGGCCCTGGTCGCCGGCCAGGTCGGCCGCGGCAAGTCGGCGCTGGTGAAGACCTACCTCGCCCGCCAAGCCCTCTTCGGCCGCCGGGCGGTGGTGATCGACCCGAAGGGTGAGTACGGGCCCCTTGCCGAGTGGTTCGGCAGCCGGCCGATCCGGTTGGTCCCGGGCGGGGAGGTGCGGCTCAACCCGCTCGATGCCGCAGGGGGTCGCGAGGAGCGGGTGGCCCTCCTCGGAGCCCTGGTCGCGGGATCGCTGCGCCGAGCCCTGGAGCCCCAGGAGCACACGGCTCTGGATCTCGCCTACCGGGCGGCCGCTGCTCGAGACGCGCCGACGCTTCCGGCCGTCCAGCACCACCTGCTGCATCCGGCCGCTGAGGCCGCGGCCTCGATCGCGGTCGGGGCGGAGGACCTCGCCACCTACGGGCGTGGATGCGCCTTGGAGCTGCGCCGCCTCTGTGAGGGCGATCTGCACGGGATGTTCGACGGGCCGACCAGCGAGGGCGTCGAGCTCGACGCGCCGATCGTGGTGCTCGATCTGTCAGCGCTCCACGGCTCGCCCGCTCTTGGCGTGCTGATGGTCTGCGTGAGCGCCTGGCTGTCGGGGCGCCTCGTGCGCGACGACGGGGTGAAGCGCCTGGTGGTGCTCGACGAGGGCTGGGCGGTGCTCGCCGACCCTGCGGCGGCGACCTTCCTGCAGCGCTCGTGGAAGCTCGCCCGCTCCTATGGGGTGGCGAACATGCTGGTGATCCATCGCCTCTCGGATCTGGCCGCCGCGGGCGATGCCGGTTCGCGCGAGGCGAAGATCGCCCAGGGGCTGCTGTCGGATTCCGAGACCCGGATCATCCTCGCCCAGAGCCCGGCGGATCTGGAGGCGACCCGGGAGATGGTCGGGCTCACCGGCACCGAGGTCGACCACGTGGCGACCCTGCCGCGCGGCGTTGCCCTCTGGAAGGTCGGCGAGCGCTCGTTCGTCGTCGAGCACCGGCTCTCGCGGGCCGAGCGTGCCCTGGTGGACACCGATGCCCGCATGCGGACCTCGGTGGTGACCGCGTGAACCCTGAAGAAGAGGAGATCGATATGAGCGAGACCGGCCTTCCCTCCCCCGCCGCGGTACCCGCGGCCCTGGAGATCCCCCACGCCCTGCTGCCGCGGGCCACCGACTCCGAGCTCGCGCGCCGGGCGACGGCGCTCGCCGATCGGGTCGCCGGCTACGGGGCGTCGGGGCGCCTGGATGGGCGCTTTCGCCTGGCGGTGGGCGACCTCGGACGGGCGGTGGTTGGCCTGGAGGGCATGAAGGCCTGCGGCCTCGCTCCGAGCGTGGCCGACGATGCGCTGCCTCAGTTGGCCGAGGTGGTCGACGCGGTCGAGCGGGCGCTCGAGCGGGCGATCCCGGAGCTCCAGGCCGAGCTGCGCGAGACCGAGGGCGTCCGCGAGCCACTGCGCCGGCCCCGAAAGGTGCGCGCAGCAACCCCGAAGTAGGCGGCGGCCGTGTCGCCGCTCGACCGGGGACCGGGGTCGTCTGAGGATCCGTGGGTGGGCATCGGGTTCGCCCTCGCGGTCGGCGTCCTCGGGCTCGCGTTCGTCGTCTGGGGGATCGGCCAGTTGGCGGGACTGGCCTTCGGAGGCGGAACGCTCTCAACCGGCTTCGGGCAGATGCCGGGGGTGCTCTCACGCCTCCCCGGCACGCTCTCTGATCCTGCCGCCGCCTGGCCGGCCCCCGACCGCGGCCGCCTGCCGGGACCGGTCGGCTTCTACGCGGTGGCGGCGGCGGTCCTCTGGTGCCTGGTGGCGGTGGGTCTGGCGGCCGCGCGCCTGGCGCGAAGGGCCCCGCGGTCCTCGCGGACTGGTGGCGGGGAATCGGGAGCCCGCTGGGCCCAGCCGCGCGACCTGCGCCCCCTCGTCGTGGGAAGCGCTCAACCCGGCCGGCTGACGCTCGGCCGGCTCGGGCGGCGCCTCGTCGCGACCGAGCCGCGCGCCAGCACGATCGTGATCGGGCCGAGTCAGTCGGGTAAGACGGCGGGCCTGGCGATCCCGGCGATCCTGGAGGCAGCGGGGCCGGTGCTCGCGGTGTCGGTGAAGCGCGACCTGCTCGATCACACCCTGGCCGCCCGGAGCTCGTGCGGCGAGGTCTTGATCTACGACCCGACGGGAGCAGCCCAGCTCGACGACGAGCGCGTCGTCGGGTGGGATCCGGTTCGCTCGTGCGTGGAATGGTCCGACGCCCGGCGAATGGCCCACAACCTGACGAGTGCCCAGGCGGCCTCGGGGAGCCGGGACGCCGAGTTCTGGCTCCAGATGGCGGCGAAGCTCCTCGCGCCGTTGTTGCTCGCGGCCGCCGGGAAGATCGGCGGCTCGATGCGCGACGTCGTGGCTTGGGTCGACTCGGGCGAGCAGACGGCCGTGGCCGAGCTGCTCCTGGATCTGGGCGAGCCCGATGCCCACGCCGCCTTCACCGCGACCTGCCGGCGCGAGGAGAGAACGCTCTCGTCGGTCTACGCCACCACCGAGGCGGTGCTCGCGCCGCTCGCCGATCCGGCGGTGCTGGAGAGCACCGCGTCTCATGGGATCGATCCTGATGCTCTCCTCAGGGGCCAGAACACCCTCTACGTCGTCGCGCCGACGAAGGACCAGGTGCGCTTGGCTCCGCTGTTCGCCGGCCTGGTCGAGCACGTCGTCGATGCGGCCTATGCGCGGGCGGCGGCCGGGTATCCCTGCGAGCCCTCGCTGCTGGTCGTGCTCGATGAGGCGGCCAACACGGCGCCGATCCGCAACCTGCCCCAGATCGCAGCGACGGCGGCCGGCCAGGGGATCCAGGTAGTGACCGTCTTCCAGGATCTCGCCCAGGCGCGATCGCGCTACGGCGAGGCGGCCGACACGATCCTCGCGAACCACCGAGCGAAGCTCTTCCTGTCGGGGATCTCCGACGGGCGGACGCTGGAGTACCTCGGCCGCGCGCTCGGCGACGAGGAGGTCGGCTACGAGAGCCACACCCGGGGTGAGCGCGGAAGCGTCAGCCGCACGCGCGGGACCCGGACGCGCCGGCTCGCGCCGGCGGACGCCGTTCGCGGGATCGCGCCTGGGGAGGCCATCCTCGTGTACGGCCACCTGCCGCCGGCCCGGCTCTCGCTTCGTCCGTGGTACCGCGAGCGCGCCCTCCGCCGATTGGCCAACGACGACGGGAGCACGCGTTGACGGCGCCCGGCCGCAGGAGCCGTCCAACGCCCGAGGCGGCTGCCGAGCTGGCGGCCGCTCGCCGAGAGCAGGCGCGCGCGCAACTCGAGGCAGCCTGTGACGAGCTGCGCAGCTCCGAGGGCTGGCAGCGCTTTGCCAAGGCGCGGGCGCTCCTTCGCGGCTATTCGCTCAACAACACCCTGCTGATCCTCGCCCAGCGACCCGACGCGACGACCGTCGCCAGCTTTCGCCACTGGAGCGAGCTCGGGCGCCAAGTGAGGCGGGGCGAGCGTTCGCTGCGGATCTGGGCGCCGTCGGTGCGGCGCGAGCGCGATGAGGCCACCGGAGAGGAGACCGCGTCGGTGCGGACGTTCGTGCTGGTGCCGGTGTTCGACATCTCCCAGACCGATGGCCCGGCCCTTCCCGAGCCTCCGCCCGTCAGCCCCCTGTCGGGCGACTCCCACGCACACCTGCTTGCCCGCCTTGAGCGACAGGCCTCGGAGGTCGGGTACGTCGTTGAGTGGTGGTCGCAGATGCCGGGCCACGCCGAGGGGTTCGTGGATCACCGCGGCAAGCAGATCGTCCTCTCATCATCGCTTGAGCCGAACGGACAGGTAGCAGTGCTCGTCCATGAGCTGGCCCACGTCCACGGAGCCCGTTATCAGGAGTTCGGCCGAGCCGGCGCCGAGGTTGTGGCCGAGACGGCCGCGTTCGTTGCGCTGTCGGCGGCGAGCCTCGATACGGCCGGGCAGTCGGTCCCCTACGTGGCGGGTTGGGCTGAAGTCGCGCCAAAGGAGATCGCCGCATACGCTGACGCGGCCCACCAGATCGCGGTGAAATTGGAGCAGGGCCTTGGGCTTACCCTCGAGCCTCGGACCAGGGGTCAGCTAAGGAACGCCGCCGGCATAGCCGGGCATCAGCACGAACGGCCCGCCTCGGGGCTGCAGGTGCGTCTGTCGGCAGGGCGAGGGCGCGGCTGACCCCAGCGGCCGGGCCTGTTGCATACGGCGCCGAACAGAACATCCCGCGAGGCGACGAGCGCGATGGCGAGGCGGGACATCCGGCCTCACACGGGTAGCGCCATCGAGAGAACGCGCTGGACCGTTGCCGCGCCATCGCCAGTCTCGCCCAAGCCTGGAGCCCCTCGGGCGCAGATCGATAGAGGCGTCCCAGATGCAACCGAGAAAGTGTCCTCGACTCATCCCCCTCCGGACGGCGATACTTCGTTGATGATCCAGCACTTGCGTGGCGCATATCCCGCCGATCGAGCCGCCGCCCTCTCAGGGGTACCGCGCTCGACCGTCCACTACTGGGCTCGTCGTGGAATCCTGATCCCAAGCGTTTCTGCGCGCCGCGTGAAGCTCTGGTCGTACGCGGATCTCATGGCCTTGCGGACCATCCAATGGCTGCGACACCCGAAGGAGGGCGGCCGCGGCGGTGAGGTTCCCGCGAGCAGCATGCCGGCGGTCCGCAAGGCCCTTGAGGCATTGGCCGATCTCAATCTGGACCTCTGGACCGAGGACACCGGTCACGGGGTCGCCGTGGACCGCTCGGGGGCGATCTTTCTGCTGCCGGATGACGGCCCGCAGACTGCCGAGGGGCAGCGAGCGCTGGATGCTGAGCTACTCGATCTGACCGCGCCCTTCGAGGCCGACGGCTCAGCGGGCCCCGACCTGCGCCTGCCACGACCGCGTCTTCGCATCGTGCCGGGGAAGCTCGGCGGTGCTCCGCACATCCATCACACGCGACTCGAGACCGAGGCGCTAGCCGCCCTGCGTGACCGGGGCATGGGTCGGGACAAGATCGCGAGCCTCTACCCCTCGGTCGAGCCAGAGGCCATCGACGAGGCCCTCGACCTTGAGCAACAACTGAGCAGGAACGCCGCTCAGGCGGCGTGACGCCGACCCGTGGCGACGCGTCTTTTCGCTCTCGACCACAACTTTCCACAGCCGATCGTCGACGTGCTCAGTGGGTACATGGTTGAGGCTGAGCTTCTGCCGGTGGATGTCATCGATCCGCGCATGCCCGACCTCGATGACTGGCAGATCCTGCTGGCGCTGCATCATCACTCTCGGCCCTTCGATGGCCTCATCACGACCGACAACAGCATGCTCAAGCTCCCGCGCGAGCTGGCGGTGCTGATGCAGACGAAGCTGACGATCGTCGTCGCTGATGAGGCCGGTCACGACCCTCTCAAGGCCACCGGGCTTGTCCTTGCCCACCTCCCCGGCATCTGCAAGAGGACTCGGCCGGACACCGCGCAGGCGTGGATTCTCCGAGCCGCTCAAAGGGCCCACGAAGATCCCTGGACACTCCTCGGCAGAGTCGCAGGCCATCAGGGCCGAGCGACGAACGCGCTGTACGCCGAAGCTAGCCTGTCCCCCGACGAGCTTGCTGTCGATCCGCTCGCGGGCGCCCCTTAAGCCTCGGATCGCCGTCGTCGCCCCCGGCGGGCCTACACCTAGCCGCACGGCAGCCTCACCCGTGGCTCACGCGCCGCTAGACTGCATGGCGCAAATAACCGGGGGGTCCCTTACGAGGGGCTGAGAGAGCGCTTCCTAGCGCCGACCCGTCGAACCTGATCTGGGTAATGCCAGCGAAGGGAGACACATGCCGCACCGCAGCGCGTTCCCTACCGACGCCACGTGCCGCACTCAGATGCGCCTCGCCCGGGACGGGATCGTCTCTCCGGAGATGGCCCGCGTCGCAGAGCGCGAGGAGCTGCCGCCCGAGGCGGTCCGCCAGGAGGTGGCGCGCGGCCGGATGATCATTCCGGCCAACGTCCATCACGCCGCGCTCGACCCGATGGCAATCGGCCTGAAGGCCCGGGTCAAGATCAACGCCAACATCGGCAACTCGCCCACCACCTCGTCGCTGGACGAGGAGGTCGGCAAGATGCGCCTGGCCGAGCGCTGGGGCGCCGACACGGTGATGGACCTGTCGACCGGAAAGCGGATCGATGAGACGCGCGAGGCCATCCTCGCCGCGGCGACGGTCCCGATCGGCACGGTCCCGATCTACCAGGCGATCGAGGCGGTCGACCAGATCGAGGATCTGAGCGGCGATCTTCTGGTGGAGAACATCGCCCACCAGGCCCGTCAGGGCGTCGACTACATGACGATCCACGCGGGCGTGCGGCTGGCACACCTTCCGCTCTGCCAGCACCGGGTCACCGGGATCGTCTCCCGCGGGGGAGGCCTCCTCGCCCGCTGGATGGTGCAGCACCGACGCGAGAACCCCCTCTACGAGCGCTTCGACGACATCCTCGAGATCTGCCGCGCCCACGACGTGACCATCTCGCTCGGCGACGGCCTGCGGCCGGGCTCGATCGCCGACGCCTCCGACGCCGCTCAGTTCGCCGAGTTGCGCACGCTCGGTGAGCTGACCGAGCGTGCGTGGGCCCGCGACGTGCAGGTGATGGTCGAGGGCCCCGGCCACATCCCGCTGGACCAGCTCGAGATGAACGTGCGCGAGCAGCAGCGCATCTGCCACGAGGCGCCTTTCTACACCCTGGGCCCCTTGGTGACCGACATCGCGCCGGGCTACGACCACATCACCTCGGCCATCGGCGCTGCAATCGTTGGCTGGCACGGCACCTCGATGCTCTGCTACGTGACGCCCAAGGAGCATCTCGGGCTGCCGGACGCGGCGGACGTCAAGGAGGGGCTCATCGCCTACCGCATCGCGGCGCATGCGGCGGACCTCGCCCGCGGCGACCGCCGGGCCGCCGCATGGGATCGGAAGCTGTCCGAGGCTCGCTTCCGGTTCGACTGGCGAGAGCAGTTCGCGCTGTCGCTCGACCCGGAGACCGCCCAGGCCATGCACGATGAGACGCTCGCCGACGACTACTTCAAGACGGCCGAGTTCTGCTCGATGTGCGGACCCAAGTTCTGTCCGATGCACAACTTCAAGGACGTGGACTGGGAGGACATCCGGGCGGCTGTGGCTGAGAGCGATTCGGTCGGGCGGCCCCGGTGACCGGAGAGGCGGATCTGGTGGTGGTCGGCGCGGGGCCCTGGAGCCTCGCCTGCGCGTGGCGCTGCGCCGTCGAGGGCGCTCGTGTGCGCGTGATCGATGATGGACGCACGCCGGCGGGGTGGGCGGCGGCCGGGATGCTGGGGTCCTGGTCCGAGGCCGAGGAGGGCCGTGAGGCGCTCAACTCCATTCTTCGCCGCTCCGTGGAGGCGTGGCCGCGTTTCGCCGACGGCCTCGCGCGAGCCGCGGGTGTCGATTCCGCTTACCTGCGATCCGGCACGGTGTTCGTGGCGCACCGCCCCGAGCACATCGGCGCCGTGCGCCACCGGCTCGCGGCGATGCCCGGCGGGGGAAGGTCCCGGCGATGGGTCTCCGGTCCGGATCTTCGCGGGATCGAGCCAGGACTGTCGCCTCGGGTGGCGGGAGGCGCCGACCTCTTTGACGAGCATCAGGTCGACCCCCGCCAGCTGCTGGACGCGCTGCGCGGCGCCGTACACGCGAGCGGGGTGGAGGTCGTGCGCGACACGGCGACCGCGGTGCGCCGGCACGCGGTCGAGCTCGCGTCAGGCGGGCGCCTGCGCGCGTGCCGGGTGGTCCTCGCCGCCGGGTGGGCGGCGGGCCGCCTGAGCGACCGCGTGGCCCTACGACCCGTGAAGGGCCAGATCCTGCGGCTCCGAGCGCCCGAGGGGCAGGAGATGCCGATCCGCCGAGTGGTCAGGACCCCCTCGGTCTACCTCGTTCCACGCGCCGCCGGCGAGCTTGTCGTCGGCGCCACCTCGGAGGAGGCGGGCGACCTGCGGGTCGGCGCGGGCGCGGTGCACCGGCTGCTCGACGAGGCGATCCACGTTGTGCCGGGCGTTCGCGACATGGAGTGGAGGGAGGCGGCGGCGGGGTTGCGGCCCGCCACCACCGACGGGCTGCCGGCCCTCGGGGAGGATGCGGACGGGGTCATCTGGGCGGCCGGGGGATACCGCCACGGCATCCTGATGTCGCCGAGCGTCGCGGAGGCGCTCGCCCAGGTGGTCGCCGGAGGTGACGCTCCGGAATGGACCCGCCCGTTCTCCCCGGCCCGCTTTTGCGTCGGACGGCCGGAGGCCCCATGCGCGTCACGCTGAACGGGAGCAAGCGCAGGCTCGCCGAGAGCGCCACGGTGGCCGACGCCGCCGCGCTCCTGGGCGTACGGCCCGGCGAGCCGGGGGTCGCGGTGGCGCTCGAGGGCCGGGTGGTACCCGGCGGGCGCTGGACGGCGACGCCCGTTCACGAGGGCGCTCGCGTCGAGGTCGTGCGGGCGACGGCGGGAGGCTGACGATGATGGCCGACGATGGCGACGCCCTGGTGATCGCCGGCGAGCGGCTCGGCGCGCGGCTCATCATGGGATCGGGGAGCTTCACGCACCTCGACCGCTTCGCCGAGGCGCTCGCGGCGAGCGGGGCGTCCATGGTCACCGTCGCGCTGCGGCGGGTGGAGCACGCGCCCGGCGGCCTCTACGACGTGATCCGCCGCGCCGGCGTCCGGGTGCTTCCCAACACGGCCGGCTGCTTTACGGCCCGCGATGCGGTCAGCACGGCCCACCTGGCCCGCGAGGCGCTCGGCACCAATTGGATCAAGCTCGAGGTGATCGGCGACGAGCGCACCCTGCTGCCGGACGCCGTCGAGCTGCTGGCAGCAGCGGAAACCCTGGTCGGAGACGGCTTCACCGTCCTGCCGTACACCACCGACGATCCGGTACTGGCCCGGCGGCTCGAGGATGCCGGCTGCGCCGCGGTCATGCCGCTCGGCTCGCCGATCGGGAGCGGCCTCGGCATCCGCAACCCTCACGCGATCGCCTTGCTGCGCGAGGCGGTCTCGGTGCCCGTCGTGCTCGATGCGGGCATCGGCACGGCCTCGGACGCGGCCCTCGCCATGGAGCTCGGCTGCGACGCGGTGCTCGCCGCGACGGCCATCGCGAAGGCGCAGGAGCCGGCACGGATGGCCGAGGCGCTGCGGCTCGCCGTGGCCGCGGGCCGGCTCGCGTACCGGGCGGGCCGCACGGCGCGACTGCACCACGCGCGGGCGAGCACCAGCGCGCTGGGACTACCCGACCTCGGCGCGTCGGCGTGAGCGACCCTCGGGGGCGCCGCCGGCGCCTGGCCGACACGCGCCTCTACGTGGTCTCCCCCGCACGGATGCGCGCGGGCCGCCTCGCCGACCTGATTCCCGCCCTCGCCCGGGCAGGCGTCGACCTCGTGCAGCTGCGCGACCGATCGCTGCCCGACGAGCAGCTCGAGGCGCAGGCGGCCGCCTGCGCGGCGGCCGCGGCCGCCTGCGGCGTGCTCTTCGTCGTCAACGACCTGCCGGAGCTGGCGCGCGCAGCGGGCGCAGACGGCGTCCATCTCGGACAGGGGGACAGCGCGATCGCCAGCGCACGCGCGCTGCTCGGCCCCGATCGTCTCATCGGGCGCTCCACCCGGGGCGGCGACCAGCTCGATGCGGCCGCCGACGAGGGCGCCGACTACGCATCGGTGGGCCCACTCTGGGAGACCCCGACCAAGCCGGGACGCCCCGCCACGGGGCTCGCCCCCGCCGCCGCGGCGGCCCGAGCCGCGCGTATCCCGTGGTTCGCCATCGGCGGCATCGACGAGCGCCGCGTCATGCGGGCGGCGGCGATCGGCACCCGCCGGGTGGTCGTCGTGCGCGCCGTCGTGGATGCCGAGGACCCAGAGGGCGCCGCGCGGCGCCTGCGCGCGCGCTTGGTCGATGCGACCCCGCGGGTGCTGAGCGTCGCCGGCAGCGACTCGAGCGGTGGCGCCGGCATCCAGGCCGACATCAAGGCGATCGTGCGAGCGGGAGGATTTCCGACCTGCGCGATCACCGCCCTGACGGCCCAGACGACCGTCGGTGTGAGGGCTGTCCAGGTCACCTCCCCGCAGACCGTGGCCGACCAGATCGCCTGCGCCGCCGAGGACATCGGCGTCGATGCGGTCAAGACCGGGATGCTGGGGGCGCCGGAGATCGTCGAGGCGGTCGCCGATGCACTGCGCGGGGCGCCACTCGACGGCGCGCCGATCGTCGTCGATCCCGTCCTGCGCGCCGAGTCGGGGGCCCGCCTTCTCGGCGATGGTGGCGAGGACGCCTACCGGCGCGCGCTGCTCCCGATCGCGAGCGTCATCACTCCGAACCTGTTCGAGGCGCAAGCGCTCGCGGGCGACGACAGCGATGACGCGACCCGTCTCGCACGCGTGCTGCACGAGCGCCACGGTTGCGCCGTGATCGTGACTGGGGGCCATGGGCCGCGGAGCGCCGACGTCCTCTGCGACGCCGACGGCCTCACGGAGATACCGGGAGTACGCCTGCCCCGCCTCACGACCCACGGGGCCGGCTGCACCCATTCGGCGACGCTCGCCGCGCTGCTCGCAAGAGGGCTCCCGCTGCGGGAGGCCGCGGCAGAGGCCAAACGGGCCGCGACGAGGGCTGTCCGTGCGGGCCTCCCCTTCGGGGAGGGTGCCGGTCCCGTCGACGTCAGCGGGTGATGAGGAACCCCTCCTGGCCGTCGCCGGCAACGTCTGGACCCAGCACGAGCTCCGATGGCGGAACCGGTCGACCGATGTGGAAGCCCTGCCCGATCCCGCAGCCGAGCTCGCGAAGGGCGTCCTGAACCTCTTGGCTCTCGATCCCCTCGGCGACCACCTGGAGACCGAGGTTGCGCCCGAGGTCGATCGTCGAGCGCACGATCATCGCGTCCGCGGCGTCCGTGGACATGTTGAGCACGAAGGACCGATCGATCTTGAGGACGCTGATCGGCAGGCTCCTGAGGTGGTTCAGCGAGGAGTATCCGACGCCGAAGTCATCGATCGCGAGCATCACGCCGAGCCGGTCGAGTTCGCGGAGCATCTCGATCGAACGGGCCCCGTTTGCCATCAGGGCGGTCTCGGTGAGTTCGAGTTCGAGCCGACCGGGATAGATCCCCCACCGCTCCAAACTGGTGGCGACGGAGCGGGCGAACTCGGGATCGAGCAGGTTTCGCGCGGAGATGTTGACCGCCACGCAGAGGCTGTGGCACTCGTTCTCCCACCGTCGGCACTGCGCGACGGCGCGCTCAATCACGTGCAGCGTGAGCGGCCCGATCAGCGCCGTGCGCTCGGCGAGCGGGATGAACTCACCCGGTGCGAGCAGCCCTCGCTCTGGGTGCTGCCAGCGCACCAACGCCTCCACTCCGACGAGCTCTCCGCTCACGAGGTTGACCTTGGGCTGGTAGTGGAGCACGAGCTCACCATGCTCGATCGCCCGCCGCAGCTCACCGACCAGCGCGAGACGCCCGGGGCTGTAATCGTCTTGCTCGGATCCGTAGAGGGCGCACGCGAGCGACTCCGCCTTTGCCGTGTACATCGCGAGATCCGCTCGTGAGAGAAGCTCGGCCACGTCGCGGCCGTGCTCCGGAAACAGCGCGATCCCGATGCTCGCCTCGGTGTCGAGCGAGAGACCCTCGACCGCGAGGGGCTCCGAGATGGCGTGGCCCAGCAGGATCGCGACCCCCTCAGCGGCCGCCGCATCCTCGATGCTCGGCAGAAGCACGGCGAACTCGTCGCCACCGAGGCGGGCGATGGTGTCGCTCTCACGCAGCGTGCCCCGCAGGCGACGGGCGATCTCCCGGAGCATGAGGTCGCCCGAATGGTGACCGAGGGTGTCGTTGACCTCCTTGAAGCGGTCGAGGTCGATGATCATCACCGCCACCCGCTCTCCCCGGCGCCGTGCGCGCAGAATCGCTTGCTCGACGCGGTCGTGAAAGAGACGCCGGTTGGGCAGGCCGGTGAGAGCGTCGGTCGCCGCCTGGGCGATGTTCTCGCCGAATGTGAGCCCCGCGCGCGCCATGCAGACCACGAGCGCTGACGCCGCCAGCCAGACCGCGAAGATCGTCGTCGGCGCGAAGTTGCCATAGACAAGGAGGGCGATCGCGCCGAGCACCACCGCCCCGGGAAGGACCATCACGCTCCAGCCCTCCAGGCGTCCCGTGCGCCCGCCTCGCGTGGGCTGCCAGGCCGCCAGGCCCATGCAGATTATCCCGAGAGGCCAGAAGAGGTCGAGCAGGCCGCCCTCGACGTAGCTGCCTCCGGCGACCTGGAAGAGGTAGACGCTGTCGGCGAGCGTGAAGGTCAGGCAACCGGCGGCGAGCAGCCCGACCGCGCGACCCGGCCGCCAGCCCATGAGGCCCGTCAGCGCGATCACCAGGCCGAGGACCAAGAGGTCGCCGAGCGGATAGGCGAGATTCGTGGCGACGGCCGCGACGGTGCTTCCCCTGTTCGCGGCGAGGATCGGCGGCATCAGGACCGAGACTCCGACCCCCGCCACGACCAGGGCCGCTGCGAGCCCGTCGAGCCACTGGCTGACGTGGAACCGACGCACCCGGGCACGCACCAGGAGGACGAGTCCCACGTAGACCGGGGGGTAGAAGGCGAGATAGAGGCCATCGGCGATCGAGGGGTACGGCACCTCCGCACTGCCGGAGAACGCCACCACCCAGTAGATGTCGCCGGCCGCCCAGGCGAGGGCGCCGGCGGCGATCATCGACCACGCAAGCCTCTCCTCTCGCACGAGGACGACCCGGGCGAGGATGCCGATTCCGCCTGCGAGAACGAGGAACGAGTACAGCCAGCCGTCGAACAGGCTCGACGGCTGGGAGCCATTGACCGAGCCGAGTGCGACGTGGGCCGCGAAGATCAGCAGGCCCGTGAGGACGATCGCCCAGGCGCCGAGGGCCGCGGCGCGTTGGCGCCGCGTCAGCTCGCCCGCAAAGAGTGCCATGAGGGGGCTATCGGCATCGATCTGCGGCAGGTGAGCCAGCCTCCTGACGGCGATCCGAACGGTCACCCCTAACCGATCCAACGATCTCATCCGGCGGGCGTTGAGAGAGGCGCGAGGAGCCCAGCGGGAGGGCGGCCCGGCCCGGTCGTGATGCGGCTCTGGTCGATCTCCCACACCATCCGCGTCGCGGGAGGATCCGCCAGCGCATCGAGTCGATCTTCTTCACCTGCAAAGACCTGCTCACATTGGAGCGCCACGGCGCCCGCACCCTGGCGGGCCTGCGCGAGCAGGTGGCCCAGCGCTTCCTCTGCCTGGCGGCGTGTGTCTGGCTCAACCACCAGCTCGGGCGACCGAGCCGCTCGCTTGTGGCCTACGTGGCCTGAGCGCGTGGAATCAGTCATCTAGGGAGCGAGCACTCGGCCACCGACGCGGGGAACAACTCTGTCCGACACACGCCTGTTAGGTTTCACGCCGAAAGCGACGGTGCGAGGAAGCCGGTGAGAGTCCGGTGCGGTCGCGCCACTGTGATCGGGGAGCCGTG
>LNFM01004406.1_pt1 | contig 27767 bp, 31 predicted proteins | sample 596031 | NCBI WGS metagenome assembly LNFM01 (sample SAMN04254537, study PRJNA301005) | activated carbon metagenome | isolation source: dual media filters at the Ann Arbor, Michigan drinking water treatment plant | place: USA: Ann Arbor
CCTTCGCGATCCCGAGGCGCGTCATATCCGGGCGTTGCGTGATGACGCTCGGTGAATCCGGATGGCCCTCGGCGACCCCCATGACGTAGACCGGTGGTTTGCGAACGTCATTTGCCCGGTCCGCGCCACTGACAACGATCGCCGCGCCGCCGTCGCTTTCCAGGCTGCAATCATAGAGTCTCAACGGATCGGAGATCATGCGTGACGCCTGGTGATCCTCAAGGGTCAGCGGTTTCGTCATCATCCCATGGCCATTGAGAATTGCGTTGTGACGGGTAGACACGGCGATTTCGGCAAGCTGCGAGCTCGTCGTGCCGAACAGTTCCATATGGCGACGGGCCATCGGTGCATAGAGCTGTGCCGGGGCGATCGCGCCGACCGGCATCTCATGCTCACCAACGACCTTGAACTGCGGCATTTGCTGAACGCGCGTGCCAATGCGACCCGCAGACGAGCCATTGCGACCGATCGGGATCAGCACATGATTGCACACGCCGCCGCTGATCGCGAGCAGCGCACATTGGATCGCCGCGACGCAGCTGGCTCCGCCGAGCGGCGCGGCGGCCGAAAAACGCAGGTCAGATATGCCGAAATTTGTGACGAAGTCTTCGGCCACGACTGGCGAGTTCGAATAGGTTATGATGCCGTCGATCTCCTTGGGACTGAGCCCCGCGTCCGCGATCGCATTCAGCGAAGCCTCGAGCTGAAGCGCAAGCACGCTCTTGCCCGACATGCGCGTGTACGCGGTCTCTCCCACGCCCGTGATGGCGGCCTTTTCTTTCAGTGACATGAGGCAAAGCTCCCACGGAGGCTCGCAACGCCTGAACGATTTCCGTGACGAAGGAACAATCGTTCAAGCTTTCTACTTGACGCCGGTCACCTAAGGCACGACTATTTCGAACAGATGTTAGATTTAATCCGTAGCGCGGTCAATCGACCGTGGCTCGTCCTTTCCGTGTAGAGCAACAGGCACAAACCGCGCCTGGGAAAGCGCATCTCTATGGACCTCCGCTACAGCGCCCGACATCGCGCCCTCCAGGAGGAAGCGCGCGGCTTCGTAAAGAAATACGGCCACCTTTCGCCGAAAACGGGGGGTGGACGGAAGCGGCCTGACGCGAGAGCCCTGGATTGGCAGAGGCTTCTGCTGGAGCGCGGCTATTTTGCCCGCAACATCCCCCGCGAATATGGCGGCCTTGGCCTACCAGTCGACATCATGGAACTGGCTATCATCGCGGATGAATTCTCGAACGCGGGCGTGTCTCCCGGCATCATGAACCAGGGCATTTCCATGCTGGTGCCAACGTTGCTCGAGATCGGAACGAGGGAGCAGTGCATTCGATGGATTGGGCCTACGATCCGCGGTGACATTATTTGGTGCCAAGGCTATTCGGAGCCCGGTTCGGGCTCCGACCTTGCTGCGGCCAAAACCAGCGCCCGTGTCGAGGATGGCCAATTCATCGTCAATGGCCAGAAGATCTGGACGAGTTCTGCCCACTACGCCGACATGATGTTTCTCCTCTGCCGTACTGAGCTCGACAAGAGCAAGCACGATGGGCTGTCCTACCTTCTTGTCCCCATGAATGCGGCTGGCATTGAGGTGCGCCCATTGGTCACCATGACCGGCCGCGCCGAGTTTAACGAGACGTTCTTCACGGATGTCCGCGTGCCAACCGACCAGATTGTGATGGGACGCGGCGATGGCTGGCATGTCGCCAATGTCACCTTGAAATACGAACGGATGCTGCTCGGCGACGCCAACAAGCTAATCCACCGCCTGGCGAGGGTTGTCGAACTGATGAAAAAAACGATGCTCGATGGCCGCAGGTTCATCGACATCCCCGAATATCGCGAGCGGCTGCTGAAACTGCAGGGCGAGGTGATGGCCTCGAAATACCACGGTCTTAGACTAATGACCGAGCAGGCCAAGGGCGAGGATTCGGGGGTCAAGCGCTTGATCGTCAAGCTGAACGGGACGATGATTGCGTATCGGCTGTCATCGCTGGTCGTCGACGTGCTCGGCGCGGCAGGCCTCGCTTACGAACCGGTCGGCGAAGCGGCGGAAGACGACGAAGCCACCACCTGGCAAATCGATAACATGTACGACATCGGCCTCATCATCGGTGGCGGCTCATCGAATATTCAGAAGAACATCATCGGCGAGCGCGGGCTGGGCCTGCTGCGCGAGCCGAAGTCCGTCCCACCAGCCGTGAGAGGGTGAGCATGGAGTTCGGTCTCAGCGAAGAGCAATTAATGCTCACGGAGTCCTTGCGCGGCTTTCTGGACGAAAGACTGCCCATGAACAAGTTGCGCGAGATTGCCGAGGGCGGCTTGGGCTTCGATGGTGAACTATGGTCGGGCCTCACGGAACAGGGCATCATGGGCATCATGGTCCCCGAGGACTTTGGGGGTCTGGGCCTCTCGCTGCTTGATGCGGCCGTTGCCGCGGAGGCGCTTGGATATCACGCGGCACCGACGCCATTCGCGGCTGCGCTGGTCATGGCCCCCCTCGCCCTGATTGCCAGTGGAGACCGCGCCCAGCAAAAAGCATGGCTGCCGCGGATCGCAAGCGGCGAAGTCCGGATCGGTGTCGGGTTCGCCGGCATGTCGGGCCAGACCGGCGAAGCAGTCGCCCGCCTTGACGGAAATAAACTGTCCGGATGCATAACGGGTGTGCTCGATGGCGGGGATGCGACACATTTCATCGTTTATTTGGGTGATGGCCGTGCTGCCCTGTTCGCTGCGGTCGAGGAACCCGGTGTCAGCGTAAGCACGCATCGCAGCTTGGATCGCACGCGACCGGTAACGGCTTTGGTATTGCATGATGCGAGGGCTGCGATCCTTGGTGCCGCCAACGACCCGAAGGCAGCGGCGACCGCCGTGCTCGACGCAGGTCGCGTCATGCTCGCAGGCGACACGCTGGGGGCGGCGCAGTCCATGTTTGACAAGGCGCTGCTCTATTCCAAAGAGCGGGTTCAGTTCAATCGTGTGATTGGTTCGTTTCAAGCCGTCAAGCATACGCTTGCCGACATTATCACCATGCTCGAGCCGTGCCGCTCGTTGGTCTGGTACGCGGCTCACGCTCAGGACGGGCCTGCCGAGGAAGCGCGCGTCGCCGCGCTGCAGGCAAAGGCGCACCTGGGCGATGCCGGACGCGAAATCGCCCGGCTTGCGATCGAGATTCATGGCGGCATGGGATTTACGGACCTGCTCGGCCTTCATTACTGGTTCAAGCGCATTGCGTTCAACCGGCAGCTTCTTGGGGCTCCCGAGCGCTGCAGGCACGAGGCCGCCGTCGCGCAAGAATGGGTGAGTTGAGGCGTCCTCTAGTGGCACGAATGTTCAGTAGTGGCAAGAATGGTCAGCGAACATAATCCCATAGAACACTTAGTCGTAATCGAACGTCCGACGTCGATCTGCAGAATATTCGATACGCTGTGGCAGCAGCGGGTCATGGGAGCTTTCGGCGCGCGTCCGAAGTATTGTTGCTTCGGCAATCCACGCTTAGCCGTTGCATTAGCCAGCTCGAACATTCACTCGGTATGACCGTCTTCGAGCGATCCAGCGGCGGGGTGCGAGCAACGATGGCTGGACGAGATTTTCTCCGAACTGCTCGATCAATCCTGGAACAGATGGATTCGCTGGCGAAGAGCACGCACCACGTCGGCCGCGGCGAAGCGGGACGGCTGTCCCTTGGCTTCTATACATCGATTTCCGCCGGGAATCTGCGGGCAACGCTCGTGGATTTCCAGAAACGGTCGCATCGAAATTTGCCGGTTCGAGCAATACTCTGCCTTGTCTGGAGCGCCGTGACTCGGCTGCTCACGGAGTAAGCCGCATCATCTTACAACCAAAAATTGTCTTAATGTTTTACACGATCCAACTCGGCGCAACTTAAGCATGATGGTGTCGCTCATATGGACAATACGAATTTTGCCGGCCTGCCCGTCGGGGGTCGACGCTTAACTGTTGTTTTCAGTCAACTTCAACACGCCGTCGCTGCAGCAGATTACGGGAGTTTTCGACAAGCCGCCCATGCTTTGTCGATAAAGCAATCGACGCTCAGTCGTTCTGTCCAGCTACTTGAGCACTCGATTGGCGTCGTCATCTTCGAGCGGTCAAGCGGTGGCGTTCGCGCAACGCCTGCAGGTTGTCAGTTTCTGCGCATGACGCGCTCGATACTGGAACAAATCGAGGCGCTGATCGCATCGACAAGAGCGAACGGATCTGGCGAAGCAGGTCGTCTCGTCATCGGGTTCTGTACTTCGCTGACGGCAGGCAATCTGCGCGCGACATTACTCGATTTCAAAAATCTATTCCCACAAGTCGAACTTGTTACCGTCGAGAGATCCCGAACGCGGCTCACAACGGCGCTCCGCAACGGCGTCATCGACGTGAACATCATAACGGGCGACCCGCAACTCTTCGATAGCAAGACCACTCCACTCTGGAGTGAACGAATTCTGGTCGTTCTGCCAAGTGACCATCCTTTGGCCGCGCGCAAAGTCATCTACTGGACGGATCTTCGGGATCAAACTGTTTTACTCAGTTATTATGACCCAGGGCGCGAGCTTGAGGATCTCCTGAACGCAAAGCTGATCTCCCCTGATAACCGACCCCGGATCGAACGCCATGACGTGAGCCGTGGCGTCATCAAGAGTTTGATCGCCGTGGGATTTGGCATCAGTCTTGTGCTGGAATCCGATATCGGCGCCAACTTTTCTGGTCTGGTCTATCGGGAGTTGCGCGACGGGACGGGGCCAAGCCGCATCGGCTTTTCAGCGGTCTGGCGGACCGACAACGAAAACCCTCCCCTCCAAAATTTCCTCAAAATGCTTTCCGAGCGCTATCACCTCGGTCCGGTGGCCCCGTGAGACGCCCTTCGTGATCTTGCAAAAGCGCGGTCAGTCGCCATGAAGCGCGCCAACATTGGCGCGATCAGCTTTGCTGGATCATGCGCAGACTGGCCGGTTTCGCGTGCGAGGATTTCATAAGCAAGCAGATCACGATGTACGGCTGCGGGGAGTTCGACAGTCAACTTCACCGACTTATCGTCAGCGATGGCGCCGAGTTTTAGTTTTGTCATGTCTATCTCCCCTACCCTTTGTAAGGTTCGAGCACCAGATCGCGGTTGACGATCACTCTTACCGGAAAACCCGGCCGGATTGTCAACGTTGGCTGAATGCTGAGATTGCGTTGAACGACTTTCTGGCCGGTCTGGTTCAAACTGTCGCTTGAACCGTGACGAAGCGCCCGGATGATGTCTCCGTTGTTGCCGGCATCGGAACCCGCTCCCAACTCGCTGCCAACTCCCAACAACGTTGACAGAAGTGCTGCTTTGAATACCATACCCCAATGATTGTCGACCCCATCCTCGAGGCCGGCATAGCCGCCAGTATCAGCGCCAGGCTGGCGTTCCAGCACAATGGATCGGCCATTGGGCATGATCAGGCGTGTCCATACCAGCAGCACACGTGACTGACCGAACGCAACCTGGCTGTCGTAGATCCCAATCAAGCGCGCGCCCTGGGGGATCAGGAGAGAGCGGCCGGTTGGCGAGTCAAAGATGTTTTCCGTCACCTGACCGGTGATCTGCCCCGGCAGGTCCGAGCGAATGCCAGTAATGAGCGATGCTGGAATGACGCTGCCTGCTTGCACTACGTAGGATGACGCCGGCGCAGCGATCCGATCCGGGCTTGTTGTCCGGCGATCAACGGACGCGTTGACGAAGGCAAGCTTGCGGTCCTGGCCACTCTGCGCGAAAGTCTCATCGGCGGTGGATTGGGCCGGTTGGCCCGACGGGCCGGATGTGGCGGCCGGGGTATCAGTCGAGGTGGGTTGGACGGATGGTAGCGCCACCTCGCGAACATTGGTGGAAGCAAACAATTTACTCAACCGCGCCGCCTCGATCTCCTGACCGATGCGTTGTTGGTCCGCGTCGACGCCCGGCACTCTCGTCGAAGGCGCGTTTTGCGCATTCAAGATCGGTCGGCCGAGATCTCCCGGCAGCGCAGGTCCAAGCGGTGGGGCTTGGCGCGGCACGCCGGTATAGTCCTTAGGGAGACCGGCAAGACCGTCGGCGACATTGCGGTGGTCGGTGGTGTAGAGTTCGCCTGGTGCCGTCGAGTGTGACCGGTTGTTCTGCATGGCCCACATCACAGCACCAAAAATCACTAGCGATCCAACCGCTGCACCTCCGGCCAGGACTTTTCGGGAAAGCCTTGAGACGCGTGGACGCTCGGCGCGTAAGCGCATCGAGGCCACCCGGTCTGGTTCAGCATCATGGCCCGGCCGAATGTCGGGCTCCGGCTCCATGCTCACCGCGCCCTCCCGTCCGTTCGGCTGATGCGGACGGTCTGCTGATGTTCACCTCCCATCCGCAGCTCTGCCGCCGCAAACAAGCGGTCGACGATGTAATAGTTCTGCCGCACGCGATAATTGACGAGTTGACCGTCACCCTCGGGACCGATGACGAATAGCGGCGGCGCCTCGCCTTGGGCAATACCGCTGGGCATTTCGATATAGACTTTGGACCCGTCATCGAATGCGGAGACCGGACGCCAGGGCGGATTGTCACCCTCGATCGCATAGCGGAAGCGCAATCGTGAAATGTCGACACCGGTCATAATCGGCGTCGCGGCCTCGGCGCTGGCATTCTGGCGGCGCAATGCAATGAGCTGATCTTGCGGATATTGCCAGGATACCGAGGCCATGTAGGTTTTTTCGGCGGACCGCAGTTCCAGGAGATAGGTGCGACGATCGGTATTGATAACGAGATTGGAGACGAGATCGGGCCGCGTGGGTTTGACCAGGATGTGGGTGCGCTTGGTGGGCCCGGTGCCGCTTTCGGTATCGCCGATGATCCATCGCACGGTGTCGCCGGCGGCGACCGGTCCGGAGCCAACGAGTTGCTCGCCCTCCTGCAGGGCGACATCGGTCACCTGCCCCGGCGCGGCATAGACCTGATAGAGCGCGCCCGGCGAGAACGGATAGACTTGCACGGCGTTGATGTAACCACTGCGGGTCGGCTGGATGCGCGCCGCGGCATTGGCCTTTTCGACGCGTTGGCGGGGGTCGCCGGGCTCCGGCTTCGTACCCGCGCCATGCAGCGGCTTGAGCTGGCCGGGAAGCGGCAACAGTTTTGGCACTTCGACGACCTCAACCGGCTTGGGCGGGTCGGCCAGTTGTACGGCGGGCTCCGCATCGTCGTAAGTGATTGCCGGGGGCGGCTTTAGCGGAATGGCGCAACCGGCAAGGGTGGACGCGGAAAAAAGCAGCATCGGCAATGCCGCTTTACCAACACAGGACGATCTCATTGGCCCAACTCCTTCGACCAGTTAATGGCGTTCACGTAGACCCCGAGAGGATTCTTGCGCAGACGATCGGCATCGCGGGGGGTGTCGATCACGACGGTGAGGATAGCGGTCCAGCGCTCGGACGCGCTCAGGCTGCCATTCTCGTAAGATCGCTGGATCCAGGCGACGCGGAACGAATTCGGCGACGCGCGGATGACGCTGGAGACCTCGACGGAGATTTGGAGCTTGCCGAGATTGGCAAAGGGATCGTTGGTGCGCGCGTAGTCGTTGAGCGCGGCCGCACCCCGATCGGTGGTGAAGTCATAGGCCCGCAGCCAGCTTTGGCGCAGCAAGATGCCGTCGGCCGACAGCCCGCGCACGTCTTCGATGAAGCGCGCGAGGTGGAAAGCCACTTGCGGATCGGTCGGCCGATAGCTGCTATCGGCAGGCGCCACGGCCTGCGCCTGACCGAGGCTATCGACCTGTACTACCCATGGTGTGACCGTGCCGCGCAGGGATTGCCAAACGAGGCTTGACACGAGACCGCCGGACAACAACAGGCAGCCAAAGGCCATCAGCCGCCAATTGCTGGCTTGCACCCGGGCAGATCCGATGCGCTCGTCCCAGACTTGCGCTGCCTTCTGATAGGGCGTTACGGGCGCGGGTGTGCGGCCATAGCGCACGGAAGATCGCTTGAACATCAGCGTTCACCTTCGGAGAGATCGACGGAAGCGCCACCGCCGCCGTGGTCGGCGGAGCGCACCGATTGGCTTGCGGCAGAAGCGCCATGGCTCACGGCTTGCGAGCGTTTCATGCGAGTCGCCCAAGCCGGTGGCCCACCTGCTGGTGACGAACCGCCGCTCTGCCCTGCTTCGGATCCCGCCGCACCGGCAGACCGGCGAAACGAACCGGCGATGGTTGAAGCGCCGGATTGCGCCAGTCCGGAAAGTCCGCCGGCGCGGTAGGCTGAAGATGCACCGGCAATAGCCGACGCACCGCCACGCGCGGCGCCGGCGAGCACGCCGCCCGCGGCCCCTGCTCCCATGGCGGCGCCGGCTGCTCCAGCGGCAACGATGCCGCCCGCGGCCAAACCCGTTCCCACCGCGGCGCCGGCACCGAGCTGCGGACCGCCGGAGACGATGCCGTTGGCAATCCCAGGGCCGAAGATGCCGAGCCCAAGCAGCGCAAGCGCGCCCAGCACCAGCGACATGGCGTCTTCGATGGTCGGCTGGTTGCCGCCGAAGCCGCCGGTGAATTGAGTAAACAGCGTCGAGCCGATACCGATGACGACAGCAAGCACCAGCACCTTGATGCCGGATGAGATCACATTGCCAAGCACGCGCTCGGCGGCAAACGCCGTCTTGCCGAACAGGCCGAAGGGAATCAGCACAAAACCAGCAAGCGTCGTCAGCTTGAACTCGATGAGGGTGACAAAGAGCTGGATCGCCAGGATGAAGAAGGCCAGCAACACCACCATCCAGGCGAACAGCAGAACGGTGATCTGAACGAAATTCTCGAAGAAGCTGATGTAGCCCATCAGGCCGGAGATCGAGTTCAGGATCGGACGTCCAGCGTCGATGCCGACTTGCGCAATACGCCCGGGGCTCAGGAGGTCGGCCGTGGACAAGCCGGTGCCGGATGCCTTGAGACCGAGCCCGGCAAAACTCTCGAAGACGATACGGGCAAGATTGTTCCAGTTGCCGATGAGGTAGGCAAAGACGCCGACGAACAGGGTTTTCTTGGCCAGACGGGCAATGATGTCCTCGTCGGCCGCCCAGCTCCAGAAAATGGCGGCAAGGGCGATATCGATCGCGGCAAGCGTGGTGGCAAGGAAGGCGACCTCGCCGCTGAGCAGGCCGAATCCGGAATCGATATAGCGGGTAAAAACCTCGAGGAAGCGGTCGATGACGCCGGTGCTGCCCATCAGTAAGCCCTACCCTGGTCTGGTACTAGCGACGGAATTCGATCCCCCTTCTTCACCGATCCGGCAGATGTTGGGGATGACTGTGCCGATAACGGCAGCGACGATCTTGTCGATTGGAAAAAGTTCCGGCGATACTCAGCCCAGATGCGACGGCAAGATCCGAGCGCCTCGGTTTCGTCCGATGCGATTGTTCGACAGCGTGCAAGTTCGGTCGAAAGTGCATCCGCTGTCCCACGCTCCATGGCCGTGGGGACGGCCGCATCCTCGCCGCAGCGGCTTTGGATAGCAGTCACAGCGACGGCCGACACGGCGAAAGCGATTGCTGCGATCCAAACCGTCCGAGAGATTCTTGGAAATGACTGCATCAATGAAACATCCGAAATGCCGTGGGCTGGTAACCGGGACCCGGTGTCAGGAACCGCCGAAGCTGCTCCCTGCCCTGGTCCTGCGCTGAAGTGCGCTGCGCGGCTTCCAGACTCTGAGCTCGACCCTGCGCCGCAACCGTCGCTGTCAAATCTGCAAGTTGCTGGGCCTGCAGGGCGATCAGTTGATTGCCGGCTTGCGCCGCCTGCAGCGCGCCGGCCGCCGACTGGCTTGTGGTGACAAGTGCTGACATCTGCACGCGGTTGGTGTCGAGATTGCCGACGACGCCGGCTTGCACTCTCAGCGCATCCTGGAGTGCCGCGACCGAGGTCTGCCAGCGTGCTTGCGCGTTTGAGGCCAGCGCCTGATCCGTTACCCCCACCGACGCGGGCGCGTAAGTGGTCGAGAAGGCGTGGTCGATTTGCTGGATATCGTAGGCGATGCGCTGCGCCTGGTTGAGTAGCTGCTGGGTGCGCTGGATCGACTGCTGAAGCTGCTGCAATGACGAATACGGCAGGGTCGCGAGATTTTTGGCCTGATTGATCAGCATCTGGGCCTGGTTCTGCAGCGAGGTGATTTGATTGTTAATCTGCTGCAGTGCACGAGCGGCCGTCAGCACGTTCTGCGCATAGTTGTTCGGATCGAACACGACGACCTGCGCCAAAGACGGGAACGCTACGAAGCTAAGCGTGAGCACGACGGCGCCCGCCGCCATGAGGGATCGGATGCGGTTCATGGCTCTTTTCCCCCGGCAGGAGAAACGGGAATGAGGTCCGCGGCCCAGGCGAGATCACGATGCTTTAGCCACGCGGCCGCAAAACCCTCGCGGCCGTGTTCGGCAAGTATGGCCGCGATCGCGGTCTGGTCGGATTTGGCTGAGGCCGCGGTGAAGGCGAGCGCGACGTCGCCGAGACCAAGCTCGAACAGCCGGTTGCCCCGCCGCGACTGGCAGTAGTAGTCCCGCTTCGGTGTCGCACGGGCCAGGATCTCGATCTGGCGATCGTTGAGACCAAAGCGCCGGTAGATTGCCGTGATCTGCGGCTCGATCGCCCGCTCGTTCGACAGGAACAGCCGCGTCGGGCAGCTCTCGACGATGGCAGGCGCGATGGCGGAGCCATCGATGTCGGAAAGCGACTGGGTGGCGAACACGACCGATGCGTTCTTCTTGCGCAGCGTCTTCAACCATTCCCGAAGCTGGCCGGAAAAACCTTCGTCATCGAGGGCAAGCCAGCCCTCATCGACGATCAGCAGGGTCGGCCGGCCGTCGAGCCGAGCTTCGATCCGATGAAAGAGATAGGCAAGCACCGCTGGCGCGGCTGACGTGCCGATCAGGCCTTCGGTCTCAAAGGCCTGAACTTCGCCCTCTCCGAGACGCTCAGCCTCGGCATCGAGCAGGCGACCGTAGGGCCCGCCGAGACAATAGGGCTGCATCGCACGCTTCAACGTCTGGGATTGCAGAAGGACCGACAGGCCGGTCAGCGTGCGTTCTGCTACAGGTGCCGACGCCAGCGAGGTCAGAGCCGACCAGAGATGATCCTTTGCGTCAGGTGTGATGACGATCGTTTCGCGGGCAAGGATGCTGGCGATCCATTCCGCCGCCCAGGCCCGTTCCGCGGCATCGTCGATCAGGGCCAAGGGTTGGAGTGCTACGGGTTCGCTCGTCTCTTCCGACAGCGCGCCACCGAGATCGTGCCAGTCTCCGCCCATGGCGAGCGCAGCCGCGCGGATCGAGCCGCCAAAATCGAAGGCAAACACCTGATTTCCGGGATAGCGGCGGAACTGCATTGCCATCAGCGCCAGCAGCACAGATTTGCCGGCGCCGGTCGGACCGACCACAAGGGTGTGCCCGACGTCGCCAACGTGCAGCGAAAATCGAAACGGGGTCGCTCCTTCCGTTCGCGCTGAGAATAATGCCGGTGCGCCCAGATGCTGGTCTCGCGCGGGGCCCGCCCAGACCGCCGACAAGGGGATCATATGCGCAAGGTTGAGCGTGGAGACCGGCGGCTGGCGGACGTTGGCATAGACATGGCCCGGCAGCGATCCGAGCCAAGCCTCAACCGCATTGACGCTCTCGACCATGCAGGTGAAGTCGCGGCTCTGGATAACCTTTTCGGCCAGGCGAAGTTTCTCGTCGGCTGCGCTGATATCGTCGTCCCAGACAGTCACAGTCGCCGTGACAAACGCCTGCCCAATGGCGTCAGAACCGAGTTCCTGCAATGCAGCGTCGGCATCCATGGCCTTGTTGGTAGCGTCGGTGTCGAGCAGGCTGGAGACCTCGTTGGTCATCACCTCCTTCAGAACAGCGGCAATCGATTTGCGCTTGGCGAACCAGTGACGCCGGATTCTGGTCAGCAGTCTCGTCGCGTCGGTCTTGTCGAGCATGATTGCGCGGGTCGACCAGCGGTAGGCAAAGGCGAGACGGTTGAGTTCGTCCAAGATCCCGGGGGTCGTGACCGTCGGAAATCCAACTACGGTCAGTAAGCGCAGATGCGATTGACCCAGCATCGGCTCGAGCCCCCCGGTCAGGGGCTGGTCGGCCAGTACCGCGTCCAGATACATAGGTATCTCCGGCACGCGGACGCGCTGGCGTTTGGTCGATACGGTCGAATGCAGGTACGTCAGCGTCTCCTCGTCATCGAGCCATCTGAGTTCGGGCATGAAGCCCTCGACAAGCCCAAGCACGCGCTCGGTGCGATCGACGAATCCGCGCTGGACCTCGCGCGCATCCGCTTCACCGTTACGATCGCGTCCTTCGTAGAGGAAGCGTTCGACCCGGCCAGGCTCTTCCGGCGGCGGCAAATAAAGAAACGTCAGGAAATAGCTGGACTCGAAATGCGCGCCCTCCTGCTCGAATTGCGCGCGGCGTTCGACATCGACCAGCGCCGACGCCGCATCTGGAAAATAACCTTCCGGGTAGAGGTTCGCGGGATTCCGCTGCGCCTCGACGAAGACGGCCCAGCCAGAACCCAGTCGGCGCAGCGCGTTGTTCAACCGGCCGGCGACGGCGACAAGTTCCGCCGGCACCGCGGAATCCAGATCCGGCCCTCGAAATTTTGCGGTGCGCTGGAACGAGCCATCCTTATTGAGGACGATACCTTCATCGACAAGAGCGGCCCAGGGCAGGAAATCCGATAACTGCGTGGTCGAGCGGCGGTATTCGGTGAGGTTCATCATGGTCTCACGCCCCGAGATAACCGGAGATACGAAGGTGCCGGCGCACCACGTCGACGAACTGCGGATCGCGCTTGGCGGCCCACACGGCGGCGGCGTGCCCGAACAATCCCAACAGGATTCCAGCGATCCACATCCGAAGACCGAGGCCAAGAGCGGCAGCCAGGGTGCCGTTGAGAATCGCAACCGCACGCGGCGCGCCGCCGAGCAGGATCGGTTCGGTCAAGGCGCGGTGCACCGGCACACTGAAGCCGGGGATCGGTTCGGATGCCTCCATCACACCAAAACCCCACCGCCGAACGAGAAGAACGACAGGAAGAAGGAGCTCGCCGCGAATGCTATCGAGAGCCCAAACACGATCTGGATCAGCCGGCGAAAGCCGCCCGAGGTGTCGCCGAACGCCAACGTCAGCCCCGTGACGATGATGATGATCACGGCGAGAATTTTTGCGACCGGCCCCTCCACCGATTGCAGGATCTGATTGAGCGGTTGTTCCCACGGCATGTTCGAACCGGCCGCCCAGGCCGGACCGGATGCGAGAGACGCGATACCGACGATCGTAACGAATGGGGCGTAACGATGAACGAGCTGAAAGGGCTGCAGCATGATTAGTCTCCCGCGGCGTGAAGGACGTAGTCGCCGGTTGGTCCGAGCCCTTCGACGCGGGCGAGTTCGGCAAGCCGTCGATCGGAACCGCGACCAGTGAGAACGGCGATGAACTGAATGGTCTCGGCGATCAGCGCGCGCGGGACGGTGACGACGGCTTCCTGGATCAGTTGCTCCAGCCTGCGGAGTGCGCCCATTGCCGAGCCCGCATGGATGGTGCCGACGCCGCCGGGATGCCCGGTGCCCCAGGCTTTCAAGAGATCGAGCGCTTCCGCGCCACGCACCTCCCCGATCGGGATACGATCCGGCCGCAGGCGCAGGGACGAACGGACGAGATCGGAGAGCGACGCCACACCGTCCTTGGTGCGCAGCGCAACCAGGTTTTGTGCCTTGCACTGGAGTTCGCGGGTATCTTCGATTAGCACCACGCGGTCGGCGGTCTTGGCGACTTCAGCGAGTAGCGCATTCGTGAGCGTGGTCTTGCCGGTCGAGGTACCGCCGGCGACGAGAATATTGCAACGATCGGCCACGGCAGCGCGCAATGTTCCGGCCTGCTCTGCGCGCATGATACCGGCGGCGACATAGTCGTCGAGGGTGAAGACGGCGACCGCGGGTTTGCGAATGGCGAACGCCGGCGCTACCACGACCGGCGGCAGCAAACCCTCAAAGCGCTCGCCGGTCTCGGGCAATTCGGCTGATACCCGCGGCGAACCCGGGTGCACCTCGGCGCCGACGTGATGGGCAACGAGACGTACGATGCGCTCGCCATCGCTGGGCGACAGGCGCTCTCCGGTATCGACAAGCCCGCTCGCCAGCCGATCGATCCAGAGCCGGCCGTCCGGGTTGAGCATGACCTCGACGACAGCGGGATCTTCCAGCCAAAGCGCAATGGCCGGGCCAAGCGCGGTCCGCAACATGCGCGCGCCGCGCGAGGTTGCTTCCTGATTGAGGTGATGGATTGCCACGTATGTCCCCCGGACATCACTGATTGATTTGGCGACCGCGATTGCGGCCGTGATGCCGGGATGATTAGAAAAGGCAGGCAGTGTGATCGCGCAACAAGATCAGATCGGGCGTAGTACGCTAGCGCAGAGAGACCGGAGAACGGCGGAATCGCTAAGACGAACTGTCAGTTCGGTCCGACGAACCGTCCTTAGAGATCACGTCCTGCGATACTTCCTGGGCAAGGCTCTGCCCTTTCGCCAGCCGGCGTCCGAGCGCCTCGACAAAGCCGTCGTATCGTTCGCGGCCCTTTGCCTGGGCTGCGGGTTGCGCCGTGTCCGGCAACGGCGGCGTGACCGTGAGCCAGAAACGCACGAACAACGCCAGCGCCTCGTTTGAAATGGTGACGTGGCGCTCAAGGCGTTCGACTTGCCTTGTCAGCCGGTTGAGCCTGCGGCCGAGCGCTGCTTCCATCCGCTCGGAATTATCAGGCGACAGAAACGACGACAGCGCCGTCTCAACGACCAGGGCCTGCGCCACGCGCTTGCGGCTGGCGTAGTCGGCGAGTTGGCCGGCGAGATCAGGTGGCAGACGAAACGTGTGTTTGGTGCGCATGGCTTGCTCTCAGAGATCGATCCCATCGCCCGGATCCATCGCGGCCTGTCGCGCGAGACCGCGGGCTTGCTGGCGCAGTGCGCGGGCACTAACAGCGTCATCATCAGGTTCTTCTTCTCCGAACACGAATTCCGGCGCCAGTTTTGCCGCCTCCCGGGCGATTTCTTCATGCTCGGGAAGTTCTGGCTCCCGGCGAATACCTGCGTTCGCGGGATCGTCGATACGCGCCTCACCCGGCGCGTCGACTTGCCGGGTTGCGGTAGCGGCGGGAACTAGCAATCGGCTCCAGTCGTCAGGCGGTTGCGTCCCACTTTGCTTAATCGCGGCCGGCGGTGCCAGCACACGCTCGCTAAGTCTTGCATCCCTGAAATACCGTACCTTTTTGGCGCGGATCGGCGGGAGGCCGGAAACCAGCACCAGCTCATCGTCCGGCGGTAGCTGCATCACCTCTCCCGGCGTGAGCAGCGGTCGTGCCGTCTCCTGCCGCGAGACCATGAGATGACCGAGCCATGGGCTCAGCCGGTGGCCGGCATAATTCTTCATGGCGCGCATTTCGGTGGCGGTGCCCAAGGCGTCCGAAACACGCTTGGCGGTGCGCTCGTCGTTGGTGGCAAAGGATACCCGTACATGGCAGTTGTCGAGGATCGCGTTGTTCGGCCCGTAGGCTTTTTCGATCTGATTGAGGGATTGGGCGATCAGAAAGCTCTTCAGCCCATAACCTGCCATGAAGGCGAGCGCCGACTCGAAAAAATCCAGCCGGCCCAATGCCGGAAACTCATCGAGCATCAGGAGCAGCCGATGCCGGCGTCCTCTCGCGTGCAGATCTTCGGTCAACCTCCGGCCGATCTGGTTGAGGATGAGCCGGACCAGCGGCTTGGTCCGGCTGATGTCGGACGGGGGCACAACGAGGTAGAGGGTCGCTGGCCGATCACTCTCGACGAGATCGCGGATGCGCCAGTCGCAGTGACTGGTGACCTGGGCCACCACCGGATCGCGATAGAGTCCAAGGAACGACATGGCGGTCGAAAGCACGCCGGATCGTTCATTGTCGCTCTTGTTGAGAAGTTCCCGCGCTGCTGACGCAATGACCGGGTGCGGCCCGGCTTCGCCCAAATGGGCCGTCGTCATCATGGCCCGCAGCGTCACCTCGATCGGCCGCTTCGGATCGGAGAGGAATCCTGCAACGCCTGCCAGCGTCTTGTCCGGCTCCGCGTAGAGCACATGAAGAATAGCGCCAACGAGCAGGGAATGGCTGGTCTTCTCCCAATGATTGCGTCGTTCCAGCGACCCCTCCGGGTCGACCAGCACATCTGCGACATTCTGGACGTCGCGGACCTCCCACTCGCCGCGGCGAACCTCCAGCAGTGGATTGTATGCGGCTGATTTTGCGTTGGTCGGGTCAAACAGCAACACGCGGCCATGTCTGGCACGGAAGCCAGCCGTCAAACCCCAGTTCTCGCCCTTGATGTCGTGGACGATGCAGCTACCCGGCCAGGTCAGAAGCGTCGGCACCACGAGGCCGACGCCCTTGCCGGATCGGGTGGGCGCGAAGCACAACACATGTTCCGGTCCATCATGGCGAAGGTAATCACGCTCGAACTGGCCGAGCACGACACCATCAGGCACTGAGAGGCCGGCGGCACGAATTTCCAACGCCGTGGCCCAGCGGGCTGAGCCGTATGTGGCGGCCACCTTGGCTTCGCGCGCCCGCCACACCGACATGGCGATGGCGGCCGCAATCGAAAGGAAACCTCCGGACGCAGCAATGTAAGCGCCCTCGACGAAGACATGCGGTGCATAGGCATCATAGGCGTACCACCACCAGAAGAAGGCGGGCGGCAGATAGACCGGAATTCCCGACGCCAGCTCGAACCAGGGGTGGCCTAGCTGCGGCTGATAGCCGAGTTTCCAGGCCACCCATTGTGTTGCCGCCCACGTGGTAACGAGCACGATCGCAAGGACGACGAGGATCTGGCCCCAGAGGATTTTGGTCGCGGACATGCTGGCTGAAGATCAAGCGCTGTCCCTCCTGAGAGCAAGTCCCGTCTTATGGCAGGCGTGTGGACGGCGGCGGTGGGCTATAATGCGGACGGCTGTGAGCCGTGCACCGCCAACGATCGAGGGAGGGCCCGCGGCAGCACGAACCATATCCAAGCCGCGATCTGGAGCACGAGGTTGATGGCAAAAGCGGTCTGATAGGCGATCTCGGGATAGTGGCCGGCCTGAGGTATCCATTGAGCAAGGACTATTCCGGTCGCGTATTGAACGACGAATGCTGCTGCAATGTGGAACAAGTTCAGCGCACCGTTCGCTCTTCCCGCAAGTTCCTTTGGAAAATATTCGGTCAGAATTGCAAAGCTTAGCACGGTAGCCGCGCCCACCGCCGCCACGACGGACCACAGGAAAAATGACGGCAAGGGCAAGCGCAGGATCAACGCCAATTGGGCTGAGATAAAGACAGATGCGACCAATGCCAGCAGAATCTGCGGTCCGACACCACGCCGGCGCAGCCGATCAGCTGCGACGCCAAGCACAATGGCGCCCAAACTCAGCGCGACCGCCATGACGAAGAGCTGCCGCACCACCCCCGCCCGATCGAGACCGCCGACGTCGGACAACCATTGCGCCGCCCAAAGTCCCTGTAGCGACCAGGCTGTTCCAATGCAGCTTGCCGAGAGTGGCGCAAGACGCCAGAAGCGCGGATCCGCATATATCCTCTTCAAGCCGACCAAAACAGCTCCATTTGCGATCGGCGTAGCCTCCGGCACCACCACATAGACCATGACGGCACACGCCGCAGTCAGCACAGCAAACAAACCAAAGAGATCGCGCCAGCCGATCCAGGCGAGCAGCAGGTCAGCCGGCAACGTCGCGGTCACCGCACCCAGCGCGCCCAGCATGACCATCAGCCCGTTGAGGAGCGGCACGCGCTCCCTGGGAAACCAGAGAACAAGGGCCTTTAGCCCAGCGGTCAAGGCAGAGGCGACGCCGAGACCAATCAGCGCGCGGCCGGCCAGAAGTCCCAGAAAATGGTCGGACACCGCAAACAGCGCCGAGCCCGTTGCGGCGACTAACAATAATGCGCTTTGGATCCGCCGCGGACCATATCGGTCCAGCAGGATGCCGATGGGTATCTGGGCGGCCGCGAAAGTTGCGAAATAGACAGAGGTGAGCAGGCCGAGATCGCCGGCGCCGAGTCCCAATTCCACCGTCAGCGGAGCCGCCATGACGGCATTGATGGTCCGGAACAGGAAGGCAAGGTAGTAGCCGGCGACGAATGGCAGGAATGCGCACAGGATCAAGGCCCTGTGTTCGACAACGTCTCTCACAACTTCTCTCACCGCCGTCAGCCAATTCCGCGCGCATCGTCGCAACGGAGTCGCCGCCTCATCTTGCTCACCGTCGGTGGCGAATTCAGTGTAGTGGACGGCCGATCCGACCTGGAAAGCCGTTCATGCTGCCGTCCTCCCGGACGGCAGCATGAGATACCGTCGCGAGATCAACGGAGGTCGAGGCCGAGAGGTCTGGCTCGCAAGCCGTGAATGCTGTGCGTGTGGACTCTCCGTCGGAGAATTCGCGAACAAGGAGCGCTTCTTTGGCCGCGCCCCTATCAATTGTTTCCCGTATGAGGGGAATTCCGTGATCAACCCGTCTTGCTACCTGCGCGACAAATTCCTCGAACCGCTCGGCCCCGAGCGCGCACGCCGCACCCTGCGCCGTCACCGGTAACAGCGGCGTCACAGCAAGATGGAATCTCGCGTGAAGGGCAGCGGTCTCGTTGGTGATCCTGAGATTGCGATCGAGCTGCTCGAGCTGGCGGTTCAATCCGGCGAGCTGGTGCGCCACCGTCGCGGTAGCGCCAATATCGTCGTCGGAGCCGAGAAAGCGATCGAGGGCTGCCTCGACAAGCGCTGATTTTGTGGCGCCTGGACGTTTGGCCGCTTCCGCCAACCGCGCGGCCATGGCTTCGGAGAGATAGACGCCAACTCTGGGCTTCATGGGATACTCTTAAAGGAACCGATCGGATGATTGGGCGAGGCGAAAAGCGTCTTATTCCTGGGCTAATCGGGTGGGATGCAGATCGAACCCGGAATTCAGATTGACGCTGCCGGGTGAACCATTCCGGCAGGCATGCCGCGGCGAGCTGAACTCCGATGGAGCAAGGGTCGAGAGAAACTGACGACGCCAATTCCCGCGTTCGACGGCGCTCAGAAAACCTTCCACTTGAGCATTGAATGCGGCAGGTTCTTCAAGATTGATCGCATGACCGGTATTGGGGCAGATCCAGAGGCCGGCATTGGGAAGAGTGGATTTCAGCATCAAGTTCGGCTCCAGGCAGTGGACGTCCTCATCGCCCACGGCGAGCAATACTGGGACCGTCAGCCTCGAAAGCTGGTCGCGCAGATCGTGCACTGACGGCCGCAAGGCTTGACAGCGCGCCATAGTGTTCGACATGCCCAATGGCGACTGCAGGCGCAGCCGGGCAACGAATTCCTGCCAGCCTATCGGATCCTTGTACCGGACCTGGATGCGGGCCGTACCACGCGCCATCCGCTCGGCCATCGTGTTCATTCCGCGCTCGCTGAAAATCCGCGCAAGAACCGACGTTTCCCTCAACCATGCGTCGCGCCGGGCGGGATGGGAGCCAGATCCCACGCTTGCTGCAACGATCGCGCTGGTTCTCTCGGGGTATAGCAAGCCAAATTGCAGAGCCGCATATCCGCCCATGCTCAAGCCGACCAGATGCGCGCGTTCGATCTTGAGACCCCGCATCAGAGCGGCGATATCGTTTACCGCGAGCTCCCAGCCATATGATGAGGCATCATCGGGAACATCGCTCGGCGGATATCCCCTGGCATTGTAGGCGATGCAACGATACGCCCGGCAAAAATAGCGAAGCTGGGCTTGCCATCCACGCATGTCTGATGCGAATTCATGGATGAAGATGACCGGATACCCGTAACCGCTTTCCTCAAAGTAGAGCCGGGCCCCAGCAGCTTCGACATACGGCATCTCTTCGCTTCCCCGTGCCCAACTCGCAGCGTTCGGGTGCAGAGACAGAAAAATTGATCGAGGTGCAATCGGACCTATCCTCTCATCGCATCGCTGCGTAGCGTGGCGTGGAATCACCGATGCGCAGAGAATAGTCGCGGCTGGCAGGACTTGATCGTTCTTGTCGACCTCACCGCATGTGTCAGAGTCCGAGACCGCGTTTCCGACCAAAACTCCAGTCGATCCCGCCACCTGGCGACATGACGCCGGAGACGTGGCGACCGAGCTGTTGTTCCAGGGCTGGACGCCAGGGCACGAGCTGGAAGCCGAGCCCATCGTCGATCATGGCGAAACGCCCGGAGGCCAAGGTCACACGCTCGCGGTAGATGCCGGCGACATGGTCGCCCTCACCTGACGGCCGATGGATGAGCTCCGTCCTCGCAGAAATCTTCGCGGCCGCCCCATCGAGTTCTCGTCTCCGCAGCGTGTCGAGCAGATCACGAGCAAAGATCACCCGCTGTCCTTGTCGGCGCGCAAACCCTTCGCCGACGAGGTGGTCGACACGACGATCTATCGCGTTCCGCACCTCTGCGCCGAAACCCCCGCCGGTCGCAATGGGCTCGCGCGCGAGTAACTGGCGGTCGAGCCAGGCAGCACCCGATGCGGTGATCTGTTGCTGCAAGGACAGATCGGACCGGATGGCCAGCGCAAGCCGCTTCCTGCCGTTTGCATCTTCATAAGCGCGTGCTTCAACGATCGCGCCAGGCTGGGCGTCACCGGTCATTTCAAGGTCGGAAAATCTGACATGATGCGTCCGGCCGTCAATCCCTTCGACGATGGCAAAGGCTGAACCTTTCAACTCGTCAAGCAGGCCACGTTGCACGAGCCGGCCGAGCACGCGATCCCCGGGATCATCGCCATGAAGAGCAAACCCGGAAATATCCACTTCGCGCCCGCCACGTGACATCGCCCGGTGCATCGTTTTGATGATGTCCCCGCGGATCGACAGATCCCGAAGTGTGTCCTCCAGACCGGGTTTCAGAGTCCAGCACCCCGGTTCGATTTGCTCCGCGAGCCCCAGCCGTTCAAGTTTGGCCGCTCGGCCAACCATGAGCCGCCTCAATTCAGGGTCGTTCTCGGAGGTGTGAGGCCGCATATTGGCGATCCCTGCTCCGTCATCGGCGGCGTTACGCAAAGCCCTGTCGAGGTTGGTCCAGCGTTCGGCCTCGACCTCCTTCTCCAGGGCAGATCGAATTTCCTGCTTGCTACGCGGACCAAGCTCCAGCGTGACACGCTCTTCGGCACGGGCTCGAAACCCCCGGCTGATGTAGTCGCGGCTGATGACGAGATCCCGACCGTCATCGGCACGCCCACGAATCAGGATATGGACGTGAGGATTGTCGGTATTCCAGTGATCGACCGCGACCCAGTCGAGCCTGGTGCCGAGATCGTGTTCGGCATCCGCCATCAGTTCGCGCGTGAACGCCCGGAGGTCGTGCATTTCAGGTGCATCCTCGGGCGAAACGATGAAGCGGAAGTGATGGCGGTCGTCCTCACATCGTTCAGCAAACGCGCGTTCGTCGGCGACGTCGGACCGCGCATCGAACAGTCGGGCGTCAGCGCCGTCGCGGGTTACGCCGTCTCGTTTCAGATAAGCGACATGCTTGGTGAGCGGCGCCGCGCGGAATCGATGTCCGCGCTGCCTGACCACGCGCGCCTTGATCACGACCCGACGCGACGGCGAGCGAAGTGACAGGGCCAAAGCGGCGGAACGACCTCGACCGAAACGAGAACCGGTATTTCCTCTTTGCCGGCCAAAGCCTTTCCCGGTGTGACCGGCCTTCCTGGCGGCACGCATGACCTGGCCAACGAAGCTCTTCGGTTTGACCGCTCCGCGCCCTCCGTCGCGAATGCGGCCGGGTCGGACATGAAGATCATTGTCGCGTGAATTCACAATAGTCTCCAGGAGTTCAGGGCAAGCGACGGCTCCGGAGCGATTGATTCTTCTGAAATCTTGGCAAAAGCGCTGGCAGGTGATTTCGTGCGACGTTTCAAATCTCCCTCTCCCACAGCCATATCAGCACGACGGCAGTCGGCGCTTTTATCTCGCCATCCGTGGCTCGTATCTCCCCGCTCCCACTGCATCCCATCGGAACATGCGATAACCAACGACAGAATGCGATGAAGCACGATCTGGATCATTTCGATCGAGCCTCGCTGGCACGGTGCACAAACAAGTTGCCCGACTGCGGCACGAAGGCCGATAGATCGACAACGGCACGAACGCTTGATGGACGGTCTGGCCGCACGTCATGCGACGTCCGATCGACGGTTGAGTTGCTGCCGATGCGCCGAGAAAACAACGGTGAGCGAGCCAAAGTAGATGACTTCGCCATGGCGATGCGCTTTCCGCCGGACTGCTCGCTCTCGATCGTCGGTGCAAGCTTGGCAACATACCGTCGGGTCTCATCCGGCAGCGGTCGGCCTGTCGCCAGATGATTTTCATACCGTCCCGGCCCAGCATTGTAGGCGGCAAGGAAACCCGGCATGCCAAATCGTTGGTAGAGTTCGCGGAGGTATGCGGCGCCAGCCAGAATGTTGTCGCGCGGATCGTAGGGATCGGTGCCAAGACCATATCGAGCCCGCAAATCGATCCATGTCCCAGGCATAATCTGCATCAGCCCCATTGCCCCTTTTCGCGACCGCGCCCGCACCTCGCCGGCGCTCTCGACGCGCATCACCGACCGTATCCAATGTTCCGGAACGGCGAAGCGCTTGGACGCCTCGGTGACAAATGCCGCGAAGGGATCGATGGTTAGACCGTTCGCTCGATGTGTGGCCGACGTCGCTCGCTCCGCATGCGCTACATCGCTCGACAGCATTGATGATGCTGACATCGCCACGATGCACACCATCATCCCGAGAGATCTTAAGGCTGCCTTCGTGCTCGCGGCCGTCAAGGGTGAAGCGCTCACGCGCCGGCCTAACGGCCGCCCTGGACCGCCGCTGCGCGCGACGGCAGTGCGAACCTTGGCCGGGACGAAGGAATGCTCCGTGTTCTGACCGAACAAAGGAATTGCTGTAGGTATGCGATCTGACGACGTGATCATTCACCCTCAACAGTCCAAAGAGGCTCCGCCCGTCCGACAATCGCAGTCGTCGGCAACGCACCGAAATATCGCCCATCCAGGGAGTCCGCCGACTGCCAGTTCATGAGGAAGACCTCGCCAGCTGCGATGACGCGACAGCCCTGCCAGACGGGCAGTGGTCGGCCTCTGCTGTCGCGCTCGCGCGCCTCACCCATCTCGATGCTATCGACGGTAACGGTGAGATGGTCTCTGCAAACCGTCTGCCCGTGCAGCGCCAGCACACGTTTCAGCATCGGTACGCCACGAGGCAGATAGCCGCCCTCGCTAAGGAATGTTGCGAGCGGCTCGGAAGGCTGGATCGCGACCAGTTCGGTGACGAAAAGGTTGCCGGTCGGTTGCAGCCGATAGAGACCGATGGGAACGCTCGCGGAAGAGTTCCAAATATAATGTGCCGATTTCGCCCCGACTGTAGACAACAGCGCGGCGGAAGCCGCTACCATCGTGAGAAGCGTCGCTGCACGGCTATTCATGGCGCGATCTTCCGCCGATGCAGCCAGGCTTGATGGCGCGAACGAGTGTATGCCCGCGGCACTTCGTTGACAGACATGCGGTTGTGGACGTGGTGCCAATAGTCGTGCGCGGCGTTGGCCGGGTCGATGCCGAGCGCCTCGACGGCGTCGATCAGCTGCAACACCCGTTCGACCTTGGGCCAACCAGACAACCGTAACAGGATGTCGCCACCGGGCCGCACGTAGGGCACGGTCGCGCAGCGTTGGCCGGGCACGACAGCCCGCAGGATATCGATCCGCGAAATAACCGTGCCGAAGTCATTCGAGGTCCAGCGCACGAACGCGAATATGCTACCCGGCGCAAACGACAGTATACGCCGCCGCTTATCGAGAATCTGTTCCTCGGCGGCGTGGCCGAAGCGGATCCAGTTCTCGATCCGCTTCTCGAGCCACAAAAGCTCGACATGCGTGAGGTCACTCATGCAATTCCTCCTTCGCAGGAGGATTGGTGTGCCGAGAAGCTTAGAAGGTGCGGTGCGAGAGGCGCTTTACAACTAGCGCTCATATCGAGGAGCGCGCTGATCATTGTGCCCCGTGAAGCTGATCGCCGGTTATTCCCAGCGGCCAAAAACGGGCAGTCCGTTAGAAGGAATCCGAAGGATTCCAGGTTAGTAAAGTTACGGACGCGGAAAGATGTTGAGCTCCAAAACCTTACGTTCGATTTTGGTCCCCGATAGCACGAGGATCGGGTCCCCGATAGCACGTGAGTTGCGGTCCCTGATAGCACGAGATGATTCACAGCTTGTCCACCGATGCGGTTGCGAGGCCACGACGGCGCAGAGCAGCCGCCAGCGGATCGACAGGAATGGGCGTAAAGTTGAGACGCTCAGCGCCGCGCACGCCGCGCTCAATGATGAGCCGATAACCGGGCAGCGTCTGGCGACGGACGATCTCCCGCAGGTCGTAGGCGAAGTGTTTTAGCGGCGAGAGGCTGCCGGATTTGGCGTGGAGATGGATGAGGTCGAAGCTCCAGCCGCCGTCCTGGCGGCCGCCATGCTTGCGCACGAGCCGATAGAGCCAGCGCTCCAGGCCGCCGGTAAGGTCAAAATACGCCCGGTCGATGGTGAGCACGAGCGCCTCTTGCAGCACACCGGTGTAGAACCAATCCGGCAGAATCAGCTCCAACCCCAGCGGCCGACCGTGCATATCCGCCGTCTCCTTCCATTCATTGATCCAGGAGAAGCGGTGCCGCCGACGCTCTGTCGGTTGGCGGATCGACGTCATGATTGTTGTCGATTGCAACCGGTCGAGTGCAGCTTTGAGGCGATCGTAATCGCGCGCACTGGTGCCGCGGCCGACAAATGTCAGGATCTCGTAAGGCGTCGCCGCCATCAGTCGAGAGGTCTTCAGACCGGCGTCGCGGGCTTCAACGATCTGCGAAGCAGCCCAGATCAGGACGTCCGCGTCCCAGATCGTCGCCATGCCGTGCTCCGGCACAGCTTCGACACGAATGGTGATCTTGCCAGCATGGAAGTCGATCGGAGCGACGCGCTTCGATTTGGCAAGCGAGAAGAAAGGATAGGCCATAAGATCTTGCGCGTCACGCGGCGCGAGATCGCCGGGAAGCGCACGAAACAGATCGAGCTGCTCGCGTTCTGAGGTCTGCCTGCGCCGCATCGACACTGCGCTCCCCTGGCGATCAGCGGCGCACTTGGCCGGCGTACGGGCGCGGAACGACAGCATGCCGCTTGGCGGGCAGCACGGTGCCGGCGCCGGGATCGGAGGTCGAAGTCTTGGCGCCGCGGTCGGCCCATGCTTTCAGGTCCTCCAGCGCGTAGACGACACGTCCGCCGAGCTTTCGATAAGCGGGACCGGTCCCGTAGGTCCGGTGCTTTTCCAGCGTTCGGCCGGAAAGGCTGAGGAATCGCGCGGCTTCGGGCGTACGCAGGTAACGCGGCGGCAGGCCGGCGTTTGGATCGGACATCTGAGAGGCTCCGTGATCTCGTGGAGCGCCAGCGAGGTTCGCGGCGCATCGGAGGTCACGATGGCGGAGCGGACAGGCGAATGGGGATGCCGATCATGAGGGTGTGGTTTTCCGGTACCCCACCCTCTTCGTCCAAGTCGTCAGCTACTTCTTGCGACGCGCCTGGCGCAGCAGTCCGCGATAGCCGCCGCGCATCAAGGCAAAACCGCTTTGCACAAGGCGGATTGTCCGGTTGCGCAGGTCATGGGTCTTCCAGGCCCGTTCGGGAATGCGTTTGGCGCCGAACAGACCCTCGGCGATCGCGCGATAGCTGTGACCCTCGACCCTCGCATCGAGTGCACGCAGCGCCAATGCCAGCCGCTGTCGGCGCTGCGGGGATAGTTCATGAAATGCGGGACCCGTGGCGCGCCCATTGAGCGCGCGCCAGAGCCGCCGCGCGGCGTGGGCGCGAATCTCGAAATCCACGTCGAGCGGCAATTCGGGCTCAAGCCCACGAATACGCAACAGAACGTGCCAGCCATCGGAGGCCTGCCGGAATTCGCCGGCGGACATCTCGGCCAAACCGAGCGCATTTCCGTTGGACGCAGCTGTGCTTTGAACAATCGGAATGATTGTCGGCAGAACTTCAGGTGCCCAGAATATCGCCTGATCCTGCGACGACCCCGCCGGGTCAGTCACAAAAGCAGAGGCCCCATCTCCTTCTGAATGCTGTGATCACATTTGGATCGAGTGTCGAATGCGCGAGCTCACGATGATCGCGGCGGTAGTCTGGATTGCGTCGAAGGCATTCCCAGGCAAAGCCGGTTGGCTCCAATTCCCGGGCGCGATCATAGGCTACAGGTGATCGCCAATCGGAATGAGGCATCGCGTCGTTTCTCCTGTCACGTCAGCAGTCAGGATAGCGACGCCATCATTTTAACAATCGAAGGTTGAGGGAAGCCCTCGATTCCGCATCGCGTGATGCAGAATTGCGCTCACGTTTTTCTGGAGAAAATCCGTATCCCGGAGAGGTTGAATCGCAGATGATTCATTCTAGTTTGAGGCACCACCGCGTAACAAATGTCGATAGCCGTGCGCAGTCATCCACTTTGCTCGGGCCAGATGACTGTCGAATGCATGCCTCGCGCGATCCGGTTCGCGGTCCGGGTCAATGTGCAACACGATCCGAGCGACCTCGCGCCAATCGGCGCCCTCAGCGTCGGCATCGAGCAGACGCAGATAAGTCACCAGATGTTCCTGATCGTAACCCGTCAGCGTCGGGTCGGTCGGCGCGACATTTGCAACATTGGGATCGAGAGGCGGGTTCCGCATTTGGCAATCCTGCGCAACAGCGAATGGGCATCCGAGTAACGAACTTACCGGCAAATAGATGCTACGCCGTAGTTTAGCCTCATTCCAGATACCAGGGGGCGTTGCCAGCAAATACATCTTATAGAGGATAAACCGGATAATATGTAAAGACGCAACTTGCGCGCATGGATATGCGCAAGCTTGTGGGCCGGAATTTCGGGACGTTACGGAGGGAGAAAGGCTTCACGCAGGAGCATTTCGCCGAGATCTCGGGCTTCACACAGCAATATGTCAGCGATCTCGAACGGGGACGACGCAATCCGACGGTTGTGACCCTCTTCCATCTCGCTGCCGCTCTTGGCGTCAGCCACATCGACCTTGTCCAGCCAGATGACGAAGCGCGCGGTGAGCGGACGAAAGCGCCGAAACGAAAAGGCTAAAGGCCACGTTTCGGTCGATGCGGATCTGCGAGAATGTGAAGCCGGCATGGCGCACAGCAAGAAGATCGCGGGCGGCCAGTGCAGCCACCGTGAGACTTCAGGTTAGCGAAACGCCCCGCTCGATGAGCGGGGCGTTCGCACGCTGGCCTGGTTCAGTCGCCGTTCTTGCGCGCCCGCGACCAGATCAGGGTGTAGGTCTCGGCGTCTTCGTCGTCGAAGAGGTTGGCGTAGATCGGAGCGTTGAAGCTCGGATCGTCCAGCTTGACCGAGAGATAATCGCGGCCCTCGGTGGAGCGCTTCGACCAGGCGGCCCCGATCTCCGCGCGGCCGACGTAGACCCGGTGGCTCGGAGCGTTGTCGTTGGTCCGGTCTGTCTCGGGGACGATGCGGACGCCCTTGGTCTGGAGGCTCAGGGTGACGATTTCGCCCTGGAATTCCTGGCCGGATTTCTTGAATGAGCCGATGTTAGCCATGTCACTTCTCCTTGCTGTTTTCGAGCTCCGCGACCACCGCGGCCTCGATGGCGATCTGAAAGCCGAAGGCGATCGAC
>LNFM01004016.1_pt1 | contig 27763 bp, 25 predicted proteins | sample 596031 | NCBI WGS metagenome assembly LNFM01 (sample SAMN04254537, study PRJNA301005) | activated carbon metagenome | isolation source: dual media filters at the Ann Arbor, Michigan drinking water treatment plant | place: USA: Ann Arbor
TCCGACGTGACGACCATGGCGGTGAGGCTGCGGTCGGCGAGAAGGGCTTCGGCACGGGCGGCGGAGGCGGCGTCGATGTCCCCCGTGAAGCAGAGGGCGTTCCTCGAGACGCGGATGTCGGTGACGGAGGCGCAGAAGTCGAGCGCCGCGGTCACGGCGGCGGGCTGGGCGCCGGCGGGGACGGGGCTGAGGAGGAGCAGGAGGGCGGCGAGAACCGCGAAGGCGTGCCGGCCCCTCACCCTTCTCTCGTTCGTTGAATGAGGGGCAGGCTGCACCACGGCGCAAGGGGCCACAGCATGCACGGGACGGCGGGGAGCGGAATGTGCCATGACGCCGTGATCGCCCCGAAAGCGGGCGATCCGATGGCGCCGCCGCTCACCCGACGGTGAGCAGCTTCTCGGCGGCGGCGCGGGCCTCGTCGGTGATGGTCTCGCCGGCGAGCATGCGGGCGAGCTCCTCGCGCCTCAGCTCGAAGCCGAGCGGCCTGACGCGGGTGGCGACGCGCTGGCCCGTCGTCTCCTTGGCGATGAGATAGTGCCGCGTCGCCTTGGCGGCGACCTGCGGCGCGTGGGTGACGGAGAGCACCTGAACCTTGCCGCCGAGACGGGCGAGGCGTTGGCCGATGGCGTCGGCAACGGCGCCGCCGACGCCGGTGTCGATCTCGTCGAAGACGAGGGTCGGCGCCGAGCCCTGGTCGGCGAGCACCACCTTCAGCGCCAGCATGAAGCGCGAGAGTTCGCCCCCCGAGGCGACCTTCATCATCGGGCCGGGCCGCGTGCCGGGATTGGTCTGGACCCAGAACTCGAGGCGGTCGACGCCGTCGGCGCCGGTTCCGTCAGCGGAGAACTCGGTCATGAAGCGAGCGCGGTCGAGCTTCAGCGGCCCGAGCTCGGCGTTCACCGCCTTGTCGAGCTTCGTCGCCGCCGCCTTGCGCTTGGCGGAGAGGGCGACCGCGGCCTTGGCATAGGCGGCCTCGGCGGCGGCCGCCGCCTTTTTCAGTGCTACCAGCCGGTCCTCGCCGGCGTCGAGGGTCGCGACATCGGCGAGGTAACGTGCCGCGAGCTCGGCGAGGCCCTCCACCGGCACCGCGAATTTCCGCGAGGCGGCGCGGAGAGCGAAGAGCCGCTCCTCGATGCGCTCCAGCTCGCGGGGATCGAACTCGGCGGCGCGCTGGGCGGCCTCCACGGCGGCGCGGGCGTCCTCGATGCGGTCGAGCGCCTCGCCGAAGGCCCGGACGATGGGCTCGACGAGGGCCGGCGCCTGGGCCGCGCGGCGCTCCAACCGGCGCCATGCGGCGGCGAGCGAGGGGACGGCCGATGCGGGGCCCGCCAGCACGTCCATGGCCTCGGCGAGATCGGAGGCGATCTTCTCGGAGGCCATCATCTCCTGGCGGCGGGCGGCGAGGTCGGCCTCCTCGCCGGCCCCGGGCTTCAGCTTGCCGAGTTCCTCCACGGCGTGGCGGAGAAAGTCGCCGTCGGCGCGCGCCTTGAGGAGGCGCGCCTGCGCCTCCTCGACCGCCTTGCGCGCCTCGCGCCAGCCCTTCCAGGCGGCGCGGACGGCCTCGACGTCGCGGCCGAGGCCACCGAAGGCATCGACGACGGCGCGGTGGCTCTCCGGCTCGATCAGGGCGCGGTCGGCGTGCTGGCCGTGGATCTCGACGAGGGCGCCGCCGATGGCGCGCAGCACCTGGACGCTCACCGCCTGATCGTTGACGAAGGCGCGGGTGCGGCCGTCGGCGAGCTGAACCCGCCGGAGAATCATGTCGCCCTCGGTGTCGATGTCGGCCTCCGACGCGATGCGCCGGGCGGGATGGGCGAGCGGCACGTCGAAGACCGCCGTCACCTGGCCCTGGTCCTGCCCGTGGCGGACGAGGGCGGCGTCACCGCGGGCACCGAGCGCGAGGGAGGTGGCGTCGAGAAGGATGGACTTGCCGGCGCCGGTCTCGCCGGTGAGCACGGAGAGGCCCTCGGCGAAGGTCAGATCGAGCCGGTCGATCAGGACGATGTCGCGGATCGAAAGCTGGACGAGCATGGGCGGTTCGCGAGTTCCCGGCAGCGACGTGACGCGGGCTCCGGGAGATTCGGCCGGATCCGCGCCCTCAAGGGCTTAACGCGAACGGAGACGGAACGGAAGGGTCAGCCGGTGATGCGGCGGAAGGCGCGGCTGATCCACGAGCCGGTGTCCTCGCGGGGCGAGAGGCCCTGGCCCTGGATCAGCGCGTAGCTGTCCTTGTACCACTGGCTGTCCGGGAAGTTGTGGCCGAGGACGGCGGCGGCCGTCTGCGCCTCGTTGACGATGCCGAGCGCCATGTAGCACTCGACGAGGCGGGCGAGCGCCTCCTCGACGTGGCGGGTCGTCTGGAACTGCGAGATGACCGTGCGGTAGCGGTTGATGGCGCCGGCGAACTGGCGGCGGTCGAGATAGTACTTGGCGACCGTCATCTCACGGCCGGCGAGCTGGTCGCGGGCGACCTCCACCTTGCGGCGGGCGGCGATGGCATATTCCGACTGCGGCCACTTGCGGGTGACCTCCTCGAGCACGACGAGGGCGCGCTCGGTGCGGGTCTGGTCGCGCTGGACGTCGGGGATCTGGTCGTACTGCGCGGCGCCCATCAGGTACTGGGCGTAGGCGGCATCGTTGGAACCGGGATGCAGCTGGAGATAGCGGCGGGCCTGGTTGATCGTCTCCTCGTAGTCCTGCGCCTCGTAATAGGAGTACGCGGCCATGACGAGGGCCCGCTTGGCCCATTCCGTGTAGGGATGGGTGCGGTCGATCTCCATGAACTTCAGCGCGGCGCGACGCCAGTCGCGGCGGTTCTGCAGGGCGATGCCCTCGTTGTAGAGCTTCTCGGCCGGCTCGTCGGGCAGGCTCGCCGAATCGACGCCGCCGCCGAACAGGTTGAAGGAGGGTCCGTTGGCGCAGGCGCCCAGCGGCAGGGACACGGCCAGGACCGTCGCCATCAGCACGGCGCGCCGGGAGGCGCTGCCGGCGGGACGCGCCGAAAGGGCCTGATCCGAGGGCTGCCCATCCACGGGATGCTTCTGCACGGTCACGACCTTCCCACTCGACGTTATGACGCGGGCCGCGAGGCCCGGCACGGCTCATAACCGAATTTGCACGGCGGGGCTATCGCCCCGGCGCCACGTTCTGAAGCGGAGTTGAGGCCCAATTGGGGCAAGGGCTCAGTTGGCGTCCGGCCCGTAGGCGGCCACCGAGACGCCGATGTCGGCGTGGCCGCGCTCGCGGCGGGGAGCCTGGTCGACGATGGCGTAGGCGCTGGGGTCGGCGAACAGCGCCTCCAGCAGCTTCACGTTCATGCGATGGCCGCCGCGATAGGAACGGAAGCGGCCGATCAGCGGCGCGCCGGCGAGAGACAGGTCGCCCACCGCGTCGAGCAGCTTGTGGCGCACGAACTCGTCGCGGAAGCGCAGGCCCTCGGGGTTGAGGATGCGGTCGTCGCCGACGACGACGGTGTTTTCCAGCGAGGCGCCGAGGGCCTTGTTGACGGCCCAGAGACGGCTGACGTCCTGCATGAAGCCGAAGGTGCGGGCGCGGGCAACCTCGCGGCGGAAGGCGCCGGAGTCGAGGTCCATGCGGAAGAGCTGGCGGCCGATCATGGCGTTGTCGAAGTCGATCTCGACCTCGAGGCGCAGGCCGCGGTCGTGCGGATGGAGCTCGACGACGCCGCGCTCGGTCTCCAGCACGACGGACTTCAGGACCTTCACGACGCGGCGGCTGGCCTCGAGCGTCTCGATGCCGACCTGGTCGATGGCGGCGACGAAAGGAGCGGCCGAACCGTCGAGGATCGGCATTTCCGGGCCGTCCACCTCGACGAGGCAATTGTCGATGCCGAGGCCGGCGAGAGCGGCCATCAGATGCTCGACGGTGGCGACGCCGCCGCGGTCGGGCTTGCCGATGACGGTGGACAGGTCGGCCGAGGAGACGTTGCGGAAGACGGCGGGAATTTCGGCGTGGTCCTGGTCGGAGCGCAGGAAGGAGATGCCGCTACCGGCCTCGGCGGGGTGCAGCGTCACCGACACCGCAGCGCCCGAGTGGACGCCGATCCCGTCGAGCTGGACCGCGTCACGTAGCGTCGTCTGCCTGGCAGTCTTCATCATCGACCGTCTCTGCCACCCGGAAGGAGGAGGCCCGAGGACCTCATCGGAGCGGGATGGCTCCATTCGTGACCTGACGTGGCGGTGCCGGATTGCGGGGGTGCCGATCCGGGATTTTGTTGCAGTGAAGCGAATCGCTCCACCGGTCATCCAACCTCGTCGCGCCGGGACCATAACGACCCCCTCCCGGGGGGCCAAGTCACGGTTTATGTCGGACTGTTACCAGATTTCCGACGCATTCTCTCTACAGCGTTAACACCTTAAAAAGCGGGTATTAACAAAAACTTACCCGGGTGGTTCACACCCGGGTAAGTTGAAGCGCTGCAAGATTTGGTAACAATTCGGCCGAGAGCCGAAACGGCCTCAGTTCGCCTGCCGGCGGAGGAAGGCCGGGATGTCCAGATGCTCGTCGTCGGAGCGCTGTTGCTGCGCTGCGGGACGGCCGTGGATGTCCAGGCCCGAGGGCTCGCGCCGCATCTGCGGGGCGGGCGCGGCGGGCATGCGGGGAGCCTGGGCGAGCGGGCGGGCCGGCTGCAGCGGCGGGGCGGCGCGGGGCGCGGGGGCCGGCGCCTCGACCGTTTCCGCCTTGCGGGTGAAGCCGATCGACTGGAGCTTCTCCATCAGCGAGGTGCGCTTGCGCTCCACCGGGTTGTCCTCGGCGCGGGGGGCCGGGGCCGGCTCGGCGCGCAGCTGCTGGCGGACGATGGGCGGCAGTTCGTCCGTCGTCGGCATACGGACCGGGCGCATCGGCTTCTCGGCGGCCGGCGGGATGAAGTCGCGGGCCGGGATCGGCTCGTCGCGCGGCGGCATCAGCGGCTGGTCGAGTTCGACGGGGGCCTCGCGAAAGAGGGCGGGCTTCGCGACGACGGGCTGCAGGACGACCTCGCTCTCGGTGACGACGGCGGCGGGGGCCGGCGCCTCGGCGGCGGGAAGGTCGTAGATCTGCGGCTCGGCCTCGACCGGGGCCTGGGCGACCGGCTGCGGCGCGGGGGCCGGCGCCGGGGCGGGAGCCGGCTGCTGGAGCTGGGCCATGCGCTGGGCGCTCTGGCGCAGCTTGGCGGTCATCTCGGCGATGGTCTGGGTGTTGGCGCCCTGGGCCGACAGGTCGATGCCGGTGGCGACGACCGAGACGCGGATGGTGCCGTCGAGGGCGGTGTCGAAGGTGGCGCCGAGGATGATGTTGGCCTCGGGATCCACTTCCTCGCGGATGCGGGTCGCCGCCTCGTCCACCTCGAAGAGCGTGAGGTCGTTGCCGCCGGTGATCGAGATGAGGAGGCCGCGGGCACCCTTCATCGAGGTCTCGTCGAGCAGCGGGTTGGCGATGGCAGCCTCGGCGGCGGTGATGGCGCGGCGCTCGCCGGTAGCCTCGCCCGTGCCCATCATCGCCTTGCCCATGTCGCGCATGACGGCGCGCACGTCGGCGAAGTCGAGGTTGATCAGGCCTTCCTTGACCATCAGGTCGGTGATGCAGGCGACGCCCGAGTAGAGCACCTGGTCGGCCATGGCGAAGGCGTCGGTGAAGGTGGTCTTCTCGTTGGCCACCCGGAACAGGTTCTGGTTCGGGATGACGATGAGCGTGTCGACCGACTTCTGCAGCTCGACGATGCCGGCCTCGGCCGTCTTCATGCGGCGCACGCCCTCGAAGTGGAAGGGCTTGGTGACGACGCCGACGGTGAGGATGCCGAGCTCGCGGGCGATGCGGGCGATGACCGGAGCAGCACCCGTGCCCGTGCCGCCGCCCATGCCGGCGGTGATGAAGGCCATGTGCGAGCCGGAGAGCTGGTCACGGATCTCGTCGATGACCTCTTCCGCCGCGGCGGCGCCGACTTCCGGGTGCGAACCGGCGCCGAGGCCGGACGTGACCGCGAGGCCCATCTGGATGATGCGCTCGGCCTTGGCCGAGGACAGGGCCTGGGCGTCGGTGTTGGCGACGACGAAGTCACAGCCCTGAAGGCCGCCCTCGATCATGTTGTTGACGGCGTTGCCGCCAGCACCGCCGACGCCGAATACGGTGATCCGGGGCTTCAGTTCCCGAATGTCGGGCATCTTCAGGTTGATGGTCATCATGAGCCTCGTTCGAATCACTCACGCGACTGCCACGTCGCTTTTCTACTGTCGGTGCTTCACCGGCGGCAACCGGCTTCGCGTGCTCGGGTCCGGGCCGCATTGACGCGGCCGGAATGGTCTAGAAACTGTCCCTGATCCAGCGGCCGACCCGGGTGAAGTAGCCGTCCGTCCCGGTGGCGGCGAGGAAGCGCCGCTGCGGTTCGAAATGCTCGGCACCCGCGATCTGCGGATAGACGGTGAGCCCGACCGCGGCCGCGAAGGGCGGTCCCTTGGCGCTGTCGGGCAATCCTGTGATGCCGACCGGCCGGGCGACCCGGACCTGGCGGCCGAAGACCTGGGCGGCGAGATCGGCGAGGCCGGGCAGCTGCGCGCCGCCACCCGTCAGGACGAGGCGGCGGCCGACTTCGGCGGCCGAGCCGGCGGCGACCAGGCGGTCGCGCACCATTTCGAGGATCTCGTCGACGCGCGGGCGGATGATGCGGATGATCTGCGCCCGCGAGACCGAATTGGGAATGTCGCGCTCGTCCTCGGAGATGGAGGGCACGTTGACGATGTCGCGCTCGTCGGACTTGGCGGCGAAGCAGGCGCCGTTCAGCACCTTGATGCGCTCGGCATCGGAGAGGCGGGTCGACAGGCCGCGGGCGATGTCCATGGTGACGTGATGGGACCCCACGGCCACCGCGTCGGCATGGACGAAGTGGCCGCCGGCGAAGACCGAGAGGGTCGTGGTGCCGGCGCCCATGTCGAGGCAGACCGTGCCGAGCTCGGCCTCGTCGTCGGTGAGAACGGCGAGCCCGGCGGCGAAGGGGGCGGCGACGAGGGCCTCCACGGTGAGGTGGCAGCGCTCGATGCAGAGCATGAGGTTGCGGGCGGTGGCGGCGTCGCAGGTGACGACGTGCATGTCGACGCCGAGCGAGGAGCCGAGCATGCCGCGCGGATCCTTGATGCCGCGGGTGTCGTCGAGACGGAAGCCGATGGGCATGGAGTGCAGCACCGCCCTACCCTGCCGCACCGAATGGTCGGAGGCGGCCTGCAGCACGCGGTGCAGGTCCTGCTCCTCGACGCGGGGCGAGGGGCAGGTGACGCGGGCCTCGTACTGCTCGGAGCCGATGCGGCCGGCGGAGACCGTGACGATGACGCGGTCGACCTGGACCTCGGCCATGCGCTCGGCGGCGTCGACCGCCTGGCGGATCGCCGCCTCGGCCTTGGCCATGTCGGCGATGGCGCCGGCCTTCATGCCGCGGGCGCGGGTGTGGCCGATGCCGAGGATCTCCGCCTTGTGGGTGCGGTTGGGCAGGATGTCGGTGCCCTCGCGTGGACGCAGCCGCACGATCATGCAGACGATCTTCGAGGTGCCGATGTCGAGAACGCACATGATCGCCGAACGCTTCGGCGAGATCGGGCGCATCTTCGGGGTCAGGCCGTGGCGGAAGGGTGAGGTCATGTGCGCTGGCCCTGCTGGGCACGGCGGCGGGCTCGCTCGCGGTCGCGCTCCTTGAGGGCCGCCTCGTGCGCCCGCATCGCATCGTCCGACAGGCGGACGGTGACGCGGCCGGGGATGCGCATGTCGATCATGGTGACGTCGCGGGTCATCAGCCGGCGCTCGCCGTCGAGGCGGGCGAGGTCGACCATGGCGCGGTCGAGGTCGGTGTCGGGCAGGCGCACGTCAATTCCGTTCTTGAGCACGAGGGTCCAGCGGCGCTCCGCGACGAGAACGGCGGCGCGCACCGCCTTGGCGACCTCGGGGTGGTCGGCGAGCAGGCCGACGATCTCGCGGGCGCGCTCCTCGGCGCCCTTGCCGACGAGGAGCGGCAGGTGCTGGAAGCGGGCGTCGAGGTGGTCGACGATGACGCGGCCGTCGGCGGCGATGACCTGGATGCGGCCGTCGCGCTGCCACAGCGCGAAGGGCTCGCGCTCGACGACCGAGATCATGATCTGGTCCGGATAGAGCTTCTGCACCGTGGCGTCGGCGATCCAGGAGTTGGCCTTCAGGCGGTCGCGGGCCTGGTCGGCGTCGAAGAACAGCACCGAGGTCTCGGGGTGGACGCCGGCGGCTTCCAGCACCTGGGCGTGGCTCATCTGGCTGTTGCCGGTGAGGCGGACGCCGCGCACCTGGAGGCCCGCGGCGTTGGCGGCGCGGTCACCGACGGAGAGCAGCGCCTCGTTGACGACGGGCCAATGGCCGCCGCGCTGGACGCCGTAGAGGCCGGTGGCGGCGAAGAGGGCGAGGGTGGCGAGGAGGCCGGTCCGGCGCGGCAGGCGGATGCTGGCGATGCGGCTCGACAGGCGGCGCAGGCGGAGGCCCGCGGCGCTCGGCCGGGCATAGCCGTCGAACGCGGCCTCCCGGCGCGACGGGGCGGCGGAGGACCGCAGCCTGTCGCTGGCCTGGGCGAGCGCGTCCGCCCCGGCTCCGGCGAGCCTGGCGGTCAACGATCGAGAGACGCGTCCAATACCATCCATTCGACCAGCTCGGCGAACGAGACACCTTCGTGAGCGGCCATGTCGGGGACGAGCGAAGTCCCGGTCATCCCGGGCTGCGTGTTGACTTCGAGGCAGACGAGCTGCCCGGTTCCGCCGGGCGTATCGTCGTATCTGAAGTCCGCACGGCTGACCCCTTTACAGCCGAGCGCCTGATGCGCTGCGAGGGACAGTCTTTGAACCTCAGAGTAAATATTTGGTTTAAGCGGCGCCGGAATCAGGTGCTTGGACCCTCCGGGAGCATATTTCGCCTCGTAGTCGTAGAAGGTTCCGGCGAAGGTGATTTCGATGACGCCGAGCGCCCGGTCACCCATTACCGCGCAGGTCAGCTCCTTGCCGGCGATGAAGGGTTCGACCAGCACCGATTCGCCGAGGGTCCACTCGGTGGAGTGCAGTTCCTGGGGCGGGTGCTCGTGGTCCTTGGTGACGATGAAGACGCCGAGCGAGGAACCGTCGGTGTTGGGCTTGATCACATAGGGGCGCGGCAGCAGGTGCTCGCGCGCCGCCTCCCGGCGCGGCACGATGAAGCCGCCCGGCACGGGGACGCCGGCCGCCGCCATGACCTTCTTCGCCATGGCCTTGTCCATGCAGAGGGCCGAGGCCATGACGCCGGAATGGCTGTAGGGGATCTGCATGACCTCGAGGATGCCGGCGAGCGTGCCGTCCTCGCCGGGGCGGCCGTGGGTGACGTTCAGCGCCACGTCCGGCTTCAGCTCGGCGAGCCTCAGCGCGATGTCGCGGCCGACGTCCACCCGCGTCACCCGGTAGCCGCGGCTCTCCAGTGCGTCGGCGCAGGCCGTGCCGGAGGCGAGCGAGACCTCGCGTTCGGCGGACCAGCCGCCATAGAGGACGGCGACGTGGGGTTTGGTCATGGTCAGAGGCTCCGGGCCAAGCTGGATGAAGGGGTGCCCACGAAGGCGTGCAGGCGATCGACGACAGCGACGAGATCCGGCTGAGGCAGGGCGCCGATGACGCGCAGGATGCGCGCGGGCTCGATGCAGGCGATCTTGGCGGGGCGAACGAAGGAGCGATGCGACAAACCGGTTCCGGTCAGCTCCGATATCGCAACGACGGCGTCAGGATCGCCGCGGCCGATGCTGGTGATCATTGCGACCCATATGAAGCCGATGGCCGCCAGCCGTTCACTCGACACCACGACGGCCGGGCGGCGTTTCTCCGCCAGTCGGTCGGAGAAGGGAAACGGGACGACGACGATGGCGCCGGGGCGCGTATTGAATGGCTCAGAGGTCGGCATAGGCCGCGTCGTCCTCCGGGCTCGCCCATTCGGTGAAGGTGATGAAGGGATCGTCGATCAGATCGTCGTCCTTCTCGATCATGACCGCCTTGTCGGTGATCACGTAGCGGACCTTGTCGCCCGGACCGAGCTTCAGGTGGTCGCGGACGGCGCGCGGCAGCACGGTCTGGCTCTTCGAGGAGAGCTTGGAGACATGCACCTTTCGACCAGCCTTCGACACGGTGTCCTCCTGACGCGACGCGCTCGTGTGAGACATAGGGACGCCTCGACCTACAGTAAAGCGTCTTACGCCTTACCGCTTACCCCCACGCGCTTGATCTCCCAGTGCAGCTCGACGCCGCTCGTCTCCTTCACCCGCCGGCGCACCTCCTCGCCCAGCGCCTCGATGTCGGCGGCGGTGGCGGTGCCGGTGTTGATGAGGAAGTTGCAGTGCATCTCGGACACCTGCGCGCCGCCGAGCCTCAGGCCGCGGCAGCCCGCGGCGTCGATCAGCTTCCAGGCGGAGTGTCCCGGCGGGTTCTTGAAGGTGGAGCCACCGGTCTTCTCGCGGATGGGCTGCACCGTCTCGCGATGGTGCTGCACGGCCTCCATCCGCTCGCGGATGATCGCGGGGTCGGTCGGCACGCCCTCGAAGATGGCGGCGGTGAAGATCACCGGGCGCCCGACGTCGGACTTGCGGTAGGCGAAGTTCATCGCGGCGTTGGAGAGGACCAGCGTCTCGCCCTCGCGGGTGACGGCGCGGGCCTCGACCAGCACGTCCTTCGTCTCGCCGCCATTGGCGCCGGCGTTCATGGTCAGCGCCCCGCCGACGGTGCCGGGAATGCCATAGTAGAATTCGAGCCCGCCGAGGCCGGCGGCGGCGGCCGCCTCCGCCACGCGCTTGTCCGGGGCCACGGCGCCGGCAGTGATGCGCGTGCCCTCCACCGCCACCTCGCCGAAGCCGCGGGGGCGGAGGCGCACGACGACGCCCTCGACGCCGCCGTCACGGACGATGAGGTTGGAGCCCACCCCCACCGGCATGACCGGCATGTCGGCTGGAAGCCGTGACAGGAGATAGGCGAGGTCCGCCTCGTCCTCGGGCGTGAAGAGGACCTGCGCCGGCCCGCCGACGCGGAACCAGGTGAGCGGCGCCAGGGGTTCGTTGGCGGCGAGGCGCCCGCGAAGGTCCGGCGCGAGGCTGCGGATCAGCGGCGTGATGTCGTCGAACACGGTCACTCCCGCGCCAGGGCCTCGAGCTCGCCCGGCAGGGCGTAGGCCCATTGCGTGATGTTGCCGGCGCCGAGGCAGATGACGTAGTCGCCGGGCTTGGCCACGCCGGCCACCAGGCTGGCGAGGCGCGCCGGGCTCTCCAGCGCCACCACCGATTTGTGGCCGCGCGTCTTGAGGCCCGAGACGAGGTCGTCACGCGAGGCGCCGGGGATCGGCTGCTCGCCGGCGGCATAGACCTCGGCGACGATGACGTGGTCGGCGTCGTTGAAGCAGGTGCAGAACTCGTTGAACAGGGAGGCGAGCCGCGTGTAGCGGTGCGGCTGGACGATGGCGATGACCTGGCTGTCAGTGGAGGCGCGCGCCGCCTTCAGCACCGCAGCGATCTCCACGGGATGGTGGCCGTAATCGTCGAAGATGGTGGCACCGTTCCACGCGCCGGTGCGGGTGAAGCGACGCTTGACGCCGCCGAAGCCGGCGAGGGCCTTGCGGATCTGCGGGCCGGCCATGCCGAGTTCGCGCGCGACCGCGATGGCGGCGGTGGCGTTGAGGGCGTTGTGGCGGCCGGGCATCGGCAGCACGAGGTCGTCGATCTCCTCGAGGAGGACGCCGGCCCGGTCGCGGAACTGGACCTTGAACCGGCACTGGCCGCCGGTGAGATCGACGTCGATGAGGCGCACGTCGGCCTGCGGGTTCTCGCCATAGGTGACGACCCGCCGGTCGGCGATGGCACCGACCATGTCCTGCACCACCGGATGGTCGATGCACATGACGCCGAAGCCGTAGAACGGCAGGTTCTCGATGAAGGAGCGGAAGGCGGTCTTCACCGCGTCGAAGGTGCCGTAGTGGTCGAGGTGCTCGGGATCGATGTTGGTGACGATGGCGACATCGGCCGGCAGCTTGAGGAAGGAGCCGTCGCTCTCGTCGGCCTCGACCACCATCCAGTTGCCGGCGCCGAGACGGGCATTGGTGCCGAGCGCATTGATGATGCCGCCGTTGACGATGGTCGGGTCGAAGCCGCCGGCGTCGAGCAGGGTCGAAACCATCGAGGTGGTGGTGGTCTTGCCGTGGGTGCCGGCGATGGCGACGCAGGACTTCAGCCGCATCAGCTCGGCCAGCATCTCGGCGCGGCGGACGACGGGGATGCGCCTCTCGCGGGCGGCGACCAGCTCGGGATTGTCCTTGCGGATGGCGGTGGAGACGACGACCACCTCGGCCCCGCCGAGGTTCTCGGCGGCATGGCCGATGGTGACGGTGGCGCCCCGGTCCTTCAGCCGCTTGATCGTGTAGCCCTCGGCGGCGTCCGACCCCTGCACCTTGTATCCGAGGTTGAGCAGCACCTCGGCGATGCCGGACATGCCGATGCCGCCGATGCCGATGAAATGGATGGGTCCGATGTCGCGGGGCAGTTTCATGGGGCGTCTTCTTGCGGATTCGGAGGGTGCGGTCAGAAGCTGGAGAATGATGGCTGCATGAAGGACGGAAGCGGGCTGGGTGGTTAAGGGCTAAAGGGCCCCACCCTTACCCTCCCCGCTGCGCGGAGAGGGGGACTATGACGGCGGCGACCTGCTGCGAGCGTCGCGCCCGGCGCAAAGGCCGGACGGGGACCCGGGAGGCCGTAGTCTCCCTTTCCGCGCGCAGCGCGGGGAGGGTGCGGGTGGGGCCTTCCTGAAGGCGCGTCACGATGCCTGCCCCGCGGTCTTCATCACCAGGTCGGCGAGGCGGTCGGCGGCATCGGCATGGCCCTGCGCGCGGGCGGCGGCGGCGGCAGTGGCGAGCGGCGCGGGATCGGCGAGGAGCCGGGCGAGTTCGCCGGCGAGCCAGGCGGGGGTGAAGTCCGCCTGCTTGACCACGGTGGCAGCGCCCGCCGAGGCCAGCGTCGCGGCATTCATCAGCTGGTCCTGGTCGAGGGCGTGCGGCAACGGCACCAGAATGGACGGCCGGCCGATGACGGAGAGTTCCGCCACGGTGGAGGCGCCAGAGCGGGCGACGACGAGATGGGCGCCCGCCAGTCGGTCCGGCAGGTCGACGAAGAAGGGCGCGACCTCGGCAGTGACGCCGAGCCGGGCATAGGCGGCCTCGACCGATGCCTGGTCCTCGGCGCGCGCCTGCTGGACGAGGTGGATGCGGGAGCGCAGCGCCGCGTCCACCTGCTCGAGCGCTGCAGGCAGGATCTCGCTCATGACCCGCGCGCCCTGGCTGCCGCCGAAGACGCAGAGCCGGAACGGCCCGCCGGCGACCGGAGCGTCGTAGGGCGTCGCCGCCGCGGCGATGACCATCGGGCGGACGGGATTGCCGGTGAAGGTCGCCTTGGCGGCGAGCGCCGGATTGCCGTCGAGCACGCCGGGGAAGGAGGTGGCGATGGCGGTGACGCGGCCGGAGAGCTGGCGGTTGGCCCGGCCCATCACGGCGTTCTGGTCGTGGATCAGGGTGGGCACGCCGAGCTGGATGGCCGCGAACATGGGCGGCAGCGTCGGATAGCCGCCGAAACCGATGACGGCCGCCGGCTTCAGCACGCGGACGATCTTGCGGGCGTGGAGATAGCCGCCGCCGAGGGCGAGGAGGGCTTTTGCCAGGGCGATCGGGTTCTTCGAGCCGATGGTGGCGGAGGAGACGATGTGGGTGGCGCGGGCGGGGAAGGCCCGGCCGTATTTCTCGGCACGCTCGTCGGTGACGAGATCGACGAGGCAGCCGCGGGCGGCGAGCGCCACCGACAGGGCTTCCGCCGGGAAGAGGTGGCCGCCGGTGCCGCCGGCGCAGACGAGGATCAGGGGCTGCGGCATGTCAGGCCCTGCTCGCCTGGTAGTGGCTGAGTTCGGCGAGCGTCTCGGCACGGGGGCGCCGCCGCGTCAGGGCGATGAGCATGCCCATGCCGAAGGCGAGCGCGATGAGCGAGGAGCCGCCGTAGGAGACGAAGGGCAGCGTCATGCCCTTGGGCGGGATGAGGTGCAGGTTGACCATGAGGTTGATGCAGCTCTGGAGGCCGAAGAGCATGGCGAGGCCCGCGACGGCGAAGCGGCAGAACGGATCCTCGTCCTTCAGCGCGTGGTTCAGCGAGCGCAGCACCACGAAGGCGAAGAGGGCGATGATGACGAGGCAGAGGATCGCGCCGAACTCCTCGGCCGCGACGGCGAAGATGAAATCGGTATGGCTGTCGGGGATGATGCGCTTTACCGTGCCCTCGCCCGGGCCCTTGCCGAACCAGCCGCCCTGCTGGAAGGCGTCGATGGCGACATCGACCTGGAAGGTGTCGGAGGTGCCTGGCTCCATGAACTTGTCGATGCGCCGACGCACGTGGGGGAAGGTGAAATAGGCGGCGGCGATGCCGGCGGCGCCCACCCCGGCGAGGCCGAACACCCAGAGCCAGCGCATGCCGGCCATGAAGAACAGCGCCGCCCAGACGGCGATGATGAGCGAGGTCTGGCCGACGTCGGGCTGGAGGACGAGCGGCGTCACGGTTGCCCCGAGCAAGAGCATGGCGAGGAGGTTCGCCGGCATTTCCGGCCGTTTGGCGCTCTCGGCGAAGAGCCAGGCGGCGAGCACCACGAAGGCGGGCTTGAGGAACTCGGACGGCTGCAGGCCGATGCCTGCGAAGTTGAGCCAGCGCCGCGCGCCCTTGATCTCGGCGCCGACGAACAGCGTCGCCACCACCAGCACCAGTGCGCCGAGGAAGGCGACGAAGGCGAGGCGGCGGATCCAGTAGGGCGAGAGGAAGGAGGTCGCGATCAGGACGGCGGTCGCCGGGATGAGGAAGAAGACCTGGCGGTTGACGAAATGGAACGTGTCGAGGCCGATGCGGTGGGCGACGGCCGGGGACGCGGCCAGCGAGAGGACGATGCCGGCGAGCATCAGCCCGAACAGCGCCGAGAGCAGCAGCCGGTCGACGGTCCACCACCACTCGCCGAAGGCCGTGCGTTCAGCCCTGGAGATCATGCCCCGTCCCCGTTTCCTGTGACGCCGTCCGCGCAACGGCTTTCAGGAAATCTAAAGGGCGTCGCTCAACGCTTCGTTAACTGCGCGGGGGGCGGGAGGCCCGATTGCCGCCGAGGGGGCAATGGCCTAGATTTTCCGAAGAACAGGAGTGCTCCATGCGTGTCACGGCCAAGGGGCAGGTCACCATTCCTGCCGACATCCGCGAGAAGGCGGGTCTTCTGCCCGATACCGAGGTCACCTTCGAATTCGACGGCACCGCCGTGCGGATCGTGCCGGTTCACACCGAGGTCCCGCTGGGGCGGGGCGCGAAACTAGTCGCCCATCTTCGGGGCCGTGGCGATGTCGACATGACGACCGACGAGATCATGGCCCTCACACGCGGGGAGTGACAAAGCGTGATCCTGGTCGACAGCAATGTCCTTCTCGACGTGTTGACGACGGATTCGCGCTGGTTGCCCTGGTCAGCGCGCATGCTCGAGCAGGCGAGCGACCGCTATCGGCTCGTCATCAATCCGATCATCTTTGCCGAGGTCTCCCAGAGGTTCAGCCGACAGGCGGACGCAGACGTGGCTTTGCCGCCGACCGTTCTCCTTCGGGAGCCCCTGCCCTACGACGCAGCATTTCTAGCGGGCAAGGCATATCTCGATTATCGCCGCCGCGGCGGCCAGAAGACCTCGCCGCTTCCGGACTTCTTCATCGGCGCCCATGCCACCGTCGCGGGCTACAAGCTCCTGACGCGGGACGTCCAGCGCTACCGGACCTATTTCCCCGACCTGCCGCTGATCGCGCCGGACTAGCCGCTCACGCCTTCATCACCCCCGGCATGGCGAGCACCAGGTCGCGGAAGGCGGTGCCGCGCACCTCGAAATTCGGGAACTGGTCGTAGCTGGCGCAGGCCGGCGACAGCAACACGACGGGGTCGGTGGCGCCATCGGCCGCGGCATCGGCCGCCGCCAGGGCCACGGCCCGGTCGAGGGTGCCGGCGATCACATGGGGATGATCGCCGAGGGTTGCGGCGAAGTCCGCCGCCGACTTGCCGATCAGGTAGGACTTGCGGATGCGCGGGAAGAAGCGGGCGAGCGGGGCGATGCCACCCTCCTTCGGGGTGCCGCCGGCGATCCAGTAGACGTCGGAGAACGCGGCGAGGGCCTTCTCCGCAGAATCGGCGTTGGTCGCCTTGGAATCGTTGACGAAGAGCACGCGGCCGATGCGCCCCACCTGCTCCATGCGGTGGGCGAGGCCGGGGAAGGTCAGCATGGCCCGGACGATGGCCTCGTGGGACAGGCCGAGCGCCTCGCAGGCGGCATAGGCGGCCATGGCGTTCTGGGCGTTGTGGGTGCCGCGCAGGGCCCCCGCGGCGGCGATGGAGAAGCGGCGGACCACGGCGCCGGCCTCCATGCGCAGGATGTCTCCGCCCTCGAGGCAGAGCCCGTCGGCGACGGGGTTGCGGATGGAGATGCGCACGGTGCGGTGCCCTGCCCGCTCGGCGCGGTCGGCCATGGCCTGGCTGTGGCGGTCATCGATGCCGACGATCGCCGTGCCGCCCGGCTGGACGCCGGCGACGAGGCGCTCCTTGACGGCGGCATAGAGGTCGAGGGTGCCGTGGCGGTCGAGATGGTCGGGCGTGACGTTGAGGCAGATGCCGACGGAGGGGTCGATGGAGGGCGTCAGGTCGATCTGGAAGGAGGAGCACTCCACCACGTGGCTGCGCCCGGCGGCGGGGGGCGCGAGGGACAGCACGGCGGTGCCGATATTGCCGCCCATCTGCGGATCGCGACCGGTCTCGGCGAGGATGTGGGTGATCAGCGCCGTCGTGGTCGACTTGCCGTTGGTGCCGGTGATGGCGACGAAGGGCGAGCGGGGCGCGGTGGCCCGGCGCTCGCGGCAGAAGAGCTCGATGTCGCCGAGCACCTCGACGCCGTTGGCGCGGGCTAGGCCGACGCTCCAGTGCGGCACCGGATGGGTCAGCGGCACGCCGGGGGCTAGCACCAGGGCGGCGATGCCCGACCAGTCGATGTGGCGGAGGTCGGCGGTCTCGTGACCGGCGGCCTCGGCCCTGGCCAGGGAGGCGGGGCTGTCGTCCCAGGCGATGACGCGCGCGCCGCCCGCGCGCAACGCCGCGCAGGTGGCGAGGCCCGATCCGCCGAGCCCGAAGACGGCGACGGAGGCGCCCTTGAAGGTGGTGACGGGGATCATGTCACCGCAGCTTCAGCGTCGACAGGCCGGCGAGCGCCAGGACGAAGGCGATGATCCAGAAGCGGACCACCACCTGCGGCTCCGACCAGCCCTTCTTCTCGAAGTGATGGTGGATCGGCGCCATGCGGAAGACGCGCTTGCCGGTGAGCTTGAAGGAGACGACCTGGACGATGACCGACACGGCTTCGAGAACGAACAGGCCGCCCACCACCAGCAGGACGATCTCATGCTTCACCGCCACGGCGATGGTGCCGATGAGGCCGCCGAGGGCGAGTGAGCCGGTGTCGCCCATGAAGATGTGGGCCGGCGGGGCGTTGAACCACAGGAATCCGAGCCCTGCGCCGATCAGCGCGCCGATGATGACGATGATCTCGCCGGTGCCGGGCACGTGGGTGATCTGCAGGTAGTTGGCGAAGAAGGCGTTGCCGGAGAGATAGGCGATGACGCCGAAGGTGCCGGCGGCGATCATCACCGGCACGATGGCGAGGCCGTCGAGCCCGTCGGTGAGGTTCACCGCATTGCCGGAGCCGACGATGACGAAGGCCCCGAACAGGATCATCAGGTAGCCGATGTTGATCGACAGGTCCTTGATGAAGGGGAAAAAGATCGAGGTGTTGAGCGGCTCGCGGGTGACCATCATCACGGCGGTGACGGCGAGGCCGGCAATGAGGAATTCCAGGGCCAGGCGGGCCTTGCTGGAAAAGCCCGCATGGGTCTGCTTCGTCACCTTGAGATAGTCGTCGTAGAAGCCGATGGCGCCGAAGCCGAGCAGGACGAAGAGCAGGATCCAGACATAGGGGCTGCGCAGGTTGGCCCAGAGCAGGGTCGCGACCAGGAGGCCGGAGAGGATCATCAGCCCGCCCATGGTGGGCGTGCCCTTCTTGGCGAGGTGCGTCTCGGGGCCGTCGGCGCGGATCGGCTGGCCCTTCCCCTGCTTCAGGCGCAGGAGCTGGATCAGCCCGGGCCCGAACAGAAAGACGAAGATCAACGCCGTGAAGATGGCGCCGCCGGTGCGGAAGGTGATGTAGCGGAAGATGTTGAGCGGCGAGAAGACGCCGGAGAATTCGGCAAGGAAGGCGAACATCGTTGTCGTCGTCTTTCGTCCGTCGCGCCGCGAAGCCGGCAAGCGAATCACCACCGCCGCCCCCGGTGTGGTTCATGTCGATATGCCCTGCCGCGCGGCGGACGCAAAGTCCGCCGCCGCGACCGCTCAGGCGACGCCCTGGTGCTCGTCGGCGGGAACCGGCGGGAAGCGGCGCTTCAGCGCCTCGACCACGGGCGCCATGAGGCTGCCGCGCGAGCCCTTGACCATGGCGACGTCGCCCGCCCTGAGGGCGCGCATGACCAGGGGCTCGAGTTCGGCCGACGTCGCCGTCCAGGCGCCGCGCCGGTGCGGCGGCAGCGCCTTCCACAGATTGTCCATCAGCGGCCCGGAGCAGAAGACGAGGTCGATGCCGGCCTTGTCCAGCGGTTCGGCGAGGCCGGCGTGGAGGGCCGGCCCCTCGGGCCCGAGTTCCAGCATGTCGCCGAGGACGGCGATGCGGCGGCCCTCGGGGCCCTTCGGCGCGGTGCCGAGGACAGCGATCGCCGCCCGCACCGAGACCGGATTGGCGTTGTAGCTCTCGTCGAGCAGGGTGAAGGAGCCCGAGGCGAGCCGCCGCTGGGTGCGCTCGCCGCGCCCGGCCACGGCCCGCGTCTCGCCGAGCGTCAGGGCGGCGACGGCGAGGTCGGCGCCGGCGAGCTTTGCCGCGGCGAGGACCGCGAGGGAGTTCATGGCGAGGTGGCGGCCGGGGGAGCCGAGCTTGTAGGTGACGTCGGTCTCCATCACCCGGGCATAGACGGTGGAGCAGTCGGCGGCGAGGACGACGCGCAGCAGGCGCACGTCCGCCTCCTCGTGCTCGCCGAAGGAGACGATGGTCTCGATGCCGGCGGCGCGCGCCGCGCGGGCGAGACGCTCGAAATGACGGCTGTCGCGGGGCAGGACCGCCGCGCCGCCGTGCTCGACACCGGCGAAGATCTCAGCCTTGGCGTCGGCGATGGCCTCGATCGTGCCGAGGTTCTCGATGTGGACGGCCTCGATGTTGGTGATGACGGCGATGTCGGGCTTCACCATCCGCGTCAGGGGCGTGATCTCGCCGGCATGGTTCATGCCGATCTCGAAGACGCCGAACTGGCTTCCCGCCGGCATGCGGGAGAGCGTCAGAGGCACACCGATATGGTTGTTGAAGCTCTTCGGCGGCGCGTGCGTGCGCCCCTCGCGGGAGAGCACGTGGGCGAGCGCCTCCTTGGTCGAGGTCTTGCCGATGGAGCCGGTGACCGCGAGGATTTTCGCGGCCGTGCGGGCGCGGGCGACGATGCCGGACTTCTCCAGCGCCTTCAGAGGATCGGCGACGACCAGATAGGCGCCGGGTGGGGCGGTCGCGGCCCATTCCTGCGACACCACGGCGACCGCCGCGCCCTTGTCGAGCGCCGCCTGGACGAAGGCGTGGCCGTCATGGGCGTGGCCCTTGATGGCGATGTAGGCCTCGCCCGCGGCGAGGGTCCGGGTGTCGATGGACAGGTCGGTGACGGTGGCGGCCGGCGCGCCGGCCAGGCGGCCGCCCATGGCGCGCGCCAGCGCTTCGGTGGTCCACAGAGGCTGCTGGCTCATGCGGCCGGCCCTTTCACGGCGGAGGGGGTGGAAAATTCGCGGATCGCCGCGGCGGCGACGGCGTGGTCGGAGAAGGGAAGCGTGACCGCCCCGACGATCTGGCCGGTCTCGTGGCCCTTGCCGGCGATGACGAGGAGGTCGCCGGCTGCGAGATCACGCACGGCGGCGCGGATCGCCTCGGCGCGGTCGCCGATCTCCTCGGCGCCGGGGGCCGCCGCCATGATCGCGGCGCGGATGGCGGCGGGGTCCTCGGAGCGGGGATTGTCGTCGGTGACGATGACGCGGTCAGCCTTCTCGACGGCAATGCGCCCCATCATCGGCCGCTTGCCGGGATCGCGGTCGCCGCCGCAGCCGACCACGACGACGAGGCGCCCGGTGGCGAAGGGCCGGGCGGCGTCGAGAACGGTCTCCAGGGCGCCGGGCTTGTGGGCATAATCGACGACGACGGGCGCGCCGTCCTTGGCGCCGACGAATTCGAGGCGGCCCTTGGCACCCTCGAGCCCGGAGAGGGCGGCGAAGGCGCGCGCGGGGGCGACGCCGCAGCCGATGGCGAGGCCCGCGGCGAGGAGGGCATTGTCGACCTGGAAGCGGCCGAGGAGGGGAATGCGGATGGCGTGGCGGGCGCCGAAGGCCTCGATCTCGACCCTCTGCGCCGCGCCATCGATGACCTCGGAGAGGATGGCGATGCCCCCGGCCGCGAGCGCCGGATCGCGGCCGATGACGATGAGCGTCTGGCCGCGCGCCCGTGCCGCGGCGATGAAGGGCGCGCCCTCCTCGCCCGCCATGACGACGGCGGTGCCGCCGGGCGGCAGTAGGTCGGTGAAGAGGCGGAGCTTGGCCGCCCGGTAGGCCTCGAACGTATGATGATAGTCGAGGTGGTCGCGCGACAGGTTGGTGAAGCCGGCCGCCTGGATGCGGACGCCGTCGAGGCGGTGCTGGTCGAGACCGTGGGAGGAGGCCTCGAAGGCGACGTGGGTGACGCCCTCGCCGGCGAGGGTGTCGAGGGTCTCGTGCAGCGTCACCGGGTCGGGCGTGGTGAGCCCGCCATAGACGTCGCCGGAGGGGCGGACCACGCCGACCGTACCGATGGAAGCTGCGGGGTGGCCCTCGGCCGCGAATATCTGGCGTAGGAAGGCGGCGACGGAGGTCTTGCCGGAGGTGCCGGTGACGGCGGCGATGGTGCCGGGCTGGCGCGGATGGAAGCGGCTCGCGGCGAGCGCCAGGCTCAAGCGGGCATTGGCGACGGCGACGACGGGCACGCCCGCGACCTCGGCCGGCGCATCCGCCCTGTCGGTGACGACGGCGGCGGCCCCGGCGGCGGCGGCGGCGGGCGCATAGGCCATGCCGTCGGTCTTCTCGCCCTTCAGCGCGAAGAAGAGGGTGCCGGCTGCGACGGCCCGGCTGTCGGCGGTGACGCCGGAGACGGCGTGGGCCGCGAGGCCCGGGGGCGTATCCTCGGCGAGCAGGGCTTTCAGGGGGAGGGACGGCATGGGGCGCGGCGTTCCAGATTCGCGGACATCAGCGGCAGGCACTGTGGCGGAGATGGGGCAATGCGGCCCTCAGCGCCCCGGCATCCGGTAACCCGCCTGGATCGCCTGCATGGCCGGCGGCATGTCGAAGCGCGGCTGCAGCCCGAGGAGCGGCGCTGACCTTGCGATGACACGGCCGGCGGTGGGCGCGGCGTTGAAGCCGGCGGTGGCGAGGCCGTGGGTCTCCGGAATGCCGCGCGGCTCGTCGAGCATGACGAGGAGGAGGTAGCGCGGCTGGTCGGCGGGGAAGATCGCCATGAAGGAGTTGAGCTGCTTGTCCTTGGAGTAGCGGCCGCCGATGACCTTCTCCGACGTGCCGGTCTTGCCGCCGACATAGAAGCCGTCGACCTCGGCGCGGCGGCCCGAGCCGCGCTCCGAATTGAGGCGCATCAGGAAGCGCATGGCCTGCGAGGTCTCGGGGCGGATGACCTGGCGGGCGATGGCGTTGGCCTCCTCCGGCGTGCGGCGCAGGAAGGTCGGCTGGATCAGACGGCCGCCGTTGACGAGAGCCGCGGTGCCCATCACCGCCTGGAGCGGGGCGACCGACATGCCGTGGCCGAAGGAGACGGTCGCCGCGGTGATGTCGGCCCAGCGGCGCGGCACGAGCGGGGCGGTGGAGGGGCCGATCTCGGTGACGACGCGGTCGAACTGGCCGAGGCGGCGCAGGAAGGCGCGCTGGTGCTCGCCGCCGAGGGTCAGCGCCATGCGGCTGGTGCCGATGTTGGAGGAATAGGTGAAGACCTCGGGCAGGGTCAGCACGCGGCGCTGGGCGTGGAAGTCCTTCACCTGATGGCGGCCGACCGCCATGGGGAAGCGGGCGTCGAGGGTGGAGTTGATGGTGAAGCGGCCGGAATCCAGCGCCATGGCGGTGGTCAGCGACTTCATGACCGAGCCCATCTCGTAGACGCCGGTGGTGATGCGGTTGGCACGGTCGAAGCCGGCTGCGGTGGAGGGCCGGTTCGGGTCGTAGTCGGGGATCGAGGCGAGCGCGAGGATCTCGCCGGTGTTGACGTCGACGATGACGCCGGCCGCCGCCTTGGCGCGGAACTTCTGGTGCGCCTGGACGAGTTCGTCACGCAGCACGTGCTGGACGCGCAGGTCGATGGAGAGCTGCACGGCCGCCTGGTTGCGGTCGGTGACGAAGCCGGCGCGGTGCAGCTCGGCGAGGCCCTGGTTGTCGATGTAGCGCTCGATGCCGCCGAGGCCCTGGTTGTCGACGTTCACCATGCCGAGGACGTGCGACAGCGTCGGACCGTTCGGATAGGTGCGCTTGGCCTCGCGCAGGAAGCCGACACCGGGAATGCCGAGGCGGTGGATCTGGTCGCGCTGGGTGGGCGTGATCTCGCGGCGCAGCCAGACGAAGCCTTTGCCCGAGCGCAGGCGCTCGCGCACCTCGCGCTGGTCGAGGTCCGGCAGCACGGCGGTCAGGAGCTCGGTCGCCTCGTCGACGTCGAAGCTGGCGGCGAGCTTCTTCGGCTCGGCATAGAGCGAGATGGCGCGCACGTCGGTGGCGAGCACCTCGCCGTTGCGGTCGAGGATGTCAGGCCGGGTGGAGGAGACCGCCTCGGCGCTGCGCACGCCGGACTGGGCCGAGCGGTCGTAGCGCACGACGTAGAGGACGAGGCTGACCGCGATGACGGCATAGAGCGCGCCGAAGCCGAGCATGGCGAGGCGCACGCGGGACTTCGCCTTCTTCAGCCGCTCGGACTGCGGGCCGGCGAGAACCCAGGCGAGGGCGTGGCGGACACGCATGAGGAAGGAGGGCCGTGGGGACATCAGCGGCCTCCGGCCGGGCGGCGTTGCGGCAGCGGCATGCCGGGGACCGACCCGGTCACCACGGGATCGGCGCCGGAGCCGAGGGCCTCCAGCATGGAGCCGATCGGATCGGGATCGACGTAGGGCTTGTCGGGGAGGCCGGCGAGATCGTGAAGTTGATTGATGGCGAGGGGCCTCAGCCTCAAATGCTTCTCGGCCAGCGCCTGCAGCCGGTCCGGGCTGTTGAGCTGGGCCCACTGGGCCTTCAGCGCGGCGATGGTCTCACGCTCGCGCTTGATCTCGAGCTGGAGCCTGGCGACCTGCTCGGCGTGGCGGGTCGCCTCGTACTTGATGCGGTAGACATAGGCCGCCGCGACGATGAGCGCCGCCACCACGACGATGTTGAGGAGGCGCATCATGAGCGGGTCCTCGGACTAGCGGCGGTGCGCTCGGCGGCGCGCAGCTTGGCGGAGCGGGCGCGCGGATTAGCCCGGCTCTCGGCCTCGGAGGCCGCCACCGCCTTGCGCGTGATCAGGGTGAAGGTCGGCTCGGGCGGGCGGCTCGCCGGGGCGTGACGCGAGCCGGCGGGGCTCCGGCCTGAGCGCTCGACGAGGAACTGCTTGACGATCCGGTCCTCCAGCGAATGGAAGGTGACGACGGCGAGGCGGCCGCCGGGCTTCAGCACCCGCTCGGCGGCGTCCAGCGCCGCTTCCAGCTCGCCGAGCTCGTCGTTCACCGCGATGCGCAGCGCCTGGAAGGTGCGGGTCGCCGGATGGATGTCGCCGGGCTTGGAGCGCACGACGCGGGCGACGATGTCGGCGAGGCGGCGGGTGGTGACGATCGGCTCGACGGCCCGCTCGCGGACGATGGCCTTGGCGATGGGCCGCGACAGGCGCTCCTCGCCATAGGTGTAGATGAGGTTGGCGAGGGCGGTTTCCTCGAGCCTGGCGACGAGGTCCGCGGCGCTCTCGCCCTCGCGGCCCATGCGCATGTCGAGGGGACCGTCGAAGCGGAAGGAGAAGCCGCGCTCGGCCTCGTCGATCTGCATGGAGGAGACGCCGATGTCGAGCACGACACCGTCGACGCTCTCATGGCCGCAGTCCGCCGCGACGGCGTCGAGGCGGGCGAAGCGGTCGTGGACGAGGGTCAGACGGCCGGCGAAGGCGTCCACCATCGCGGAACCGCCGGCGATGGCGGTGGGATCGCGGTCGATGGCGAGGATGCGGGTGTCGGCGGCGTCGAGCAGGGCGCGGGTGTAGCCGCCGGCGCCGAAGGTGCCGTCGATGATGACTTGGCCGTCGGCGGGCGAAAGCGCGGCGACGACCTCGGCCAGCAGCACGGGCACGTGCCGAGACGTATCGCCCGTGCCTCCCATGCCGCCCAAAGCCGTCATGCCGATCCTCCCGCGCGCCGCGCCGACGGAGCGAGACCGGCGGTCGGACGGGCGGCAGTCCCGCACCGTCCACGCGCGCGGGGCGCGCGTCGGGGGCGTGGGGATCGGCGGCTCGCTGCGGACCGGCATGGCATCACGGGCGTCGGTGACGATCACGGCCCGTCGGGCCTGTCCGCGGGCCTCGTGTCGTCAACGCCTCATTAACGCGAACGGCCGTTAAGAAACGGTTTCCGGCAAGGATTTGGTGACCATGCCGGCCGCGTCAGGCGATCGGCTTGGGATGCACGCCGTCGAAGGTGGAGCGGATGGCGCGGGCGAGGAAGACATAGGACCAACCCTGGAAGATCAGCTCCACGGCGAGGAAGGTGCCGAGCACCCAGGGCGCGGCCTGCGGCAGCTGCACGAAGATGAACAGGCCGAGCAGCAGCGAGACCATGCCGGAGGCGAGCACCCAGCCCCAGACGACGAGCGGGCGCATGTGGAAGGCGGTGATGATTCGCAGCAGCCCGACGGCCACCAGCATGGCGGCGCAGACCAGCGTCAGGGCGACGACCGCCTGCAGCGGATTGAAGAAGACCAGCGCGCCGGTGGCGATGTAGAGGAGACCGATGGCGATCATCGCCAGCCGGCTCTGCCAGCCGTCACGGCGGAAGGAATCGAAGAGCAGCACGCCGCCGGCGACCAGCATCATGGCGCCGAAGGACAGGGTGCTGACCACGGTGAAGAGGTTGGCGGCGACGAGGCCGAACAGGCCGAGGGCGATGAGCGCGATGCCGGCGCCCATCAGCCAGCCCCAGTTGCGACGGAGCGGCACGAGATGCGCGCCGAGCGAGTGGCCGGTGCGGTCGGTTTCGGGAGTGGCGGTTCGGACGTCGGTCATGGGTCAGCCTCCAGTAGCCCTCCAACAATGCAGCGGGAGCGCCGGCGTTCCCCGCCAGCGACCGTATCAGGTCACCTCTGCCCCCGCCGCATGACGGGAAAATCGAAACTGCGGCCGGGAAAGGGCTCGTGCACGAGCTGGAAGTGCCACCATTCCTTGGCATAGGCGCGGAAGCCATTGCGCTGCATCAAGGAGGCCAGCATGGCGCGGTTGGCGGCGGCCTCGCGGCCGATGCCGGGCGCGCGCACATGGGCGCGCGGATCGAAGCAGTCGTAGGACGTGCCGAAATCGAGCACGCCGTCGTCGAGGCGCTGGCCGGTCGCCGCGGTGCAGGCGCCGGACGCGCTCCCGGGCACCGCGCCGACGCGGGCGATGCCGAGGTCGACGGTCGAGCCGCGGGAATGGGTGGAGCGCGAGGAGAGATAGCCGTCCAGCGACAGGCGGGCCTTGTCGACGGACGGGTAGAAGATCGCCTTCATCCGCTGGTCGGCCGCATCGCGCGTCCAGGCCATCATGTCGGCGACCGCCCCGGCGGGCCGGTAGCAGTCCCAGACGACGAGGGTCAGCCCGCGCGGCGCGATCTCCGCCTGCGCCCGGGAGAGCGCCTCGGCGGCGCGGCGGGTGAGGATGCATTCGCCGGCGAGGTAGAAGGCGACGGGGCGGCCGAGGAAGTTGCGCGCGCCGGCATAGCGGATGTCCTGGCGGATGGTCGGCGCGACCTCGGCGAGGTGGACGAAGCCCTCCGGCAGGCCGGTCTCAGCCGCCGCCGGCAGCGGCACGATGAGGGCGGCGAGGAGGAGGGCGAGGCGCATGGGCCGAGCCTCCCGCGGGCGGCGCGCCCTGGCAAGCCGGTCAGCGCGCGGCGAGGAGGTCGCGCAGGGTCCGGAGCGTCGAGGCATCGGCGACACCGTCCACCTTCTCCTGCCGCCAGTGGCGCTGGAAGGCGGTGACGACCGCCTCGGTCGCGGCATCGAAGACGCCGGTCACCTGGATCCCGTAGCCGGCCATGGCGAAGAGCGCCTGCAGCGCCTGGACCGGCGGGCCCTCCTCGCCGCGGCGATAGGTCGGGCCGGGCTGGAGCGGGGCCGGCGGCACCCAGAGGCCGACGCCCTCGTCCGCGAGGCGCGCCCAGGGGAAGAGCTCGCCGGGGTCCTGCTTGCGGCCCGGCGCCGTGTCGGAATGGGCGAGGACCCCCATGGGCGGAATGGCATGGCGGGTGAGGATGTCGCGCGACAGGTTGATCACGGCGGCGACCTGCGCCTCGGGGAAGGGCCGGTAGCCGAATTCGTGGCCGGGATTGACGATCTCGATGCCGATGGAGCGGGAGTTGACGTCCTCCCTCCCCTGCCAGGAACCGGCTCCCGCATGCCAGGCGCGGCGGCCCTCGGCGACGCACTGGACGATCTCGCCGTCCTCGAAGACGACGTAGTGGGCCGACACCCGCGGCGGGTTCGGGTCGCAGAGCCGGTGGAGCGCGGCCATGCCGTCCTGCATGCCGGTATAGTGCATCATCAGGATGTCGACGGGCGCGCGGCGCTCGTCGTGGTTCGGCGAGAGCGCGAGGCCGCTCGCCCAGGGCGAATCGGGCCGCTCCAGCGGGCCGTCGTCGTGATGGTGGTCGTGGTCGCAGGACCCGCTCATGCGAAGCCCCTCGCCCGGCGCAGCACGTCGTAGGCCTCGTTGATAGCCGCCATCTTGCCCGTCGCGATGGCGACGAACTCCGCCGGCACCCCGCGGCCGATGAGACGGTCCGGGTGATACTGGTGCACGAGGGCGCGCCAGGCCTGCTTGATCTCGCCGTCGGCGGCATCCGGGGCGATGCCGAGGACGCGGTAGGGGTCGCGCGGGCCGGCGACGACGTGGCGGGCCTCAATGCGGGCAAAGGCCGGCTCGGACAGGCCGAAGATGGCGGCGACCTCGGCGAGATAGGCGCGTTCGTCGGCATGGACGGCGCCGTCGGCGGTGGCGATGCCGAAGAGGCCGTCGACCAGGTCCTCCAGGGTGTCCGGCTCGTCCTTCAGGAGCTGGGCGAGCTGGCGGGCATAGGCGTCGAAGCCGGCGGTGCTCTGCTTGGCGAGATCGAAGAGGCGGGAGACGTGGGCCTCGTCCTCGGGCGCCACCGACACGAGGCGACGGAAGGCGGCGACCTCGTCGCGTGTCACCACGCCGTCGGCCTTCGCCATCTTGGCGGCCAGCGCGATGAGGCCGATGGTGAAGACCACCGACTGCAGCGGCGGCCCCTGATCGGGCGCGAGCAGGCCCTCGTCGACGATGAAATGGCCGGCGAGCGCGCCCAGCAGCGCGCC
>LNFM01004018.1_pt1 | contig 27761 bp, 22 predicted proteins | sample 596031 | NCBI WGS metagenome assembly LNFM01 (sample SAMN04254537, study PRJNA301005) | activated carbon metagenome | isolation source: dual media filters at the Ann Arbor, Michigan drinking water treatment plant | place: USA: Ann Arbor
TTTTGCAAATAGAAAATCATAGTCATACAGATGAAAACCACCAATAGACAGTTCTAATTTGTTACCTTCCTGCGATATTATAAAAACGCTTTCTGAATAGGTTTCTACCATTTTTTCCAAATCAGAAATGAATTGTTCTGGATGTTCCGTTGTTACTAAAGCGATGAGTTCTGCAGGATTATATAAATGTCCGCCAAGTCCTTTGTGAAATTTAAAATAATCATATTCATATAAACCTGTTGGAAAATCGAAATACCAGTAAGTACCTAAAATCATATGAAAATCATATTAATTAATGTTTTTTTGTAGTTATTTTTTTTAACTATAAACAAATGTATTAAAAACTACTACTTAAAGTATAATCAAAAGTAAGGTTAAAAATGTAGTTTAAATGAAATTTTATTACTAAATTTAGATAAGCATTTTAAATTCAATTTATTATGATTAAAGTAACCAAAGAGTTCATTCTTAAATTATACAAACCAATAGCAAAAGACACTCACAAAGGAATACAAGGTCACGCACTATTGATTGGTGGCAGTTATGGCAAAATGGGTTCGGTGTGTATGTCGAGTAAAGCTGCTTTGAAATCGGGTTGTGGTTTGGTTACAGCTTTTGTTCCAAAATGTGGTTATGAAATTGTTCAAATCGCCTTTCCAGAGGCCATGGTTTTGACAGATGAAAATGAAAAGGTTCTTTCAAATATCAACTATAATTTTGAATCAGACGCCATTGGAATTGGTATGGGAATAGGTCAAGATCTACTGACCGAAAAGGCATTTCATCATTTTTTACTTAGCAACAAAACCAATTTAGTTATTGATGCCGATGGATTGAATATTTTAGCAAAAAACAAAAAATGGTTTTCGCTTTTACCACCAAAAACCATTTTAACGCCTCATAAAAAAGAACTCGAAAGATTAATTGGAACATGGCTATCTGAGGAAGAAAAGTTGGAAAAAGTTATCCAGTTTTCTTTGGAACATGATTTGGTTGTTGTTGTAAAAGGAGTACCAACTTTAGTAATCTACCATTCAGAAATTTACCAAAACACTACTGGAAATCAAGCTTTAGCAACAGCTGGAAGCGGCGATGTTTTATCTGGAATTATAACGAGTTTGCTAGCTCAAAGTTATGAACCAAAAAACGCAGCAATTTTAGGTGTTTACATTCACGGATTAACTGCCGATATAGCCGCGCCAGAAGTTAGTTATCAATCGTTTATTGCTAGTGATATTATTGGATATTTAGGAAAGGCGTTTCTGAGTTTAGAAAATTAATTTATTTTGTAGCAGCTTTTGTAAAATCTTCTCTAATTTTTTGTTGTTCTAAAATTTCTTTTAGAAATGGAGTGGTTTGCTTTTCAATTTCATCTACTGAAATAGATATTATTTTTGGATTTTGAACCAATTGTAACCAAGGTTTTGGTTCATCATATGCATAGTTTCCAAATACAATAACTGGAGTTCCTTTAACTTTAAGCTCTTCTTTATCATCCAAAATCCATTGGTCTGCCCATTCATAAAGGGACTTAGCATCTTTTTGTAACAATCGCAAACAAGAATGTGAAACAGGTAATCCAGGTAAACTGTATTCATGAAAACCAACACCTAGTTTATTTTCGATATTGAAATTCCATTTTAATTCCCATTCATCATCAAAAGTGCTTGTTGTTTGTTCAGCTTTCCAATTGGTAAAAAACATTCCTAAAGGTGTTTTATCTTTTTTTCTACCCATATTGGTTGGTCCAGAATAGGTTAAGACTCCGTTTTCATACGCACCAAATGTTTGTGTTGGATAAGAAAAAAGTAAAACTTTAGAAACATCTTTCAAATAATCAACTTGCAATGGAAATGGTAAATAATAAACCACATCGCCATCAAAATCACTTGGAATCACAATAGAATCATGTTTTGATAAATTTGCTTTATCAGTTCGATTTATAGCAGTTACAATTTCGATTTTTGAGCTGTCAGTTGCATTTTGTTTCAACCACATTTTAGTATTTTCCATTGTATAAGAAACTACTTTGGGTTGTTTTCTAACAATCTCTTTTGTCTGATTTACCGAATTTCTGTTTTGTTTGCAAGAAATTAAAGTTACAATTGAAATTATTGTTAAAAGAAGAATTTTAGATTTCATAAGTTCAGGTTTATGCAAAACTCTTCATTTAATTTGAATAAACTTTTACACAATTACCTAAATAAGTTGTTTAAATACCATTTAAAAAATTATAAAATTTCAATAAAAAACGAAGCTTCAAAACTTGAATTTTCTTCCAAAATTTGTATGTTTTTTTTATCGAATAAATTTCCATTACTAGAAGCTTCATCAGCAAAACCAATCCAAGGTTCGATGCAAATAAATGATGCGTTTTTGACAGTCCAAATTCCTAAACTGCTAAAATCTTCATAATTCACCTTCAAAAACGGATTTCTATTTTCCAAAATTTTAACTGATTTTGATTCCAATGTTTTAAAAACTAAAGCATCTTTTTCAAAAAGTGAGTAATTTAATGGCAAATTGGCTTTCTCAAGTGCAATAGTACGAGTAGCACCAGAGAATAAATTGTTTTCCAATTCATGAGTTATTAATTCTTCTTGTTTTTCAAATTCTAAACTATAATTAGTAAAGTTTTTTGGTAGAGCAAATGCTGGATGTGCTCCAATATTAAAAGGCATTTCTGCCTTAGAGTTGTTTTTAATATGATAAATAATGACTAACTTATTTTCAGTTAATACATATTTTATTTGGAGCTCAAATTGAAATGGATATTTCTGTAATGTTTCATCATTTTCTTTTAAAGAAAAAGTTACACTTACATCGGTTTTTTCTATGATATCAAATTCAAAATCTCTTGCAAAACCATGCCTTGATAAATTATACTTTTTATCATTATAATAATAAAAATCGTTTTTTAATCCTCCTACAATAGGAAATAAAATAGGTGAATGTTTACCCCAAAATTCCGGATTTCCTTCCCAAATATATTCTTTGTTAACTAATTGATTTTTAAAAGAATTTAATTCAGCACCTTTAGTATTTATTGAAATTGAAAAATTCTTATTTTCTAATTGAATATTCATAACTATTTATGGTTTAAAAAATCTTTTAAATCATCAAACGATTTAATTTTAATACTAACTTTTTCTTTTCCTAAAACACTTTCAATCTGCTTTGGAATTTCTAATTTCACATTCAAAACAGGTTCAACAACATCCAAAAACTTGATAGGATGAGCTGTTTCAAGGAAGAAACCAATTGAGTTTGGTTGTTTTTCTAATTCCTTTTTCAAACCTAAATAACCAACAGCACCATGAGGTTCGGCAATGTATCTTGAATTGGCATAAATGTTTTTCATAGCAAGTTTGGTTTCTTCATCAGTGTAAGAATAAGAAGAAAAATCCTTTTCAAATTCAGATAAATCATTGTTATACATTTCTTGAATTCGAACAAAGTTACTTGGATTTCCAACATCCATTGCATTTGAAATTGTTGAAATAGAAGGCTTTGCGTCATAAATTCCATTTTCTAAAAATCTTGGAATCGTATCATTGGCATTCGTTGAAGCTACAAAATGGGTTAGTGGCAAACCTAATTTTTTAGCCATAATTCCAGCGCAAATATTTCCGAAATTTCCACTTGGACAAGAGACTATTAAAGGTTTGTTGTATTTTTTCAATTCTTTGTAAGCAAAGAAGAAATAAAACATTTGTGGTAGCCAACGAGCAATGTTTATAGAATTTGCAGATGTAAGGTTTTTGTAATTCAAATCGGCATCTAAAAAAGCTTTTTTGACCATATCTTGGCAATCGTCAAAAACGCCATCGACTTCTAAAGCCGTAATGTTTTGTCCTAAAGTGGTCAATTGTCGTTCTTGAATATCACTAACTTTTCCTGACGGATAAAGAATCACTACTTCAACGCCTTTCACACCAAGAAATCCGCTTGCAACTGCACCACCAGTATCTCCAGAAGTTGCTACTAAAACGGTATTTTTCTGATCTTTATCACGATTAAAATAAGCCAAACATCTCGACATAAATCGAGCTCCAACATCTTTAAAAGCCATTGTTGGACCATGAAATAACTCTAATGAATAGACATTTTCTTCTACTTGTACCAAAGGAAAATCAAACAACAATGTTTCGGCAATGATTTGTTTTAACTCAGCTTCAGGAATTTCTTCGCCTACAAATTGTTTTATGGCTTTGAATGCGATTTCTTCATTGGATAAGCTTTCAATATTCTCAAAAAAAGATTGTGGTAATTGACTAATTGTTTCAGGAAAATACAAGCCTTTATCAGGTGCAAGTCCTTGAATAACGGCTTCTTGAAAGGAAACTTTGATTGCTTTATTGTTTAAACTGTAGTACTTCATATTATCGGAACGCGGATGAAACGGATGCTTCGCAAACACGGATTTCCACGGATTTTTTATTATTGATTCTTAATTATAGTAACGCCATTTGGATTTATTCTTGAAATGTGCATATCGAATAAAATTCCTGTATTTTGATAACTTTCACTCATGGAAAAAGCTACTTTTTCAGCTTTTTCTTGACCCTTGCAAAGTGCGAAAATCGAAGGTCCAGCACCAGAAATTCCTGATCCTAAAGCGTCATTTAGCAAAGCAGCATTTTTCACTTCATCAAAATTAGGAATTAAATGTTTGCGCAAAGGTTCGATGATTACATCTTTTAGCGAACGACCAATTAAATCATAATCGGAAGTGTACAAACCAGCAATTAATCCACCAAGATTTCCTGTCTGAGTAATGGCGTCTTTTAATGGAATCATGGGTTGTAAAACCGCACGAGCATCAGCTGTTTTTACTTCAATATGTGGATGCAAAATAACAGCGTATAGTTCGCTCGGACTTTCAATTCGAATCACATCCAACGGATTGTAACCTCGAACTAAAGTAAAACCACCAAGTAGGCAAGGAGCAACGTTGTCTGCATGTTCACAACCACTTGCAATGGCTTCACCTTTCATAGCAAAATCTACTAATTCGTGTTTTGAAAATGGTTTGCCAAGCAATTCATTAATTCCAAAAACGGCTCCAGCAGCACTTGCAGAAGAACTTCCAATACCACTTCCAGCTTTGATTTTTTTATGGATTTCTATTTCGAAACCAAAATCAATTTCCATATTTTTTATAATAGCTAAAGCAGCAACACCGGCCACATTTTTTTCGGTTTCTGTTGGTAAATCGGCACCAGTTAATTTGGTAATTCTAATGCCTTTTTCAGCCGTTTTTCTTATAATCATTTCGTCACCAATTCCTTCTAGACAAAGACCTAAAACGTCAAATCCGCAATTGAGATTGGCGATTGTTGCCGGACAGAATATTTTTATTTCGTTCATATTATTTTGGTTTCGAGTTTGAAAGTTTCGGGTTTCGGGTTTTGTTTTGCATAAAACTCGTAACTTGTAACTTTTAAACTGTTTTAAACATTTCCAATTCGAATTACATCGGCAAAAATTCCTGATGCCGTAACGGCTGCGCCAGCACCAGCACCTTTTATAATTAATGGTTGGTCGATGTATCTATCAGTGTAAAATTCGACGATATTGTCTTTTCCTTCCAAATTGTAAAACGGACTTTCTTTCGGAATAAATTGCAATCCAACGCTTGCTTTTCCGTTATCAAACGAAGCTACGAATTTTAATCGAGAATCTTTAGATTTTGCTTCGGCTAATAGGTTTTCAAAATGACTTGAATGTTTGGTTAGCGATTTGAAGAAATCTTCATTATTTGTTGTTTCCATGCATTCTTGTGGTAAGAAACAATTGTTTTCTATATGTTCCATTTCCATTTCGTAACCGCTTTCGCGAATTAGAATTAGAATTTTTCGAGCCACATCAACACCACTTAAATCAATTTTCGGGTCAGGTTCTGTAAAACCTTGTACTCCAGCTTCTTTTACAACATCATGAAAGTTATAGGAATCGCTAAAATTGTTAAAAATAAAATTCAAACTTCCAGATAAAACTGCATTTATTCTATTGACTTTATCACCTGAAGCAATCAAATGTTTTAGTGTATCAATAATTGGTAAACCTGCACCAACATTAGTTTCAAATAGGAAAGGAGCGTTGTATTTTCTTGATAAAGATTTTAAGTATTTGTAATTTTCAAATTGAGAGGAACATGCAATTTTGTTGCAAGTTACGACCGCAATATTTTGTTTTAAAAATTGGTCGTAAATCGAAGCAATGTCGTAATTGGCAGTAATATCTACAAAAATACTATTGCGTAAATTTAGGCTTTTCGCCTTTTCAATAAATTGAGAAACATTAGCATTTTCTCCGTTTTCCAATAATGATTTCCAATCTTTTAAATTCATTCCATCTTCATCGAAAACCATTTTACGTGAATTTGAAAGTGCTATAACTCGAACATTGATTTTAAGGTTTTCTTTCAAAAATTTCTTTTGTTGGTTGATTTGATCAATAAATTTTTCTCCAACATTTCCAACTCCCATTACGAACAAATTCAACTGTTTAGTATTGTCTTCAAAGAAGCGTTCGTGTAACGTATTCAAAGCTTTTTTGACATCTTTTTCGTTAATTACTACCGATATATTTCTTTCAGAAGCACCTTGCGCAATGGCTCTAATATTCACGTTATTTTTTCCTAAAGTGCTGAACATTTTACCACTCAAACCTTGGTGATTCTTCATGCTTTCACCAACCAAAGCTACGATGCACATGTCTTTTTCAACTATACAAGGATCAATTTTGTTTTGACTAATTTCTATTTGGAATTCAGTTTCAATTGCTTTTTTTGCCAAATCGGCATCTTGGTTTTGAATTCCGATGCAAATTGAATGTTCTGACGATGCTTGTGTGATAAAAATTACGTTGATGTTATTTTGCGAAAGCACAGAAAATAAGCGTTTGGATGAACCAGCTACACCAATCATTCCCGAACCTTCCAAAGTTAACAATGCAATTTTATCAATGTGTGAAATTCCTTTTATTGGGTTATTGGAAGCTTGATTTTCATTGGAGATATAAGTTCCAAAAGCTTGAGGTTCAAAAGTATTTTTAATCCAAATTGGAATCTGCGAATTCAAAACCGGTTGAATTGTTGGCGGATACAACACTTTCGCACCAAAATGCGATAATTCCATAGCTTCTTGGTAGGAAATAGATTCAATAGGTTGCGCTTGTTTTACGATTTTAGGATTTGCTGTAAACATTCCATTCACATCTGTCCAAATCTCCAAAGCATTTGATTTTGTTCCATTGGCAATTATGGCAGCAGTATAATCAGAACCACCACGACCAAGCGTTGTAGTGTTTTGATGTTCATCAGAAGCAATAAAACCAGGTAAAAGAACGACTTGCGATTTATTGGAACCAAAATAATTAGCAATTAATTTATTTGTTAATTCAAAATCAACCGATGCTTTTCCGAAGTTAGAATTGGTTTTGATTAACTCACGACTGTCTTTGAAAGTACTATTCGGAATGGTTTGTTGCAAAGCCGTTGCAATGATTTGTGAAGATAATAATTCTCCAAAACTAGCGATGGCATCAGCTGTTCTTGGAGATAATTCACCCAAAAGAAAACAGCCGTCAAGCAATGTCTGTAATTGGTTTATTTGACTATTAATTTTAATCAAAAGTTGATTTTGATTAGCATTATCAACCAAATCGCCAATAGCATCAAAGTGTTTTTGTTTAATCTCGTCAATTGCATTTTTATACGTTTCGTCTTTTGCAGCAGCTTTTTTAGAAGCATTGATAAGCATATCTGTCACGCCACTCAATGCAGAAACCACTACAGCAAGTTTATTTTCCTTGGCTTTTTGATTGACAATTTCGATTACGAGTTTTATGTTTTGGGCATTAGCTACAGAAGTGCCGCCGAATTTTAGTGTTATCATAGTTTTAAATTCCAATATTATAAATTCCAAATTCCAATCATTTAGTTTTAGAATTTGTTATTTGGGATTTGATATTTGTTTTTTTGTGATTTACACACGATTTTTCTTCTTTCAAACGAAAGTACATAAATCATTATTATATGTGAAAATTATACCCCAAATGGGGTTGTAGTTGTTGTAGATGTTGAGCCAACAAAAGTTGCAACCGAAGTAGTGGTTGTGAAAAGTGAAGTATTATTGTTTTTGTTGTTCATCATACATTTCAAAAATAGTATTTTTTGTTAATCAAAAAAATGTTGCTTGTATTTTTATGAATATCACAATTTTATACCGTTATCGTATTTGAAATAAATTATTTGAATACTTATAAAAGCTAAAAATTATTGATTTGATAATAAAATAGAAGTTAAAATAGTTGTATTTTAACAATTGTTTGCTGAATTTTGAGCTCAAATTACATTCAAAAATGGAGCATTCGCATTACATCAGTTCGGAAGTGTTGCAATTAGAGACTTTGCAAGACATTATATCGCAACACAAACCAATTGCCTTATCGGAAGAAGCTAAAATCAACATCCAAAAATGCCGTGAGTATTTGGACAAAAAAATGGCTTCCCACGACAAACCGATTTACGGAGTCAATACTGGTTTTGGCTCGTTGTGTAATGTGATTATATCTGATGAAAACTTATCGCAACTTCAAGAAAACTTGGTAAAATCACATGCTTGTGGAACTGGAGATGAAGTGCCACAAGAGATTGTGAAAATCATGTTGTTGCTTAAAATTCAGAGTTTGAGTTATGGAAATTCTGGTGTTCAATTACAAACTGTTGAGCGTTTAGTTGATTTCTATAATAATGATATTTTGCCTGTAATTTATACTCAAGGTTCACTTGGTGCAAGTGGCGATTTGGCTCCTTTGGCTCATTTATCGTTACCTTTATTAGGTGAAGGCGAAGTGAATTACGAAGGATTTCGTCAACCAGCAAAAAAGCTTTTGGATAAAATGGGTTGGAAACCAATCGTTTTGCAATCTAAAGAAGGATTGGCTTTGCTGAATGGAACGCAATTTATGAGTTCGTATGGAAGTTATATTTTGCTAAAAGCGATGAAGTTTTCGTATTTGGCTGATGTAATCTCGGCGATTTCATTAGAAGGATTTGATGGAAGAATCGAGCCCTTTAATGAATTGATACATTATGTTCGTCCGCATAAAGGTCAGATTGTGACTGCTAAACGTATGACAGATTTGTTGGAAGACAGTCAAATTATTGCCCAAGAAAAACAACACGTTCAAGATCCTTATTCATTCCGTTGTATTCCACAAGTACATGGAGCTTCGAAAGATGCAATTGATTATGTAAAAAAAGTTTTTAAGACAGAAATCAATTCGGTTACTGATAATCCAAATATTTTTGTGGGTGAAGATGTGATTATTTCAGGTGGAAATTTTCATGGTCAACCTTTAGCTTTGGCTTTAGATTTCTTGGCAATTGCTTTATCAGAATTAGGAAGTATTTCAGAAAGAAGAACGTATCAATTGATATCTGGTTTACGAGGTTTGCCTGCTTTTTTAGTAGATAATCCTGGTTTGAATTCGGGTTTTATGATTCCACAATATACCGCTGCGAGTATCGCTAGTCAGAACAAACAATTGGCAACGCCTGCAAGTATTGATAGCATTGTTTCGAGTAATGGTCAAGAAGATCACGTTTCGATGGGAGCAAATGCAGCAACAAAATGCTTAAAAATAATGGAAAATTTAGAGCGCATTTTGGCTATTGAATTGATGAATGCATCGCAAGCTATTGAATTTAGAAGACCTTTGCAATCAAGTGCTTTTATTGAAATGTTCTTAAAATCGTATCGTGAAGAAGTTCCATTTGTAAAAGAAGATAGAATTCTACACTATGATATAGAAAAATCAGTAGCATTTTTGAATAGTTTTTTGATTGATTTGGAGGAGTAATTTGAAGAATTTTACAACAATACAAGATGAAAATAAACTTTATATCAAGTTTCCATTTGATAAAACCTTGACTATAGTAAAAGTTGGTTTCATAGTTCTATTTTTTATTTCAATTTTGTTTTTTGTAAAATGGAACTTCATCGACTTCTTTGAATTTTTTATTACTTATTTCATCTGTTTATTAATTTTTATTTATATCAGTCTTAATTCATATTTGGAATGGAGAAAATATGGAAGAAAGTTGTTTGAAAAAAAGGATACTAAATTATATATTGATACTGAATTAATCACTGATCTGCATCAAATAAAAAATATCATAATTAACTATGAATCAAGTAATTTAAGTATGGGTTGGTTTGTTCAATTTGACTTTTATATATTCAATAAAGATATTTACATTAAAAGACAATTATCTGAAAAAATTGCTCAAGAATTAGCAGAGAAGGTTGCAGGTTTTTTTGATGTTGAAATTAAGAAATTAGGTTGATTGTTATAAAATCAAACTCAAAATTCCCAAAGCTGCAGGAATCGCTTGAACAAACAAAATTCTTTTAGAAGCCGTCATGGCACCATAAATTCCGGCAACTAAAACGCAAATTAGAAAAAATAACGCAACGTTTTCACTCCAAATGGCATCCGAAATAAAGAGTGACCAAATCAATCCTGCAGCGAGAAATCCGTTGTATAAACCTTGATTGGCAGCCATAACTTTGGTTTTTTCAAATTGATCTTCGGGAATAGTTTTGAATACTTTTTTGGCTCGAGTGGTCCATGCAAACATTTCTAACCAAAGAATGTAAAGGTGAATAATGGCAATAAATCCGACGATGATTTGTGATATAATGTTCATGTTTTTTCGATTTTTAATTTTCTTCTTTTAAAATCTTTTCAATTCTTTTGTCTGGAATTAACCACATTATTGCAACGATAATGTATAAAATCCCTGAGATTAAAGTGTAATATTTGGTTAAAATTACAGCGATTATGTACAAAACTACGGAAACTTTTCCTTTAAAATCTTTACCTAATGCTTTGGATAAAATGGAGTCTTTTCCATGGTTTGCAATTATAGTATATTGTAAAATAAAATAGGCAATAGCGTTCATTAACAATACAATTCCATAAAGCATCATTGGGAAAGAGGCAAAGTGGTGTTCACCAATCCAAGCAGTAGTAAAGGGAATTAAGGATAACCAAAATAGTAAATGTAAATTTGCCCAAAGAATTTTTCCATTAACATGTTTGACTGTATGAGGCATATGATGGTGGTTGTTCCAATAAATTCCAACATAAATAAAACTTAAAATGTAACTCAAAAATTTATGAGATAATTTTAAAACGGATTCAAATGTTGTATCATTTGGGACTTTGAATTCCAAAACCATGATGGTTATAATAATGGCTAAAACACCGTCGCTGAAGGCTTCAAGTCTGTTTTTGGTCATAACTAATTGTTTAAATTTCCTAAAGTTTTATGAATTTTTCTTTTATGATGGGTTTGTTTCAAATGGTTGTCACCCGAAATAATGCTGATGCTTCCGTCAATTTCGAACATAGCTAATTTAACATCTTTATAAAATTCTACACCGTGTTCGCGCATAGCTTCTTTGAGTTCATCGTCTGTTATTCCTAATCTTCCAATAGTTTTGAATTCGATTTTTCCATTATGAATGAGAATTTCTGGCGTATCTTGAACTAAATTTTTTATAAATTCTGATTTAGACATCACTTTTTTGAAAATATAATTTATTGCAAAAAGAGCTAATGCAGCTACAATTCCACCATAAAGTGATGTGTTATTTCCAACCATAGCATTTTGAACCGAATTACTAATCAGTAAAATCAAAATTACATCTGCTGTATTTAATTGAGATAATTGTTTTTTTCCAAAAATTCGGAGCGCAATAATCATAAAAAAATAAACAGAAACACTTCGTATAGTAATATCTAAATAAGGATTCATAAGCTATTTACTTTTCACTATTTACTAATCACTTCTTCTTAATATTGCTTTCAATCGCTTTAATCATTTCACCTGCAATGTCTTTATTAGTAGCACCTTCAATTCCTTCTAATCCTGGCGAAGAATTTACTTCCAATAAAAGCGGTCCTTTTGAAGAACGAATGATATCAACTCCTGCAACTCTTAAGTCCATTGCTTTGGCTGCTTTTATTGCAATTCTTTTTTCATCGGCTGTTGGTTTTACAATTGATGCCGTTCCTCCCATGTGAATGTTGGCTCTGAATTCTCCTGGCGCTGCTTCACGTTGAATTGAAGCCACTACTTTTCCATCAACTACAAATAATCGTAAATCTTTTCCGTTGGCTTCTTTTATAAATTCTTGTACTAAGATATTGGCATTCAAGCTTTTGAAGGCATTAATTACCGATTCAGCAGCTTTTTTGGTTTCCGCTAAAACAACACCTTTACCTTGAGTTCCTTCTAACAATTTTACAATTAATGGAGAACCACCAACCATTTTTATCAAATCGTCAGTATCTAAAGGTGAGTTGGCAAATCCGGTTGTTGGAATATCTACACCATTTCTAAGTAATAATTGTAACGAAAATAACTTATCTCGTGATTGTGTTATGGCTGCTGCTGAATTCAAACAATAAACTTTCATGGCTTCAAATTGTCTAGTCAAAGCACATCCATAAAAAGTAATACTTGGCCGGATTCTTGGAATTACAGCATCAAAATTATCTAAAACTTTTCCGCCACGATAATGAATTTCTGGAGTATCGGCATCGAGTTTCATATAACATTCTTTGATGTTTAGAAAATGCATTTCATGACCTCGCATTTCGCCAGCTTCCATAATTCGTCTGTTGCTATATAACTCAGGATTACTAGCTAATAAACCAATACGTAAACCTGTTTTATTTGGAATTGCATTGACATATAAATCTTTTAAGTTTTCTATAGTGGTTTGACCTAAAAGATATTTTTGTTCGGGATCAACTAGAATTCTTCCGCTCATGGCTTCACGTCCAAGTAACATTCTAAATCCCATTGAATCTCGATTGGTTAAGGTCATTTCGATTTTCCAAGAGTCATTTCCGATTTTGATTTCGGTTTGAATGACATAACGTTGTTCACGAAAACCACTCGAACTTTTTACAATTCGTTTGTCAATTAACAATGCCTCGCAATGAATAACGGTTTTGAGATTGTTTTGAATAGGGTTGATGTCAAATTTCACCCAATTGATTCCGTCTTTTACAAAAGGCGCAATGTTTATGGCATGTAATGCAGATGTCTTTGCACCTGAATCGACACGTGCTTTAATTGCCGGAATTCCAAGTTCGGGAAATGAACACCATTCTTCGGAACCTAGTATGATTTTGTTTTGTTGCATTTTATTTAAAAAATTAAGCCACGAATTACAGGAATTTTCACTAATTATTTAGAGTAATTCAAGTATTTCGTGGCTGAAATATTGAGGTTTAAATTTTTTAACTTGTTGGCTCTTCTTTCTTTTGAACTCTTACATTCAATTCGTCAGCGCCATCTTCGATATCCATAAAAATTTCGTCACCAGAATTGATTTTAGAAGTGATAATTTCTTCGGCAAGCGTATCTTCAACATATTTTTGAATAGCTCTTTTTAAAGGTCTTGCGCCAAATTGTTTGTCAAATCCTTTTTCTGCGATGTAGGCTTTTGCTTTATCAGATAAATTTAGAGTATATCCTAAATCAGCTACACGTGCATATAATTTTTTCAACTCGATTTCGATGATTTTGTCAATATCATGTTTTTCTAATGAGTTGAATACAATCACATCATCAATTCTGTTTAGGAATTCAGGTGCAAAAGTTTTCTTCAAGGCATTTTCGATAATTCCTTTAGAATGGTCGTCGGCTTGAGCTACTTTGGCAGCAGTTCCGAAACCAACACCTTGACCAAAATCTTTCAATTGACGTGCACCAACGTTTGAAGTCATGATGATAATTGTATTTTTAAAATCAATTTTTCTTCCTAAACTATCGGTTAGATATCCATCGTCAAGAACTTGTAACATCATATTGAAAACATCAGGATGTGCTTTTTCAATTTCATCAAGCAATACAACGCAATACGGTTTTCTTCTAACTTTTTCTGTTAATTGCCCACCTTCTTCGTATCCAACATATCCTGGAGGCGCACCAATTAAACGAGAAATTGCAAATTTTTCCATGTATTCACTCATATCAATACGAATCAACGCATCTTCAGAATCGAATAATTCTTTTGCTAAAACTTTTGCTAATTGTGTTTTTCCAACTCCAGTTGAACCTAAGAAAATAAACGAACCAATAGGACGATTTGGATCTTTCAATCCAGCACGATTTCTTTGAATAGAACGAGCAATTTTTAATACTGCATCGTTTTGTCCAATCACTTTACCTTGAAGTAGTTCAGGTAGATTAGCTAATTTATTACTTTCAGTCTGAGCAATTCTATTTACAGGAATTCCTGTCATCATTGAAACAACATCGGCAACGTTATCTTCTGTAACTTGAATACGATTGTTTTTAGAATCTTCTTCCCATTGTTCTTGAGCAATAGCAAGTTCTTTTTCTAGTTTCTTTTCGTCATCACGAAGTTTGGCTGCTTCTTCATATTTCTGTCTTTTTACAACCGAATTTTTAAGCTCACGAACTTCTTCTAACTGACGTTCTAAATCCAAAATTTGTTTTGGAACATCAATATTGGTTATGTGAACTCTTGACCCTGCTTCGTCTAAAGCATCAATTGCTTTGTCTGGTAAAAAACGCTCTGACATGTACCTGTCTGTAAGTTTTACACACGCTTCAATAGCTTCATCAGTATAAGTTACATTGTGATGATCTTCATATTTGTTTTTGATGTTGTTTAAAATTGTAATGGTTTCAACAACCGAAGTTGGTTCTACAATTACTTTTTGGAAACGTCTTTCTAAAGCACCATCTTTTTCAATATATTGTCTGTATTCATCTAATGTTGTAGCTCCAATACATTGTATTTCACCTCTTGCTAAAGCAGGTTTAAACATGTTAGAAGCATCAAGCGAACCAGTTGCTCCACCAGCACCTACAATGGTGTGAATTTCGTCTATGAATAGAATGATGTCGTCGTTTTTTTCCAACTCATTCATTACAGCTTTCATTCTTTCTTCAAATTGGCCTCTGTATTTTGTACCGGCAACTAAACTTGCTAAATCTAAAGTTACAACTCTCTTGTTAAAAAGAATTCTTGAAACTTTCTTTTGGATAATTCTCAAGGCTAAACCTTCAGCAATTGCTGATTTTCCAACTCCAGGTTCACCTATTAATAAAGGATTGTTTTTCTTTCTACGGCTTAAAATTTGGGAAACTCTTTCAATTTCTTTTTCACGACCAACAACTGGATCCAGTTTTCCTTCTTCTGCCATTTCTGTCAAATCACGACCAAAGTTATCCAAAACAGGAGTTTTAGATTTCTTGTTAGATTTGTTGGCAGGCGTGTTAAAACTATCACCTTTCATGCTGTCATCTTGACCTGAATCTTCATTGAACGATTCGTTTCTTGGTAAATTTTCTAAAAAATCTTCGTCTTTTGGTGTCATATCTAAATATTGTTCTTTCGCTATTTCATAATCGATTTTCATCTTATTTAATAGCTTTGTTGTGGGATCATTTTCGTTTCTCAATATACACAACAATAAATGTGCCGTGCTAATTGAGGTGCTTTGAAAAACTTTAGCTTCAAGAAAAGTCGTCTTTAAAGCGCGTTCTGCTTGTCTTGTTAAGTGCAGGTTTTTCTTTTCGATGCTAGTTTCTGCATTAGGATTTGGTGGACTTAAAACTTCAACTTTTCGTCGTAAATGGTCTAAATCAACAGAAAGATTGTTCAAAATATTGATTGCCTTTCCGTTTCCATCTCTCAAAATTCCAAGCATAAGGTGTTCAGTGCCAATAAAATCATGGCCTAAACGTAATGCTTCTTCCTTACTGTAGGTAATAACATCTTTAACTCTTGGAGAAAAATTATCATCCATATCTATAATTGTATTATTGAGGTAAATTTAGTGAATTACTTGAATTATTACAAATATCATTCCGTGTAAAACACTTGTCAGTAAATTGACAAAAAAATATTCAAATATAATGCTAACAATTTGGTAATTTATTAACCATTTTATTAGTCAAATTTGTTAATAAATCATTGAAATAAGTGTTTGTAAATGCTTTTAAAAACACCAAAAAGATGTATATTGCACGTTTGAATTCTAAATTAATTTATTTTAAAAATTTATAAATATGTCTGACGGAGAAAAGTTAATTCCTATTAACATTGAAGACGAAATGAAGTCAGCTTACATCGATTATTCGATGTCAGTTATTGTATCAAGAGCATTACCAGATGTACGTGACGGTTTGAAACCAGTACACAGAAGAGTACTTTATGGAATGTATGATTTAGGAGTTTTTTCTAATAGAGCTCACAAGAAATCCGCAAGAATTGTTGGAGAAGTTTTAGGAAAGTACCATCCACACGGAGATACTTCTGTATATGATGCAATGGTTCGTATGGCTCAAGAATGGAGTTTACGTTATTTATTAATTGATGGTCAAGGTAACTTTGGTTCGGTTGATGGAGATAGTCCAGCTGCAATGCGTTATACTGAAGCAAGAATGAAAAAAATGTCGGAAGACATTATGGCAGATATCGATAAAGAAACTGTTGATTTCAAATTGAACTTTGACGATACATTGTATGAGCCAACAGTAATGCCAACTCGTGTTCCTAATTTATTAATAAATGGAGCATCAGGAATTGCAGTAGGTATGGCTACCAATATGGCGCCTCATAACTTAACAGAAGTTATTGATGGAACATTAGCTTATATTGACAATGAAGAAATAGAAATTGACGAATTAATGAACCATATTAAAGCTCCAGATTTTCCAACTGGTGGTGTGATTTATGGTTATGAAGGTGTTCGTGAGGCTTTCAAAACAGGAAGAGGTAGAATTGTAATGCGTGCTAAAGTTGGCTTTGAAGAAGTTGATGGAAGAGAATCTATTATTGTTACCGAAATTCCATACCAAGTTAACAAAGCTGAAATGATTAAGAAAACAGCTGACTTGGTTAATGAGAAAAAAATTGAAGGTATTGCCAACATTCGTGATGAATCGGATAGAAATGGTATGCGTATCGTTTATATCTTAAAACGTGATGCTGTTGCCAATGTAGTCTTGAATACCTTATATAAATATACTCAATTACAATCTTCTTTCAGTGTAAATAATATTGCATTAGTAAAAGGAAGACCTCAAATGTTGAATCTGAAAGAATTGATTCACTATTTTGTGGAGCATCGTCATGATGTTGTTGTTAGAAGAACGCAATTTGAATTAAGAAAAGCCGAGGAAAGAGCACACATTTTAGAAGGTTTAATCATAGCTTCAGACAATATTGATGAAGTAATTGCATTAATTCGTTCTTCAAAAGATGGTGAAGAAGCAAGAACTAAATTAATCGAAAGATTTAGTTTGTCAGATATCCAAGCTCGTGCGATTGTTGAAATGCGTTTAAGACAATTAACAGGTCTTGAGCAAGATAAACTTCGTGCAGAGTATGAAGAAATCATGAAATTAATCAATCACTTAAAAGAATTATTAGCTAGCAAAGAAATGCGTATGGCTTTAATTAAAGAAGAGTTGGTTGAAATTAGAGATAAATATGGCGATGAGCGTCGTTCTGTAATTGAATATGCAGGTGGCGATGTTAGTATAGAAGATTTAATTGCCGATGAAAATGTGGTAATTACAATTTCGCATGCAGGTTATATCAAACGTACCTCTTTGACAGAATACAAAACTCAAAATAGAGGAGGAGTTGGACAAAAAAGTGCTGGAACAAGAGATCAAGATTTCTTAGAGCATTTATTTGTAGCAACGAATCACAACTACTTATTGATTTTTACTCAAAAAGGAAAATGTTATTGGATGCGTGTTTACGAAATTCCAGAAGGAAACAAGCAAAGTAAAGGTCGTGCGCTTCAAAACCTTATCAACATTGAAAGTGATGATAAAGTAAAAGCATTTATATGTACTCAAGATTTGAAAAATCAAGAATACGTTAAAAATCATTACATCATTATGGCTACTAAAAAAGGTCAAGTGAAGAAAACATCTTTAGAAAAATATGCAAAACCAAGAGTAAATGGTGTTGCTGCCATTACAATTAAAGAAGATGATGAATTATTTGCAGCAGAACTTACAAATGGAAGTAGCCAAGTTTTAATTGCAGTTAAATCTGGTAAGTTAGTTCGTTTTGAAGAAGCTAAAACTCGTCCAATGGGAAGAACAGCATCTGGAGTAAGAGGAATTAGATTGAGAGATGAACAAGATGAAGTAGTTGGAATGGTTTCTGTTGATGAAAATAGCATTAATGAAACACAATTATTATGTGTAACAGAAAATGGTTACGGAAAAAGAACCAAGCTTGAAGATGAAGGTGAATCAGTTTACAGAATTACAAACAGAGGTGGAAAAGGTGTAAAAACATTAAACATTACTGAAAAAACAGGTGCTTTAGTTTCTATCAATACAGTTACCGATGCAGATGATTTAATGATTATCAACAAATCTGGCTTAACCATTAGAATGGATGTTTCTACTTTAAGAGTTATGGGACGTGCTACACAAGGAGTTCGATTGATTAACTTAAAAGGAAGCGATTCTATTGCAGCTGTAACTAAAGTTATGAAAGATGAAGAGGAAGAAGCTATTGCAATTGATGGTGAAGAATTAGAAATTGATCCAAATGCTGTTATCGAAGATGATGCAGATGATGACGATGATGCAGAAAATCAAGATGACGAAGCAGATAACACTGAAGACGATTCTGAAGAATAATTTTTTAAAATTAAAATAAAATGCAAAAGCTATGTTGTCTGATATATTTATTTGATGGCATAGCTTTTGCTAATTAACACAAAAAACAACAATTAAATAATACCATTATGAAAATTAAACAAATAATAATAGCTAGTACATTATTAGTTTCTGTTGCTTCTTTCTCCCAAAAAGATGAATTGAAAGCGTTAAAAAAAATATATGCTAAAGACATTCCAAGCGCTTCGGATATTGTTGAATACAAATCTAATATCACTAAGTTAGAAGCACTTGCAACAGAAGAAAACGACAAAGTTTATTCAAATTTTTACAAATGTATGCTTCCAATTATGGAAATTACTTCTCTTGGTCCAACTGCAACACCAGCTCAAATGATGAAATTTGTTAATGTTAAATCAATTTCAGAATTATCAACAGGTTTAAATGCAACTTTAGATTACGAGAAAAAAACAGGAAAAAAGGTTTACACTGATGATATTATTGAAACAATTTCATCATTCAAACCTCAAATGTTGAATTATGCAATTGCATTAGGAAATCAAAAAAAATATAAAGAAACTTCAGAAGTTTTATATGCAATATATCAGTTAGATAAAAAAGAAACTGATAATTTATATTTATCTGCTAATTATGCCGTTAATGGTTTGGATTATGAAAGTGCTTTGAAATATTATAAAGAATTGAAAGCAATAAATTATTCAGGTGAAAAGACTTTATATTTAGCTAAAAATAAAGCATCAGGAGTAGAAGAAAACTTTTCAAAAAAAGTAGATAGAGATAATCTTGTAAAATTAGGAACACACATCCTTCCAAGAGAGGAAAAAGAGCCTTCAAAAAAAGCAGAAATTGTTAAAAATATTGCGCTAATTTTAATTGAATTAGGCAGAAAAGATGAAGCTAAAGTTGCTCTTTCAGATGCCAGAAAAGAAAACCCAGACGATGTAAATCTAATTACTCATGAAGCCGACATTTATTTAAAAATGAATGACACAGAAAATTACAAAAGATTAATAAACGAAGCTTTGTCAAAAAGCCCTAATGATAAAATTTTATTATTTAATCTAGGAGTAACAAGTGGAAACGCAAATCAATTGGAAGATGCTGAAAAATATTACAAAAGAGTAATTGAAATTGATCCAAAATATACTGATGCTTATCTTAATCTATCTGATATCATTTTAAAACCAGACGCTAAAATTGTAAAGGATATGAATAATTTAGGGATGAGTGAGAAAGACCAAAAACAATATGATGTTTTAAAAGCTGAGCGTAAAAAATTATTTAACAAAGCAATGCCCGTTTTAGAAAAAGCATATGAACTAGATCCTACGAATGAAGTAGTGAAAAGCAATTTAAAATCAGTTTATAGTTTTCTAGAATTAAATGATAAAGTAAAAGCAATGAATTAGTATTGTTTTTAAACTTAAAAAAAAGCGTTCAAATTTTGAACGCTTTTTTTATTTATATGATTTTTTTAATAACTCTTAATCTGTGAGTATGTCTGTTGAGTTCAGCATTATAAATTCCTAAATGATCTAATCGATCAATTCGAACTTTGCCACTTGCATGAATGATATAGTTATCTTCCAACATGATGCCTACGTGAATAATTTTACCTTCTTCGTTGTCAAAAAAGGCTAAATCTCCTGGTTCACTTTCTTCGATAAAACTTAAGACTTCTCCTTGACTAGATTGTTGTGAAGCATCACGTAATAATTTATATCCATTTAATTTGTAAACCATTTGTGTAAAACCTGAGCAATCAATACCAAATGGAGTTTTTCCACCCCAAAGATAAGGCGCATTCAAGTACATATAAGCTGTGTTTATCAAACTTGCTTTAGACTTTATTCCACTTACTTTTAATCCTTCAAACTCATAGTTTTCCGTATTTATATCGCTATGATTTAAGAAGGATAAAGAAGCTCCAAGTGTAACTGGAATTAAAACATTGTTTTTTGTTGAAATATATTCAACCAAATCAGAATTCAAAATAATAGCTTCTTTGCAAAGCATTTCATAATTTTCTTTCGAAATTATCTGATATTGTTTACTATCAATCCAGCCTTCATAATCATCAAAATGTAATCTTACTTTAGACCATTGTTTATTGTGTTCAAGAACTTCAAAATGTTCTCCAAAAAGTATTTGAGAGACAATTTCACTTCTGTCACTTGGTTCTATTCGTAAAGGAATTGTTGATAAATTACAAATGGCAAACATGCAATTTTGTTATGTTTATAATTTTTAATTATGCTTTTTCTATAACTATAGCAGAAGCGCCACCACCACCATTACAAATAGCTGCAGCACCAATTTTTGCATTGTTTTGATGCAAAACATTTATTAGTGTAACTACTATTCTTGCTCCAGAGCAACCTAGAGGATGCCCTAATGAAACGGCTCCACCATTAACATTAACCTTTTCGTTAGGTAAACCTAATATTTTTGCGTTTGCCAAGCCAACAACAGAAAATGCTTCATTAATTTCAAAAAAGTCAACATCTGAAATTGATAAGCCAGCTTTTGTTAACGCTTTTGGTAATGCTTTTGCAGGAGCAGTCGTAAACCATTTTGGCTCTTGAGCAGCATCTGCATATGATTTTATGTAAGCTAATGGTTTTAATCCCATTGATAATGCTTTTTCTTCACTCATCAATATAACTGCAGCTGCGCCATCGTTAATAGTTGAAGCATTTGCTGCAGTTACAGTTCCTTCTTTGGTAAAAACAGCGTTTAATGTTGGGATTTTGTCCAATCTTACATTAGTATATTCTTCATCTTTCGTAACCATTATAGGATCTCCTTTTCTTTGCGGAACTGCAACAGGAACAATTTCTGAATCAAATTTTCCTGCTTCCCAAGCTTTTGCAGAACGCTCATAGGATTGAATTGCAAACGCATCTTGCTCTTCACGAGTAATTTTATATTCTGAAGCACATAAATCAGCTGCAACTCCCATAGCGTTATTATCGTATGCATCAACAAGTCCGTCTTTTTGCATTCCGTCTTGCATTGATGTTGGTCCAAATTTAACCCCATTTCTCATGTGAACATAATGTGGAATCATACTCATGTTTTCCATTCCACCTGCGACAACAATTTCGGCATCGCCAGCCATAATAGCTTGCGCTCCAAACATAATTGATTTCATTCCAGAAGCACATACTTTGTTGACAGTTGTACAAGCAACTTCATTTGACAAACCAGCATAAATTGCAGCTTGTCTTGCTGGAGCTTGACCAACGCCAGCTTGTACTACATTACCCATAAAAACTTCATCAACCAAGTTTGGGTCAAGATTGATTTTATTTAAAGCTCCTCTGATAGCAGCAGCACCCAAATGAGGCGCAGGTACAGTTGATAATGAACCCATAAAACTTCCAATAGGAGTTCTTACTGCAGAAACAATTACAATTTTTTTACTCATAATATTTATTATTTTCCCAAAGTTGGGATTAGTTTGTTAGTTTGTGATGCAAATTTACTATTTTTTAGGGAAAATTCATTTTACATTGAAAGATATTCGTTTATTAATTCAATATTAATAAAATATTAATTTCTATTTATTTGATTTTTAAGTATTTCATTAAAATGTGAGAATTATATCAAAAAAAAGAGTTTAAAATGTTGTAAATATTATAATGAAAGCTTACATTTGCAACCGCTTAAAGAGAAAAGTTCTTATATAATATATTGAATTTTGGAGAGTTGCCTGAGTGGCCGAAAGGACATGTTTGCTAAACATGCGTATGGGAAACTGTACCAAGGGTTCGAATCCCTTACTCTCCGCTTTTTTTGTTTTCGGGGTGTAGCGTAGCCCGGTTATCGCGCCTGCTTTGGGAGCAGGAGGCCGCAGGTTCGAATCCTGCCACCCCGACTTTTAATATTTTTATATTAAAATTGGTTCCATAGCTCAGCTGGATAGAGCAACGCACTTCTAATGCGTAGGTCGAAGGTTCGAATCCTTCTGGGATCACAATCTAAACCTTCTTGAAAAAGAAGGTTTTTTTGTTTTAAAATATTTCGTAAATTTCGAAATAAATATTTTTCGATGAACTTCAAGAGCTATTTTTTATCAATCCTCACTTTACTGATTCTTATTAGTTGTAAATCGACGGAATCCTCTTTTGTAAAAAGTAGAAAAACGTTATCCAATAACTATTTAACTGGAAATTCAATTGCTATTTATGACGGAATAAATGACACTACATTTGTAAATTTAAAAGATTTCAGTTCCGATTTTGCATTTGATATGAAATATGCAACAGATGATAATTTTCTCAAAAGTAAAGTTTATGATTGCGATGAATGTTATTTAAGATTGAAGACCATAAAAAGTCTTGTTGAAGCTAACGAAGAATTCAAATCTTTAGGTTATAGAATAAAACTTTTTGATTGTTACAGACCTCTAGATATTCAAAAGAAAATGTGGGTTATTATGCCCAATGCCGATTATATAGCAAATCCAGCCAAGGGTTCAATTCATAATAGAGGAGGAGCGGTCGATATTACTTTGATAGATGAAAATGGAATAGAACTAGATATGGGAACCTCATTTGATTTTTTCGGTCCGGAAGCAAGCCATAATTATCAAGATATTTCTAGAAAAATAAGAAAGAATAGAGCTTTGCTTAAATCTGTAATGCTAAAACACAATTTTAAATCTTTTGATTCTGAATGGTGGCATTACAATTTAATAGATAGCAGTAAAGATAATTTAGCCAATTTTAAATGGAATTGCAACTAAATTATTGAATACATTTTAAATAATTTATAAAATAAATGTCAGGAGCATAAGTCTTTTTATCTACTTCTGAAACCAATTCACTTTTACAAACATAATCAATTGCTTCTCCAGCATATTTAATTCTTATAAATGAAATTGGAGAAGTTTTTAAGTCTTCAAAATTATCTTTTACAAATAGAAAATACCCATTTAGTATTCTGATATTTTCTTTGTCATTCATAACTGCATTGCCGCATGTTTCGGTTTCTGGTGAAATTAAAGTAACAATTTTGCCATTTGTAAGTTGGATGTAAATTTTTGAATTTTTATCAAAACATTTTGCAGCAATAAACTCCGAACTTTTACTAATCATTTGAATGTTTAGTGACAAAAGCCCATCAGCATTAATTAATGAAAAGAAAATGGAAGTTTGGCTGTTTCCAAAAACTCTTTCATGCATTAAATATTCTTTAGTTGATTTATAAGTACCAATGCTATCAGTAACATTTGAACTAAATTCACAATCAGTTTGAGCAAATGTATTCAAGGAAAGTGTTAGAAACAATGCAATTAAAATTATCTTTTTCATTTAAAATTATATTTTGGTGCAAATTAAAGCTATTTTATTTTCATTTTTATCGGTTGTGAAAAAACAATACTGATTTCCACCATCTTTTATTTTCCATTTTTTTCTAATATTTTCAACGGTATCAGGAAAATTTCTAACCGTCACATTCATTTTTTGATTGCTAAAGTTTTCAATCATATCTTTTTTAGAACAGTTAACTATTTTTTCAATTTGAAAGGCCCTTCCCGGAAAGTCAATTAATTCGTCTGAAGTATATAAATGGGAGTTTTTATGTAATTTATCTACAGAAAAAAAACTTGCAATTTGATTGAATCCACCAGATTTCATAACTGCACTATTGGGTTCATAAAGATATTTTTTGGGAACACCATAGTTTACTTCGCTCTCAGAATTCATATTGAAATTAAAAACATCTTTGTTTTGCTTAGTAAAGTTTACTGTTTTAATCGATATTTCACCATTATAACCTTTTTCAATAATCCATAGAAGTTCTTTAACTTCGTTATCTAGAGCTACAATATGTATTTGTTTTACATTCTTTAGTTCTTGTAATCCTGCTGAAATATCTAGTATTGGAGCTGTTTTTATCAAAATGTTATCGGAATACTCAAAATAAGTGTCTTGTAAATCTGGAACATTTGGTAGGCAATCCTTCAACATGAAGACTTTTCCTTTTGCATCATTTCTTCTTGATGGGTCAATGTAAATCCAACTAAACTTTTGATTTAATTGTTCTAAAGTTTTAAGACTATCACCTTCAATACAATTGATATTTAAAGTGTTTAATTGTTTGAAATTATGAGAAACTATTTCAGATAGTTCAGGATTAATTTCACAATGAACGATGGTGTCAATTTTTTTTGAAAAATAATAACCATCAATGCCAAAGCCACCAGTCAAGTCAATTAAACTTTCACCAGAAACAATTTCAGATTTATATTTTGCAGTAGCTTCTGACGATGTTTGCTCAATAGAAATTTTGCTTGGAAAAATAATAGTATCACCATTGAACCAAGTAGGAAGTTTATCTTTAGATTTGGTTCGAGATTCAATTTGATTTAATAAAACTTTAAACTCAATATGAGAAAACGGATTTTTTTTAAGAGCCAACTTATTGGTGTCCAATCCAGTGTTTTCAATTATAAATTTTTGAATTTCTGGGTTTAAAATTTCATTAAAGTTCATTTTTAAATCTAAATATTATAAATTTTTAGTTAGAATTTTAATTACTTTATTTTCAGGAAAAAACTCTTTCCCAATTACTTTTAGAGTTGTGTAGAGAGGCACCGCAATTATCATTCCTGTGATTCCAAAAAGTATTCCAATAACAAGAATTACCAAAAATATTTCTAAAGGATGTGAGTTTACGCTTTTTGAAAAAATGATTGGAGAAGAAATGTTGTTATCTATTAATTGAACTATAAAAAATCCTATAGAAACATAAATTGTTGTTGGTAGAATTACATCTTGAAAATCGTTTCCAATATTACTTAACATAGTTAAAATTCCAGCTAAGATTGACGCGATAAAAGGACCAACGTATGGAATTACATTTAAAAGTCCGCATAAAAAAGCTATGACAATAGCATTTTCTACACCAAAAATCAATAATACAATTAGATATAAAATAAAAATTATTGTAAGCTGCAATAACAATCCTAGAAAATATCGTGTAAGTAAAAGTCTCGTTTTTTCAATAGAATTTAAAATTTGTTCTTCGTGATCATTTGGAAGAATTTTTTTCATTCCAACAATAAATTGTACTTTGTCTTTTAAGAAAAAGAAACTAATAAAAAACACAGAAACTAAACCAATTCCAAAACTACTTATGGTTCCAATTATTGAATTGAAAAAGTCTGTCAAAAAATTGAAATTTAATCTAGAGGTAATGTCAGTTTCTTTGAATATTTTATTGATTTCGATGTTGTGATTGCTTAAATAAATACTCAATTGATTATAGAGTTCGATTGATCTATTTTCAATTGATTTTGTATCTAAAAGTGAAAGATTTGTACTTTGTGATGTTATCAAAGGAACAAAAAGCATGATTAAACCTGTGATTAATAGTAAAAACAATATCATTGTAGATACAACAGCTAGGATATTTGAGAACTTTAATCTTCTTCTTAAAAACTCAATAATCGGATTAGCAATCATTGAGAAAATTACTGCTACAATAAGATAAACAATAACTGTTTGAATTTGATATATAAAATAGAGTAACAGGCAAACTAGTGCTAAAACACCAATTGCTCTAAGAATTCCATTTGCTATGTTCTTTGATGTTATCATTTGAATAGATTTTATGTAAAAATAAAAAACTCGTTTACAAATGTAAACGAGTTTTTAGAATATTTTAATTTTATTTTTTAGTTTCTAAAAGAAGCTCTAGAACCACCAACAGCAAATACTGCATCCATTCTAGCTTTTTGTCCTAATGAGAACATATACATTCCTCTATCATCTGTATAATCCATGTAGTTCATTGTCATCTCTACTGGAGTACCAGAACAAGTACTTAAATGAGGATATGTTGGAACTCCATAATTAGCAGTGTTGTGAGTTGGTGTATCAGCAACTAAGTCGCTTCCACATGTAGCATCACCCCAAATATGACGTAAATTCATCCAGTGACCAACTTCGTGAGTTGCAGTTCTTCCTAAGTTGAAAGGATACGTTGCAGTACCTGTTGTTCCTAAATATTTAGAATCGATTACAACACCATCAGTTGCAGAAGCACCTCCAGGAAATTGAGCATATCCAAGAATTCCGCCACCAATTGTACAAACCCAAAGATTAAGTTTAGTTGTTGGTGAAGTAGGAGCCAAACCACCACGATTAGTTTTCTTCATTGCATCAGCAGTACCCCAAGATGTTTTTGTAGTTGATTTTCTGATTACTTGATCTAAAACAAAAGAAATACCAACATTAGCTTTAACACCAGAGAATAATGCAGGTACTTGACCATAATCAGAGTTTGTAGCATTGAAATCCTTATTTAAAACGTCAATTTGTGATTGAATTTGAGCTAATGAAATATTTTCAGCAGCAGTTTTGTATAATACGTTTACTACAACTGGAATTTCAATTTGACCATTAACTAATCTGTAGTTTGGATTATTTTTTGTGAAATTTTCTGTAAATTCTTCAATTTTATTCATTCTTAGAGCCATTTCAGGATCTTCTCTCAATTGTCTTTCTAATACTTCTTGAGAGGCACATTGTCTTGCAGCTGCATTGTTCTCTGCTACAACTTTTGAATCTTCACTTTGACATGAAAAAAGCATCGCTAATAATGATGCTGATAAAAGGATTTTTTTCATAAAACTAAATTTAGGTTTAATTAATAGTTATGCAATTTTATAACATATTAATTACAAATAAAAATATTTTTATCATTTTATTTTATAAAATCGATGAAATACATCATCATTAATTGCTGAATATATAATTTAGAATATTAGCTCCCATTTTCAATGCTTTTTCTCTAACTTCTTTAGGGTCGTTATGAACATCGGCATCTTCCCAGCCATCTCCTAAATCACATTCAAAAGTGTAAAGTAGTACTAATCTGTTATTTTCAAAAATACCAAAGGCTTGTGGTCTTTTTCCATCGTGTTCATGTATTTTAGGCAAACCACTAGAGAAAACAAAAGGACCTTGAAAGATAGCATGATTTGCTGGAATTTCAATTAAGTTGTTGT
>LNFM01004019.1_pt1 | contig 27760 bp, 30 predicted proteins | sample 596031 | NCBI WGS metagenome assembly LNFM01 (sample SAMN04254537, study PRJNA301005) | activated carbon metagenome | isolation source: dual media filters at the Ann Arbor, Michigan drinking water treatment plant | place: USA: Ann Arbor
TCCACCGCGCTCAGACCGCTTCGCCAGATGCGCGCCGTCGAAGGCACGGCAAAACCTTAGCGTATATCTGGGTCCGTTCTGTGTACCGACCCCCAGCCGAAGGCGCCGAGGCCGATGGCCACCGCACCGCAAAGCCCGATGCCGAGGCCGACCAGCGTCAACGCATTCGCGCCGATGCCCAATGCCGCGATGGCGCGCCCCGCGGCGTTCAGCGGCGGGTCGATCAGCGGGCGGAGTTTGGCGTCGAACATGCGCTTCCTTCAGACGAACGTGACAACGCCGATGACCGCGCCCGTCATCGCCGAAGCGCAATTACCCGCGATCCAGCTTTTCACGCCCAGCGCCGCGACCTCCGCCCGCCGCGACGGCGCCAGTGTGCCGATGGTGGAGACGAGCAAGCCGATGCTGGCGAGGTTGGCGAAGCCGCACAGCGCATAGGTGACGATCAACAGGCTGCGCGGATCGAATGTGTCGGGCGGCAGCGCCGCCAGTTCCAGAAAAGCGACATATTCGTTGAGTATTGCCTTTGTGCCCATCAGCGCACCGGCCTGCGGCGCCTGGTCCCAGGGGACGCCCAGTGTCCACATCATGGGCGAGAACACCCAGCCGAGCGTCCGGCGCACGGTGACCGGCGCCCCATCGACCAGCGGCAGGCCGACAAGCATCTGATCGGCCAGCGCGATCAACGCGAACATGACGATGATCACCCCGATTACCGCGAGGAACAGCTGGACGCCGTCCATCGTGCCGCGGACGATCGCGTCCATGCTGCCGTCATATTTCAGCGCCGGCTCCGCATTGTCGTCATCGGTCTTGTCGTCGCCCGGCACCATCAGCCGCGCGATCAGCAGGGCGGCGGGAAGCGAGATGATCGAGGCGGCGATCATGTGCCCGGTGGCGTCCGGCACGGTTCGCGACAGGGTCGATGCGTAGAGGACCAGAACTGCTCCGGAGATGGTCGACATCGCCAGCACCATGATCGCGAACAGCTCGCTCCGGCCCATCCGCTCGAAATAGGCGCGCACCACCAGCGGGCTCTCGACCACGCCCAGGAACAGGTTGGAACCGGCGCTCAGCCCCACGACGCCGCTGACGCCGAGGCTGCGCTGGAGGAGCCAGGAAAGCCCGCGCACGATCCGAGCGAGGACGCCCCAGTGCCACAGGAGCGCGGAAAGCGCGGAGAAGACGATGATCAGCGGCAGGATCTGGAAGGCGATGATAACCGGAGCGGACTGGCCCGGGCCGAGCGCGAACGGCAGCGGCGCGCCGCCGACATAACCGAACATGTAGCTGGAACCGACCAAAGTCGCTTTTTCGATCGCGCGGACGGCATGATTGGCAAGTGTCACCACGCTCCACACGAACGGAACGCGCACAAGGAGGATGGCGAGCCCGAACTGGAGCAGCAAGGCAGCGCCAATCCAGCGCCACGAGGGGCGGGCACTCCGGTTCTCCGACAGGCCCCAGACGAGCATAAGCAGCAACGCGATGCCGATCAGCCCCTGCGCCTGCTGCAATATCGCCAAAGATGCCTCCGAACTCAGAATTTAAACGCCGCGCCAAACTGGAGTTGCCGGGGCGGGCCGGCGTTGCGCTGGACGAACGGCGCTCCTCCGCCGAACTGCACCTGGTTGGACGTCGTCGCCGCGTTCGCAAAGCCCGATTCGTTGTTTGCGTTGAACACATTGAAGACATCGGCGGAAAGCTCAAACCGGCCAAACGCAACCGGCACGGCGTAGCGTATGCCGAGGTCGACCGTCGCCGACCACGGCAGCCGCCCCGAATTGCGCGTCGCGCCCGGATAGCGATCCGAATTACCCACGAAATTCTCGCCGAACGATTGGCCGTCGCCGTTCAGATCCTGCGTGCCGAAGATGCGTGCGTCCGGCACGAAATTGACGGGCTGGCCCGACTGGAACAGCCCCGCGACGGTGAAGATGAAGCCGTCAAAGGGATAAAGATAGCCCACCGCTGAGATGACGTGACGGCGATCGTTGGCGGAGGGTCCACGGTCGGCGCCGAAATTGTTCGCGTCCGACGCGCGGAAATTGATGTCGTCGGTGTCGTTGGTCAGCTTCGACAGGGTGTAAACGAGGTTGAACGCGTAATCGTCCTGCCCTCGCGCCTTCTCCGCGCGGAAATTGAGCGCGCGATAGAGCGCCTTGCCCTCGGTTTCGGATACGGTGATCTGCCGCGCTCCGCCGGGTGAAAGCGTGACGGGCCGGGTGGCATCGGCTTCGGCCTGGCTGCGCACCAGGCCGAGCGATTGCGCGAGCGCCGAGCGCGACGCGTTGTCCGGCTGCGAGCGGAGCAAGGCGATATTCGCCTCGGTCAGCGCAGCCATATTCGGCGTGAAGGGCGCGGGCGCGTTGAGATCGCGCAGCCGCGCGAGATTGCGCGACCGGCTGTAGATCGCATCGACGCCAAGGGTGATCGCATCGGTCAGCTGATATTGATAGCCCGCGCTGAGTTGCAGGCTGTACGGGCTGTCGTAGCCTTCGGGATTGAGTATCCGGACCTCGTTGATCGTGGCGGTGTCGCGCAGCCCCTGAACCGCATCGGGTCCAGGACATGCGCTCGCGGTATCGCATGGCACGGAGACGGCGAGATTGCCATCGAACGTGAGCGGCGCCAGCGGCACCCCGGCGCGGATGATCCCAAGCGATTGAAGCCGATTGAGCTGGCCGAGCAGCGCCGCCGACGCCGTGTTGCGCTGGAGCGCGTCGGAGATCACCGCATAGATCAGCTTGCCGTGGAATACGCCCGCGCCGAAGCGGATCGACGAGCGCGCATCGGGACGATAATTGACCGCGAGCCTCGGGGCAAAATTATCGTAGTCACCGCCGCCGCCCTTGGCGGTAAGCGAGTCATAGTCCCACCGCAGCCCCAGCGTCGCCGTCAGCTTGGGCGAAAGCTGCCATTCGTCCTCGACATAGAAGGCTAGCTGATTCTGATCGGTGCCGAAGGTGTTGGGACGCAGCTCGACGGAATAGTCGATGATGCGCGGGTCGAGTCCAAGAACATCCCCGGCGGAAAGATCGAGGCCGCGCCCGAGGCCGCGCACTGCCGCCACCTGATCGGGCGTGAGCGCGACGATGAAATTGCCGTCGGGATTGCCGCCACCGGCCAGCGCGAACTGCGAATGGAGGAGGTCCGTACCGACACTGATGCGATGATCGCCGATCCGCCGCTGGAGGCGGTGGACCGTCTGCCAGCTTTGCTCAAGATCGTCGAACACGAAGCCCGGATGGCCGAGCACCCCGACCGTCAGCCCACTTTCGTCGCGGATAGCAACCTGCGGACCCGAACCGCCGCGCGCCTCACCGTAATCCCAGCGGAAGCGGCTATACTGGAGGCTGCCGTCATAGCTCCAGGCGTCGCCCGCATAGCTCAGCGAACCGGCAACAATCGTCGAGAATCGATCCTGGTCGGACCCGGCGGATGGAAACGTGACGTTTCCGCCTCCCAGCGCGCCGCCCGGCCGGTCGATTGTGACGCGGCCGATGTTCGTGCGGAGCGTCGCCGTCCAGTCATCCGACAGACGATGGTCGAGGCGCAGCGAGCCGAGCAGGAATTGATTGTTGCCGGTGACGTTTTCGACCACTCCGAGCGCGGGCGCGTCGACGATCTGGACGTTGTGGTCGCGCGTATATTCCAGGTTCGCGTAGAAGAAGGTCCGATCGCTGATGATCGGCCCGCCGAGCGCGCCGCCGGCCTGATACCGTTCGAAGCTCTCGCCGACCGGATTGCCGCTCAAGTCGCGGCGCGGAAAGGCCGATCTTGCGTCAAATGGGCGGCCGGGGCGGACCAGCGCATAAGCCTCGCCGCGCCAGTCGTTGGACCCCGAGGGCGTCGTGAAGTTGACCAGGCCGTTCGGAGTCCGGCCGTAAATCACCGAATAGCTGTTGGCGATGACGGTGACCTCGCGCGTGAACCCCAGCGGCACAGGAAATTTCGGTCCGCCGAGGAAGTTTTCGTTATTGTCGAGACCGTCGATCAGATAATTGGTGTTGAGTGCGTTGGAGCCGTTGATGGAAATCACCGGCGCTTCCGGGAAGAAGCCGGTCGAGGGCACCACGTTGGGCAGCCGCACCAACGCACCGATGACGTCGCGCCCCTCGATCGGCAAATCGCGCAATTCGCGCTCGCTGAGCGAACCCGAGATTTCAGCGTTGACGGTATTGATGCCCGTAACCGCCCGACGGCCGGTGACGACGATCGCAGCGTCGTCGGCAGGCGTGAGCCGGAGCGTGACCGAACTGGTGAAGTTCGACCGCAATCGGATAGGCGCGGATTGCGTCCGCGCGAACCCGTCCGATCCGCCAAAGACGACGATATACGCGCCGCCGGTCGGCAGGGCCTCAAGCCGCACCTGTCCGCGCGCATCGGTACGCTCTCGGCGCAGGATCGCGAGTTCGCGATTCTCGATCGTTACTTCGGCATCGGCGACCGGGTCGCCATTTTCGGCGTGGACCACCGCCACCTGTATACCCGCCTGCTGAGCCAGCGCGGGCGCGGCCACCGCGAATGCCGCCGCGGAAATTCCGGCACGCACGATTGCCCGAGAACTCATCATAGAAATCCCGCTCTCAAAAGGCGCACGGCTTGTCCCGCGCCACGAAATGCAGATCCGCGAAGGCACCGCGCGCGAACGAGCGTGTATTGTCGGTGTCGACGGCGACCGCGATCTGGATCGGCTTGCCGGGAACATTGGCGAACGCGCGGGCAAAGTCGGCGGCGACATCGGCGCGCTCGGTCACCCAGCGGCCAGCTCGCCCCGTTCCGGTTTCGGCGACGACGAGCTGGGCGCGGTCGGTATAGGCGCTCTTCACCCTGGTCCCGACCGGATTACTATTGTCCCAGACATAGTTGATCGCCGCATCCGGAACCGCCGCGCCGAACAATTTCCGCGCGATGCCGAGCTTGAATCGCGTGCCCGCGGTCAACGAGGCGTTGGGAATATCGAACGCGACATAGACTCGCGCGGCGTAGTCGTCACCGCTCTTGCGGCGCATGTCCGCCGCCGCGACGGGCGCATCGACCCGCCACCGCCAGCACAAGACCGGCGTGGCATCGAGATCGACCGTCAGCGGACGCGCCAGTAGCGCCATGCTCTTGTCGGCGACGCCCTCGATCGCGGTAACGCCGTCGATCCTGGCGACGCGATAGCGGGTCGGCGGTGTCTTCTTGTCGATCCGAACGACGCGCCACGGCGACGGCGGCGGCCCCTCCTCCCGAAACTGGCCGACCGGCACCTGTGCGGCGAGGAGCATCGAGAGGATCATCCGCGCATCCAGCGATGGTAGCGTTCGGAGAGATTCAGCAGCCGCTCCGGCTTGTGCGCCTTCTTCCATTCGCCGGCGGCATATTTGTTCGCCTCGGACATCGTCGGATAGGCCTTGATCGTGCCGAGCAGCTTGTTGAGGCCGATGCCGTGCTTCATCGCCAACACCAGCTCGGCGATTGTCTCGCCGGCATTGTGCGCGACTATGGTGCCGCCCAGGATGCGGTCCTTGCCCGGCTGGACAAACAGTTTCACGAACCCCGCGTTCGCGCCTTCCGCCACGGCGCGATCGAGATGGTCAACCTCGTAACGGACAACCTCGCAAGCTAGGCCCGCCTCCTTTGCGCTCGCCTCGTTGTGGCCGACATGCGCCACCTCCGGGTCGGTGAACGTCACCCAGGGCAGCACCGAATAATCCGCCCGGAACTTGCGGAACCGGCCGAAGAGAGCGTTGACCGCCGCGAACCATGCCTGGTGCGCGGCGAAATGGGTGAATTGATATGGTCCGGCGACGTCGCCGACCGCAAAGATGTTGGGAAAGCGGGTGCGCAGGAAATCATCGACCTCAACCGTCTTTCCCGTTTCGATGCCGAGCGCCTCGAGGCCGTAGCCGCTGAGCCGTGCGCGGCGGCCGACGGCGACGATCAGTTCGTCGAAGGGGACGGATGACCCGTCGCCCAGCACCAGCGTCTTGCCTTTGACGCGCTTGGCCTTCGTGCCGAGCCGCAGGTCGATTCCGTCGGCGCGCAGCGCGTCGGCGACAAAGGCGGATACCTCTGCGTCCTCGCGCGGCAGGATGCGGTCGCCGCCTTGGACCTGCACGACCTTGCTGCCGAGCCGTGCGAAGGCTTGCGACAATTCGCATCCGATCGGCCCGCCGCCGATCACCACGATCCTTTCGGGCACGCTTGCGCGCTCGCCTAGCGCGTCCCAGAGCGTATCGCTCGTCAGATAGCCGCTTTCCTCGAGACCGGGGATGTCGGGCACCACCGGCTCGCCGCCCGCGGCGATGACGATCGAGCGGGTCGTAAGGCGTTTCTCGCCGTCGATCGCCACAGTCCAGGGATCGACGATCGTTGCATGGCCCTGCCGCACATCGACGCCGAGGCCGGTATAGCGTTCGGCGCTGTCGGCGGGCTCGATAATGCGGATCGCGTCGCGCACGCGCGCCATAACCTTGGCGAACGGCACCGGCGGGTCGGCGGGAGTCAGGCCATGGCGATCGGCCGTGCGCATCTCGTGCGCGAGGCGGGCGGCGCGGATCAGCGTCTTGGACGGGACGCAACCCGTGTTGAGACAGTCGCCGCCCATCTTCGCCTGTTCGATCAACGTCACTTTCGCGCGAACCGTGGCGCCGATCAGGCTGGTGACGAGCCCGCCCGCGCCGGCGCCGATGACGATCAGGTTGCGGTCGAACCGCTTCGGCCGTTTCCAGCCTCGATAGACCTGGCGCCGCTTCCACCAGTCGATCGCCCATTTCGCGATCAACGGAAATATTCCGAGCAGAACGAACGATCCGATCAAGGCAGGCGAGAGAATATCGCGCGTGGATTCGATTGCCGCGAGCTGTGTCCCGGCGTTCACATAGACGATGGTGCCGGGCAGCATCCCGATCTGGCTGACGAGAAAATAGGGAAGCAGGCGCATCGCCGTCAGCCCCATCGCGAGGTTGACCAGGAAGAATGGGAAAACGGGGATCAGCCTCAGTGTGAGCAGATAGAAATTGCCGTCCCGCTCTACACCGCGATCCACCGCGCCTGCCGCCTTCGGGAAACGGCCTTTCACCCAGTCGCGCAGCACATAGCGCGCGGACAGGAAGGCGAGCGCGGCGCCGATCGCCGAGGCGAAGGAGACCACCAGCGTGCCGAGCCACAACCCGAAGATTGCGCCCGCCGCCAGCGTCATGATCGCGGCTCCCGGCAACGACAGGGCGGTTATCGCGACATAGACGAGAAAAAATCCTCCGATCACAAGCGCCGGTTCGCGCGCGAGCAGATCGGCGAGCGCCGCCTGCTGATCCTTGACATAGTCCAGCGTCAGGAAACGCCCCAGATCGAGCAGGAAGAAGGCGGCGATGCCCCCGCCGATGAGGAGCAGAAGGCCAATCCGGCCAGTCAATCCCTTCATCGCGCGGCGGTATCGCGGCGCCGTGCCATCAGCGCATCGAGCGACCAGCGGTCGGCATCGCGAAAGGCGATCAGCACCAGGCTTGCGGCGGCGAGAGTGATGGATGGAAAAAACAATATCTGACTGGTCTCGCTGTCGAGCAGATAGAGACCCATCGGATCGACAAGATATCGCCACAGCACGATTGCGCCGGGCACCAGCACGAGCGCCTGCAGAGGATAGGCGATGCGGCGAAAAAGACCGATCACCACCAGCAAGCCAGTCAGCACCTCGGCCGCGCCGAACGCGATCTGGATCGCCTGCATTCCCATGAAACCCGAATAGTACTTCTCGGCCAGCCCGGGTCCGGCGTCGGGCGACATCAGACGCAGCCCGCCCCATAACATCAGCAGAAGCCCAGTGCCGATCCGCAGCAGCAGCAACGATGCGGGCTTGAGTGCGCCTGTATCGGTCATTTTCATATCCTCCGTGCAGCGATGATCGGGCCGCCACTTCCCTGTTGGACGATTACCGCGCCGCGCCATGCCGGGTCGGGCGATGCGGGCAAAGCGAAGGACGCCGACGCGCCCTTCCATTGGCCGAGGCGATCCAGCGCGCGCACGATATTTTTGTGCGGGAGCGTACGTCCGCCATTCTCCCCGGCGCGGATGGGGACGTTGTGTGTCCTCGGATCGTAGCGCACGAGCCACACTGTCGCAGGCTTGGCCCCCTTCATCGCGCCAACTTTGATCCGGCCATCCCCGAAGGCGATGGTGGGCCCCGACAAGCCGCGATCGAAGCGCCGAATGAACGCGGCGACCTCTTCCCGGCGGTGACCGATCAGCACGCCTCGCCCGTTTACGACCATCTGCGGTGTCGAGACATTGCCACGGCCGCCGGCTTTCGCATAATCCCACTGGCGTTGAGTGAAGCGCGGGTGCGCGAACGTATCTTTCCAGCCGAGCCGATCCCAATAGGTTACGGAGAAGCTCAGCGCGAGCACGTCGGGGCGGCCCGCGATCGCGTTGAGGTTGGCGTTGGCCGGCGGGCAGGACGAACAGCCCTGGCTCTGGAACAGCTCGACAACCACCGGATGGTCGGCGTCCGCAGCATCGGCAGGCGAGCAGGCCGTAAGCGCGGCGAGAGACAGCGTCACGATCAGTCGAAGTCGAGTCATAGGCCTTACCTCCACACCCGGTTCGCCGGATAACGCCAAAGGTTACGCGGGCCGAAGCATCGGACGACGGAGCAGGCTGGCCAGAGCCATCACGATCAGCACCGCGACGACATGGACGGCGAGATCGAGAAACGTGACCGCAAAGGGATGGAAGAACTGCAGCAGAAAGGCGGACAGCGCCGCGATGCCGAGTCCGCCCAGCGCCGCCACGGGCAGCGGATCGATCGGTGCCGCCCGCGACAGCCGCCAGGCGAGGGGCACGCCCAGCACCAGACTCGCGGTTACGATAAAGACCAGGCAGTCCATGCTATGTCCCAGCTCCCAGCCGGACGGCCCTCTCCGCGCAATATCCCGCCAGCATCCCAAGCCGCTCAGTCCGAGCCAGAGGGCAAGCGCTGGGAGCGGCACGGCAAGCCAGCCGCGCGACCGGCCCGGTATCGCGACGTGAAAGGCGGCCATGACGGCGAGCGTGCCGGTCAGCAGCGCCGCGGCGAGCTCGATCCCCGCCTGCATTTCGCCGCCCGCCCCGCGCATCGCGAGCGGATCGGCATTGGGAAGCAGAAGGATCGCGACGAGACCGAACAGGGCCAGGCCCGCCAGCGTCGCGAACGCCCGCGTCAGCGGTGTAGCCAATCGCTTCACCGGCACAGCATCGGCGCTGAGCTTTTCGATCAATGCGTCGGTCTTCCGGTCGGTCATTCCAACTGATCCTTCCCGGCTTCGAGACGCAGCCGCTTGATTGCGCGATGGACGTTGACTTTGAGCGAAGACACCGACTGGCCCGACGCGGCCGAGGCTTCGGCCAGCGACATTTCCCTGAGCTTCGTCAATTCCAGTGCCTCCTTCTGCCGCGGCGGCAATTCGTCCATGAGCCGCGCGAGCGCTTTCGCGGACTCGCTTGCTTCTATCGTGTTCGCCGCGGGGGCGGCGAAGGTTTCATAGGCCATTGGATTATGTACCTCGCGCGCGCCGACCCGCGAAGTTCTGCGCAATGCGTCGATCGACCGGCGGGAGACGATAGCGGCGAGCCATGGCTCGACCGGGCGGCCGGACTCGTAGGTGTGGCGAACCCGGTGAACGGTCAGCAATACTTCCTGCACCACATCCTCGACAACGTCATCGGCATAGACGCGGCGTCGCGCGAGCGCGCGTATGAACGGCGCGGCCGCCGTCAGAAAGCGGCGATAGGCGTTGCCATCGCCGCGCTGCGCAGCAGCGAGCAGATCGCCCCAGGACTCCTCTCCAGTATCTCCACCGGCCTCAGTCAAATCCATCTCCCAGGCTGAGAATGTAACCTCAAACGGCCTCATAACGAAATGGAACGTCCCAGAACGATAAGGGTTTTCAGAGATGATTGTGACCAAGCGGACATTTCTCGCCAGCGCTTCCGCCGCGATCGGCGGCTTGGCGCTCGGCGGTTGCTCTCGGCAAGCGGCCGCGGCCTCCCCCGAGACTTTCGAAATCGTGAAGACGACGGATAAGTGGCGCGCGATCCTGACGCCGGCGCAATTCAAGGTGCTGCGACAGGAGGGAACCGAACGCGCCGGATCGAGCCCGCTCAACGCCGAAAAGCGGCGCGGCACCTATACCTGTGCCGGCTGCCACCTTCCGGTCTATTCTTCGAAGACCAAGTTCGAAAGTGGTACCGGCTGGCCGAGCTTCACCACACCGATCAAGAATGCGGTCCGCACCAAGCCCGATCCGGGTCTGTTCGGCGCCCGTACCGAGGTTCATTGCCGCCGCTGCGGCGGACATCTCGGCCATGTCTTCGACGACGGCCCGCCGCCGACCGGCCAGCGCTGGTGCATGAACGGTGTGGCCATGAAGTTCCTGCCGGGGAAGCAAGCATGACGCGCGCGGTATGGATGGCAATGACGCTGACGGCCGTCGCGGCCTGCTCGGCGGTGGCGCCCGACGAAGCGCCCGCGCAAACGAGTCAACGCGCCGTCGCCGTGGTCGCTACCGGCTGCTTCTGGTGCACCGAATCCGATTTCGACAAAGTGCCGGGCGTACTGGCGACGACCTCGGGCTATATCGGCGGCAGGACCGCCAACCCAACCTACGAACAGGTGTCGGCGGGCAATTCCGGCCATATCGAAGCGCTCCGCGTCGTCTATGATCCATCGCGGGTCACTTACGCGGCGCTGGTCAGGCACGCGCTGCGGACGTCCGATCCGACCGACGGCGGCGGGCAGTTCTGCGACCGCGGCGACCAGTATCGTCCCGCGATCTTTGTCGCTGGCCCGGCCGAGCGCAAGGCTGCCGAGGCCGCCAAGGCCGAAGCCGCTAAGGTACTGGGGAAGCCGGTCGCCACCGACATCCTGCCGCGCGGCCGCTTCTATCCCGCCGAGGGCTATCACCAGGATTATTACAAGAAAAACCCGATCAAATACCGCTTCTACCGCCTTTCCTGCGGTCGCGATGCGCGCGTTAAGGAAGTGTGGGGCGACGCTGCCCGCTAAGCCTGAGGCAGGTTACTGGAAGCGGTTCATGAATGCCAAATCCAGATGCCGTTTCCATCGGAGCATCGCCCGCGACCGCCAGGCAAACCTGCCCCATGTCGCGAAGCCGGTTTCGTCGCCGAGATCCATGATGGCAAGCCAGCGGTGTTGCGGACGATAGGGTTCGAGCGGCTCTCCGCGGGCGGTGGCTATCAGGTTCCTTACGAGCACCGGCGCCTGTCGAACCCCGAAGACGCCTTGACACGGCAGTGGGCGCGGAAGAAAGTCGGCGCAATCCCCGGCCGCGAACACCGCCGGATCGACTACGGATTGAAGCGTCGCGGCAACCGCCACGCCTGCGCCGCGCCTCGTTTCAAGGCCTGCCTCTCGCACTAGCGCGGCCGCGCCGAGCCCGGTCGCCGCGATCATCAGATCGTGCTCGGGGGGTGCCGCATCCGGCCCCCATCGCGGATGCAGCGCCACACCGCGCCACTCGAGGCTGGCATATAGAGCCCGCCAGCCGCGCCCCGTGCCTGCCGGGTAGCCGGCAAGCGTGATACGCGGTTTGACTCCCATGCGCGTCGCCAGGCCGGCGAGAGCGGCCGCTACCTCGGTGCCGCTCAGCCCGGCACCGACAATGAGCAGGCGCGGGAAGCTGGGCTTGGATTCGATATGCGCGCGCAGCGCGGTCAGTCCGGCGAGCGGCTTGACCGGCCAGGCATCATTCCCTGGGCAGGGCTCCGCAACCGTGCTGCCAATGTTGAGCGAAAGCAGGTCAAAGCTGAACTTCTGGCCATCAGCTAGTTTTATAGCGCGCGCTGCGCGATCGATCACAGTCGCGAAGCCATCGACGAACGCAAGCCCCCTCCGTTTCGCCACCGCCTCGACATCGATCCGGTTAGCGCCCGGCGGCAGAGCTCCGGAAAGCACACCGGTCGTCAGGCCCGAATAATCGAACGATTTTGGTGCGATGAGCAGCGGGTCGATTCCCGCATCACGCAGCACTTCGAGTTGCTCGGTAAGCAGCAGGTGTGCATGGCCCGCCCCGAGAAGGATAAGCCGCGTTTGAGCCATCGATCAGCGCCCTAAACCAGGTGCAGGATGAAAGTCATCGTTCGCGTCGTCATCGCCAACCTCCGACGCGACCGGCTTGATCGTGCACTTTGCAGTCACGAGCAAGATCGCAATGATTCCGACGGCCCCGCGCGACGCGTTGGAACTGCACTCGCTGCTTGCACTGTCGATGAACCCAGACCTCGCGGAACTCGAACCGCGACGACGAAACCTTGGTCTCGGCTGGCCCTCCTGACTTATCGTTGGCTGAATTTTTGTCGCCGAATGGTAGTCCACGCTTGGAGAGGAGGTGAGATCGTCTGCGTCGCCGGTACCGATGCCGATCAGTGTCCGTCAGCGCCACGGCGTCGTCGAGATGCCTTAAAGTGTTGCCAGGAGACCATTGAGATCGGGCAAATCGCCGAACGTAAGGCTATTACAACAAGATTGGACCGTTTTGGGCGCAAGTTCATCTTAGGGGCCCGCCGCCTCAGGGCCGCTGAGAGCGGATACCCGGATTTGACCGTTGCTCCGCTGTCAGGGCGGAAGCGCCGCACAATCCGGAACTTGAGGCGTGGGACACGGGCGATCGCCCGGTGGTGGCGTTTTCCAGATTTTTACGCGGTTTCTTTTATCAGCAGAAAGGCCGCGAGAAATCCAATCACGGCAATCGATCCGATAAATGCTTGCGCTTTCTCGATCGCTTCGGGGATCATGGCCTCGGTAAGCATTGCCAGAACGGCACCCGCTGCGAATGCCAGGATGATCGCAACCATTTTCGGCTCAAGTCCGCCCGAGGCAAAGTTGCCCAGCGCGGCTGCCGCACCGCTCATCAAGGCAATCCCACCCCATACGGAAAAGATGTATTTGGCGGATCGGCCAGCCTGTTTCATGCCTGCCGCGCTCGAAAGCCCCTGCGGCACATTCGCCAGGAAGAAGCCGACGACAAGTCCGACACCAATCTTCCCGCCGTCGAGCAGCGAGAGGCCGATCACAATCGACTCCGGGATTGCATCGAGCAGGGCGCCCGCCGCGATGGCCAACCCGCTACCTTTGACGTCCGATTCCTTGGGCTGCTCAACACATCCGCCGCAGCGATTGCGGTGCTTCGCGCCGCGCTTCGAGAGCAGCCAGTTGACACCGCTGAAAACGAAAGCGCCCAGCAGAAAACCGCCAATGGTCGGAACCGCGCCGCCTCCGGCGAAGGCCTCCTCCATCAGGTCGGTCGATAGCACGGCAATCAGTACGCCGCTACCGAGGCCCATCACTGCCGCGATCAGTCGATGCGGCAGGTCAATGAGAAAAGCGACTGTCGCGCCGATGAGCAACCCGGCTCCAGCGAGCAATCCCCACAATCCGGCCTGAATGGATATCGGCAACATTTAAAGCGTCTTACCTAAAAAAGGGGTTGAGCGATATCATCGGCTGGATGGTGATTCCCTCGGATTTGCAAAGATGCGATGGAGTGGGCGATGCCTTGGACCGCTATCACCCGCGATGACTATGCCTGCGATGCGGCGCTGAGCAAGCGCAGCGTCTCTTAATCCAACATCATTGGTAACTTCTCCCGCCTCGTAAGCGAACAGAGGTTTGTGCCGAGCAATCAAAGATCAAAGGGAGCATCATGAAAAAGATACTCACACTTGCAGCCATTTTCGGTCCGGGATCAGCGGCTTTTGCCGCGCCTCCCGGTTTGGCCACGAGCCTCGGGGCATCATGTTGCTTCGTTGCGGCGGCCTGTTGCGAATTGGTTATGGGCTGCTGCGTCTAAGTCGGCTCACCAGCTTTGGACAAAATCGTTTCGCCTAGGATGCACGCCGGTTCCATCAACTCCAGCTTGGCAGGGGGCGACACAGTTCGCATATCGGACCCACCCAGGAGAAAACCATGAGCAAGTACAGCAAGACCCCTGATGCCATCGCCAAGCTATCCCCAGAGCAGTATCGGGTCACCCAGGAAAGCGGCACCGAACTTCCCGGAACCGGAGAATATCTGGACAACAAAGAGTCCGGAATCTACGTCGATATCGTCTCGGGCGAGCCGCTGTTTGCCTCGTCGGAGAAGTTTGAGTCGGGATGCGGATGGCCAAGCTTTACCAAGCCGATTAACGCTGCACACGTCACTGAACTGCAGGACCGCACGCATGGCATGGCCCGCACCGAAGTGCGGTCTGCACATGGCGACAGCCATCTCGGGCACGTCTTTCCGGATGGTCCGGCCGATCGCGGTGGGCTGCGCTATTGCATCAATTCGGCTTCACTGCGGTTTGTGCATCGCGACGACATGGAGTCCGAAGGTTACGGGGCGTACGTTGACCAAGTGGAGGAAATCGTATGACCGAGGAACGAGCCGTGCTTGCTGGTGGCTGCTTCTGGGGGATGCAAGACCTGCTGCGTCGCTATAGCGGCGTAATCTCCACACGCGTTGGTTATTCCGGTGGCGACGTGGTGAACGCAACCTATCGCGATCACGGAACTCACGCCGAAGCGATCGAGATCGTCTTCGATCCGGAGAAAATCACGTATCGAGCGCTGCTGGAGTTCTTTTTCCAGATTCACGACCCGTCGACGTTGAACCGGCAGGGCAATGACACCGGCTCGAGCTATCGCTCGGCGATCTGAGCAGCCCCCACCGGGTGGTCCGGGTATATAGTTAGTGCATTGTCGTCTCCGCCGCCATTGCCGGTCGGAGGTGGAGCGAAGCGGAACCGGAGACCGGCAATGGCGGTGTCGCCGCTTCCGGCGCCGGCGGCCTGTAGCCCAGGCTGCTGTGCGGCCGGACGGTGTTGTAGTGCCGTCGCCATGCTTCGATCAGCACTCTTGCCTCGGCGAGGCTGTAGAAGATCTCGCCGTTGAGCAGCTCGTCGCGCAGCGACCCGTTGAAACTCTCGTTGTAGCCGTTCTCCCATGGCGAGCCCGGCGTAATGTAGAGCGTCTTCACGCCGACCTGCCCGAGCCATTTCTGGACCGCGATGGCGATAAACTCGCTGCCATTATCCGATCTGATGTGCGCCGGCGGGCCTCGAGCAATGAACAGATCGGCAAGTGCTGCCAATACGTCCTCATGCTTGAGCTGGCGCGCAACGATCAGCGCCAAGCACTCGCGGCTCGCCTCGTCGATGATGGTGAGGATGCGGAACTTACGGCCATCATGCGTCCGCCCTTCGACGAAGTCGTATGCCCAGACATGTCCCGGATATTCGGGCCGCAGCCGGACGCACGAGCCATCGTTCAGCCATAGCCGGCCGCGTTTCGGCTGCTTCTGCGGTACCTTCAGCCCCTCACGACGCCAGATGCGCTCGACACGCTTGTGGTTCACCGACCACCCCGCGGCATGCAGCAGCGCGGTCACCCGACGATAGCCGTAGCGCCCGTACTGCCTGGCCAACTCGATGATGTCCTCGGTCAGGGTCTGTTCGTCGCCTGCCCCGCACGGCACCTTGCGCTGCGTCGACCGATGCTGGCCAAGCACGCGGCACACCCGTCGCTCGGACACATCCAGCGTCTCCTTCACCTGATCGATGCAGCGCCGGCGCCGTGCGGGGCTCAGAAGTTTCCCCGCGCGGCCTCCTGCAAAATGAGCTTGTCGAGCGTCAGGTCCGAGATCGCACGGCGCAGCCGCAGGTTCTCCTTCTCCAGGTCCTTCATTCGCCGAGCCTGATCCGTCTTCAGGCCACCATATTCCTTGCGCCAGCGGTAGTAAGTCTGCTCGCTGACCGCGATCCGGCGGCATGCCTCCGCGGTCGTCCCGCCCTGGCCCAGCATGATCTCAACCTCACGCAGCTTCCCGATGATCTCCTCGGGCTTGTGCTTCTTGGCAGGCATTCGTCGTCCCTTCCTTGATCCAGACTCTCATAGTCGATGGACCACTCAGAAGGGGGCAGCTCAGCCGTTCGGATTGAGCGAAACGAACGCGGGGTCCTTCGACTCGTTCTTGGAGATGTCTACAAAGTGCGGCTCGTATGCCAGACCGACCTCTTCAAGCATGATCGAAACCTTGACGCCGTTGGGCGTCGGTGCCGCATACAGCTGCAGGCGATCAGGATGCGCTGCTGGCCACCGCTGCGCGATCGGGAATGAGGAGAGATCTGGCATTCGGCTGCAATTCTCGAAATAAGCCGGTCCAACAGACTGTCAGAACGATCATCCCTTCGTGGCCATGGCGACGCGACCACGAAGGGAACTGCTGATGCTATGAAGGAGCGTGGACCGCTCGATCAGTCCGCCTGTGCCGTAGCCGCGCCGTGCGCACCGCCGGCGTCCTGGCGTTTTGGAAGCACCCAGTCGGGTCGTGCGAAGTGGCACGTGTAACCGCCCGGCCGCTTCTCGAGGTAGTCCTGATGCTCCGGCTCGGCTTCCCAGAAGTCGCCCACGGGCTCGACCTCGGTGACGACCTTGCCATTCCAGAGCCCCGATGCATCCACGTCGGCGATCGTGTCCTCGGCGATGCGCTTTTGCTCCTCGTCGACATAGTAGATGCCGGACCTGTAGGAGGCTCCGCGGTCGTTGCCTTGACGATCCTTCGTCGTCGGATCGTGGATCTGGAAAAAATATTCCAGGATGTTCCGGTAGCTCGTCACCTCGGGATCGAAGGTGATCTCGATCCCCTCGGCATGCGTGCCGTGATTGCGATAGGTGGCATTGGGGACGTCGCCGCCGGTGTAGCCCACGCGGGTCGAGATGATGCCCGGCTGCTTGCGGATCAGATCCTGCATACCCCAGAAACAGCCGCCAGCGAGAACTGCGCGCTGATGCATGTTAAACCTCCTCTACTTGATCGAGATATTCACCGTATCCCTCGGCCTCCATCTCATCGCGGGGGACGAAGCGGAGCGCTGCCGAATTGATGCAGTAGCGCAGGCCGCCCTGGTCGGCGGGGCCATCCGGGAAGACGTGGCCGAGATGGCTGTCACCATGCACCGACCTGACCTCGGTCCTTGTCATCCCATGGGAGCTGTCCCGCACTTCGTTGACATGCGCAGGGACGATCGGTTTGGTGAAGCTTGGCCAGCCGGAGCGTGAATCGAACTTGTCGGTGGATGCGAACAGTGGCTCACCCGAAACAACGTCGACGTAGATCCCCGGCTCCTTGTTGTCATTGTATTCACCCGTGAACGGCCTCTCGGTGCCGTGCTCCTGAGTGATGCGACGCTGCTCAGGGGTCAGGCGATCGATTGCGGCCTGTGTTTTCTCAAACTTCATGATTAGACCTCCAATGCTAAGTCCAGAACTTTAGGCGCACCACGATCAGCATGGCTGATGTGTCATCTAGTCGACTATCGCAGCCGCATACGTACTTATCCAATACGTCGTGCGCATAGTTTCCATAGCCTCGCCGCTTTGATTGATGCGGCTCACCGCCACTCATGTCGCGCCGCAAGCTGCGCGATTTTCCGGATTTCAACCGGCGCCGTCGATCCGGAAACAGTCACGATCACCACCTCCCTTTCCAACGTGAAACCCTCGATAGGCCGTGTAACGAGGCCGGTCTCTGCGGCTGACCGCTCCGGGACGATGCATATCGCGCTACCCTCGGCAACGATGCGGTGGACCCAGTCTTCGCGGTCTGAACGCAAGCGCGGGCGCATCACTACGTCGCGCCGCGCAAAGTGCTCTTGTATCTGGTCGCGAAACTCGCAGTTGAGCCGATCGACCAACGGGAATTTCGCCAAGTCGTCCCCACGAACAATTTCCGCTGCCGCCAACGGGTGACTCACTGCGCAGGCGAGTACGAAGCGCTCTTGGAAGAGCGGTCGAACATCGAGCTTCCGATCTGGGCGAACTTCCCGCGGAAGAATACACGCGTGATACTTGCCGGATAGGACCTCCGACGAGTCTTCGCCCGACTGAAGTGAATGCAGTCTGATCTCGATGGACGGGACTTCCTCCAGGGCACCCTCGAAAAAAGATGCAAACCTTTTCGGTCCGACGGTCGGCGCGACAGCGATGTCAAGCACGCGGTGGCGCCCCATCGTCCAGTTCTCAGAGTGATCGCGCACGCTCCTCAACGCCAAGAGCATACGACGGAATTCCGCTTCAACATCCTGGCCGAGGCCCGTGAGCCGGCTGTTCTTTCCGTCCCGATAGATCAGTGCCCCGCCGAGTTCTTCCTCCAGGCGACGAATGGCACGCGTCAGGCTTGGCTGCGACACGCCACTTAACCGAGCAGCCTCGGTGAAATTCAGCGTCTCAGCCAAGTTTATGAAATAGCTGACCTGATTGAGTTCCATCACCCCTCGGCCCATGTCTCTCTCGACTACCTCCGCAGATCCGTCTTCGACCGACCGGAGCGGAGAAGTATGCGCGACGCATATAGTTTGCCGGTTAGGGGTTGTCTATATGCGCGACGCATATAAAAGGTTTGTCCTGTCGTGACTGGTGCCCATTCAAGGTGCTGCCCGGCCCAACGGTAGAGCGCGAGGCAATGCTCGCCCCGGCTCGCGGGTGGGGGAGATCGTTGAATGGCGGAGGAATGCGGAGTTCCGGGTTGGAACGGCGCGCTCATATGTTCTGGGAGGTATCGACGTGCCTGCAGCGAAGTTCACGTTCGAGAACGGAGAGGGCAAGCTTCTCAGCGGGCTCCTAGAGTCTCCGGAAGGCACTCCTCGCGGATGGGCGATCTTCGCTCATTGCTTCACGTGCGGGAAGGACAGCCGAGCGGCTGTCCACATTTCCCGCGCACTGTCACGGGCAGGGATCGGCGTCCTGCGATTTGACTTTGCTGGCACTGGGGTCGGCGGCGCCGAAGGCGAGGCAGTGGATTTCGCCGCGGACGTGACGGATCTCAAGTCAGCGGCAAGGGCGATGACGACCGCGGGGATGACGCTCGCCCTTCTTATCGGACATAGCCTAGGTGGAACCGCTGCTCTGGTGGCTGCGACCGATCTGCCGGACATCGTCGCCGTGGCGACCATCGGCGCGCCGGCGGAACTCGAGCACATCCTCAAGGTCTTCAACGCCAGCGATCTCGACACGATCAGACGCGAAGGCGAGGCATCGGTCGACATTGCCGGCCGGCCTTTCCTCATCCGACGCAGCTTCGTCGACGCCGTCGAACAGGTGGATGTAGAAAAGGCGGTCGCTGCGCTCCGTCGTCCATTACTCGTCCTGCACTCCCCCCTCGATCAGGTGGTTGGGGTCGAGCATGCGTCGCGCATCTTCGTTGCTGCTCGGCACCCGAAAAGCTTCGTATCGCTCGATGCGGCCGATCACCTTCTTGCAGATGCCGCCGACGCGAACTTTGCATCCGCCATGGTCGCCACCTGGGCCAATCGCTACCTGCCACCCCTTGTGGCCGATCTTCCGCAGGTTGAGGCTGCCGATGGAGTCGAGGCCATCGAGACGCTGGCGGGCAAGTTCCAGCTCAAGGTTCGCAGCGGCAAGCATTCGATCTACTCGGACGAGCCGACATCGGTCGGCGGACTAGGGAGCGGTCTTTCGCCATATGAGTTGGTCTCCGCCGGCCTCGCTGCCTGCACGGTGATGACGATGCGCCTCTATGCAAACCGCAAAGGCTTTCCGCTCGAACGAGCGAGCACGAGGGTTGAGCACAAGAAGGTGGCGGACATGATGCCTCCAGACCGGTTCACTCGGACGATTGTCCTTGAAGGACCTCTGGATGAGGAGCAGCGCGCGCGCATTCTCGAGATCGCCGACCGCTGTCCCGTCGATCTCACGCTGATCCGTGGATCAGATGTCCAGACCGACCTCGTCGACGCACCCTTACCCAAGTGAAGTTCCGAGCCGGCGGCATGATCAAGAGGATTCGAGCCGACCCAGAAGCGAGGGATCTGTGAGCGACCCGTCTGTCGAAAGCGAAGCAAACCCGACGGAACGAGCGATACTCGCCGGCGGATGCTTCTGGGGCATGGAAGATTTGCTGCGGCAAAAGCGGGGGGTCGTCTCGACACGCGTCGGGTACATCGGCGGTGAAACGGTAGACCCGACCTACCATGATCATCATGGCCACGCCGAGGCGGTCGAGGTTGTCTTTGACCCCGCCGTTCTGAGCTATCGCTCCCTGCTGGAACTCTTCTTTCAGATCCACGACCCGACAACCTACGAACAACAGGGCAGCGACATCGGCCCAAGCTACCGCTCCGCCATCTTCTATACCGACAAGCGTCAGATGGAGGTCGCCTTGGCAACGATCGAGGATATCGAGGCATCGGGTCGATGGCCCGGGCCGGTCTTATCCGAGATCAATCCCGAGGAGCCATTCTGGGAGGCAGAGCCGGAGCACCAGAAGTATCTAGTGCGACATCCGAGGGGGTATAGCTGCCACTTCGCGCGTCCCACGTGGCGCCTCGACCGATCGCGCTGATGATGCGGCCAAGCCACGACCTGCTGGCACATCACAGCGCCATTGAACGCGCCAGCTCGCAAGTCGATGTTTGTTGAAGGAGGCTGCGACGGTGGGATCACCTATGACACCCGTCCCTGAGTTCGTCGTTGCCGGCATGTGGGGGCTAGTGTCTGGCAGCGGCTTGCTCTTGGGCGCGATCGTTGCAGATGCATTATCTGGCAAACTCAGTCATCGGATGGTTTCCGCCATTATGGGGTTCGGGGGCGGTGTCTTGTTTGCCGTGATCGCCACGGAACTCGTCGTTCGACCACATGCGGGCGGGGCGGCTACATGGCCTACCATCGCTTTGCCAGTAGGTGCGGGGATTTTCAGCGGCATAAACTGGTACCTCGCTAGGCGCGGGGCGAGGGACCGAAAGCGTTGTGGCGAGTGCGTCGAGCAACCCAACGAAGCGGAGCATCATGGAAGTGGAGCTGCGATCGCCGTGGGCAGCGTGCTCGACGGCATCCCTGAGGCCCTGGTAATCGGGATGTCGGTCGCCGGCGGCGGCGCGATCAGCCTGGCCGTAATCGTAGGCTTTTTTCTGGCGAACGTGCCTCAGGGACTCTCGAGCACCTCAGGCATGAAGCTGGCCGGCCGGTCTCGCACATACATCTACACGATATGGATCGGGATACCGCTTATAATCGCGATCGCGGCAGGTGTTGGAAACTTCCTGCTCGGATCAGCATCGGCGCAGGAGCCTGCCATCCTCCTATTCGCCGCTGGTGCCGTACTGGCCATGCTCGCCGAAGCCATGATCCCGGAAGCCTTCGAGAATGCGCCTCCGTTCATCGGGCTTATCACGGTCCTTGGCTTTCTGGCCGCCTACCTAATCGCGCAGCATTGAGCACGCGCTTCAAGACCACTGGTGCGGCCGTTACTCGCGGTCCTGCCCCCGCTCATGAAGCTCAGCGTCGATAGGACAATTGGTACAGCCATCGTAGCAACACAGGCGGCAGATGCGATAGGAGTGCTCGAGGTTCTCCAAACGGCCACGAAGGACGCGCTCGGCAATGTCGGCCAGGATCCTCATTTCGTCTTTGTTGAGGATCGACAAGCCCTCTTCGATGACCTTATCTCTTGCGGCTAGGATCGCAGCACTCGCCTTCTGACCGGCCGATGTCAGGTGCAGGGAACGGACGCGGCCGTCAGTCGCGGTTGCCCGGCTCTCGATCAGTCCTTCGGCAGTGAGCCGATCGGCAAGGCGGACCGTCCCTGCGTGCGACAAGCCCACGCCGACCGCCAGCATTCTCACCGAAAGCCCAGGCTGGTGCGCGAGCAGCGCTAGCGCTGACGCGGCAGGTCCTTCTTCCGGCGCCCGCGATGAACTAGCGCGAACGATGTCGTCGCTGATCATAAGTGCGAACGCCCCGAAAACGTTACGGTCTCGAGGTTCATCCATCCGTGCGGGTATATGTGCGCGACGCATAGACAGCAAGCTTCGGTGCGTATTGATCTGGCAGGTTAGAACAACCGGAAGTCCCGCAAAGTCAGAGACTTACCGAGGCACATCCAATTTTCATCAGTCGTAGTTTGCGACGAGCTGCCATACCACTCGATACGCTGCGGCTATGGCGGCTTGAGAGAACCCCGGCGTCTCTCCCCCTTCGGTTCACCAAGGACGCGGCGCTGGGGCAAAAGGTTCAACCCGCAGTACTGGGATCACGATCGATCCGCGTGTCTAACGTCAACCGCACCATCGCGCCCAACGATGATCGTATCGATCTCAGAGAGAAAAAGGCTGTGCGCGGCAACACCCGGAATGGCTGCGATCGCGAGTGCGGTCTGTTGCGGGTCTGTGATGACCCCGAAGGCCACATCCAGGATGTGATTGCCATGATCTGTCAAAAGCGGATCGTCATTCTGCAATCGGAGGGACACCGGAACTCCAAGGTCGGCGAGGCGCGCTCCGACGAATTCAGCGGCAAACGGGAAAACTTCGACGGGTAGCGGAAAGCGGCCGAGCCGCCTTACGACCTTGCTTGAATCGACCACGGCGATGACGCGAGCGGATGCCGCAGCAATAACCTTTTCCCTCAGCAAAGCGCCCCCGCCGCCCTTGATTGCCTGGAGGTTTTGATCGATCTCGTCGGCGCCGTCGATCGTGAGGTCCACTGAACTGAGACCCCCGAAGGCAACCAGCGGTACGGCCAATTCGCGGGCCAGAGCCTCGGTCATGCGCGAGGTTGGGACAGCCGTGATGCGGAGCCCGGCAGCAACTCGCTTTCCAAGATACTTCAGAACGTAGTTCGCCGTGCTGCCGGTCCCTAATCCGACAAGCATGCCGTCCTGGATTTCATCGACTGCCCTTTTGGCTGCGAGAGCCTTTTCTGCTTCAAGGTCAGACACCGTTTAAATCCTCCTTCCCTTCCCCGCGCAGTTCCGTCGCGCGCTGCATGATCTACGCGACGGTGCCGAGCAGGCGCCGGAAACGGCCAGTCAATCCCGGTCGCCTCGCCGTGTTGACCTGCTCGGAACCCACGCCTAGGTCTATGCGTCACGCAGTTAGCGTCCGCGCACGTGGTGTAATTTCCGGTGTATGAGTTGGTGGATTTTGGGGTGGGGCATGCCCCACCCCAAAATTCGGCTGCTCTGGTGGCCACCGGGCTCATCGTTATGGTGGAGTTGCGAGACTTCAACCTGACGAAGAGGAATTCCCGATGACCGATGCCAGACTACTGATTGAAGAGCTTTCTGCGAAGAGCGGCGACGGTGATTTTTTGCGCGCCATTGCCGAAAGCGTGATGCAGATCATCATGGAAGCCGACGTTGATGGCCTGATCGGCGCCGGTCGCCACGAACGCAGCGGCGATCGTGCCACCTGGCGCAATGGCTACCGCGACCGTTCGCTAGACACGCGGGTCGGCACGCTCAACCTCAAGATCCCCAAGCTGCGTACCGGCACCTACTTCCCCGCCTTCCTGGAGCCCAGGAAGATGGTCGAGAAGGCGCTGGTCGCGGTGATCCAGGAGGCGTGGATCGGCGGCGTCAGCACGCGCCGGGTCGACGAACTGGTGCAGGCCATGGGCATGACCGGCATCTCCAAGTCATCGGTCTCCAAGCTGTGCAAGGACATCGACGAGCGGGTCCTGGCATTCCTGAAGCGCCCGCTCACCGGCGAATGGCCCTACATCTGGCTGGATGCCACCTACCTCAAGGTGCGCGAGGGCGGGCGGATCGTCAGCGTCGCCGCGATAATCGCCGTCGCCGTCAACACCGAGGGTCGCCGCGAAATCGTCGGCCTGCATATCGGTCCCAGCGAAGCCGAGACCTTCTGGGCGACCTTCCTGAAGGACCTGGTGCGCCGCGGCCTCACCGGCGTGAAACTGGTCATCTCCGATGCCCACGAAGGCCTCAAGGCGGCGATCACCCGCGTCATGGGCGCGACCTGGCAGCGCTGCCGCGTCCACTTCATGAGGAACGCGCTGGCTCACGTGCCCAAGGGCCAGCACACCATGGTCTCCGCCGCGATCCGGCAGGCGTTCATCCAGCCCGATCAGGCCAGCGCCGTCCAGACCTGGCGACACGTTGCCGACCAGTTGCGCCAACGCTGGCCCAAACTCAGCACCTGCATGGATGACGCCGAAACCGACGTGCTCGCCTACACCGGCTTCCCCACCCAGCACCGCACGAAATTACACTCCACCAATCCGCTCGAACGGCTGAACAAGGAGGTGAAGCGCCGCGCCGACGTCGTCGGCATCTTCCCCAACGAGGACAGCATCATCCGACTCGTCGGCGCAGTCCTGCTCGAGCAGAACGACGAGTGGCAGCTCCAGCACCGCTACATGCAGATCGAAGGCTTCACCGAGTTAGCCCAACCCATGATCGAGGAGGAAAACCAGCCCCTGAACATCACTGCCAAGGCCGCCTGACGATGACCCACGGCCACCGCCGAAATTACACCACCTTGACGGACGTGACCCGTCACGCATATATATCGTCGACTTGAGCGACAATTTTCCTACGAGCGGTAGCGAGAGATACTCGTTCCCGGCGGCGATTTCTCATCAACGAAAGGGAATGCGCATGACTGTCAGGGTCGCGATCAACGGTTTCGGGCGCATCGGCAGACTGACGTTGCGCTCGGTGGTCGAACTTCGCCGTCAGGATATCCAAGTCGTGGCTATCAACGATCTCGCACCGGTCGGCACCCTGGCTCACCTCCTCAAATACGACTCCGTCCACGGTCCCTTTCCGGGTGAAATCGACGTCGGCGCCGACTGGATCGATGTCGGCTACGGGAGAATCACAGTCACCATGCAGCGCGACCCGGCGGACTTGCCTCATCAGAAGTGCGGCGTCGATATCGCGATGGAGTGCTCAGGCTTCTTCACTTCGAAAGACAAGGCCAGCGCGCATCTGCGCGCCGGTGCGAAACGTGTTCTCGTCTCCGCACCCAGCGAAGGAGCCGACAAGACGATCGTCTTCAAGGTCAATCATGCGACATTGACGCCCGAAGATGTAATCGTTTCGAACGGGTCCTGCACGACCAACGTGCTCGCACCCGTGGCAAAAGTGTTGAACGATTTATTCGGCATCGAGCGCGGCTACATGACGACGGTCCACGCCTACACCGGCGACCAACCGACGTTGGATGCCGTGCACACGGATCCTTATCGAGGACGCGCAGCCGCTCTATCGATGATTCCGACATCGACGGGCGCGGCGAATGCAATCGGCCGCGTGTTGCCGGAGTTGAAGGGCAAGCTGCACGGATCCTCAATCCGTGTCCCCACACCCAATGTTTCGGTCATCGATCTAGCCGTGTCCGCCATGCGTGACGTCACCATCGAGGAGGTGAACGGAGCCATTCGGGTTGCTGCCGATGGACCAATGCAGGGCGTGCTCGCGGTCACAACCGAACCGTTGGTGTCGATCGATCTGAGCCATCGGACCGAGTCGTCGATCGTCGCACTGCCCCAGACCGACGTTGTCGATCGAAGACTGGTCCGCGTTCTAGCCTGGTATGACAACGAGTGGAGCTTTGCGACACGCATGGCGGATACCGCGCTCGAGATGGCCAAATTCGGCAACTAACCGCAGGCGCCGACCCCCAAAGCGAGCGTTCGCGCGAACTAAGGCGCCGTTTGCGCCACCCTACTCTCGCGTCCTTCAAGCACCATCCTGAGTGAAGTGGTCCACACAGGCAGCGCGATCAAATTTCGATCGAACTCGACAGAGGACTTAACAAGGTGTATGCGTGGCGCATATATCACGCAAGGTGATGACGATGCTCGACGAGCCCTCAGATCGACTGATCAACGTCTTTGGCGCGCTCGCTCAGGCCGTTTCCGATCGGGTGCGGATTGCCATAGCTGAGGCCTTTACCGCGGGTGGGGAAACCGCTGCTGCGCTGATTGCGATCGGTCACGATCCGGGGATGTCGATCGATCAGATCAGCCGGATCCTTCGCCTCTCACATGCCGGGACGGTTCGCGTTGTTGAGCGGCTGGATGATCAGGGCTTTGTAGGAAAGTCGCAGTCTCAGTCTGACCGCCGCGTCGCACGTATAACGCTGACGCGGCGGGGGCATGCCGAACGAACCAAACTCCTCAGCCTGAGAAATGCCGCGGTTTCCGGCCTTTTGGTCCGGGTCTCTGCCAACGACCGCATAGTTTTGGAACGGATCGCCGACACCATTCTGACTTCGTTGCTGGATGATCCGCAGAGCGCGCTGGCGACGTGCCGCTTCTGCGATCAGGCACGGTGTCTTGGCTGCCCGATGGGCACACGGCGCCACTGAAATCTTCCGTTTATCCACAACCGACATAATCTTCATCGAGGAGTTCCGATGCCGTTTCTGAACCGCTATCGCTTTCATGTTGCCGAGGAAAACAGAAGGGATCTGGCACTGCTGAGGTGGGCGCTCGTCCTGGTCTTCCTATGGTTCGGCGGCATGAAGTTCACTATGTACGAGGCCGAAGGGATCGCCCCGTTCATCGGGAACAGCCCGCTGATGAGTTGGCTCGGCATGTTCGGAACGCAGGGGCAGAGCTACTTCGTCGGGATCATCGAACTCTCGACGGCTGCGGCGCTGACCGTCGGCGCGTTTCGGCCTATCTTCTCAGCGCTCGGCGCCCTGATGTCGGTGTCAACCTACCTGATCACGCTAACTTTCTTCGTGACTACGCCGGGCGTCTCGGAGGCAAGCGCAGGAGGCTTCCCTGCGATATCGGCCGCGCCGGGACAGTTCCTGCTCAAGGACGCCGTTCTCCTCGCGGCGTCGCTCGTGTTGCTCTTCAACTCGGTCGAACGGCGACCAGTACAGTCGGCCTAACCCTGAGCATGCTGGTACAAGCTTGCGAGGGAGGGTGACAAATCGCCGGTGATCGAAGGCTCCCGTCTCCTTCGAAGTCTAAGTGGCGCCTGGCAACTCGATCGGGAAATCAGGGGTGCCGGCGCGCAGTTCCTCGGCAAGGCCGTCTTCGAGCCTCAACCTGATGGCACTTCCAATTACCGAGAATGCGGGACGCTTCTATTGCGAGACGGGCGAGAGCTATCCTCCCACCGGAGCTACACCTATCGTCCCTCCGAAAGGGGGTTCACGGTCGCGTTCGCGGACGGGCCGACCCTGGGCGATATCTTTGTGCGGCTTCTTTTCGACGCCGTGGACGATCAACAGCTCGTAGCTGACGACGTCCACCGCTGCGGTGCCGACACTTACGAGGTTCGCTACATTCTCGGGCGGCCGGGTGCATTCGAGACCATCATCGACGTGGTGGGCCCGGCCAAAGCCTATCGCCTGATCAGCAGTTACGTTCGCTAATGGTCGATGCGCCCGCCGCGTGTCAGCCTACGGCGTCCGATTAAGCCAATCAGAATGGTGGCAGTCATGGTTAGGACGGCTGCGAAGCCACCTGGTGACAGCGCGGGCACTGCTGACAGGATAAGACCATCATTCCCGCCGGGGATGAGAGAGATCCCAACCCCCATAAGGAAGCCGCCGAAGAGGGTTCGAAGAAGGTCACGGGCAGAAGGTTCCTGCAGGCCCATGTTGCCTTGCCCTGCAGAGGCGGCGAATGCGCCCATTACCGATGCGGCCACAGCTGGGAGTGCGACAACCCCGGTGCGCATGTCGTGGAGAAGAAGGCTGTGTTGCAACAACTGAGCAAGCGTCCAAGACGGCGATAGCGCAAAGAGCGCTCCGCCGGTCACTCCAAGTACCAACATCGATAATGCCAGCGGCCATCTCGCCCTTGGTCGCGATGCCTCGCTGACCGCCAGGATGATCGACACCAGCGTAAGAATGATCAGAAAGGGGTCGGTACACAGAACGGACCCAGATATACGCTAAGGTTTTGCCGTGCCTTCGACGGCGCGCATCTGGCGAAGCGGTCTGAGCGCGGTGGA
>LNFM01004021.1_pt1 | contig 27755 bp, 29 predicted proteins | sample 596031 | NCBI WGS metagenome assembly LNFM01 (sample SAMN04254537, study PRJNA301005) | activated carbon metagenome | isolation source: dual media filters at the Ann Arbor, Michigan drinking water treatment plant | place: USA: Ann Arbor
GGGCCCATCCATCTCGGCATGGAGATGTTCGCCAGCCGCGCCGGGATCAAGCTGCTGCACTCGCCGTATCGTGGCAATGCGCCCATGGTCACCGCCCTGCTCGGCGGCGAGGTCGACCTCACGCTGGACACCCTTGCCGTTTCCTATCCGCAGGTGCGCGCGGGCAAGTTCCGCGCCCTCGCAACGACCAGCCCGGTACGCTTGAAGCTCGCGCCTGAAGTCCCCACGGTGAGTGAAGCCGGCGTGCCCGGCTTCGACTACCTGGGCTGGCAGGGCATCTTCGCGCCCGCGGGCACGCCTGCGCCGATCATCGCCCGGCTGAGCAGCGAGCTCATGAAGATCCTCGAGGTGCCTGCGGTACGCCAGCGGCTCGAAGAGCTTGGCTACGATCCCCGCAGTTCGACGCCGTCGGCGTTCGCCGCGACCGTGAAGGAGGATTCGATCCGGTACCGGAAGGCGATCGCCGAAGCCGGGATCAAGGGCGAATAGGACGGCGCCCGGGCGGCACCAGGGATCTGCGTGGCGAACACTCGCGCGCGGATCCGTTCCTGCATCGCCTCGACCGTTGCCGCTGCCCTGCCGACGAAGCGGTGCGCAGCGCGCGGACGAGCGTCGCTACTGGATCTGCGCAGTGAACGCCCGCCCGCGGATCCAGTCCTTCACCGCCTCGACCGTCTCCGCTTCCTTGCCGAAGAAGCCGTGCGCCGAGAGCGGATCGCACGGGCCGGATTCGGCGGGCCTGCCGCCACTGACCGAGATCAGCGGATAGGTCGCGCCCAGCCGCTTCGCGCCGAAATAGGGGGTCGCCTGGCAGGCGTCGTCCACGTGGTGCACGAACAGCAATGGTGCCTTGATCGATGCGTAGTCGAAGCCGGACAGTCCTGCCCCGCCCCGGGTGGCGTTGAACACCGACGCGGAGAGCACCAACCGGTCGAACTGCCCCGGCAACCGGCGTGCGACCGACGCCGCCGACACCGTGCCCCGGCTGGTACCCACCAGCGTCACGCCGGCCTGCGGGAAGCGCTGCCTGAGATCGGCGAGCACCTTGCCGACGTCCCCGGCATGGGTGCTGCCGGACCGGAACACATCGTCGAGGCCCAGTTCCGAGCGGTCGCTCGGAGCGTCGACCACCACGGACGCGAAACCGGCCGCGGCCCACAGGTAGCGGGTGCGCACCAGGAAGTTGCCGCGCTCGGCGAACGCAGGCCGGAGGCTTGCGGGCCGCAGCCGCACGTTGCCCGCGCCGCCCGAGAACAGCACCACCACCTGCTCGACCGGCGCCGCCGGATCAGCGACCAGCAGGTAGGTCTGGGTCACCCCGTCGCGCACCTGCAGCGTGACGAGGTCGGCCCCGGGCTGGCCGAAGGCCACGGCGGGGGCGAGCAGGCACCCGAGCATCAGTTTGCCGAACCACGGGATACCCCGCATGCGGTGGAACATCTCGCTGCTCCCTTCGATCGGAACGGGCACGCGCCTGCGCCGAATGATCACATGCCGCGCGCGGCTGCGCGAGACGCGAAGGCGGCGGGCGTGGCATCCTGCGGCGCGCGTCCTGCCTCGATCCCCGGGCCAGGGGCTGCCCTCGACGTTCCTCACGCGATGTGAAACGACATGACCGAAAAGCTCCTGATGCTGCGCACCATCGGAAACCGCCTCGCGCTGGCGCTGGCCGTGCTCGTGGGCGTGACCATCCCGGGGGCGTTCTACGCGCACCTGCATCCGGACGCCTTCATCGGCGCCACGCCGCTGGCGGCGCTGATGGTCGGCATGATCGGCGGCTTCGTCGGCCTGCAGCGGCGCCTCAGGTCGATGCCCGACGAGGACCTGACGCTGCTGGCGAACTCGTGGGTCTATGTCTGCCTGTCGCCGCTGGTCGGCGGCATCCTCGCCGTGGTGACCTATGTGCTGTTCGTGTCCGGCCTGCTGGCGGGAGACCTGTTCCCCACGTTCGTGGCGGACGTTTCGCCGGCCGCCGCTGGCGCCTCCGGCGAGACGCCCGCCGCGGCGCATGGCTTCGGCAAGATCTTCGCCATCCAGGGCGCTGCCGCGGCCGACTACGCCAAGATGCTCTTCTGGTGTTTCCTCGCCGGGTTCTCGGAACGCTTCGCCACAGACATCATGAGCCGCTTCGAATCGCGCACGGGCGAAGGCGGGCCAGCGGCGCATTGAGGGTTCACTGCTGCAGCAGCGCCAGCGCCACTGCGTCGAGCTGGTCGATGCAGGCGCTCCAGCCCTCGTAGAAGCCCATCTGCTCGTGGCGTTCGCGGGAAGCCTTGTCCGGGTGCATGCAGCTGGCCAGGTAACGCGTGCCGCCGCCGGCTTCGTCCGCGAGCGTGAAGCGCGCGGTCACCGTGAGCCAGGGCGCGGGTGCCGGGCGCCAGCCATGAACCAGCGCCGTGGTGAACGAGATCCGCTCCATCGGCACCACTTCGAGGAAGCAGGCGGGATTGTCGCTGGTGGAGCCGTCAGGCCCGCGCAGCAGCGTGTGGAAGGCACCGCCCGGGAACGGGTCGAACGCGACCACCTCCGTGGTCCAGGGCTTGGGGCACCACCACCGCTGCAGCAGGTCGGGTTCGGTCCAGGCGCGCCAGAGCGCGGCGCGGGGCGCACGCAGTACCCGTGAGATCTGCAGGTCGAGGTCTTCGTCCCGGGGCATGTGCGCTCCTTCGTCCGGTATCGTTGCCGTGTATCGGTGCCGTTGACGCGTTTCGCTCGCCAGCTTACGCTGCCTGATCGCCGGTACACCTGCAAGGACATCCGCCCATGGACACCATGGTCCCGTTCGAAGCACCGGTTGTCGACGCCCTGACGATACGGGTCATGGTCGACTCGCGCTATGAACGATTCCTCCCGAAGGCCATGCATTCTCTGGTGCAGATCGAGCATGTCGGGCGCATCCCGGGCCGCGAGCTGTCCACCTTCGCCGCCGAATGGGGCCTTTCGCTCCACCTGTCCTCGACCGTGGACGGCGCGAAGGCGCAGTACGTGCTCGACTTCGGCTACACACCGGAGACCCTGAACCGCAACTTCGACCTGCTCGACATCGACCCGGCGAAGATCAACGGGCTGATCCTGAGCCACGGCCACCGGGACCATTTCGGCGGCCTCGACGGGTTCGTGCACCAGCACCGCAGCCGGATGCGCGACGACATCGCGCTGTTCGTCGGCGGCGACACCGTGTTCCGCGAGAAGTGGATCACCGAGAAGCGCGGCGAGGAGCCGATCTCGTGGGGCGCGATCGACCAGGTGTCATTGCGCGCGCACCGTGTCGACACGGTCTGCTGCCCGAAGCCGGTGGCGCTCGACGGGCCGTTCACGTCCGGCTACATCGAACGCACCTCGTTCGAGCAGGTCACCGGCGGCACGCTGGTCCAGGACGACCACTACAGCGAGGACGAGCGCAGCGGCAGGCTGGTGCGCGACCAGCACGAGGACGAGCACGCGACCTGCTACATCGTGAAGGGCCGCGGCCTGGTGGTGATCGAGATGCTGCGCGAGCGGATGCCGGAGAAGCCGGTGTACTCGAACGTCGGCAGCCGGTTCACCTTCGGTGCCTGACCGGGCCGCGCGATGATCGACCAGGTGCTGCGATTCTGGTTCGAGGAAGCGACGCCTGCGCAGTGGTGGAAGAAGGACGCGGCGTTCGACGCGGTCATCGCCGGGCGGTTCGCCCTCCTCCATGCGGCAGCGGCGCGTTGCGAATGCTACGGATGGCGCACCACGCCGCAGGGCAGGCTGGCCGAGATCCTCGTGCTCGACCAGTTCTCGCGCAACCTGTTCCGCGACGGGCGCGACGCGTTCGCCACCGATGCGCTGGCGCTGGCGCTCGCCCAGGAGGCAGTCGCAGCGGGTGCCGATGCCGCGCTGCCCGTCGAGCAGCGGCGGTTCGTCTACATGCCGTACATGCACAGCGAATCGCTGGCGATCCACGACGTGGCGGTGCGCCTGTTCGACCAGCCCGGGCTCGAGGACAACCTGAAGTTCGAGCACCTGCATCGCGACATCATCGTCCGTTTCGGGCGTTATCCGCACCGCAACGCGCTGCTCGGCCGCGTGTCGACGCCCGACGAGGAGGCGTTCCTGGAGCAGCCCGGGTCTTCGTTCTGAGCACCGCCGGCGGCCGCCCTCGATTGACCGCGACCCGGCGCGTCCGGATACTGTGACGTCCTGCATTCGGGCGTCGTGTCCCGGAGGCTCCATGGTGACCGAGTTGCGGTGGAGAATCGCCTGCGCGGCCGTGGTCGCGCTTTCTGCATCCGTGTCGATCGCGCAGGTCGAGCCGGGGCGGGCGTTGAGGATCGTGGTGCCTTATCCGCCCGGGGGCTCGTCCGACATCCAGGCGCGCCTGGTGGCGCAAGGGCTGGGCGAGCGTCTCGGCCAGCCGGTCATCGTCGAGAACCGCCCGGGCGCAAGCGGCGTGATCGGCACCGACCACGTCGCCCGACAGCCCGCTGACGGTAGCACCCTGCTGCTCGCGGCACCGCCGTTCGTCATCACCCCCCATACCGAGCAGAAGCTGCCCTTCGATGTGAAGCGGGATTTCGCCGCCGTTTCGCTGCTTTCGCGGGCACCGATGCTGATTGCCGTGCCGCGCGACTCGCCCGCGAGGAGCCTTGTCGACCTGGTCAACCTGGCCCGGACGCAGCCTGGAAAGCTTGCCTATGGGTCGGTGGGCGCGGGAGGCCTGGGACACATGGCGACTGAACTGCTCGCGCAGCGGCTGAAGCTCGAACTGGTACATGTTCCCTACAAGGGATCGTCGCCTGCGCTTGCCGACCTGGCCGGCGGCCGGTTGGCGATGATGCTGACCACCCAACTCGACATGGCGGCGCAATTGGCCGCCGGCTCGGTGCGCGTCGTGGCGACCGGGTCGCCGCAGCGGTCCAGGCTGTTGCCCGACGTGCCGACGGTATCCGAGGCAGGCCTCGGCGTGGTCGACCTGGGCTACTGGTTCAGCGGCATCTCGGTGCGGGCCGGCGTGCGGCCCGAATGGATCTCCCGCCTGTCCGGTGAGATCGCCGCGGTGCTGCAGCGGCCGGACGTGCGCGATCGACTGGACGCGCAGAACGTTGAAACGGTCGGCTCGACCCCTGCGCAGTACGAGGGTTTCCTGGAGTCGGAACATGCCCGGTGGGCTGCGGTGGCGGCCGGCACGAGGGCGGGAAAGTAGCCGCATTCACCGCGGCGATCGAGAGGAGAAGCGGACGATGGCCATCCACCTCAACGTGCAGGACGTAGTTCCAGATTCGCCGGCGCCCGGCGTGCAGCGCCGTGTGCTGCTCGACGCCCGCACCGTCCCCGGCATCCGGTTCGAACTGGCCTGCCTCTCGCTGGACCCCGGAACCGGGATGGCCTTGTCGGTGGCAGCCACCGACCTCGCCTGGTTCCAGGTGCTTTCGGGATCGTTCACGCTGCTCGAGCACGATCGTGTCCAGCCGCTCGACGACGCCCATGTCGTGTTCCTGCCGCCCGGCTTCCACGGGTCGATCCGGGCCGAGGTCGGCGCCTCGCTGCTGTGGGCTCGCGTGCCGGATGCAGCCGGGCTCGATCCCGCCTTCCGCGACCGGCCTCCGCCCTTCCGCATCGTGGACTGGAAGGCTGAGCCGCTGCTCGAGTCCAAGCACGATGCGCGCAAGCGGGTGTACCTCGCGACGCCGGCGCTGTTCGGAACCGAGGCCATCAAGGGAGAGATGATCATCTATCCGCCAGGTACCGAGGCGCCGAAGCACTACCATCTCGGGGCAGCTCATTTCATGTACTTCCTCGAAGGCGGGGGCACTGCCCATGCCGGGGATCGCGCGTTGCCGGTGCGTGCGGGCGACCTGGTCTACTACGACGACCAGGAAGTGCACTCGCTGCGCAGCGGCGAGGTTTCCGGAATGACCTTCTCCGAGTTCTTCGTGCCGGCCGGCGCTCGCACCGTCTGGGTCGAGCCCGAGAAGGCCTGCACCTGGTTGCCCACCGGCAGGAACATCCAGGGCGGAAAGCCCGCGCGCGAGATCGCGGTGCACAGCTTCGCCAAAGTCGAAACCACGCTGGACGTATAGCGCATGCCGATCGACCTGGTCCTCACCACGCGCATCCCGTCGCCTGCGATGGAGATGCTGGAAGCAGAGTATGCCTGCCACCGGCTGTACGAAGCCGCCGACCGCAGGGCCTTCCTCGAGCGGATCGCGCCCCAGGTGCGCGGCATCGCGACATTCGCGCATGGGGGCGTGGACGCAGCGCTGATCGACGCACTGCCGAAGGCGGAGATCATTTCCCACTATGGCGATGGCACCGAGAAGATCGACCTCGAAGCGGCCCGCCGACGAGGCATCGTGGTCGCCAACGTCGTCGGCATCGTCGAGGCCTGCGTGGCGGACACGGCGATGGCGCTGATGCTCAACGTGATGCGCCGCTATCTCTTCGCCGACCACTTCGTGCGATCGGGACAGTGGACGGCACCCGGCACCTTTCCCCCTGCGACCTCGCTCGGTGGCAAGACGGTCGGGATACTCGGTCTTGGCGGCATCGGACTCGAACTGGCGAAGCGCGCGCGCGCCTTCGGCATGCATGTCCGGTATCACAACCGCAAGCCCAGGCCGGAGGTCGACTATCCCTATGATCCTGACCTGCTGTCGCTTGCGCGCCATTCGGATGTCCTGGTCCTTGGCGTCCCCGGAGGACCGCAGACGGAGCGATTGGTCGATGCCGCCGTGCTCGATGCGCTGGGACCGCAGGGCTACCTCGTCAACGTGGCCCGTGGCTCGGTGGTCGACGAGCCGGTGCTGATCGAATACCTGCAGCAGCGCAGGATCGCCGGCGCAGGCCTCGACACCTTCGACAACGAGCCGCGCATCGATCCACGGCTGATCGAACTCGACAACGTGGTCCTCTCGCCGCACGTGGGGACCTACACGGTCGAGACGCGCCGGGCGATGGCCGACCGGCAACTGGAGAACCTGCGCCGGCATTTCGCCGGGCAGCCGGTGGTCAATCGGGTCGTCTGAACATGGCGAACATGCGCGCATCTCCGATGCCGGATGCCAACCGCCGCCGCTGCAGGACGGTCGCGGCCGCGCAGGCGCTGCTTGCAGCTTCCATGGTCGCGATGCCTGCGGTCGCGACTGCACAGGGCGACGCCTCGTGGCCTTCCCGGCCGCTGCGCCTGGTCGTCGGTGCCGGGCCCGGCGGCAACGTCGACATCACTGCGCGCATCGTCGGCCGGCGCATGTCGGAACTGCTGGCCCAGCCAGTGGTCGTGGACAACCGCGTCGGCGCCGGCGGCGCGATCGCCTTCAACCTTGTCCGGATGGCGGTCCCTGACGGCTACACGCTGCTGCTGGCGCCGACCGGCTTCACCACCGGCGCCGCGCTGAATCCGAACGCGGGCTACGACCCGGTGAAGGACTTCACCGCGATCTCGACGGTCAGCTTCTTCGCCTATGCAGTGGCGGTCGGCACGCAGAGCCCGCACATGACCCTGGCCGACCTGTTGTCGGCCGCGCGCAGCAGGCCCGGCGCGATCGGCTACGGCACGGGGGGCGTCGGTTCAGGGCAACACCTGGTCGCCGAGCTGCTGTCGGCGATGGCCGGGGTGAAGCTCCTGCACGTGCCGTACAAGGGTGGCACTGCGCCGGTCATCGACCTGGTCGCCGGCCACATCCCGATGGTGGTCGAGATCGAGTCGGTGCTGGTGCCGCAGGTGAAGGCTGGCAAGGTACGGGTGCTGGCCACGACCGGGCCGGCGCGTACCCCGCTGCTGCCGGATGTCCCCACCGTAGGCGAGTCGGGCGTGCGCGACTTCGTGGTGCAGGGGTGGCTGGGCGTCCTCGGGCCGCGTGGCGTCGGCGGCGCCACCGTATCGCGGTTGAATGCGGTGCTGCGCGACGCCGTCGGCGACCCGGCCACGGTTGCGGCGATCGAGAAGGGCGGCGCGGTGGCGCGGGCCGGCAGCCCGCAGGCCTTTGCCACCCTCGTGCAGTCCGATACCCTGCGCTGGGCGCGGGTGGTCCGCGACGCGAACATTCAGGCGCAATAGCGGCCGGGCAGGCCTGCGCACCCGGTCGATCGAACGAAGGAGAAGGCGATGAAGCGCGAGACGATCCTCCCCTGGGAGATGCACAAGGAACACCGCACGCCCTATGTGCCGGCGATCAAGGTCGAAGGTGGCTCCCTGCTGTTCATGTCGGGGATGGGGCCGCACAAGCCCGACCACAAGCATCCGCACGTCCCGGAGGAGTGGGTGCTGCCCGACGATGCCGGCGCACAGGCACGCATGGTGCTCGAGAAGATGAAGCGCATCGTCGAGGCGGCGGGTGGCGAGTTCCGGAACATCGTGAAGATCACGCGCTACCTGAAGAACATCGAGGATCAGGACAAGGTCAACGAACTGATCCATGAATACTTCGGTGAAGACCTGCCATGCAGCACCACCGTGCAGGTGTCGGGCTTCGTGGTGCCGACCATGCTGCTCGAGATCGATGGCTGGGCCGTGATCCCCGATCGCAAGTCGTGATCGCCCGGCTGCAGCGCCTGGCTGCCGTCTCCTTGTTCGCCGTCGCCGCCGCGTGCTCGAAGGATCCGCTAACCACCCAGCTGCCGCTGAGCCTGGACGCGATCCCGAAGATCCAGCCCGACCTCGACCGGCTGTCCGCCGAGGATCGCGACCTCGTGCTCGGCTACCTGAAGCGCAGCAAGGGCGACGTGCTGCCGCCGAACCTTGCCGACCCGGACGAGCCGTTCACCGCGCGCACCTTCGGCCAGGCGATCATCCTGCAGCGCATGCACCTGTCGCGGGAGGTGAAGGAGACGGCCCGCGTCGAGGCGTTCAAGGCGGAACGTGAATCCGGGATCGATCCGCTGCGCGCGGCGCTGCCCATCGAGCTGGTGAACCGGGAAATGGTGCCGGGCGACCAGCTGGCGCAGCGTGAGCCGCGGCCCGGCCAGGCGGTGAACCCGGACGCTGCATCCCGCGTACTGGTCATCACGTTCCGGCTGCGCAACGCGGGGAACGAAACGATCGAGACTGCCCAGGGATCGGTCACCGTCCGCTCGGCGTCGGACCCGGGTTCGCTGATGGGGCTCGCGCGTTGCTACATCCCGCGCACCCAGCCGATCGAGGGCGGCCGCACGCAGGACGTACGCTGCGCGGAACCGCGCCGTTCGCCCGAGGATTCAGAGGCCTTCCTCGCCATGCCGGCCGACCAGCTGGTGCTGACCTGGGAACCCCAGTCGATCACCTTCGCCGGCGGGCGGGTGCTGAAGGGCCCGAACTGAGCCGGCGCATCGCGCCTGGATGCCCGCCAGCCCCGGGCGCCCGCCTCAGCCGCAGATCGCCGGCAGCACCTCGCCGATCGACCCGGCCAGCACGGCGTCGGCGATGTCGTCGAACGGGGTCGGCTGCGCATTGACGATCACCAGCCTGGCATCGAACTGCTTCGCGACCGGCACCACGCCGGCGACCGGGTAGACCTGCAGCGTCGAGCCGACTGCCAGCATCAGGTCGCATTCCTGCGCGCAGCGCATCGCACGCTCCATCACGCCCGGCTTCAGCGACTGTCCGAAGGAAATCGTGTCGCTCTTCAGGATGCCGCCGCATTCGGTGCACGGCGGATCCGGTTCGCCGGCTCGCAGCCGCTCGGCCACCTCGGCCATCGGCCCGCGCCAGCTGCACTGCAGGCAGGCGACGAACAGCACGGTGCCGTGCACTTCGATCACCTTGTCCGCCGAATTCCCCGCCTTCAGGTGCAGCCCGTCGATGTTCTGGGTGATCAGCGCATGCAGCTTGCCGCGGGCTTCGAGCGATGCCAGCGCGTGGTGCCCGCGATTGGGCGAGGCCGTCCAGGCCGGATGGGCCAGCCGGTTCTGCCAGGCGAGCTGCCGCACCTCGGGATCCGCGACGTAGTACCGGATGTCCGACAGCTTCTCCGCCTTGGGATTGGTGGTCCACACGCCCTGCGGGCCTCGGAAATCGGGAATGCCGGATTCCGTCGAGATGCCGGCGCCGGTGAGCACCGTCACCTTGCGTGCGCCGTCGATCCACGCGCGGACGCGGGCGATGGACTCGGGATCCGGGGCCGTGGCTGCAGGGGAAATCATGGCCGCATGGTAGCGCTCGACGGCGTGCCTTGCAGCATCGCCGCCATGCGACCCGCCGGCCTGCGCCGTTCAGTCCGCCTTGATGCCCGCTGCGGCGACGATGGCGCCGATCTCCTGGGCTTCGCGTGCCAGCATCGAGCCGAACTGCGCGCGGGTCGTCTTCACCGGCAGCAGCCCGACGCCGTTCATCCGCTCGCGGATCTCCGGCTCGTCGACGATCGAGGCGAGCTCCTTCGCCAGGCGCTCGATGATCGCCGGGTCGGTCTTCGCCGGCGCGAACAGGCCGAACCAGGAGTGGAAGTCGACGCCCTTGAACTCGGCGGTCTCGGCCAGCGCCGGTACCTCCGGCAGGAACTGGAAGCGTTCGCGCGAGGTGACGGCGAGCGCCTTGATCTTGCCTGCCCGCACCTGCGACTGCACCAGCGAATAGGGCATCACCGCAAGGTCGATGCCTCCGGCCTGCATGTCGATCACGATCTGCGGCCCGGACTTGTACGGGACGTGCGCCATGTCGAGCTTGCCGCGATGCTTCACGATCTCGCCCAGGACGTGCAGGAAGCCGCCGACGCCGTCGCTGGCGAAGTTGAACTTCCCGGGCTGGGCTCGCGCGAGCTTCACGAACTCGGCCACGCTGGCTGCCGGGAAGTCCGGCCGTGCCACCAGTACGTAGGCCGAATTGCCTACCCAGGCGATCGGCTCGAGGTCCTTCAGCGGCTCGTACTTCGTCGTGGCCGGCGCGACCTGCTTGCGCACGGTGATGGGTGCCGCGGGCACGAACAGCAGCGTGTAGCCATCGGCCTGTGCCGCCACGACGCGCTGGGTCCCGATGGTGCCGGCGACGCCGGCCACGTTCTCGATCAGCACCGGCTGCCTGACGCGCTCGGCGAGGCGCGACATGAACACGCGCGCCGTCACGTCCACGCTGCCGCCGGCGGCGAACGGCACCATCACGCTGATCGGACGAGAGGGATACTGCCCCTGCGCGAACACGTTGCCGGACAGCAGCACGAGCGCGAGCAGCGCAAGCAATGCGGTGATCGGGGGAAGGAGGATGTCGAGTGCCTTGTCTGTCCAGCGGCGCATGGCGAGCCTCGCGGTCGGGAGTGCTATGGAAGGAAACCCTCCGATGAAGCAAACCGCGTGCCGACGCGCCATGGCGCTCGGTGCCACCGTCCGGCCCGGATCGAACCGGTCAGCCCACTGCCGCATCGAAACGCTTCATCAGCGCCGGCACGTGGCGGTCCAGCCCGGCACGGACCTCGTCTGCATCCACCGTCAGGAATTCGCGCTCGCGCATCACCAGCCGGCCGTCGATCACGACGCTGCGCACGTTCGTGCCCGTGCTTGCACTGGCCAGGGTGAACAGCGGGTCATGGTTCGGGTACTGGTCGGGCGTGCCTGCGTCGACCAGGATGAAATCGGCCAGCCGGCCGGGCGCGAGCTGTCCGGATTCGTCGCCCAGGCCCGCGAGCCCGGCGCCACCGCGCACCGCGATCCCCAGCAGTTCCTCGCTCGACACCACGCCGCGATAGTGGTTCGGCGTGCCATGCACGAGTTGCTGGCCGATGCGCGCCGCATGGGCGACCTGGAACAGGTCGAGCGGGCCCCATGAGCCGGCGCCATCCGTGCCGAAGCCGACCGGCACGCCGCGCCGGACCATCTCGAGCAGCCGGGGCACGCCGACATGGTAGTTGTTGAACGCACAGTGCGCGACCGCGACCTTGCGCGCGACGTACAGTTCCATTTCCTCGACCGACAGCAGCACCGAATGCGCGGCCAGCAGGTGCGGCCCGAGCACGCCGAGCGACTCGAGGTACTCCGCTGGCCGCCGGCCCCAGCGTGCGAGTGCGTAGTCGATCTCGTAGGCGCCCTCGGCAAGGTGGGTATGCAGCTTCACCCCGCGGTCCACGGCAAGCGCGGCCATCTCGACCTGCAGCCTTTCGGTGCACACCATGATCTGGCGCAGGGCAGGCCATGCCCGCACGCGCGGATGCTTCGACCAGCGCTCCACCAGTGATTCCGTGCGGCGCAGGGCGTCGCGCGTGGTCATGCGCATCGAGGACGGCACCGAGTCGTCGGCATCGATGGTCGAATACGCCACCACGCCGCGGATGCCGACCGCATCGGCGGCCTCGCCCATCGCATCGGGATGCGGGCCGCCGGCTTCCAGGAAGCAGGTGGTGCCGACGCTGACCATCGCGAGGTAGGCGCACAGGCCCGACTGCCGGATGTCCTCCTCGTCGAGCATCGCCTCGTACGGCAGGTAGTAGTTGCGCCAGGGCGGCATCTTCAGCGTCCGCGTGCGCGACAGCTGGACCAGCTTGCCGCGCAGGAACTGCTGCGCCGTATGGAAGTGGCAGTCGGTCAGGCCGGGCATCGCGACCTGGCCTGCTGCGTCCAGCGTCATGCCGGCGCGGAAGCGCGTTCGCGCGTCGCGCGTGCGGCCGATCCAGGTGATGCGGTTGCCCTCGACCGCGATCGCGCCGTCGGCGATCACGGTGCCTGCATCGTCGAACGTGACGACGGTCGCTCCTGTCACCAGCAGGTCTACCGTGCCGGGTTCGCCGGCGGGGCCCTGCCGGCCCTCGGCGGCCGGCCTGCGCTTCGCCGTGGCCAAGCTCAGCGCAGCCGGATCACGATCTTGCCCACCATCGCACTCGACTCCATGCAGTCGCGCGCGGCGGGGATTTCGTCGAAGCCGAACTCGCGATCGATCACCGGATCGAAGCTGCCGGCGGCGATCGCAGGGATCACGTCGCGTGCGAAACCGGCGGCGGCGTCCGCCTTCTCCTGTGCGGTGAGCTTCGCGTTGGAGATGCCGAAGATCTCGAGGCGCCCGGCATGGACCGCTCCCAGGTCGATCTCGGCACTGAGCGCGCCGTCGACGTAACCGACCACCGCGATGCGGCCCTTGCGTGCCGCCGACCGGATGCATTCGGCGAATTGCGTGCCGCCGACCAGGTTCACCGCCAGGTCGGCGCCGTGGCCGCCGGTGGCCTCCATGACCGTCGCGGCGAAGTCCGCGCCACGGGTGTTGATCGCGACATCTAGGCCCAGCGCCTTGATGCGTTCCAGCTTGGCCGCCGAACCCGACGTGCCGATCGACTTCGCGCCGAGCAGCTTCGCCAGCTGCACGCAGGCCACGCCCGCGCCCGACGACACGCCGGTGATCAGCAGCCATTCGCCTTTCGCAAGCCGGCCGTAGGGCGGATAGAGCATCTCGTACGCGGTGATGTAGGAGATCGGGATCGCGGCCGCCTGCTGCCACGACAGCCGCGAGGGCATCGGCATCACCTGCGCCGCGTCGAGCGTCGCGTATTCGGCGAAGCCGCCACGCGAACGGCCGAACACCTTGTCCCCCGGCTTGCAGTTCGTGACGCCGGCGCCGATGGCATGCACGATGCCGGAGGCTTCGTTGCCGCCGATCTTCTCGGGCCCGCCATGCACTGCGCCGCCGACGACGAGCTCGCCGCGGTTCAGCGCGGAGGCGTGGACCTCGATGATCACTTCGCCCGGCTTCGGCTGCGGCACGGGCACTTCACGGTATTCGATGACCGCCTTGTGGTCGCGGGTGACGATCCAGCATGATTTCATCTGTGGCTCTCCTCGGGTGTCTTCGGTCATTCGCGGGCCGGGGGCAGGCCCTCGAGCGTCTCGGCCAGCAGCCGCAGCGCAGCCGCGGCGAACGCCTGCATGTTGCCGAGCCGGTCGGTGCTGCCGGTCTCGATGGTGAGCGACCGCTCGCCGATCGTGCCCGGCGCATCCACGCCAGGACCGGCCACGGCAACGCAGGCATGGCCCGCGGCATCGCCATACCTGTTGCCGGTGGGGCCGGCGGCGCCGGTCTCGCCCAGTCCCCAGTCGGTCTCGAAATGGCTGCGCAGGGTCTGTGCTTCGAACCGTGCATACGCTTCGGTCGAGGCACGCATCGACCCGAGCCGGTCGAGGTCGACCGCCTTCAGCGACAGCAGCGCGTTGCGGGTGTAGATCACCAGTCCGCCGCGGCAGTAGGCGGATGCACCGGGGACCGCGAGCAGTGCGGCGGTGATCAGCCCGCCGGCGGCGGATTCGCCGACCGCGATGGTCTGGCGGCGCGCCTTCAGTTGCACGGCAGCGCGGGTGGCGAGTTCGACCAGGGGTTCGATCATCGGGGGTCCTTGCTCGAGGGGGAATCGTGTGCGGGACGCTGCGCAAGGCCATTGCCGCTGCGCGGGTGCACGACCAGCGACGCACCCGGACGCAGGCCGAACTCGATGCCGGTACGCGCGACTTCCGCCTGCAGCACGATGTTCAGGTGGTTCGGGAAGTGGCATTCATCGAAGCCCGCGACGGTGCCGGCCACGCGGCCATCGATCTCGATCGTATCGCCGCGCACCAGCACGCCGGCGGATTCGAACTCGACGAAACCGAGGAAGCGGCAGCGCTGCACGCCGGTGCCCGGCGCCGCGCCTGGCTCGTCGGTCAGGATGAGCTCATGCACGTCGCCGCGCCGGATGCAGCGCGTCGGTGCGGCGATCAGCGCGAAGCCGCGGTCATCGCGGGACAGCGCCATCACGCCGACGAAGCGGCCCCCGAAGCGGGTACGCAGGATCTCCGGCACGCCCATCGTGCCGGAGGCGAAAGGGTCGCGCGATGCGCTGGGCGTGTCTCGTTGCACGTACGGGTTCGCGGGGACTGGGGATACATGAGTGTAAGGCCTGCGAGGATGTACGGGCCGTGCCGCGCTTGGTACAGTCCACGTCGCCTGATGGAAGCAGCGACAGGACGAGAACACGAGGTTCGCCGCACGACGTGCGCGAGGACCCGCCGGCCGGCACCTGCCGGGCCGCAAGGCAGCACACAGGAGGAATGCATGGGTTTCCCGTTTTTCCGCGCGGCAGTCGCGCTGTCGGCCCTGGGCCTGGCCGGACTGCTGGCGGCGCAGTCCGTCCATGCCCAGGCATTCCCCTCGCGCCCGCTGCGCTGGATCGTCGCCGTGCCGCCCGGCAGCACCAACGACCTGATCTCGCGCCTGGTCGCGCAGCGCCTCTCCGAATCGGTCGGCCAGCCGGTGCTGGTCGACAACCGGCCCGGTGGCGCCTTCGTGATCGCCAGCGACATCATCGCGCGGGCTGCGCCCGACGGACATACCGTGGGCACGCTGCTGACGCCGCATGTGGTGAATCCGTTCGTGATGAAGGATCTTCCCTACGACACGCTGCGCGACTTCACGCCGGTGTCGAACATGGTGATCGTGCCGGGCGTGCTCACCGTCCATCCGTCGGTGCCGGCAAGCACGCTGAAGGAATTCATCGCCCATGCGAAGTCCCGTCCCGGCGCGCTGAACTACGGCGTGCCCGGGCAACTCACCTCCGGCCACCTGTCGGTGGAGATGATGAAGGTGATGGCCGGCATCGACGTCACCTACATCCCGTACAAGGGGGGCGCACCGGCGATCGCCGACCTGATCGCCGGACAGATCCAGCTGCTGATCAGCGGCCCGCCCGGCGTCCTGCAGCACATCAAGACCGGCCGGCTGAAGGCGATCGCGACCACCGCGGCGAAACGTTCGCCCGGCATGCCCGACACGCCGACCTTCGCCGAATCGGGGTTGCCGGGCTACGACACCTACGAGTGGTATGGCGTGTTCGCCCCGGCGAAGATCCCGAAGGAGGCGCTCGACCGGCTCGGCCGCGAGGTGGCGCGCATCGTGAAGTCGCCGGAACTGGCCGAGCGGCTGGGCGCGCAGGGCGCGATCCCGGTCGGCGACACGCCGGCCGAGTTCGATGCGTTCATCCGCCGCGAGATGCAGGTCTGGGGAAAGATCGCGAAGCAGGTCGGGTTGAAGCCGAACTGAGGACGCGGGCGCTGGCTGCGACGGCACCCCGGTCCATCAGGGCGCCGACGCGACGCGCCGCATCAGGATGTCGACCTGCGCGTCGCCGGGGCCGCGCAGCACCGGATGGATCGTGTCCGAGGTGAACCAGGGCCGGCCGTCGACGAGGATCCGGGCGCGGACCGAATAGCGTGCACGCGGATCCAGCCTCGCCGGGTCGTAGCGGATCGTGAAGGACACCGGTACCCGCGGCGCCTTCACCTCGGTCCGTGCCAGTACGACAGCGGGCGCGCCGGCCTTCGCCACATCCTCGATCACGGCCTCGAACACGGCATGCGGCGGCAACGCGATGCGCTCGCGGTAGGTGGCCGTGCCGGCCACGCTGGCACCGGTTGCGGACCCTGTGCTGGCGGACGGCGCGCGGGCGGTAGTGTCCGGTGGTTGGGCGGCCATCGACGTGCAGCCAGCCAATGCCATCGCCAGCACGCAAGTCGGGATCAGGCGGGCCATGCGCATCGGGCTCCTCGTCGAAGGATCCAGGCCGCTTCAGGCATCGCACAGCCCGTCGAACAGCGTCGACAGGTCGTCGATCGTTTCCAGTGCCGCAACCCGCTCGCGCAACAGCCGGATGCGCGACGGATCGAGCGGCCGTACCCCGCGCGCGAAGCACTCGTCGAACTTCGCATCGATCGACGCTGCATCGAGCGGTGCCTCGTCGCTGCCCGGTACATGGTCGACGCGGCGTTCCAGCAGTCCATGCCTGCGGCTGGCCACGCGCAGTACCACCGGTGCCCGGGTGCCGGTGAACGCGGGCTCGGCACGCGCGGTCACCTTCGCCGCGAACGCGCGCAGCGCCGGGTCGAGCGCAGACGCAGGATCGATCTCGGCCAGCCCGAGCCGGCCGCGCAGCATCGCGCAGGCGATCGAGTAGCGGATGCTGAACTGCGCGCTCACCTGCGGATCGTCGCCCGGCTCATAGGGCGCGCCGACCAGGCGGACGATGTAGGGGCTGGCGACCACTTCGATCGACTCGATGTCGTCGGCGGACAGGCCATGTTCGGCCTTCAGCGCGAGCATGCCGGCGATCGCCGCATGGTTGCAGCTGCAGCTCGGATACCCCTTGATCGACACCGCATCGCTGTCGAAGCGTTCGCCGAGCCGGTCGAGCATGCGCCGGGCATCGCCGGGCTGGTAGAGCGCATGGAAGCCGAGCGTGCCTTCGAAGATCTCCGCCGGCGCGGTCACGCCCTGGGCGGCCAGCCGGGCGGACAGGATGCCTGCCCGCGCCGGGAACGCCGACAGCAGCCGCTTGGCCAGCGCAGGTTCGAGGTTCGCCTGCTGGGTGCCGCCGGCCTGCTGGAACGCAAGGCCCAGTGCGTGGCGCGTGCGGGTTGCATCGAGGTTCATCAGCCGTGCTGCCACTGCGGCGGCGCCGAGCACGGTGATCACCGAGGTGTAGGCGAAACCACGGTGCGGTGGCGTGAGCGATGCGGCGATCCGGCATACGAGGTCGTTGCCGGCGACCAGCGCGCAGAGGAAATCGCGCCCGCACGAACGACGCCATTCCGCCATCGCCAGCGCGACCGGCAGGATGACGATGTTCGCATGCACCGGCGCGTCTCGGCCGAAGCTGTCGTAGTCGAGTGCGGCCGCCGTCGCGCCATTGATGAACGCGGCCTCCGCCGCCGGCAGGCGTCCGCCGAACGCCCAGCAGGTGGCCTGCGCTGCGCCGCCATCGCCGGCGAACAGGGCATGCACCTCGCGGCAGCCGGGCGCGTCCGATCCGGCCCAGGCGACGGCGAGCGTGTCGAGCATCAGCAGACTGGCATGGTCGACGGTGGACGGCGGGATGTCCGCGTACTGCACGCGCGCGACATGCGCCGCTATGTGGCCGGATACGGTATCGGCGGGATTCATTCCGCCTTTGCCCCCGAGCGGCGCACCACGTCGGACCAGCGTGCGAGCTCGCTGCGGATGAACGCGTCGAACTGCTGCGGCGTGCCGCCGATGCACTGGTTGCCGATCGAGGCCAGGCGTTCCTTCAGCGAAGCCGTGGCGCAGGCCTTCAGGATCTCGGCGTTCAGGCGCGCCACCATCGCCTTCGGCAGGCCGGCCGGTGCCAGCAGGCCACCCCAGGTGGTCACCTCATACTTCGCGACACCGGCTTCGGCGATCGTCGGCAGGTCGGGGAAGGCGCTGCTGCGTGCCGGGCCGGTGACGCCCAGCGCGCGCACCTTGCCGGTCTTCAGCTGCGGGCCGATGCCGGACAGGTTGTCGAACATCAGGTCCACCTGGCCGCCCAGCACGTCGGCCGTGGCCTGCGCACTGCTCTTGTACGGCACATGCAGCAGCTTCGTTCCGGTCAGCTGCTGGAACAGTTCCGCGGACAGGTGCACCGTGGTGCCGCTGCCCGACGACGCGTAGCTCAGCTTGCCCGGGTTCTTCCGCGCGTACTCGACCAGTTCGCGCACCGACGCCACCGGCAGGGTGCTGCGCACCACCAGCACGTTCTGCGACGCATTGAAGCGCGCGAGCGGCTGGAAGTCGCGTTCGACCGAATACGGCACCTTGCCGTAGAGGGTCGGTGCGATCGCCAGCGTCGACGTGCTGCCATAGCCGAGCGTGTAGCCATCCGGCGTCGCGCGGGCCAGCAGTTCCATCCCGATCAGTCCGCCGCCGCCGGCACGGTTGTCGGTGACCACCGGCTGGCCGAGCTGGGCGCCGAGTTCGATCGCCAGCGATCGCATCAGGAAGTCGGCACCGCCGCCCGCAGCCGAAGGAACGATCAGCCGCAGCGGCCGCGACGGATAGTCGGCCGCCGCAGCCGTGCCCGATGCCGCGCACAGCAGGATTGCAGCGAGCCGGCGCGCCGGCCTGGCGAGCGCACAGCCGCGCTCAGGCGACGAAGTCATAGCGCGTCCCGGCCGAGTTGTAGATCACGCGGCCGGGCATCCGGCGCTGCAGTTGTTCGATCATCGCGATGCCGGTGCAATGCATCGGTACGATCAGGTCCGGGTTGCAGGAAGCCAGTCCCTCCACCGTCTGCGCGATGCGTTCGGCCGGCGCGCCCGACAGGTGGAAGCCGCCGACGATCGCATGCACCCGGTCGACGCCGGTGGTCTCCATCGCGTGCAGCACGGTGTTCACCACGCCGGCATGGCCGCAGGCGGTGAGCACCACCAGTCCCTTGCCGCGCAGGTGGTAGACGAGGGCCTGTTCGCCCGGCAGTTCGTCGACAAGGTCGAGCCCGTCCTTCTCGACGCGCCAGATCGAGGCGCCGGTCTCGTAGGCGGTGCGGCGGCGGATCTCGCCGGACAGCATCGCCTGTCCGCCGAGCAGTTCCGGCGTGCGCACCTTCACGATCTCGATGCGCTGGCCGGCCACGAATGCTTCGTCGAGCTGGCCCATGTCGGCGCCCGGTCCCTGGGGTGGCCGGCGCAGCCGGTGCAGGAAGGCATCCTCGCCCGCGTAAAGGCGCATCTCGTCGCGCAGCGCCTCGCGCTTCTGCGACAGCAGGCCGGGCAGGCCGCCGAAGTGGTCCCAGTGGCCGTGCGACAGCACCAGGGCCCGGATCTGCTTCAGGTCGACCTGGTAGTCCTCGGTCAGCAAGTCCAGGTTGTGCAGGTACACCAGCGGAGAGGCAGCGAAGTCGAACAGCAGCGAGAACGTGTCCTGGCCGACGCGCGACTCGACGATCTCGGCCAGGCCGTGCTCGCTGCACAGGCAGCGTTCGTACGAAACGGGCTGCCTCGGACGGCGCTTCGCCGGGCCGTCGTCCTTGAGCAGCGGATCGAGGTAGTTGTCGACGACGCTGGTCAGCCGGAGCTGGTCGATTTCGGGAAGTCGCATCGGGATGCCCCTCTGGCCGGGTTCAGGGATGGTGCAGGACTGGAACCAGCCACCATTCTAATGGCCCCGACCGTCCGCGCCGGCGGCGCTGCTCTACAATGCGCAGCCTCGACAGACAGGAGCAGGGCCCGCGCATGGCTGCAGTGTTTCCGTTTTCCGCGATCGTCGGTCAGGACGAAATGAAGCTGGCGCTGCTGATCGCCTCGGTCGACCCGTCGGTCGGCGGCGTCCTGATCTTCGGCGACCGGGGTACCGGCAAGTCGACCGCGGTGCGCGCCCTCGCGGCGCTGCTGCCGACGATGCGCGCGGTGGTCGGCTGCCCGTACGGCTGCGACCCGGCGAAGGTCGCCGGCCTGTGCGGCGCCTGCGACGGCTCGGCGGTGAAGCCGGCCGCGTCAGCGAAGGTGAAGGCGGCGGCCGCCGGGCGCAAAGGCGCGGCCGAACCGAAGAGCCATGCGGTGCCGGTTCCGGTGGTCGACCTGCCGTTGGGCGCGACCGAGGACCGCGTGGTCGGTGCGCTCGACCTCGAACGTGCGCTCGCGCACGGGCAGAAGGCGTTCGAGCCCGGCCTGCTGGCGCGCGCCAACCGCGGCTTCCTCTACATCGACGAGGCCAACCTGCTGGAAGACCACCTGGTCGACCTGCTGCTCGACGTGGCGGCGTCCGGCGAGAACGTGGTCGAACGCGAGGGGCTGTCGATCCGCCATCCGGCGCGCTTCGTGCTGGTCGGCAGCGGCAATCCTGAAGAAGGCGAACTTCGGCCGCAGCTGCTCGACCGCTTCGGCCTGTCGGTCGAGGTGAAGACGCCGACCGACCTGCCGACCCGCATCGAGGTGGTGCGCCGGCGCGACACGTTCGAGCGCGATCCGGCCGCGTTCATCGCCGCCTGGGAAAAGGAAGACGCGAAGCTGCGGCGCAAGCTCACGGCTGCCCGCGCCCATCTCGCCCAGGTCGAGGTGCCCGATCGCGTGCTCGAGCAGGCCGCCGGCCTGTGCATGGCGCTGGGCACGGACGGACTGCGTGGAGAGCTCACCCTGATGCGCTCCGCACGCGCACTGGCTGCCTTCGACGGTGATGCCTCGGTCGATGATCGACACCTGAAGCGGGTCGCGGCGCCGGCGTTGCGGCACCGGCTGCGCCGCAATCCGCTCGAGGACGCGGGTTCGGCCAGTCGCATCGAGCGCGCGATCGCCGAGCGTTTCGGGGCCTGAGCGATGCCCGGGCCGGCGCAGGCGCCGCGCGCAGCCGTCCCTGGACCGGGGGGTACGCCTCGCCCTGAAGGTACGGCCGCCGCGCAGGGGGCGGCGTCGCGTCCGGCACCGCGCAGCCCGTGGGTCGATGCGATGGACGCGCTGGCCCTGTTCGCAGTCGACCCGCACGGGCTGGGCGGCGTCTTGCTGCGTGCGCGGGCAGGGCCGGTGCGCGACCGCTGGCTGCACGGCCTGCGCGAAGCGCTGCCTGCATCGGCGCCGGTGCGCCGCATCCCGCTGCAGATCGGCGACGGCCGACTGCTCGGCGGCCTCGACCTCGCCGCGACGCTGAATGCCGGTCGCCCGGTCGCGGAACGCGGACTGCTGGCCGAGGTCGACGGCGGCGTCGCGCTGGTGGCCATGGCCGAGCGCATCGGCCCGGGCATCGCGGCGAAGATGGCCGCGGCGCTGGACCATGCCGAGATCCGCATCGAGCGCGACGGCTTCAGCACGCTGCTGCCCACCCGCTTCGGCGTGGTTGCGCTCGACGAGAGCGCGCATGAAGACGAGTCGGTGCCGGCGGCGCTGGTCGAGCGGCTTGCGTTCCTGGTCGATCTCGGCGACCTGCCGCTGCGCGAGTCGATCGAGCCGCCGCCGGACCGCGACACCGTGGCGGCGGCGCGGGCATGCCTGCCTTCGGTGCTGCTCGACGATGGAATGCTCGAGGCCCTGTGCGCCACGGCGCTGGCGCTGGGTGTCGATTCGCCACGCGCCACGATCGCCGCGATCCGCGCGGCGCGCGCATCGGCCGCGCGGGCGGGACGCGACCGGGTGCTGGAAGCCGACGCGTCGCTGGCGGCGCGGCTGGTGTTCGCGCCGCGTGCGACCCGGATCCCGCCCGATCCGCAAGCCGAGCCCGAGCCGCCCGTGGAAGAACCGCCGCCCCCGCCGCCGCCGGAAGACAACCGTCCCGACGAGTCGCCGCCGGACGACGAGCAGACCCCCGCCGAAGAGCAGCCGCTCGACGATCGCGTGCTGGAGGCGGTGAAGGCGGCGATACCGGCCGGGCTGCTGGCGCTGCTGCAGGCCGGCCTGCAGCCGAAAAGTGCCCGCTCGGCCGGCGGACGCTCCGGCGCGATGCAGCGCGGGCAGCGCCGTGGCCGGCCGGCGGGGTCGCGTCCCGGCGATCCGCGCAGCGGGCAGCGGCTGGCCCTGGTGGACACCCTGCGCGCGGCGGCGCCCTGGCAGCCGCTGCGCAGGCGCGAGCGGGAGGCCGCCTCCGCCGGCGCGGCGCGCGCCGGTCGCATCGACGTGCGTCGCGACGACTTCCGGGTGCAGCGTTACCGGGAGCGCGCGCAGACGACCACCATCTTCGCGGTCGACGCCTCCGGCTCGCAGGCATTGAATCGCCTGGCCGAAGCCAAGGGCGCGGTCGAACTGCTCCTGGCCGACTGTTACGTCCGGCGCGACCAGGTCGCGCTGATCGCCTTCCGGGGGCCGGGCGCCGAGATCGTGCTGCCGCCGACCCGGTCGCTCACGCGGGCGAAGCGGTCGCTCGCCGGATTGCCGGGTGGCGGCGGCACGCCGCTGGCTTCCGGCATCGATGCCGCGCGCGTGCTGGCCGATTCGGTCCGGCGCAAGGGCGACAGCGCGGTGCTGATCATGATCACCGACGGCCGCGGCAACCTGGCCCGCGATGGCAAGCCGGACCGCGAGCGCGCACAGGCCGATGCGATGCAGGCGGCGGCCGAACTGCGGCTTTGCGGGGTGCAGGCGCTGCTGATAGACACCGGGCCTCGGCCGCAGCCGGCGGCAGAGAAGATCGCCGCAGCGATGGGTGCGCGTTACCTGGCGCTGCCGTATGCGGATTCCGCCACGCTGTCGGGCGCGGTGAAGCAGGTGGTGGCGAGCGAGACCGCCGCGGGTGGACGCACGCGGCAGGGTCGGAGCGCATGACCTCGGCGCCGTCGGCCCTCGACTGGGACACCGAAGGCGCCGACTGGCCCAACCGCGCTTCCAGCCGATTCATCGACTGTGGCGGCCTGCGCTGGCATGTGCAGGTGATGGGTGAGCCGGCGCCCGGGCGCCCGGCGATCCTGCTGCTGCACGGCACCGGGGCGGCGACGCACTCCTGGCGCTCGCTGGCGCCGCTGCTGGCCGAGCACTTCACCGTCATCGCACCCGACCTGCCGGGGCATGGGTTCACCGGCACGCCGGCCACTGCCGACCTCTCGCTGCCCGGCATGGCGCAGGCGCTGGCGCAGTTGCTTGATCGCCTGCGCGACACGCTCGGCGTCGTGCCCGCCTTCGCGCTCGGCCATTCCGCCGGGGCCGCGGTGCTCGCGCGCATGTGCATCGATGGCCGGCTCGACCTCCGGGCACTGGCCGGCATCAATGCCGCCCTGTTGCCGCTGCAGGGGCTGGCTGGCCAGTTCTTCCTGCCCGCTGCGAAGATCCTGTCCTCGAGTTCGCTGGTACCCCGGCTGTTCGCCTGGCGTGCGGCAGGCGGTGCCGCGACCGAACGGCTGGTCCGCGGCACCGGTTCCATCCTCGATGCGGAAGGCATCGCACTGTACGGCCGGCTGGTGCGCAATGCCGCCCATGTGTCGGGGGTGCTGCGCATGATGGCGAGCTGGGACCTTGCCGCGCTCGATCGCGACCTGCCGCGCCTGCCCTGCCCGCTGCTGCTGATGGTCGGCACGCGCGATCGCACGGTGCGCCCGGGCGACGCGCTGCGCATCCGCGAGCGGTTGCCCGGGACGCGCATCGTGGAACTGCCCGGGCTCGGCCACCTCGCCCACGAGGAACGGGCGGCCGAGGTGGCGGGACACCTGCGCGCCCTCGCCGGCGGCGGCTGAAGCCCGCGCGATGGACGCCGGACTGGTCAAGCTGGTCGAGGCGGTGCTGGTGTTCGGCGGCGTCCTTGCCTTCGGCATCTGGCAGCTTCGCTCGGTCGACCGCGACCGGCGGGCCAGGCTCGCGCGCGAGGCCGCGGAACGGGAGGCCGCAGCCAGGCAGGCGGGCGCGCCGGGCGATCCGGGCCGAGATTCCGATTGACGCGGCGGGGGCAACATGTCTAAAGTGCGTGACACTCTGGATGACAACCCAGCCTGACGGATCGGCGACGCAACAGAAGCCATGCATCCGCAGCGGGACGTCCGGCCAGTGCCCGAATGATCCCCGAGGAGCGGAAATGGACCCGTTGAACCGAATCGAGCAGGCCCTGTCGTGCGCGATCGAGCAGTCGCTTGCAGTGGCCGTGGCGCAGGCGCAGGAGCCGGGATGCCCGCCCCGGCTGGCCGCCGCGATCCGCTATTCGGTGTTCCCCGGCGGCGCCCGGATCCGGCCGCGCCTGACGCTCGCGGTTGCCTGCGCCTGCGGCGAGGACAACCCCGAGATCGCCGAATCGGCCGCGGCGTCGATCGAGCTGCTGCATTGCGCCTCGCTGGTGCATGACGACCTGCCCTGCTTCGACGATGCGCCGACCCGCCGGGGCAAGCCTTCGGTGCACCGCGCGTTCGGCGAGCGCCTCGCGGTGCTGGCCGGCGATGCGCTGATCGTCCTCGCCTTCCAGACCCTTGCACGTGGCTGTGGCGCGGCACCGCGCCGCCTCGGGCCGCTGATGAACATCATCGGCCGCGCGGTCGGCATGCCCTCGGGCATCGTCGCCGGCCAGGCCTGGGAATGCGAGTCGCATGTCGCGCTGGCCGAGTACCAGCGTGCGAAGACGGGCGCGCTGTTCGGTGCAGCGACGATGGCCGGTGCAGAGGCAGCCGGCCATGAATCGCTGCCGTGGCGCCGGCTGGGCGAGCGCCTGGGCGAGGCGTTCCAGGTGGCCGACGACATCCGCGACGTCTGCTCGACCGAAGCCGAACTGGGCAAGCCGATCGGGCAGGACAAGCGCCTGGGTCGTCCGAACTCGGTCGCCCACATGGGCGTGACCGCGGCCGTGGCCCACCTCGACCGGCTGATCGCCGAGGCGATCGATTCGATCCCGGCCTGCTCGGGTGCGGCCGGCCTGAAGGCGGTGATCCAGATGGAAGCCCAGCGCTTCCTGCCGTCGGAACTGGCCCAGCGCGCTGCGTGAACGGTGCCCGCGGGGTGGCGGCCACGCGTGCACTGCACGGGTAGCAACCGCCGCGCGAACCGGCCGCAGGACCGAACGCACGAATCCACGACTGGCTGAACGGACGCACGCTGCATGGATGCTGCATTGAACTGGACCGACCGCTGGCTCGCCACGCGCGACCGTCTGGTGTCGAGCGAGCGTTTCCAGCGCTGGGCGGCGTCCTTCCCGCTCACCCGGCCCTTCGCGCGCCGCCGCGCGCGGGAACTGTTCGACCTGTGTGCAGGCTTCGTCTATTCGCAGGTGCTGCTCGCCTGCGTGCGCCTCGACCTGTTCGGCATCCTGCAGGCGTCGCCGCTCGATGCACGCGCGCTGGCGCAGCGGCTGTCGCTGCCGCAGGACGCGACCGACCGGCTGCTCGCGGCCGCGGCGTCGCTGCGGCTGGTCGAACAGCGCAGCGACGGCCGCTACGGCCTCGGCGTGCTCGGCGCCGCGCTCGTCGGCAACCCGGGCGTGGTGGCGATGATCGAGCACCATGCACTGCTGTACGCAGACCTGCGCGATCCGGTGGCGCTGCTGCGCGGGGACCGCGGCCGCACCGAACTGGGCCGCTACTGGGCCTATGCCGGCAACGCGGATGCCGCTGCCCTGGCGCCTGAACAGGTGGCTGAATACTCCGAACTGATGGCGGCTTCGCAGCCGCTGGTCACGCGCGAGATCCTGGCTGCCTATCCGCTGCACCGTCACCGCCGGCTGCTCGATGTCGGGGGTGGCGACGGCAGCTTCGTCTGTGCCGTCGCCGCGGCCGTGCCGTCGCTCACGCTGCAGTTGTTCGACCTGCCTGCGGTCGCCGACCGTGCGACCGGCCGATTCGCCACCGCAGGCATGGCGCATCGGGCGACCGCCTTCGGCGGTGATTTCCGTCGCGATGCGCTGCCAGCCGGTGCCGACCTGGTCACCCTGGTGCGCGTGCTGTTCGACCACCCGGACGAGACGGTGCTCGAACTGCTGTCCGCCGTGCGGCGCGCGATCCCCGACGACGGCACGTTGCTGATCGCGGAGCCGATGGCGGGCACCAGCGGGGCCGAGCCCATGGGCGCGGCCTACTTCGGCTTCTACCTGATGGCGATGGGCCGCGGGCGTTCGCGCACCCCCGCCGATTTCGAACGGCTGCTCGAACGCACGGGCTTCACCGGCGTACGCATCGTGCCGACCCCGAGTCCGCTGCAGACCGGCCTGCTCGTCGCGCGGCCGAAAGCCGGCGCCGTTCGTGCGGACAGACTGTAAATGGCGCTTGACATTCAGATGAGTCAGAGTAATCTGACACTTCGGGAACAGTCCCGGCAGAACACGCCGCGATCGGCCAGGATCGAACGATGCAGAGTGGTGAAGGGTTCAAGGGGGAACGGCGCATGAATGCCTTGGCAGTCGTGCTCGAGAAGCCGCAGCAGCTGGTGCTGAGCGAACTCGCCCTGACCGCACCCACCGCCGACGATGTCGTGGTCGACATCGAATGGAGCGGCATCAGCACTGGCACCGAACGCCTGCTGTGGCTGGGCGAGATGCCCCAGTTCCCCGGCCTCGGCTATCCGCTGGTCCCCGGCTACGAATCCGTGGGCCGCATCGTGGAAGTCGGCGCGTCCTCGGGACGCAGCGTCGGCGAGCGGGTCTTCGTGCCCGGCGCGCGCTGCTTCGGCGAAGTGCGGGGCCTGTTCGGTGGTGCCGCGTCCACGCTGGTGGTCGCCGGGGCGCGCACCACCCCGGTCGCCGACAGCCTCGGCGAAGGCGCGGTGCTGCTGGCACTCGCCGCCACCGCACAGCATGCACTCGCCGCGCCCCACGCCGTGCTGCCCGACCTGATAGTCGGCCACGGTGTGCTGGGCCGCCTGCTCGCGCGGCTGGCCGTCGCCGCCGGGGGCTCGCCGGTGGTCTGGGAAACGAATGCCGCGCGGCGCGCCGGCGCAGAAGGCTACGTGGTGGTCGATCCCGCAGCCGACGAACGCCGCGACTACCGCTCGATCTACGACGTCAGCGGCGATTCGAAGCTGCTCGACACGCTGGTGATGCGCCTGGCGGCCGGCGGCGAGATCGTGCTCGCGGGCTTCTACAGCGCGCCGCTGCAATTCGCCTTCGCGCCTGCGTTCATGCGCGAGGCGCGCCTGCGCGTCGCGGCCGAATGGAAGCCGGCCGACCTGTCTGCAGTCACTGCACTCCTTGCCTCGGGCCGCCTGTCGCTGGACGGCCTGATCACCCACCGGGAGCCGGCGGCACATGCCGCGTCTGCCTACCGGACCGCGTTCAACGACGCTTCATGCCTGAAGATGATCCTCGACTGGAGAGCCGTTTCATGAGCCCCACCAATACCGCTGCATCCGTCGTGCAGTTCGCGATGAAGAACGCATTGCGCGCAGAAGCAGCCATCGAGCCGGATCCCGTCTCGACCAGCCCCGCGACCAAGGAAACGCAGATCATCGCGATCTACGGAAAGGGTGGCATCGGCAAGAGCTTCACGCTGGCCAACCTGTCCTACATGATGGCGCAGCAGGGCAAGAAGGTCCTGCTGATCGGTTGCGATCCGAAGAGCGACACCACCTCGCTGCTGTTCGGCGGCAAGGCCTGCCCGACCATCATCGAGACCTCGTCGAAGAAGAAGCTCGCCGGCGAGCAGGTCTCGATCGGCGATGTCTGCTTCATCCGCGACGGCGTGTTCGCGATGGAACTCGGCGGGCCCGAGGTCGGCCGCGGCTGCGGC